>Ga0315295_10003506_pt1 | contig 13351 bp, 16 predicted proteins | sample YL17G14_0_MG_FD_204453 | JGI IMG/M metagenome (GOLD analysis project Ga0315295, IMG submission 204453) | Sediment microbial communities from Yellowstone Lake, YNP, Wyoming, USA - YL17G14_0 | ecosystem: Environmental > Aquatic > Freshwater > Lake > Sediment | place: USA: Wyoming | collected... | reverse complement strand
GGTCCGGTGCAACTGATAGGTCGACAAGCCATAGACGATCTGCGCAATGCGCCCCCAAAACAGATAGATCAGCACCAACGCAAGACCGAGATAGGCAATGTCCTGTCGAAGAGCTGAGCGAACGTAGAGCATGCGCCGAAGCGTGGGCTTCTCGCCACGCTCGATCAATCGCCCGGCCTCGTAAAGGCCCATGGCCAGCATGGGAGCGACGAAGACAAAACCAACCGTCAGGGCCAATGCCCAGAACGCCGCGTCTGCGACAACGAGCGCGTAGCAAAGCCAGAAGCTGAGCAGCGCCACTATGAGTCCGTAGGCAAGGCAGGGGCCTGGCGCCTTACACAGGTCGCCCCAAGCACCGCCCAGCCACCTGAACGGTGCCTTTGCATCGATTGTGCTTATGGCAGGCAGCCCACCTGATGAATCCACGGCATCCTCCCCATGTGTTCGCCCGGTTTCCCAAGGATGACTTGTTTACGCTACTGCAGCGCGATGGTTGAAGACAAACTCAAGAAGCACTTGCAGGAATAATTCAGGTTCACGGCAGATGCAGACGAGCCCGCGTGTTCAAAAATCGTGGGGCTCAACTGGGACCTAGATCATCGGAGTATCACTACGCACTGATGCAGGTCGAACTGGCGCCTTACACACATACGCTTCTGGTATGGGTCGATGCTGTCGATAAAGTCGGCGACGAGCAGCGCACGGGCAACAATCGAATCCAGGTGCCGAGTTTTTTGAATCTATATTGCGCGCCAGACTCCTATCTTGAATCAATGTTGCTCACTCGCCCCTCGAAAAACGTTTATCGACAGCATCGGTCAGAACCGGACATTCCACACGCTAATTAGGCATGTCCGCTTTTCGGTCGAAACCAGACATCGCGACGCGATCGTCTGAACGTCCGCTTAGTGCCAGCGGACATCGGTCTCCGCGACGAGCTGCAATACGCCGCCACACGGCCCCATCGAATTTCACTGCTCAGAATGGCTCTGCGGACACGTGTTGGGTTTTCTACCCAAGCGCCGAACTCACGTCCGGCCATCTCCTGGGGCAGCCGGTTCGGCGTGGCCGACGACTCGGACAATCTCGGGAATATCGCTTCGTACCTTACGTTCGATGGAATCGACGAGGCTGTGGACGTCGGAGATTGAGAGGTCTGGCTTGGCGTAACAATGATAATTCACCACTAAGCCTGCGGTCGTCTGCCGAACTCTTACATCATGAACACCAACAATCGCGGCCGCTTCTTTCGCCCGCAACGCCAAGGTGTCGCTCACTTTGGCAGCGAGTGTACCCGTGACGTCGCTTCCATCGAGGCCCTGCACGTCCAAGGGCTCCAAATGCGTCTCGACCTCCACGTTCGAGCCCAGCTCGCGCTCAATTTCGGCTTCCAATTTCGATGCGATCGCATGCCCTGCTCGTAGGGAGAGGCGGCCATCCACTTCCAGATCAAGGCCGACAGACAGTCGCTCGCCAATTCGTTGCACCGTGATGTGGTGAACCGGACGGCGCATTACCGCAGAGACGTGGAGCACACGCTCCAGAATCGTTTCATCATCGAGTGCCCTCGGCGTCGTCGTGATGGTTACCGTGGCCCCGGGAAGTTCGTTCGTGATCGCATTAATAACGTCTGATTTGATCGCCGCAACCCGATCGAGCGCCAGGGTGCGAGCCACGCTGATTGCAAGTTCGGCGAAGATCTCGTGGCCCACGGCCCTAATGCGAATCGCGTCGACACTCGCCACACCACTCACCTTCTTAGAGATGTCACGAACCTTTTCCGACAGGCCTGCGGGTACCGTGTCCATTAGCGTATCGATGGTTCGTTTGCCGAGACGATAACCTGCGATCGAAATGAAGATCGCAACGCCGATGGCGGCGAGGGCATCACCCTGCGGGTAGCCCAAATGAGCCGCGATCAGGCCGCACAGGACAAGCGCCGAGCTAACGAGATCCGATGAAAAATGTAGAGCATCGGCAGCCAGAGCCTCGCTCTTGGTTTCCTTCGAGATCCTCAGCAGGCTGCGAGAGCGAAAGATGTCGACGATAATGGAGATGATCAGAACGGCATAGGCGATTAGTGATGGTGTAAGATCATGGGATCCGGACCGAAGGCGGCTCAGGGCCTCGAAGACAACGAAAATCGCCACGACAAACAGCAGGCCGGTTTCGATCAGCGCCGCGACCGCTTCGATCTTAGCATGCCCGTAGTGGTGCCTTTCATCGGCGGGCTGAGCGCTGATGCGAACCGCGAAATAGGTCATGATCGTGGCGCCAACATCGAGCAGCGCATGCAGGGCGTCGGACAGCAGCCCGAGGCTTCCGGTCATGAACGCAGCCACGAACTTTCCAGTAGCGAGCCCCACGCTGGCCAGGATCGAGTTGAAGGCAGCCTGTTCTTTGAGGTCGCTCATTCGAATTTGTGAGCCTCAGCCACACCTGTCCTTGAACAAGGATGCGCCGACGAGGCGACCGGTTCACACCCTCGGCAGCATCGAAGCGAGGCCCGTCCTCGGCGGCCTGCATCATTACTACGTTCGTATTTGATTTCCGACAGGGACACCCGTTCAAAAATGATCGCGCCGGATCACCTGGATGTCGGTGATCGTCACGATGCCGATCTGCCTCGATATCATCTTGAACAGCGGCTCGGCAACCGCATCGACCCGGCTCTCATCGACAATGCAGAAGATCTGCACGACGGCGCCCGCCCGGCCGACGAGACCGTCGCGGTGCCAACTGCCGTCCTTGCCCCGGCCGGCAAGTGCTGCGATCACGGTGTATCCCGTCACTTCGAGTTCATCGAGCAGATCGAGAACCTTCTTCATCAGTGGCGCCTCGACCATGATGTCGATGCGCTTTTTCGCATAGGTCTGCATGGCAAGCCTCAATGAAAGAGCGAAGCAAGGGTGAGATAAAGCGGGATGCCGAGCGTCAGATTGAACGGAAACGTGACGCCAAGCGAGAGCGGCAAGTAGATCGCGGGACGTGCTTCGGGAAGCGCCAATCGCAGCGCCGCCGGGACGGCGATGTATGAGGCGCTCGCGCAGAGCGTGATGAGAAGCGCGGTCCCGCCAAGCGAAAGTCCGATGAGATGCGCAGCGACCAGCCCAAGCACCGCCCCGATCAGCGGCATGTAGATGCCGAAGCCGACCAGCGGCAGCGTGAGGCTGCTGCGGGCGTCACGCAGCCCGCGCCCGGCGATTAAGCCCATGTCGAGGAGGAACAGGCACAGCACGCCCTTGAAGGGGTCGACAATGAATGGCGCAATCGACTTGAGACCGTCAGCGCCCGTGATCCAGCCGATGGCAAACGAGCCCAGCAAGACCACGATCGAGCCATTAAGCAGAACCTCGCGGAGGGTTCCAGAATCCATGCCGCCGCCGCCTTTCCTGGCGAGCCACAGCGCAACGATGATCGCGGGCGTTTCCATCGCTGCCGCGACGGCGACCATATACCCCTCATGAGCGATCCCGGCCGTTTGCAGCGCCTGGACTGCGGCAAGAAAAGTGACAATCGATATCGATCCATAGTGGGCCGCGATGGCCGCGGCGTCGACGCGGGGAAGCGACGTCGTGAGCGTGAGTGCGCCAAAGGCAATGAGCGGAATGGCGGCGCTCAACACCACGCCTGCCAGCAAGGACCACAGCAGTGTCGCATCAACGCCGTTCTGGGCGACGCTTGCGCCGCCCTTGAAACCGATCGCCAGCATAAGATAGAGCGACATGCCCTTGGCGATCGCTTCGGGAATGCTGAGATCGGATCGGGCGAGCGATGCCAAGAGCCCGAGGACGAAGAACAAAACCATCGGCGAAAGGAGATTGGCCGAGGCCAAAGCAAGCGCGGAGTCCATAGGGCCCATCCCCGTTGAAGCGGCACTGCAAGCTGTCCTATGCCGCGATCTTGCGCCGGGTCGCTAGGGCCTGTCTTCAGTTACGAGGCCTTGCACGAGTAAGAGTTTTTCAACAAAATCCGCCAGAAGCGGAAGTGGTGGTTGGAGGCGATTGGCACCGCCTTTGCGAGCGAAAACTTGCCTCAGCATCGTGGCGAGCATCCAGGCTTGAACACGCATGTGGTCCTGTGGATTGTCAGTAGCCATCCGCGCGCGGATAGTCGCCGTAATCACCATTCGCGGGCGGATAGTCGCCGTAATCACCATTCGCGGGCGGATAGTCGCCATAGTCAGTCTCCCCGGATGAATAGGCATCATTCGGCGGAACGGGTGGAGGCGCATAGGAGTCATAGGCGGGCGGATAGTAGGCGTACGCGGGCGGAGGCGCATAGTATCCATAAGCGGGAGGGTAGTAGGCATAAGGCACAGGATAACCATACCGTCGGTATTGGCGCCGCCAATAGCCAACTCTCTCAACCAGGGTGGCCTTGGTGTTTGGGCTGCTGAATCCCGAAATAGCTAGTGGGGTCGCCGTGGCGGACACCAAGTCCCCAAAAACCACGCCCACAATCACCGCTGCAATGAAAAGCAAACGACGCATGATTTGCACTCTCTCAGGTATGACGGGGCCACCCAGAAGTGGTCGGATTGGCAGGACTCTAACCCGCGCGGGGCGCGATTGGTTGCGCCAAATCAAGGAATGGTGAAGGTAGTGTGGCAGCCTTGCGTTGAAGGGAAAGCGCAAGGCAGGGTCTGCGAACGTCGTTTCCGGAGTTTCGCAAGTCGGCCCCGTGGTGGCGCTGACCTATCGCGCCACCGTCGACGTGCCATCCCGCTTCAGAAACTCCAAGGCGGTCGGGGCGGTGTTTGGACTGACGCCCTGCAAGCATCAATCGGGCGAGAGCAACCGAACTGGCGGAATATCACGGTGCGGAGATGAGATGATGCGGATGATGCTCTACGAAGCGGCCCGCGCTTGACCCCGAACGGCCGATTAGAGAAGCGGTCATAAACCGGCAGCCAGCGCAGCGCCGGGATCCATCGGCTTGGGCCCATACCGGGGTGCTCACTCTTCCTTTCCTGCATTCGACGCTAGCGCGGGATCTTATATGCGCACTCCCTGCGTGTACCGAAACCTACACCCGGACGTAGTGATGATGAAGTCCGCCAAGGATCGCGTGTGAACTAATGATTCCGGTCCGCTGAGCGGGGCGAGAGACCGGCGCATCTTTATCTAATGACCGGTGCGTTCTGATGTCGTTCTAATAGCGAGCATAGGCTCGCAGGATTCGGCGCAGATGCGCCTCGCCCAAGACGACGAAATGGTCCACACACTCGCGCCGGATCGATCCGATCAGCCGTTCGGCAAAGCCTGTCCAACACGCTACTTGTGCCAGTTTCGGAAGTTGTTGCTGGATGAAATTGAGCCGAGCGTGTGCCAAGATGGAGAAAAGAGAGGGGGGCTCGCATGCGCGCTTTGATCAGAATGCTCGCCGCTGCCGTGGCGCTTGCCATGAGCACCGGCACCGCGTTCGCCGCGATGAGCAAGACCAACACCGACGTTGTGCTTCGGACGGCGCCCACCGCGCAAGCCGAGCTTATTCTCAATCTCTCCGAAGGCACGCTGGTGAATGTCGGCCGCTGCTCGCGTGGCTGGTGCGGGGTGACCTGGAACAATTATGGTGGCTATGTGCGGCAGAGCGCACTCCAATTCCAGAGCACTCCGGCAGGTGGTCCACCCGCAATTCCCGTCTTTCCCCCCTATCCCTATAAAGCGGGCCACTACCCGACGGCAGACGCCTACTACGACCTGCCACCCTATGCGGCCACCAACCCGAGCTTCTATCGCTGGCGCTATTTTCTGATGGCACAGGAACGAAACCGCTACCGCTACATGCCCCACGTATTTCGTGGCCCCAGCGGTTATCTGGAACGTTGGCCGACTGTCAGCAGCTCCACTCTGACACCGGCGCCGGCGAGCGAACCAATGTCACCGAAGTCGCCGCCCAAGGCGGAGCCCAGTCCGACAGGTCCAGCTGGAGTTCTGGAACCTAAAGTCAACAAGGAAGACACGGGGTCCTCGGGTAAACCCGGCCCTGCGCTCCTATGACTGGAGGCATGATGGGTCAGAGCAAACAGGGCATGGGTTCTGGCATGATGCAGGGCGTCATGGGTCCTGGGATGATGCAGGGCGGCATGGGTTCTGGGATGATGCAGGCCGGCAACGGATCGTGCGTGGCAGCGTCTTACCGATCCAGAACCAACCTTATCTCGACGAGGTTGGAGCGGACCCGCAAGACGTAAAAGCCCATCGTTGCCAAATGCGAAGGCATCAGCCAGCCAGACTCTGCTCCGTTCGAGATGATCATGGGCTGGATGTTGAGCGACGCGCGCAACTGCTTCTCCAGCTCTGACCAAAGCTGAGTGAGCCCGCGCTGCGCGATCACATCCTTAAAGTCGGCGCGCGCAGCCGTGAGGATGCCGTAATAGCCGTAGAGTTGCCCATAGGCGAACCAGAAGCGGTCGTCAGCGCGCGTGTCGAACCAACCGCTATTGTACTTCTCGGAACGGTCACGCAGGATCGCCGAGGTGCCCCCGATGTCGTTGGCGATCCGATCTATAAACTGGAGCAGATTGTCGCCGCGAGCGTCGAAGACCGCTTCGCACTTTTGAAGCCGGTCATTGAAGGCCTTAAGGTCCTTGATGGAGGCGCGGTAGAAGCTCGGCGTGGGCGTCTTGGGGCCGAAGGGACTCAGGCCAAAATACCACGTAGACTCGTCGAATTGGAGATTGCCTCGCGCGCTTTGCAGGTTGGGATCGATCTGCGAGGTGCCGCGCACGCGGCCCAACGTATCGACGAGCTCGACCGCCGTGCGGCGCACCGCCTGGTTTACCCCGCGCTGGAACGCGGCCTTGTTGTCGAAGAACGGAGTGCGGTCCCAGTCAATTCCGAACAGGCCGAGCTTGTAGAGGATCATCGAGGAAATCCACGCATTCTGGTTGACGTTGAAGTCGACGAGTTCCGCTGTTGCGTCGACGATAAGCGAACGTCTGCAGGTTTGCGCCGCGCCTTCGCCTGTGGCTGTCGCTGCTCCTTCCGGTACGCCGATGATGCCCGCCTCTGGCGCTGGCTGCCGGCCTATCGACTCGCCTTGCGACCTGAGCGCATAGGCCGCAACGTAATCCGGGTTGAAATTCGCCCAGCGCTGCGTGTTCCAGAAGAAATGGGCATAAAGGAAGATGATGCCGAGAATGACAGCGCCGAGCGCTGCCCTGAGGATCCAGCCGCGCTCTTTATACCAGCGCCCGAACCTCATGAACGGCCACAGTACGACGCCGACGGCGAGGCCAATGCCGCGTCCGATAGATTGAAAAACTCGGGTGAAGAAATTCACGATCGGATCAAGCATGCGACTTCAACCTCCTGCGCCAGTGATGCGCAACCAAGTAGACGGCTTAGCGGGGGCGGCGAAAAAGCATATAGACAACATAAAAAAGCGACCCTATCGCCGAAACAGCCCCCGCCACATATGTCCATGCCGCTGCTCCAAGAACTTTTTTAATCCCCGCCACCTCCTCCTCGCCGTAAACAATTCCCTGGCTTACGAGTAATTCTTGCGCCCGCGAGCTCGCATCAAATTCCACTGGCAAGGTTATCAACGTCAATAATGTCTGCGTTCCGAAAAGAATGATCCCGGCCCACGTTATCTGGTCTATCCCGAGTATGATCCCGCCAAAAAACAACCATGGAGCAATTTTCCCGCTCAATTGGACGATCGGGACGATATACGATCGCATTTCCATCGGAAAATAGTCGGCAGCATCCTGCAACGCATGGCCCGCTTCGTGGGCCGCTATTCCGGCAGCGGCAAGACTGGGAGCGTAGTAGACCTCTTTGCTGAGACTCAGAGTCTTCGACCGCGGATCATAATGATCGCTGAGCAGTCCTGGCGTAGAGTTGATCTTCACGCTTTGCAGCCCTTGGGCATCCAGCAATTGCCTGGCCACTTGTGCTCCCGTGGCGCCTCCTCGCGTGGCAACCTGGGCATATTTCACATAGTTCGCCTTGATGCGTGACTGTGCATACAGCCCCAACAGCAAGCCCGGCGCAGCTAACAGCCAAAAAATCGGATCTTCGAACATTGCAGCCTTCCAAGCAGATGAGTGTGGTCGCTCTTACCGCTCCATGACGACCGCCCCTGTTACAAGAGGGACAGACCAAGCTCCATCACGCCGGTGACGATGAGAGTCGTGTAGATAAGAACTGCCGCAAGGATCAACGCGAGCAGGATTGCGATAGCCTTCCAGGGCTTTTCCGGGCGCCGCATCACAAGGAATTCTCCTCATCCACTGGCCATGAAGGAGCAACATCATGATGCATCAAGGCGTGCGTGCCGTCGCGACTTTCTTGTTTCCGATGGTCGAAGGTTGACGGCAGCAAGTGGTCTGGTGGGAGCGTCGGATTTACGCTTTTGGCAGATTTTGTTGAAAAACTCTTCGAGTGAGCACTTTGGCTAATTGCGGAGAATGCCATTTCGCGACCCAGCTGATCGCGAATCCTGATTCCAAAAATTCTCTGCGGTTCGAAACGCGATTCTACGGTCGGCGTCTACCTCGCGAGAGTCCGGACGTTTTCAACACAATCGGCATGAACCAGACAAACTCGATGTGGCGCTGTGGCGTCAGTTATTGAAGATAAAGTCGGCGACGAGCAGGGCGCGGGCAACAAACGAATCCAGGTGCCGCCGGCGTACTACAATCAAACACGCACGCACTTGGCATTACAGAAAGATGCGCCTTTTTATCGAGCAGTCCAACGATCTGGCGCCATTGTCGCCATTCCGATCCTGGTTGGACTGCACCACCAATACGTCCTGATATGATTTTCGGAAAGGACAGCCATTAGCGAACATTGGCTGGACGACATACTGCACTCGGGTAAACTTCGGGCCTCGACGCTAAGCTCAGGCTTATCGAGCCGCTCTAGCTTATCGGCCATGCAATCTCTGCAACCTCCTAGCGCGTAATAGATACGGGTCGGTGGGCAGCGGGCTAGAATTTGGCGGTCGTCGCGAATGTCGTGACGTTCCCTTCGAACCGATTCTCTGCGTCGAACTCTTGATAGTTACGAAAATTGAAAATCACAGGTCGGTGCATCAACACCGTGTTGTAAACGAGATGGGGGCCTACGCCAAAAACGCGGCCCTTGAATGGACCAAGCTTGGCACCTGAGCCTGAGTCGGCTGTCAGCTGTTGATAGGCATAGCCAGCAACTCCGATTTCCAGTCCATTGGCAAATTTCTTGCCGACGGCCCACTCCCAAATAAAGTCATCACCGTTTTTGTAATCAGTCGCGGGATTGGGAGCGCTAAAGGTCACGCCGATCGCAGAATCGAACTCAAGCTTAGTGTTGGGCTCGGTGTAGGTGACTCCCCATCCTAAATTCACGCCATAGCGGTTCTTACCCGTGTTGGGCTCAAACCCGCGCTGGTAGCGTCCGGTTGGAAGCCAACCCGTCAGGTAAAACGTGTTCGACCAAGCCCCAGTTGTCCAACCAATCTGCGCACGCGGCGTAGTGTCGCCCAATCCCCATCCTTCGACTGTTTTTTCAGCGTTGATTAGCCCCGTGACCACTCCATGGGCCCATGCGAAACTGTAGGAGGAGCCGAGCGACAGTCCGATCTGGCCACCCAAGATCTTCGTCTCAGGAACCCATAGGGCTCCGAATCCCGTGGAGAACGGTCGCTTATCGACATCAAGCAGAATTTTCCCACCCTCGATGTAAACTTTGATAGCGCCGTCGTAGTAGACAACTCCTGAGCTGAGATACAGGCCGGGATCAGGAGTGACGCCAGCGCCAAAGCCGAAGTTACCTGGGACATAAAGCCCCGAAGCCCCTTCGTCTGCGAGCGTTGGGGATACACTCATGATCAAAAGGAGAGGGGTCGCAACTTTCGTAAAGCGCGCCATGTTCCGTCTCCTTGGCCGCATAGCAACAAGCGGAAATCCGAGTTGCAGCTTAACCGCAGGTGGACATTCCGACTGTCGTAGTAGCGCAACAGGTGGCGCATTTTGTCATTCAACCCCCCGGCCTTCTGAAGGGACGGGTACGCTTCGGGTCAATTGCTGATCGAAGGAGCGTCCCTCAAGTTCGTTCGCTTAGTGCCGATTGTGTTGAAAAAGTCCGGGTTCTCGCGAGGTAGATACCGACCGTAGAATCGCGTTTCGAACCGCAGAGGATTTTTGGAATGAGGATTCGCGATCAGCTGGGTCGCGAAGTGGCATTCTCCGCAATTAGCCAAAGTGCTCACTCGAAGAGTTTTTCAACAAAATCTGCCAGGAGCGGAAATGGAAACGCCGTTAGCTTGGATACGGAGGAAACGTAAATGGCTCTGCCGGAGGAACGGATAGGAATCTCTTTGACCGAATTTTTGAAAACGACGCTGGTAGGTGGACTGTTGTTTCTCTTGCCGGTGGTTCTCACCGTGATCGTCCTTCGCCACGCGATGCAGCTGGCCGTAAAGGTAGTAAAGCCTATTTCGGATTACCTGCCCATGGAGGCAGTGGTCGGCGTCCGGGGAGAGACTGCCCTCGCCGTCCTGGTGCTGATCTTCTTCTCGTTTGTTGCTGGCCTTGTTGCCCGTACGAATGCTGGCAGGCGCATGATGCGTTGGTCCGAGAACTCCCTGCTGGGTGGTCTCCCGCAGTACCAACTAGTGAAGAGCATAGCCGAGGGACTGGCACACGTCGAAAGCGCTGAAAGTGTCAACCCGGCACTCGTCAGCATCGAGGGCGGCTGGCAGATCGGATACCTGCTCGAACCGCTTGAGAACGGCTGGGTTACGGTATTTCTGCCGCAGGCGCCTACCCCAATGTCGGGCAACGTGATGTACCTGCCGGCTGATCGGGTACGGCCATTGGGCATCACGATGGTCCAGGCCATGGCGATCGTGAAACACATTGGCGTCGGCTCCGCCAAAGCTCTGCACGGCACCGACCTCACGCTTCCGGCCGGCGCATAGGCCTGTCCGCTTTGGGGTCAGTCGGCGACACCAGCGAGCCATGCGTCGATGTCCGAAGGGAGCACGGAAGCGGACATTGAACTGAGCTGAATGATGTCGCCGAAGAACACCGGCGCGGTGTTTCTAAATCGACCTTCCCGCTATGGAATGATGGTCTCCCTGCTCCTTGAATTAGGGAGAGACCTATCCAACCCATCGAGATGCGAGGGCCTTCTGCTGGGATAAGACGGCGCGGTCCCTGCAATTTGGCGAAATCACCCTGCATTTCCCCAAATCGCAGGGTGAGACAGGTTCGCGTCAGACTGTCAGCACAGCCAACAAGTCGCGAGTTTTCTGGCTCTCTCCCAGCCTTCGGCAAACAGTAGGCAAGAAGGCCGGAAATCCGCCACCGAATGGCTGTGGTCCTGCGGAGAAGAGTCTAGAGACGCCGTTTCATTGCGAGAGTGTGCGATTTCCCCGACCATTATCTCTCGAGGGCAGTTTTGGAGGTCACACTAGGTGACAGCGCCGCCAGCCGCCCGTCGTGACACCCCCGTGCCACCCTGCCGGATGGCGCGAGTCTTTTCGGGCGCAGAGGACCAGAAATGAGGGAGTTTCTCACGATCCTGCTGAAGATTTCCCTGGTGATCTTCCCTAAAGAGTCCGTTTGAGAATGTCATGGGTGGCTGATGCGTCTGATGAGGAGGCTTGCCATGGCGATGAAGATCATGGCCTCGGAGACGTTGAGGCGCCGCTCGCAGTCGCGCACGAGGCGGCGAAAGCGGGTCATCCAACCGAAGCTTCGCTCGACGATCCAGCGGCGGGGCACATAATTCCTGACATTTGCAGTCAATCGCCGCGATTAACGATGGACGCTGTGGCGACCAATTCAGCAAGTAGCGCCATCGTCGCCTGGCCTGAGCACTCGAACGGGTCGAGTTTGGCGTGCTTGAAATACCTTAGGAGCAGCGCAGGATTAAGCTTGGCGATATTCACCTGGCCCATGGTCCAATTGCCAAATCGCCGCTCGGCTATTTCCTCATAGCTCAACAAGCGAACTTGCTGGTGCCGGTCGTCGCGCACGATCGCGTTGAACAATTCGCAGACCTCGTCCCGCCCGCCCTCGATGACCTGAATAAAGAGGTTGTCTGAGACGCACAAAAGGCCAGTGATGCCCAGCCCGGGATTATTCTTGCGTGACTGTTCCAGAATGCCGTCCAAGAGCGGTCCGGTAAGCGGCTTGGCGGGGCGGCTGGCGTAAAGGCATCGAACGAGCATCTTGGCCTCAAGTCCTAAGATTGAGAAGCGATAGAAATTCGCTGCGAAGCGTGTGGTCTTTGAGAAACGAGCCTCGCATCACGCTGTTGACCATCATTGTCGCGTCATCCCTGACACCGCGCCAATGCATGCAGAAGTGATCTGCCTCCATGACTACCGCAAGGCCATCCGGCCGCACCTTTTCCATCAACAGCTCCGCCATCTGCGTTATCGCTTCTTCTTGGATTTGCGGCCGGGACATGATCCACTCTGCCAGTCGCGAATATTTCGATAGTCCGATCAGGCTCGAGTGTTCATTGGGCATGAGGCCGATCCACAGCCGCCCCATGATGGGGCAGAAGTGATGGCTGCAGGCGCTGCGTACCTTTATGGGGCCGACGATCATCAGCTCATTGAGGGATTCCGCGTTTGGAAACTCGGTGACCGGCGGCGGCGACACATAGCGCCCACGGAACACTTCGGTCAGATACATCTTGGCGACCCGGCGTGCCGTGCCCTGGGTATTGTGATCGCTTTCGGTATCGATCACCAGGCTTTCGAGAATGCCTTTGAACTTGCGCTCAACCTCCGCCAGCAAATCGTCCAGCTCGCCAGGCTCCAGAAACGCCGCGATGTTGTCGTTCGCGTGGAACCGCTTCTTGGCCCGTACCAGGCGCGCACGGATCCTCGCAGAGACAGGTTCGCGCGCGGTCGGTTTCGGAGGCTTCACTCGCTCGCCCATGTCAAGTTTCGCTTGGTAAGGTGACCGGCAACCTAGACCACAATCTCCTCCCCGTCCCATCCGAACAGGCGTCCCGATGGTCCGGGGTCAGGCTGTTGATCACGGACAATCAATGGCGGGATCGACTCGTTGGCGCAAGCACACGCACCATTTGCAGCACGTTGACGGGGTGATGCTCGGTCGCGCCGCCTATACCGATCCTTGTCTCATGGCCGAGGTGGATCGCGCCCTGTTCGGGGCAAGCGAGTCACCGCCCTCGCGGCTCGATGCGCTCGACCGGTTCGAGGAGATGTCCATCTTGGTACCCTGTCGTCGGAGATGTCTCAGCAAGTTCAGCGCCCAGTAACATCTGCCGGGGCTGGCTTGTGCCTCGGCGTCTTCGAAATCAAGGAGGATCTAGGGCGTGACCACAACGACGGCTGAGCAGGCCGCCCGTCCGTGACGGCGGTAACTGTGCGG
>Ga0315295_10003505_pt1 | contig 13353 bp, 15 predicted proteins | sample YL17G14_0_MG_FD_204453 | JGI IMG/M metagenome (GOLD analysis project Ga0315295, IMG submission 204453) | Sediment microbial communities from Yellowstone Lake, YNP, Wyoming, USA - YL17G14_0 | ecosystem: Environmental > Aquatic > Freshwater > Lake > Sediment | place: USA: Wyoming | collected... | reverse complement strand
CACAATCATCCTGCATTCTTTTTAGGAGGCCCTACCAAAGATCGTTCTCTAATTCTATATCTCCCAACCTCCAGGATAGTTAAATTATTTGGCAATCTGCTTCTTTCCGCTCCGACAAAGAATCTTTTTACTGCATCCAAAATTTGATGTCTAAGCTCTGGGGTCAGGTCTATTTTGTTTGCATAATCATTATTATTATGGCGCAAGTGAAATGGGGTCGAATCTTTATCTTTGAATGTTGACGTTTTGAGAAAGGTTCTATAAGTCATTGTCGTATTCTGATCCTATGAATTTCTACCAGAATGAGCTTCCCTTTATAGCATAAAGAGACAGTGCTCTTATTTTTTCTTCTTCTTTATCGTGTGTTTGAACTTCAAAACTGCGAAGTTCAGCTCGATGGATGTCTCTGTATCGCTCGTTTGGAAGTCGTCATCAAAAATTCCAGCGATCAATTCTCCGCTTCTCTGCATGAGCGCCTTCTGATTAGCTTTATCTTTAACAATCGATAGCTCCTGAATGCTTCTTGATAGCTGTCTGATTTTTGCGAAGGTCTCGATGATCGCCAGGGTGGCCTGAACTGCCTGCGGACTTTTGAGGATGGTGGCCAGCATATACAAGCCTTTTTCGGGGAAAGCGCTGGGTAGCTTAACTTTTCCGCCTTTTGTTGAAGTCGTAAATTTCGACTTCAACCCATCCCACTCTGTCTTATCCAGTTCGATGATGTATCCGGCTGGAAACTTGTCAGGATTATTTTTTACCGCCTCATTGATGCGCTTTGTCTCAACGCCGTAAATTTCGGCGACATCAGCATCCAGCAAAACACTTTGGCCGCGCAACTCAACGATCAGGTCTTTTAAATTCTCAAATTTTGCTATTGCGTTCATATCAGCTCATCCTTTTCATAATCTTTTTGTGCGAACTGCCCCAAGACTTCATCCCAGCGCATAGCGAGTCAGTGTGTGAGTCAAATCAGTCCAAGGGGACGTAGTTAAGTTATTTCACTTATCTCGTTGATCTCGTTGGTCTGGTCCCGGTGAAAGAGCCCCCCATGGAGTAGTTTTCACACTCCACAGGGCAAGTCCCCATGGAGTAGTTTCCACACTCCACCTGGCGCGGCGCATTTCACCCCGTACGCTTTCGCTACCCCAGTGAAATGAACCAAATCCGTTTCACGGGGCAGGCAGGGCAAGCCCCGTACACTTACATTACCCCAGTGAAATAATAAAAGCGTTTCACGGGGCAGGCAGGGCAAGCGGGATAAATCTGTTTGATTAATTTCGTCTATTGCGCTCATTAGGTAAAGGGAAGGAGGGCACAACCTCGGTTGTCATTTATTTGCCTTCTTTCACCTTGTAAACGGACGTATGAGCCTCTGTATCCCGACGGTGGGCGGTCAGGTCGGAGGCCACGGCGTCGATTTTCCGGCCAAGTTCATCACGAACCCCATCGATCTTCTGGTTCAGACTGCTCTGAACCCCATCGATCTTCTGGTTCAGACTGCTCTGAACCCCATCGATCTTATGATTTAGACTGTCCCGGACGCCATCGATTTTATGATTCAGGGTTTCCACCTTGAAATCCACTGAATTGATTTTCTCACATAATTCCTCACGCGTATCCCGGATCTCTTTACGAAGACCATCGTGGCCCTCTAAAACCAGATCAAACTTCCCCTGAATGTCTTCCAGCAATATTTCCAGATGGTCCTTATCCATGTTTCACCTCCGTCCGTTGGGGGTCAGACTTGCGAATTGATTGAGATCGTTAAGGATGAAATGAAAGGTATAAATTAGGGACACCTACCATTTTTCAAATGGCCTTGCTAACGGGTCTGTTTAAGAATAAGCTTCCGCAACCTCGATTTCATCCGTTTTTTGTAATCGAGCTGAACTCCGAAATTACCCCTGAGCCGGTTATCCACTGACATAAGAATTTATACAAAAGAATTTGAGCTGTCAAGATGTTTATCAATTGTGTCATTTAAGAGTAAGTATCCCCCGGCAAAGCCGGGGGCTTTCCGATTGCTGGCCCCTCAAAGGGGCCAGCAATCGGAAAAGACCAATAAAACCTTAAGCCAATGGATTCTACTAGCATCGCCCTTTCACCCCAAGCACGAATCCATGATAGAAATGTTGAAGACGAGGGGACGTAGGTTCTAAAACAATTTATTACGTCTGCTTGGTCTTCTTAGTCTATTTAGTCTATTTGGTTTTTCTGGTCTATTTAGTCTATTTAGTCTATTTGGTCCCGGTGAGATAACAAACCCAAAAACATCTCACGGGATAAATGAGGTTATACTATTTTTAGTTGAAACTTGAAGTGTGGCTCCCTCCGTGGAATAATCCACGGAACCCAAAAAACGTTTTAGAAAGGAGCCACGATGAAATTAAACACGATTCAGAGGAAAAAGGCAAGAGAGGGATTTGAAGCTGTATTCGGCAAAGAAGAGCTGGTCAACCGGATGTATCAAATCATCAAAGCAGGCAAACAGGGGTTGGATGGTTTCGCCCAGGAGTTAGGGAGCCTGCTTGTTGAAGCGATCATGGATATGGACCGGGAAGAGCGGTCAGGGCCGCAATATCAGCCTGTGCGAGAGGGGGTCTATAAATGGGCATACCAAAAGGGATCTCTCTATATGGGTGACCGTAAGATCTCTGTAAGGCATCCAAGGCTACGGGGGCCAGGTGGGGAAATTCCCTTAGAGAGTTACGAAACCTTGAAGAAGCCGGGAGCTTTTTCGGAGGAACTTCTGAACAAAATCTTACTGGGTATCTCGGCCCGGAAGTATCGGGAGACTTTGTTGGAAACCGCTGGAGCCTTTGGGGTTTCCCCTGGGACGGTATCCCGTCATGTGGTGGAGGTGACGGTTCAGAGGCTCAGAGATTTCAAAGAGCGTGTGCTTTCGGACATCGTTGCTTTCGCGGTTTTTATTGACACCATCCATCGTGGAGGAGAAGCCTTCTTGGTAGCCCTGGGCATTGATACGGAAGGTCATAAACACGTTCTGGGTTTCTGGGAGGGAGCGACAGAAAACCATGAGGTTTGTGAAGAACTTTTCTCCGATATGGAACGGAGGGGTCTTCGGATTTCGAAGAAGATCCTTTGGGTTACCGATGGAGGAAAAGGAATCATTAAGGTACTCAAAGAGCGCTTTGGGAAGAAGCTGATCCATCAGCGGTGTACGATTCATAAAGACCACAACATTCAGAAACATCTGGCCAAGAAGTACCGGAAGGAAGCCCACTGGAGGTTTAAAATCGCTCTGGAGCAAAACAGCTATGAAGATGCGAAGCGTATGATTCTAGAGCTTGAGAAATGGCTGAGAGGGATCAATGAATCCGCTGCCGATTCTCTGGTGGAGGCAATTGAGGAGATCCTGACCCTTCATCGACTCAAGGTCCCAGGCCTGTTAAGAAAAACCCTGACCTCGACCAATCCTATTGAAAGTATGTTTTCAACCGTGAGGGACTATGAAGGAAATATCAAACGGTACCGGAACAGCGCGATGTCCCAGAGATGGCTTGGGACCGTGCTGCTTCAATGTGAGAAGGGGTTTCAAAGAGTCAAAGGCTATTTAGGCATTTCAGAGGTGATGGCAACGATTGAACAGATACAGGAAGAAAAATATGCATTACAGAAAGCGGCATAGGAATATTTGAAAATCTACGCATCAGGGGGCCACAAAATATTTCAACTAAAAACTTGACAATCTCGAAGAGTACGGCTTCATCAATATCGAGAACAAGAAGATCAGCCTCAATGAAGATTATCTTTTCCAGTACAATCGTTTTTATAACGATATTAAGTACTTTGAAAATATATGAGTGCATCAAAATCATGGACCGTGTATAAAGACCTGGAAGGATAAAGGGGATGGCCATGCCTCTAACTAATTGAAGAGATGTATTTATGAAATTATTGATAGTTGCTACCAACCGGGAGAGTGGGCTTAATCCTGTTGCGCCGTACGGAGCACTATGCGTTGCTGCATCCGCCCGTTCTGCAGGTCACGATGTGCATTTCTTGGATTTGGGCCCTGAATCTTCACCACGGGAAGCTTTACGGAAAAGACTGGCGGGTGGCGGTTTTCAGGCTGTTGCCTTCAGCATTCGCAACCTCGACAACTGCTACGTCCTTGCACCTAAGGTATTTGTCGGGGAAGTATGCGAATTGGCTAAAGTAGTCAGAGAGGTATTCAAGGGGACCCTAATTCTGGGAGGAAGCGGGTTTTCTGTATCGCCGCGCGGTTGGATGCGGAGGGTGCAGCCAGATTGCGGTGTCATTGGCGAAGGCGAACAGGTATTCATCGAATTGCTGGCACGGTTGGAAGCCGGACAATCGCTGAACGGGCTCCGTGGGGTGATTACCGTAGAATCTATTGACGCGGCAGATGCTTGCGTTCCGGCCAAGGCCATCGAGCAATTAGGGGAGTTGCCTCTTCCTGCGCACGAACTCTGTCAGTACAAGAAATATCTTAGAAAGGGAGGATTTGTTAGCATACAGACCAAACGCGGGTGTGCGTTTCATTGCATCTATTGCGATTACCCTTTAATCGAAGGGAGTCGTTACCGCCTGCGTCCCCCGGAGGCAGTTGTGGACGAAATTGAAATGGTTGTGAGAGATCCCAAGATTCGTTATTTCTATTTCGTGGACAGCGTCTTTAATTACCCACGCGAGAACGCCCTGCTAATTTGCGCCGAAATGGGTCGGCGTAAATTGCCGGTGAAATGGATGGCGGAATGTATCCCACTTGGCTTCGACGCAGAAATGGCAAAGGCGATGTTGGAAGCCGGTTGCATCGGGGTGGAGTTCACCTTTGATGGGGCGACTCCGAAGATGCTTGCGGTGCTGCAAAAACCGTTTGGGCAGGACGAAATCCGGATTGCCACGCAAGCCGCGTATGATGCCGGGTTGCCATTTTCCTCCGGTTTATTGTTCGGCGCTCCTGGGGAGACGTGGGCGGACGTGGATGAGGCACAGGCTTTTTTGAATAGCTGCGCACCCTCCAACATCGTTCTTGCCTCGTTTGGTATACGGATCTACGAAGGTACAAAGATGGTATCGATTGCGACGGAGGAAGGCGTGATTTCTCCGGGCCAGGACCTCTTCGACCCTGTATATTATATCGCACCTGGGCTTGCTGAAAACTGTAAGGAAAAGCTTGATCGTATCGTAAGACGTCGACCGGAATGGTCGTCTCCAATGGACTGGGACAGGCCTTTGACGCTCTGGATTAGTAAACTGTTAGCGCTGGCGAACGTACGGCCCTCGTGGCTGCACTATCGTAGGCCTGGGCTGCATTTTAGAAAAGAAACAGCCGATTAGCCGAGGCATAGGGTCAGGCTCTTTAAATTCGAGGCTTTTTGCCAATTGTCGATGCTTTCGATGGGCCAGCGTGCCGAATTGTGTCGATTCGGATCGGTACGTAAAAGCAGTCTATCGAATGAAGGTTACTCTCCGCTGGTCACTACCTTATGGATTGACAAAATAAAGGCTTTTTTGATATAATCAATTCAACATTCCTAATGAAGTAGCTTCCGTTAAAAGGAAAGCGCACTTGAGGGTTTAATACTTATGAACAGGACCGGAGCCCGGCCTGAGAGGGGAAAATTTTGGGGAAGGAATTGTATGAACAGAGCCCTCGTATTCAACAGGAAAGCTGAAACCGGCTTAGTCGAAACAAGGTCAGAATTGAGTGTAAGTATCAGAACCGGAGGAGTTAGCCGTGAAGAGACCCCTCAAGGATTTACAGCTAGTGAATATGGACGGTATGACGCCTGATGAGGCTATAAAGGGATTCTGTGATACCTTTGACATCTCTAAACAAGACTTTGATCAATACCTGGGCCGGATGTATAGTGATTCAAAAAACATCCTAATGAATTTGATCAGAAGGTTCTATGTCAAACCAAGGCTTAACAAAGTCACAAAATGGGTATTTGGGCCAAAAAATGAATATGGTGTTTGGGCCAAAAAATGACATTAAAGGCCCGTGTCACAATGCGGAATGCCATCTTGGGCTTTACTGCGGACTTGCAGCCGCCAAAGCCTTGCTTCGCACTTGTTTGACTCAAATCAAAGGTGCGGAACCTGAGTTACTAATGAAAGGAGGATTGCCATGAAACTGTGTGACAAATGTATAGCGCCGGTGGAGGATAATGTCGCAGTTTGCGAAGAATGTAGGACTTTTGTTGCTCCCAAGCCCGTGGATTGGAAAACCAAGGAGGAAGAACTGAAGGAATTGATTGGTCACTATAAGGGAAGAGGAAACTATGATGTCCTGGTACCGTTTACTGGCGGAAAAGATAGTTCTTATGTCCTCTGGTATGCGAAAAAAGTTCTAAAGGTTCGACCATTAGCTTTTACCTGGAAGAATTATCTTTCGCCAGTAGGAGCCCTGATGAATATGGAGAATGCTACAAAGAAACTTGGCATTGAACACCGGGTTGCTGAACTGGATGAAGATACTACCAAAAGAATATACAGGGCTTTGTTCAAGAACATGGGAAGAATGTGTTATTGCCTGGTATGGGCCAGACTCCTTGCCATTCCCATCTGTGTAAAAGAGGGAATACCCCTCGTTCTCATGGGTGAATCTGCAGGACAGAGAGAAGGGGATCAGAGCTGGGAAATTCCGACTAATGAAGAGACAGGTTCAGAAATTAAAAACTTTTTTAAGATAGCTCGAATGGGTCATTTTCGCGCCTTACAAAGGTTTGATAAACCTATTTTGTCTAAAGTCATGGAGGAAATGTTCGGTCCTTTGGAAAAGTGTTTAGCCCAGAAAGATGTCCAATGGCCAATATACCTTCCCTTGTCAAACTATGTCAACTGGTTGCAGGACAGGGATGAACTAATGAGAATTTTACAGGAAGAATGCAACTGGAAAAAGCCGGGAGAGCTGTTTTCCCACACAAGCTGTACGCTGGAACCTATCAAAGGGTATATGGAATATAGGAAAGGATTACATGAGACAGCAGCTGAAATATGCTGTAATATAAGGATGGGGACTATGACAAGGAAGGAGTCTATTGAAGAGATGAAGCAGCTGTATTTGGATGGGACAAGACCGGATGAAAAGATAGCTTCCTTCTGCAGAGTTATTGGAATCACAGAAGAAGAATTCGACAAGAACATAGGAAAAACCCATGTATTTGATAATCCACTCGCCAAATGGATCTTCAATATGGTGTTCGCAAAGAAAATTGCTCGATACGGGAATTGGCTATGGGGAGTCAAATCCGGCAAGTTCACTATAGCAGGACTGGTACGAAAATAGAATGCCACGAAGGGGCATGCGGCGCGGGCACGGTACTTATGGATGGAAAGCCGGTTCCATCCTGCATGGTCCTAACAGTATAAGGAGGTGTAATTATGGCATTTGACGGCACATACAAGGTTGTAGTACAGTCCCCGATGGGGCCGCAGGAAAGCAAAGTCGTTTTGAAAATCGACGGCACTTCGGTAAGTGGGTCGTCAGAATCAATGATGGGCAAGGCAGAATTTTCCGGCGGTACGGTAAACGGCAATGAACTCGAATGGTCGGCTCAGATACCGAGCCCCAAGGGACTTCTGGCTATCACTTTTAAAGTAACCATGAACGGGGATAAGATGTCGGGTCAGGCCATCACGCCTTTCGGTCCTGCTACTCTTGAGGGTACCAAGATATAAGACTTTTATTATCTATAGCGTTCCGCAAAATAAATTACTGTTTCCTCCAGGCGGAATCCTGTCCTTGAGCGCAGGATTGCAGAAGTCTCTGGGGTACCCGCTTAGGCCGAACGAAGCGGTGCGCGATTGGCGCACGTCAAGGACTGTTTGAGCGGTAAGCCCGACAACGAGAGGGCGACGCGAGTTCCGCAGACGAGCGAGGAGAAGTAGCTTGTTCCCATTTTTTTCACCCCATCAGCTATTCTTATCCTCATCCCTTTTTTTATGGGTATCCTCGGGATATTCATAGAATATCTTCTTATTTTTAGAATAGACATTCGGCAGACCTTTTTTCCAGTTGAGTTCCTGAGCCTTTTTGACGGCTCGATTCCCAATTTTTAAGCGCTCAAGGAATTCTTCATCAGTTTCTTTTTCCATTTGATAAATCCTCCCTGAACGTCTCATACATTTCATGATCTAAGATAATGTAATCCAGTCCTTTGCCTATGCAAACGGGCAAGAATACTTTTCCACTGTTGTCATATATCTCCCAGCTATCCACCAGAGTTCGATAGGTGTTCCAGAAGTTTATTTTACTCCTTGTAAATCTCCGAATGACATCGACATCCGGCACAGGGTGGCCCCCATTCAGCACTCTTACTTTAATCCTTTCAATCGATAAGAGGGGAGTTTCAACAAATATATACACCATTTTAACTTTATAGTTTTCTTTCTTTAATTTTTCGATCATTTTAGTTGTATATTTTCCGGATAAAGTGGTTTCAATGACAAAAGAGACCTTTTCATTGACCAATTGATTGATTTTTTGAAAGAAAATTTTCCCGGCGTCAAACATAACCCTTCGGTTTAAATTATTCGGCTCTAATTCCTGTGCAATGATATCCGCGTTGACAAAGGTCAGGTTTTTCTCTTGTATAAATTCTTGCGCAAATGTCGATTTGCCGCTGCCGTTGGGGCCCGCGATGATATACATCTCTATTTCCACTGCCTTTGTGGGGGGATCAAATAGGAACTACCCTTTCTCGTTTCCTTCAAATGTTTTAACAAAGTCATCTATTTCGCAAAGCCGTGAACTTCCCAACCCCACTCAAGAGCGATTGAAAGTCGTTCATTTGCTTTCCGGATCCTGCCGATCAATATTTTGATGAGGTTGACGGTAATCTTTTGAGAGACCTGGGGAAAATGATTCGAAAACTGATGAAACGTTTCGGGGTCAAGAATCAACGCCCGTGTATCGGCCATGGCAAATACTTCAGCGGATCTTGGATTCCCATCAAAGAATGAAAATTCTCCAACGATTTCGCCCGCACCCTGTTCGGCAATGACAGGTAACAAAGGGATATTATCATCCTTTTTATCGATGATATGTTTACGGACTCCCAGAAGACCTTCAGTAACAACGTATATATTTTTTGACGGTTCACCTTCCTTAAATAAGGTGTCTCCTTTTGCAAATTGTTTCAATTCACATATTCCAATCAAATGATCCACTTCATCTTTTGTTAACCCTTCAACCAATTGGCAGTTTTGTAACAAGTTGATATCGGAGGGTTTCATTTTTCAATGGGGTTGGCTTGAAGAATGTTTTTGCGCCATCCCTGACCTTCGGCCCGGCTATTTGCCCATCTCAACAATCAAGAGATCCCGGCCGGATTCAACCGTATCTTTATCGGAGACCAAGACATCCATGACGGTCCCTGCCCCCTGGGAGACAAGTTTGTTCTCCATCTTCATCGCTTCCAGGATAACCAGGCCTGCCCCTTCCTGAACCTTGTCTCCTTTTTTCACAAGGATACTGACAATCCGACCGGCCATGGGCGCTTTGATACGCTGGATACCCTCTGCGACTCTCTTCCCCGTATCAGCGGCAGGTTTACGAGCCCGTGGGTCAAAAAATTCCAGGTCGAATTCATATCCTTTAAAACCCACCGTGAATTGATTGTCCTTATGGCTCACCATGGCTTCGATTGATTTGCCATCAATCAAGATGGAGTATAACGCTTCATGGATGGAATGTACATTGACCCTGTATTTCCGTTCGTCTATTTGGACATCCATAAGGTCCCCGTTCCGGACATACGCTACCTCATAAACGGAGTTGCCTGCCCTGACTTTCATCTTGATAGGATTATTCATAGCTAAAACCTTGTCGCCCAGTATTGATACTTACTGGCCATTCGCCAGGCATCGCGCTGATCTGTTGCAGGAACTTCCTCAGCTGTTTTACCGGTACCTGCTGCCTGCATACGAGAGCAGACTGCAGCTATGATGGCTATATCATGGTTTTCCTTATCGACCGTGACCTTAAAAGGGCCCAAACCGTCAATGAAGTGTGTATGAATATCACCCTTAATAAAAGATTCATTTTTAAGGAGCGTTTTGTGGAACTGAATATTCGACTTGATACCGTATATTTTGCACTCCTCCAGTGCCCGGAGCATCCTGAGCCTGGCCTCATTTCTTGTTTTACCCCAGGTGGCGATCTTAGCAATCATTGGATCGTAGTAGGTGGACACATCTCCTCCGGAATAGACCCCACTGTCCACTCGGACGTATGGGCCGGTCGGCAGGCTCAATTCCTTGATATGTCCCGGGGATGGAAGAAAGCCGTTTTCAGGGTCCTCTGCATATAAGCGGCACTCCACAGCAGCTCCATTAATCTTCAGATCAGCCTGCCTGAAACTTAACGGAGATCCTGAAGCCACCAGCAACTGTTCCTTAACCATATCGACTCCGGTCACCATCTCTGTTACAGAGTGCTCAACCTGAATCCGGGTATTCATCTCCAGAAAATAAAAGTTTCTGTCATGATCTACCAGAAACTCAACCGTACCGGCTCCTGCATACCCAACGGATTGAGCGGCTCTAATCGCAGCAGTGGTCATACGGGAGCGTAACTCTTCATCCATGATCGGAGACGGGCATTCCTCGATAACCTTCTGATAACGACGCTGAAGGGAACACTCCCTCTCAAAGAGATGCACACAATTTCCATGATGATCAGCCATAATCTGGATCTCGATGTGACGGGCCCCTTCAAAGTACCTTTCCAGCAGGATATCTGAATTCGCAAACGCAGCAAAAGCCTCTCTTTTAACAGTGCGGAGCGCGTCTTCCAATTCCTGTTCGCCTTTAACGATCCGCATCCCTTTGCCGCCCCCGCCTGCAGCAGCTTTTAGCATTACAGGAAAGCCAATGTCCTGACAGAGGGATAATATATCCGCATCTGCAGCTATGGGTTTTTCAGTCCCGGGTATGACGGGAACGTTATTTTCTATCACCGTTGCGCGAGAAACCGATTTGTTACCCATTTTTTCGATGGCATTGATACCCGGGCCAATAAAGACGAGCTTCGCATCTTCACAGCATTTAGCAAAATGGGCATTCTCGGACAGGAAACCATAACCGGGGTGGACAGCCTCAGTCCCTGATTTGCTGCAGACGTCCAGTATGGCTGGGATATTAAGATAGCTCTCAGTAGAGGGCGGGGGACCCACACAGTAGGCTTCATCAGCAAATCGTACATGCATGGAATCACGGTCTGCCTCGGAATAGATAGCGACGGTCTTCACACCCAGCTCCCGGCAGGTGCGGATAATTCTTATGACAATTTCACCCCGGTTTGCAATCAGAATCTTCTTGAACACCAAAAACCTCCTTAAAATTTGCTTCTTACAGGGGTATGCTGCCGTGTTTCTTGGGAGGATTTTTCTCGGCCTTTGTCATCGTCCTGTCCAGAGCCATGATCAATTTTTGGCGTGTCTCCTCAGGCAATATGACCTCATCGATAAAACCAAGACCGGCCGCAACATAAGGATTTGCAAATTTCTCCCTGTATTCATTTACCTTTTCCTGTTTGACTGCATCGGGATCCGCAGCAGCGGCAACTTCTTTCCTGAAGAGGATATTCACAGCTCCATCAGGGCCCATCACGGCTATTTCGGCGCCCGGATAGGAAAAGTTGTAATCACTTCCGATATTTTTACTTGACATGACAATGTAAGCGCCTCCGTAAGCCTTCCGGGTAATGACGCAAATCTTGGGCACAGTGGCTTCACAGTATGCGTAGAGCAGCTTCGCTCCATCGCGAATGATTCCACTGAGTTCCTGCTCTTTACCCGGCAAAAAGCCCGGGACGTCCTCAAACGTGATGATCGGGATGTTGAAGGCATCACAAAAGCGTATAAAGCGTGCGGCCTTGCGTGATGCATTGATATCAATAGCGCCTGCCAGAACCATGGGCTGGTTTGCAATGATTCCGACCGATTTTCCGTTCAACCGTGCAAAGCCGATGACGATGTTTTGAGCGTACTGTGACTGGACCTCTAAAAAGTAATGGTTATCAACGACTGTCTGGATAAGCTCTGTCATAGGATAGGGGGTCCTGGGGTCCTCAGGAATCAGGTCATTCAGTTTCTTATCTTTCCTGTTGGGGTCATCCATACTTCCTAGGGTAGGACTGTCGACAATGTTGTTTTGAGGCAGAAAGGTAAGGAGTTCCCTGATCAGGGCAATGCATTCACTGTCATCACCTACCATAAAGTGAGCCACTCCACTTATTGAGTTATGGGTTTCAGCGCCTCCCAACTCCTCTTTGGTGACTTCCTCATGGGTCACGGCTCGAATGACATCAGGACCTGTGACAAACATATGGCTCTTATCCTTCACCATGACAATAAAATCTGTCAGCGCAGGGGAATAAACAGCGCCGCCAGCACAGGGACCCATGATAGCGGAAATCTGAGGGATCACACCAGAGGCCTTCGTGTTTCGATAAAATATATCGGACAACCCGGCAAGGCTGCGCACTCCCTCCTGAATCCGTGCGCCTCCGGAATCGTTTAAACCTACCATCGGCGTGCCAAGCTTCATGGCTGCGTCCATCACCTTACAAATCTTTTTTGAATTAGCCTCAGAGGCTGAACCCCCAAAGACCGTAAAATCATGGGCAAATGCATGCGTTAATCTCCCATTAATCATTCCGGTGCCGGTAATGACCCCATCTCCTAAAAACTGCTTATTGCCCATTCCGAAATCTGTGCACCGGTGCGTGACATACCTGTCCATCTCCTGAAAGGTCCCCTCATCGAAGAGCAGATTAAGCCGCTCGCGTGCAGTCAGTTTACCTTCCTCGTGAAGCTTTCTTACTCTCTCCTCGCCACCCTCAGCCATGGCAGCCTCATTTTTTGCCGTTAATTCCAAGAAAGAGCTCTTCTCACTCACGGGCACGCCTCCAATCTTGTGTGGTAACACCGGACGGCCATGAACCTCTTAGTACATGACTTATCTTTTCTTCAAGCATGGTTAAAGGTTCACGCGTCTGTCTGAGTTTTACATAGGTATCCTGAAATTCATAAAAAAGCCGGGAAAGATCTATTTCATAGCCGAGGACGGCGCCCGCTTCCTGGGCAAGTTCCTGAAGCATTATTTTATCTTCTTCATTAAATAGTTTCCGTGAGGTCTTGTTATTCACGTTGATGACGCCCAGGGTCTCCCCCTTAAGACTAATGAGCGGCACGCTCAGCAGGGAGTTATTAAAATACTTCGTTCCGTCACCCGACCCCTCCAACCCCTCAACCTTACTGATGTCATCCACCAGCAGTGGCTGGCCTCTCATAAAACACCGGCCGGATACGCTGCTCTCTTTTATTTCCTGCACCCTGTCCGATATCTTAAACTTGT
>Ga0315295_10003504_pt1 | contig 13356 bp, 12 predicted proteins | sample YL17G14_0_MG_FD_204453 | JGI IMG/M metagenome (GOLD analysis project Ga0315295, IMG submission 204453) | Sediment microbial communities from Yellowstone Lake, YNP, Wyoming, USA - YL17G14_0 | ecosystem: Environmental > Aquatic > Freshwater > Lake > Sediment | place: USA: Wyoming | collected... | reverse complement strand
TTGTCGCTGTTGCAGTCCCATTCTGCTGAATCGGAGTCGATTCGCTCTTACCGCTTCTCTGAAGTGAAATTTCACCACTGGAAAGCCTATCGGCATAGGAATTAAAGATTGAAACATCGAGGGAAAACTCTGCAGGAAACGTGACAGCAAGTGTTGTTGTTTTATCAAGGGTAATATTGTCCTCAAATCGAAATGCTTTATAACTCAAACTCAGACGATAGGTCGCAGGAAGAAGATTGCTGAAACGGTACATTCCTCCGTCGATTGTTTCTCCTCGGATGGTGGTCGCAGTAGCCATTTCGTTGCTCACGAGCGTTGGATTTACATCAATAGCTGGCGGAAAACCCCAGGTGTCTGTGACGGTCAGAGCAAGATCGTACTGCTCGAGGGAAAATGATTTTTTCATGTCGATGATTCGGCGTAAACTATTCAACCTCACTTGTTCTTCTCCGATTAAAAAACCTTGATAAAAGATCTTCAACTCGTACGGTTTCAGAGTATAACATGGGGCAAAGAGGCGTGCCTTGCCTTCTGAATCTGAGATTGCTTCTGCGATGGTCGTATTATCAATCTGCAGCACGCATCGAGCGTTCTCGACTCCCTGTTTTTCCTGATCAGTTAGGGTAACAGCGATAACACCTTGCGGTCGACATCTAATCCTGATAGCAGTGTCTTCCGTGAGATTGACGATAGCAAAACCAATGTACTGTCGCTGTTTCGCGAACCTCGGGTTCTCCCGATAGATTTTGATAAGGTAGTTTCCAGAATCAAGGTCTGGGAATCGAATCTTCTTAAACAAGGAAAGATTTTTCCAATCAAAAATCCCTACAACGGTCTTGAGTTTTTCCCGTAAGTTTTTACCAGTCATATTCAGCGAAATCGATCCAAGGGATAAACGTCCAACTGAACCTGAGGAGCGAAAACTTTCTTGCTGGTACAATTCTGCATAGATATACGACACGTTTTTGCCTAACGCTGCGGAAAACAATGATCCTAAAGGAACTGATCGAGCAAAATGAGCATAGACCGTTAACGTATATCGTTCCTTCTGTTCTTCTCCTTCTGTGACATTTCCCCGGAACACTGGGATATTTTTAATCAAACTTTGATACAAAGAAGATTCTTCATCGACCCTCGTATATCCTCCGGTTTCAACAGTCAAAAACTCTGCTTTGTACTGATACGTTTTCCCCTGGTCAAGTACGGTTAGATGATTACCGTTTTCATAGGCATTTCGGGTGAGATATAAATTTCCTGTATCTGCTTCAAGTCCTGGTAATTTGATATTTTGCTTCGCAAATACTTTAATTTGGACGCCATCATCTGGTCCCTCAGCGATTCCAGTGATGGAATCAAAGAGGATCCCATGGACTTTTCCAGAGCTCGCATCACCTAAGCAGACCCATGCTTTCGATCCAAGTTCTATATCGTCTTCTGTAGAAAGCACCAACTCACGTTCAGTGCTCTCAGGATTCTGAGGCACGGAAAACTCTTGGATCGCGTTATCCTCCGTAGAGATATACACCGTAGGTAAAATTTCTCCAACGTTCATTTTCTCTATCGATGCACTCCTGGCTTTTATAGAGGTGATTCCTGCGAAGACGCCATCTAATACCGTTGGATCATCAATAGTGATCGATTTGAGCATCTCATGATGGGCATCAATCAAGATTCTTTTCGCACTCGTCGGACAATAATAATAGGTATAAATGTTATCTGAGTGAATGTCACCGCGAGGGGAGGTGCATTCTAATCTCATCCGGATCATGAGATTTCCTTCCACCAGCACTGTTTTTGTTGTCTCAGTGGACCATGCGGTGCCTATGTAATCAGGTTCTCCTATTACCCCGTAGCGGAAATCAAAATTTCCACACTGATCCAAATTAAAGGTTTCAACGGCAGTGGAATTCGGTTTGAATTTGAGGGCGTAAAGGGCGATGGGATTGCCCAGTAACTGGCCTTTTTGTATCACTGCATAAATGACAAATCCTTCCTGCTTGATGCCGTAATAATCAAAATCTATTTTTTGGCCAGGGATCGGCTCATAAAAATAATGGGTATCCTCGACCGTCACATGGTTTGGGTAGTGTGCTGGTTCTGTTTCTTTCGAATCATACAGTACATAGTATTTTTCTTTCCCGGTTGCTCCTTCGGGGATCAAGAACACAAGACTGCATGCTTTGATATGGGTCTCATCGGAGGATTCAAGGTCATAGATTTGTGATTCGATTTCCTGTAACCCTGTTCCATCGTCTACCCCGACACGAATTGAATGGATTGTCTCGTTTGTTCCCCAGCAGGGATTATCAAACGTGATCCGCATGTCGATTGGTTGGTACTTCGCGATTTCTTTGCTCGTATCAAAAGGAACTTTGATTTCTTGTTTGTATGGTAAGGTATCGATGTTCGTTTGAAGGTACTCCCCAGCGGATACCACCTGGACTTCAACAGAAGAAATTAGCAGGAGCGCAACAGCTATCCAGAGAAATTCCCGCTGAAGTGTTGATACCATAGTGACATAATAGTATTATTATCTATTTATATAAATATTCTTTTTAAGTGAAATATGCAGTAAAAAGACCCAAGCAACGTGGAAATATCAGAAACAAACGAACCGGAACTGGGCTTTTTTAATGAGAACAGAGGCGGGTTTAAGGAGTAATCACTGTGTCTGATTTCATTAAAATCGAGACGATTTCAGCCATATCGACGATTCTGCCGATGACGATTTTCTTTTCGATCTCATAAAAACCGATACAGGTTTGGCAAGCGATAAGCTCCACCCCGGCCTTGGAAAGACCGGTCAATGCATCCAGCACCGATGATTTATCGGTCAGCAAATGCACCGCTGAGTTATAAAAAATAATCGTATCAGGTTTTTTGGCAGACGCCCAGAGTTTGCGGAGAAACGCCCCGGTCATTGTTTTTCCTAGCTCATCGCTCCCTCTTCCGAGAGATTCGCTATGTAAAATGACAGTTGTTTTTGTCATGGTCCTGCCTCAAGACAGGCTAGTAAAACAAGTCAAGGACTTAAACCTTATCCGTGCCACAAACTTTTAGTCCACGCCCCTCATATCATGCAAAAGACGCTATGAAAAAAACAACGATGCTTGTGGTTGTAATTCTTATTTTACTCTGTTTTTTTTCTTTTCTTCTCCTGCCTGGAACTGCTGAAGAGATTACAACACAACCGTTATACGTGGGTGGGAATGGACCAGGGAATTTTACAAGGATACAGGATGCTTTGGACAACGTGACCGCTGGTGGTACCGTGTATGTTTTTCCTGGGACGTATCATGAGAAGCTAAGAATCACCACACCGGCTCATCTCATCAGCGAGACTAAAAATAGTACGATCATCGATGGGGATAACCATGATTACGTTATCACCCTTGCAGCAGGTAATAGTACTCTTTCTGGTTTTACGATTATCCATAGTGAAACGAAATTTCCGTTTGCCGGCGTCTACATCGTCTCAAATCATAACACGATTTCAAATAATATCTTGACCGATAATTTCTATGGCATGCAGCTTGGATATTCTGCAAGCTACAATCTTATTATCAATAACACGATTCATCGCAATGGACGCTGCGGTGTTTATTTTAACCATGCGTCACACAACAGACTCATAGGGAATATTGTTTTTGATCATCCGGTGAATGGATTCGGGTTGTATGAGTTTTCGAATAACAATAGTATTAAAAATAACACTTTTTCTGACAACCGGGACACTGGTGTGAACATCCGTGAATCCTATGATAATCAGGTGACGAACAATACCTTCGTCCAAGGTCATGTCGCGTTGCATAAACCATCCTCTGAGTATCATACTGTGGCACAAGACAATCTGTTTACCGATAATGTCATCTCAACAGAGGAAGAACGAGACGCGTTTGTAGTAACCGTCCTTATATTCGACATCTTAGTTTTTTTTGTCTTCCTCGTTTTCAGAAAATTATCAAGATAATCGAAAGGTTTTTCATACTTGACTAGAGGCCTTTTTTATAGAACAATACTGCTCCAGCCATGATCAAAGCAGAGAGAACAAGCAGCATAAGGACATAGACTAGGGTATAGGCGATATATCGATCAATAAAAAGAATGAACAGGCAATACGCGATAAGAAAACCAATGCCAGCAAATCCGAAAAGACGAGCGGACGATCTTTTTTGTAGGAGTTTGGCACACGCGATAATCAGCAAGACTCCTGAGAGGAACAAGGCTAACGCCAACGTAAATGAGTTGATGATATACCTTGTTGAGTAGCTCCAGATAAATCCTTGATACGCGGTATTTAAGGCAACCATCGAGGCAAATAACGATACGCTTCCAATTGCTAGACACAGCGAATACAGTAATCCTGTTTTTTTATCAGCAAGAAATATTCTTGCTTGATTTGGTACTTGATTTTTCTCCATGGTCCCTCTCCACAATGATATGCTGGTGAGATAGATATGTCATCGTGTGTGAGGATTTAAATGATGTATTCCTCGTTCTGCTGACAAGGTTTTTTAGGTCGGTAAGTGTATCGACATCGCTCCAGACTGGTAAAAACCCTATGGAACGATGTGCCTGTTGTATTTTCGTTACTGTTTCCTGAAAAACCATTGGGCTGCTCCAATGGATTTCTTCGAACACACTTGGGGGAAATGTTGTGTTTTTAAATCCGATGAGATAGTACCCGCCATCAACCGTAGGGCCAAGTACCACATCCTTGGTTCGCAGGGTGATGAATGCTTGTTTGATGTAGTCTTCCGGAAGGTCCGGGCTGTCGCCTCCCATAAGAATAACGTTCTGAAATCCTTTTGTAAACACATCTGCAAAACTGTTTTTCATCCGCTCCCCAAGGTCCTCCCCCTTCTGAGGCAGAAACCGGAAGGTTGATCCAAGCCAACCCTGAAATTTCCTCTGTGCGTCCGGAGGATGAAAACAGATGAACAACGGGGCATTAATTTTTTTAATCATTGTCAGCGTATCTTGCACAAAACATCGATACAGCTCTTGAACGATCTCTTCATCAAGATCTCTGGAGAGCCTGAGTTTCACCTTTCCTTTTTCAGGATATTTTACCAAGAGTAGGAGGCAGGTGTCTTGGTTCTCTGTCATTGTTCTTCCTCTGTAGTCTTTGATGTGTCGAGTGCTTCATCAAAAAGCTGGACGACATCAATGACTTCAACATCGGTATATGTTTTCTTTAGCTCTTCATAGCAGGTAAGACAATTACATGCGAGGGTCGGAGCTTTCTTTTTAACCGCTGCAAGGTAATTCGCCTGACGCAACGCATTACCTGAATCGCTGCCATGGTTCCATTGATAACAGCAGCTAGATGGTTGATCCATAGGAGATGTGACTAGTTCACTGAAGCGTGAGGCTACCTCTCGTGCTGCTATTGCTTGCGGTGATTGTGCATGGAATCGGCAGGAGTCATGGACTGTTATTTTTTCCCTGATTTTTTTGGCAGGGAACTTGTCCTGATATCGTAACAAGTATTGTGCGACGCTCAGGACCTCAACATCCATCGTATACATTTTTTTTATCTGCTCGACTGCCTCAAAACATTCGGCGCAAGCGGTGAATATTATCTGAGGATCGCATGTTTTTATTTTCTGATAGAGCAGCTCAGCACAATCATCAGCCTGGTCAAACTCACCCTGCAACAGGTGTGGTGCACCACAGCATATAGTCGTACCACCAAGAACATTATAGGAACAGCTGATATGGTTGAGTAATCGAAGTGTCTGACGCACTGTCTTTGTAGAGTAAATATAGCATCCTGGATAGAAGAGCACGTCTGCTTTCTTTCCGGGGGCAGTCTCCATGAAACAGGCAAGATCCTTATTAGTGAGTTTTTTTAATCTGATAAACAGCCGCTGGGCGATTCTTCTCATTCCAGTGAGCTTTGGTCCTTTGACGAAAAGATACCGCTTATAGCCCCAGGGTTTTTTACCTCTTATTTTATATTTGATATAACGCATCATATGGTCTCTGCGGATGTCTTTCGGGCAGGCAGGAACGCATTTTCCGCATTGCATGCAGTGAAACGCGAATTCCTTAATCTTCAAAGGGACGCTTTGTCCTTCTTGTGATGCAAGGTTCAGCTCATTGATAGAAAATGTATCCTTCGTTACGGGACAAACCTCCATGCATCTATTACATTCGATGCAACGTTCGATATAATCGGAGACCTTCTCTTGTAGAAATGTTTTCGTTGGTACTAATTCCTTGTTTTTTTCGGTCTGTCCGTTCATAGGAGTTTCAAACCCTTTTTTTCCATGAGTCAATTATTTTTCATTTCCATCGTGTTGCTCTTGGTTTTTTCTTTTTTTATTGAGTCTTCGTCGTGAGTACCAGACGATCAGTGCAAGAGCAAATATCGTAACGAATAGAACACCGAGTAATTCCCAGGGGACGCGTCCTTGGGTAAGTCCTTGGGTCAGGGCATCGGTGCCGACGACCACGATGATCGTTCCAGGAAGCATACAGAGCCATGACCAGAACACATAGGTTCTAAAGGAGACTTTTGTAAGACCAAATCCATAATTGAGTAAGGTAAAGGGAAATAATGGGATGAGTCTGGTTAATCCGACGATCATCATACCCTGATTCTCGGTCAGTTCGTCAAGTCGTTTCATGGTCTTGTTTTTTGAAAGCCAACGGGCGACCGTATCACGAGCAAAATACCGGGCGATCAGAAAACAAATGCTTGCGCCAACAGTTGATGAGACACTGATGAGAATCACTCCAACTAGAGAACCAAAAAGACCACCAGCGATCACCCCAAAGATCGTGCCGGGGATGGTCGCAATCACCGCTCCAAGATAGATGATGAAGAACGCAACCGGTCCCCAGACGCCCTGTGCTTGTATCCAGTGTTGTAACTCTTCGATGTCCTGTCCAAATCCATACAGATTCATGATGACAAAAAGTGTTACGATAACGATGATGAGGACGACAGGTTTCCACCAGTCTTTGAGCCGTTCATTTTTTTGATTGTTTTCGTTCATATCTCACGTATGTTCCTTCTGTTAAACAAGAGCGCCTCCACAGGAGGATCCATGGCCAGCGGTACACCCAAAACAGTGGTCTGCGGTTGCTATTTTTCGTGTGGATAACACAGAGGGATCAAATTGCGTTATGTGTCGTAGCACCTTCGTAGTGACCGGGAGACCAGCAGCAAGGTTAAAATCACAGTCATAGAGGGTACCGTCCCATCCGATATTGATTTGGTGACGGCACATCAGGGAAGGAAGTGTCTCTGGGTTAAACGATTCTTTCAATAAACCCATGTAATGTGGCTTTTTCTCCTTTAATACGTCCAGGAATCGTCCAAGTGGCATGTTTGTTAGGGTAATCAGCTTCGTAAATAAAATGTTATAATGTTCTGCGAGATATGTTCGGTAATCGTTTTCAAGAGCTTTTTGTTCTGGTGGCAATACTGGTTCAAGGGGGTTAAATACTAACGTGAGTGGAAACTTTGGTGTTGTCCCGTACCCGACTTTATTTAATAATTGGAGTGCTTCGATGCTTTTTTCAAACACGCCTTTCCCACGCTGAAGACGTACCTCTTCTTCGAGATAACAGGGGAGTGATGCGACCAGTTCAACCCCTAATTCTTTATAGAGTTTCGGATAGTCTTTAAATTTTGGTTCTAATAAAATAGTAAGATTTGTGCGGAGTTGAACCTGATGGTGTTGTTTAATTAGGCGTCTTAGGAATTTTTCAAGATGCGGATGAAGCTCTGGTGCACCCCCGGTGATATCAATAAAAACCGGTGGAAGTTTCTCGGTCACTGCTAAAATTGTTTGCATGGTTGACCAGCTCATCTGCTCCGTTCGCTTTGGTGATGCGTCCACATGGCAATGTTCGCAGGTTTGATTACACAGAAGTCCAAGATTTATCTGAATGGTGCGAAGATCAAGGCAGCGTAATGGTTGATGGGTTGCGTTGAAAATTTGTTGCTCAAACTCGTTTTTCTTTTCAGGCATAATTATAAGTGTCCCCATTGTTGATTTCTCTGGTGTGAATTTCCCTCCTCTTTTTATTTATTTGGATACAGCAAGGTTATTTCCTTTTATTTTTTGTTTCTATGGTTTTTGCCAGGGGTAGAATCTCGCGAGTTTTTCTGCAGGGATACCGCACCAGTATAAAATGATGATAATGTTATCCCTGAGCAAGGTATAGATGAATCCTTCTTGATGCCAACGGCGATCAGAAGTCATAACAGAAAATGGAAGGATTTTTATCTTTTTTTTATTTTTTCTTATACGACGCATAAGTTCGACATCCTCCATTAATGGAATATCTGCATATCCTCCTATAGCATCAAAATACGATTTGCGTAAAAAGATCACCTGATCCCCATACGGAGCGCGGGTGATGTGCGAGCGAAGTGTGGAGTATGCGGCAATTGCCTTGAGAAATGATATCTGTGATTGGATCTGTAAGCTGAATGCGCCTCCGACATAGGGTTGGTTCTCTAGTGCAGTCCTAATCAAGGAAAGCGCATTTGACTGAAGGAAGGTATCCGCATGGAGGAAAATGAGGATGTCTCCTGTTGCATGGGCTGCCCCCTCATTCATCTGACGCCCACGGCCTTGGGGGCATGAATATTTCATCACGTTTTTATCAGAAATAACGCGGATGGTGTCTTGAGTTGAACTTCCATCGACGACGATGATTTCATAAGGCTCGTCTCGCTCTAATTGTCGTAACGAATCAAGCAGTGTGGTAATGATTTCTGATTCATGGATTACAGGAATAATGATCGAAAATGTACATTTCTTGGGCACAATGTTCCCTTAAACCGATTCAAGGATCTTCAGGAGATATCGGTAGAATTTATCGACGGTGCTGATATGCAGCTGTTCTTCAGGTGAATGTGGGTTCTTCAGTGTTGGTCCAATCGAGATCATATCCATGCCAGGGAATTTTTCTCCAATGATGCCACACTCAAGTCCTGCGTGGATCGCCTCGATCTTCGGCTCAGCTTTGAACATGTCTTTGAATATTTTCTTTGAAAGCGCGAGTATCTTTGATTGGAGGTCTGGTTTCCAACCAGGATATGGTGTGCCCTCGGATACCTTCGCCCCAGAAAGAGACGCGATTGCTTTGATGCGGTCCCGCATGTCCTGGAGCGCGGATTTCATCGGACTTCGTGAGCTCATCCCGATAACAATCGTGTTCTCTTTAACAGAGACTGTAGCAAGGTTCGTGGAGGTATTGACCAGTGTTTTGATATCGTAGTTCATTTGATGGACACCATGAGGTAATCCATGCAAGAGGTTCAGCAGTTTCTCCTGTGAGGATTTCTCTAGACCTGTCTTCGATGGTTCGCAGGATGATACATCGACTTTGAGGTTTGGGTCGATAGGTTTTATTTCCTCGTAGATATCTTTTTCCTCTGCCTTGTTTTCCGTGACAAAGGAGTTTTTGTTTTTCCTTTCTATCACCAATTTCGCATAAGCTTCTCGAGGGATGGCATTATGTTTGTCCCCTCCTTTTATATCAAAGAGAGAGAACTCATATTTCTGTGAGGCTTTCCATAACAAGCGTGTCAGGATTTTTATGGCGTTCCCTCGTTGCTCGTGGATATCAACACCGGAATGACCCCCACGAAGACCTGAGACTTTCACCATGAGATACTCTTCTCCCGTAATTGCTTGCATTTTTGCGGGTAGTTCTATTATAGAGTCTCCTCCACCAGCGCATCCGACGGTGATCACCCCGAAATCCTCGCTGTCAAGATTCAGCATGATTTTGCCGGTCAGCATGTCCGATTTCATGGCAAACGCACCGGTAAGACCGGTTTCTTCATCAACCGTGTATAATGCTTCGATGGGTCCATGGCGTACATTTTTGTCCTCTAAGATGGCAAGGCTTATCGCAAGACCGATCCCGTTGTCCGCCCCGAGTGTCGTTCCGTTCGCGGTGAGCAGATCTCCAGTGATTTTCAGCTGAATCGGGTCTTTGGAAAAATCGAATGAAACGTCACTGTTCTTTTCACAGACCATGTCCATGTGGCCTTGCAGGATAACGGTTGGTTTGTTTTGCATCCCTGCTGTTGCCGGCTTTAGAATTAGGACATTTCCGACAGAGTCTACTTTTGTTTTCAGTCCTTGTTTCTTTCCGAAATTGGCAATATATTCTCTGATTTTTTCCTCGTGTTTTGAGCATCGTGGGATTTTCCTAATCTCATCAAAATGTTTCCATACAAGTTTTGGTTCTAAATTCTCAATACTTGGCATAAGCTGCCTCCCTTATTGTACAGACTGGTAACACCACAACCCATAAAAAAGGTTTGCCAAAAGAAAAAAAAGGATGTTTCCTCCTAAGAGATTGTGTTGATGGAAATAAAAATATGAAAAGATGTGAGGACTCAAATCGTCTCTTTTTTTAGATACGGCAATCCTGACCTCTTGCTTATTTCTACTTGAAATCCATTTGGAAGTGTGGTAGGAGTTCCGCTTTTTGGTTTTCTTTTACTGAAAAAATAGATGATCTGGTTTTTTCCATTCTTCAAACGAACGAGTTCTGTGTATAAGGTGTAGAGTCCATAGGTATATTCCTTGGGTATTTCAACAGGAACGATTGCTTCGGAAATTCTTCCGAAGTATCTTTTCACTGGTGACAAGAGGAGATACATCATGGATATGACAAACAGAACCAACATAAGAAAACCAATGAGTTTTTCACCCGTCATAGAGATATACACAATCGTTCGAACAATCGACCATGAGAGAAACACGAACGCATAGATACGAGCCCAGTTTTTTCTTTTCACAAAACCATAGGGTATAATAATCAAAGAGAGTATGATGAGGAACACATCGATCCACATCACGATTGAATCAAGGGAGAATGAAAGAAACGTCGTGAGCTCACCATTCGCGAACAAGAATGAATCAGCGAGATAAAATAAGTAAACAGCGCCAAGGACGATGATAAATATGATAAATAATACGATCCCGATTGGGAAATCCTTCCTGCCTATCATTAAGAAAAATAAATACGGTAGTTAGACTTATATTTTTCCATCCCAATCAAATTACCGTAATCTCTTTAATGGAGAACTCATTTGGTAAAAAACTATAGAGTCCAGGACATCGACGGTAATAGTTTATATAATCCTGCGTCGTTTACTAGAAAAACGGAGGCAACAGTGTATGGATTGGGGTATGAAAAATCGACTTTCCAAAATCATTAAACCAAAAGATGGTCGCACCGTCATGCTTGCGGTTGATCATGGGTATTTCATGGGGCCGACTTCAGGGCTTGAACATCTTGATGGCATGGTCAATCCTTTGCTCCCGTATACCGACACGTTAATGCTGACGCGTGGCGCGCTACGAAACTATATCAGTCCGACAATCGACGTTCCCATCGTCTTGCGTGTCTCCGGGGGAACAAGCATTATCGGTCCGAAACTCCTCCATGAAGGCACCGTCGTCTCCATTGAGGATGCGATCCGACTGAATGCATCTGGTGTTGCGTACTCTATCCTTGTTGGAGCGGAATTTGAACGGGACACAATCCTTGGGATGACCCAGTACATCGATGAGGCAGAACGATACGGGATCCCTGTGTTAGCAGTGACTGCAGTGGGAAAGGAAATGAAACGAGACGCTCGATACATGAGTCTTGCTTCACGGATAGCTGCTGAACTTGGCGCCCATATCGTTAAAACGTATTATGTCCCCGGGTTCGAGAAAGTCATTGAATCCTGTCCAGTCCCTGTCGTCATAGCGGGTGGGAAGAAACAACCGGAAGACGAAGCATTACAGATGGCATATGATGCGATACACGCAGGAGCTATCGGTGTCGACATGGGGCGGAATATCTTCCAGAGTTCAAACCCGGTGAATATGATAAAAGCAGTCAACGCGATCGTCCATAAGAACGCGACATCAAAGGAAGCATTCGAGGTTTTCAAAGGAAAAAAGAAATAAGGATCTCCCGAGTCATATTTTTTTTGACACGATATGTTTAAATAAAACATCTTATTACACCTATCCCTGAGGAGGCAAACTATGGACCTAACATTGATAATAGGACTAGTCGTACTGCTGATTGTTGTTGTGGTTCTGCTCTGGTTTTTCAGCTACTACAACCGAGTCATCAGATACGAAAACCGCATAGATAACTCATGGGCACAAATCGATGTGCAGCTTAAACGACGGGCTGACCTTATCCCAAATCTCATGGAAACCGTCAAAGGATATATGAATCATGAGCGAGGGACACTCGAGGCAGTCACAAATGCCAGATCAGCGATCATGACTGCAAAAACACCTCAGGAAAGTATGGAGGCAAATACCATGCTCACTGGTGCGTTAAAGACCTTATTTGCGGTCGCAGAAAGTTACCCTGATCTGAAAGCGAATCAGAATTTCTTACAACTTCAGGATGAGCTCACACACACAGAGGATAAGATCTCATACTCACGACAGCACTTCAACGACTCAGTACTGCAGTTCAACAACCTTATTGAGACCTTCCCCGGCAATATTTTTGCGAACATGATGGGGAAGAAAACACGAGAAATGCTGCAAATCCCAGAAGCATCACGAGAAGTACCCAAGGTATCGTTCTAAAGATATCGGCTCTCTGAAAGTATGGCGCAGCAACCACGACTCATAGAAGACCATATACGGAAAAACAAACGGGATACTGTTGCCATCTGTATGCTAATGGTCATTCTCCTTTTTTCTGTTATCTTTGCAATTGGATATATTCTCGGTGCTCCGCCCATACTGACCATGATGCTTGCACTGCCCGTCGCGCTCTTCTACATTTTTATTACCTATTCATTTTCTGTTCAGAGTGTTATTTCTGCCGCGGGAGCACGACCGGTGAACCTACAGAACCGTGAAGAGAAACTCCTGAGTTATAAGGTCGAGGAGATGGCTCTTGCTGCTGGTCTACCAACGCCAAAGGTCTATGTGCAGGATTCACGGGATATCAACGCGTTTGCGACCGGTCATAAACCTGCTGATGCCGTTATCTGTGCAACGACCGGAGCCTTGCAACAGTTGAACCCTGAAGAACTCGAAGGCGTCATTGGTCATGAGATGAGCCATATCCGGAATCGTGATATCCTGGTGATGACTGTGACCGTCGGAGTCGTCGGAGCGATTGCGTTGATCGCTGAAATCGCGTTACGGATGATGTTCTTTAGCGGAGGGCAAAGCAACGATCGAAAAGGAGGAGGCAATATCATTGTTCTGGTCATTGCTATCATCTTCATTATTCTCGCACCGATTTTCTCAAGGCTTACCTATCTAGCTATTTCACGGAAACGAGAGTACCTTGCTGATGCTGATGGGGCATATCTGACGCGAAATCCAGAGGGGTTAG
>Ga0315295_10003503_pt1 | contig 13358 bp, 9 predicted proteins | sample YL17G14_0_MG_FD_204453 | JGI IMG/M metagenome (GOLD analysis project Ga0315295, IMG submission 204453) | Sediment microbial communities from Yellowstone Lake, YNP, Wyoming, USA - YL17G14_0 | ecosystem: Environmental > Aquatic > Freshwater > Lake > Sediment | place: USA: Wyoming | collected... | reverse complement strand
CGGGGGGTTCTCGGGCAGTCCGAGCAAAACGCGTTTTTTCATGTTGCCCTCACTGTTCGGCACTCCGTGACCTGTCTTGGAGATCGCGCCCATGATCTTTATCATGCTCATCGGCACTTTCTTCTCTCGAGTCGCAATATTCCGCAGTGCAATTATAGCATCAGTTGCGATGATCCTGCGCGGGCACCTATCAGAGCACGTATAACACGTTGTGCAGAGCCACAGGTCTGGATCATCGAGCACCTCCCTCATGCCTAGATTGGCCTTTCTCATTATCGTTCTAACTCGCAGCCCGCTTCTTTGAGTCATTGGGCAGCCTGCAGTGCACGTTCCGCACTGGTAACACATTTGCGCGTTCTTGCCACCGCGGGCTTCGACCTCTTTGATGAGATCCGGATCAAATTGAGTTTTACCAAGCTGATAGTGCTTTGGGTCTCTCATACCTTCACTTGTCATCTTTATGTCCCCAGCTTTTCGATCGTCGGAGTCTTAAGCTCCATCATCTTGCCAGCCGTCTTCTTGTAAAGCTCCGTCTCCGTCCCTTCGATGTGTATCACATCGCGCTTGACTTCAATCGTGTTAGCGACCGGACAAACGTTCACACAGGCACCACAGAGCACACAGAAGTCGTCGTTAACTTCAAGCTTCGCTGCGATTTCTCCGGGCTCTTTTTGAGGCGGCAAATACAGTGCGTTACACGGACAGATCTCCACGCACGCAGAACATCCTGCTGGGCAGTTTTCCGTCTTTATGTCAATAGAGCCTTCAAAGATCTTCTTAATGTCAATGGTGTTCTCGATGGGGCACGTCTTTGCGCACCACGTGCAGAACATGCACTCGTCTTTGTTGATCGTGACCTCCCCTAGGAGCTTCGCCTCAGTGATCGTCCGATCGACCTTGATTGAGTCTGTCGGGCAGATCTCTTCGCAAATCTTGCACCCGTCGCACTTTGAGGATTCAAACTTCACTTCTCCAAGCGCTTCGACGTTGATGGGAGTCGCCTCTTTGTGCTCCACCGTCAGCGCATCACAGATCTCACCGCAAAGGCCGCAGTAGGTGCACTTGTTCTCGCTTCCGGGGTCCTCGTCGAGTTGCATCTCGGCGGTGTACGTGATGGCTTGCTGTCGCTCAGTGACCTCTGGCACGTTTCGCTCTATCGCGTTGTCGCGTGGACACATCTCTTCGCATACCTTGCACCTCACGCACGTGTCTAGGTTTATTTCGGCTACCTTCACATAGTGTGGGAACCCTTCCTGGTCAATGAGATCGGTCTTCGGCTCACCGTTCTCGGTGAGTTTTAGCGCAGTAAATGGACACAATTCCACGCATACGCCGCAATATGAGCACTTCTGCTGATCGAAGACCATCTCGGGTACTTCCATCTCCTTAAAGCCCACAGCGCCGACTGGACCCTTCTCTATGGCCTCTTCTGGGCATACTTCTTTACAAATGCCGCAGCCAGTACATCGCTCCATATCAAGAGCGAGGTTGAGGGTCTGTACCAGCGTCTTCTGTTCTATGATCGATTTTCGTCCTTCCTCTCTTTTAGAGTATATCGGAAACAAAGCCAAAGCCCATTCCCTCCTTTATTGTGTTAGCTGGATGCAATCTCTTGGACATGCCTGAAGGCAAACGCCACACGCTTCGCAGACATCCTCGTCTACGGCTAGGGATTTGCCACCCTGCACCTTGTACGTCTTCTTGGTCGTCGCGGGCTCGTCAATGACGAGTTCAAGCGCGTTGACTGGACACGCCACGACGCAGTTGTTGCAGCCAGTGCAGCTCTTATCTATATGTAACGCAAATGTCACTTATTTCACCAGCCTCGTGTCAACTAAAAAGTTAACTAATTCGCACGTAGGTTCAAAATGTGTAATATAAAAGGCTTATTATTTAGTTCGATTATTGAAGCCATTTTGTCGCTTTTCAAACCTACCTATCACTTCGTTTAGCGTACTGACAAACGGCTTTCGCCGTTCCTCATACACTAGCATACATATATTATTTAGTCTGATTATATATTATTTACTTTAATAAATCAAATTCACTTATACATGTATGGTAGTCAAAACAAACGATTTCGCTCGTTTTTTTAGGCATAATCTGCGCGCACTATTTTTAAAAAATACACAAATAAATATATGTGAGTTGGAGATGATAAAACTACTGCAACGTCTCCAACGTAGCAAATCTGATCACATTCGTCTGACGATTCGAGCGTCGAACCCGCGCGATAAACAAGAAGTCTATACGATTTCAGCCCTTCCAAAGCGTTTTAAGGAGCCACGAATAACTCACGTCGTCAGAGGTATAACAAACTTATATATTAGTAATTTCATATAAATTAGTAGTTAGAATTGATAGCAGTTTTGACACTTCTGTGTAGAATATTTTTGAATTGAACTTCTTCAATCCATCTGTTCGAAATATTTTATATAGAGGGAGCCAAAATACAAGTGGGTCAAGAGTGTGAGGCAATTTTGCGTATCTTCGAGAGGTCATGGCGTAAATGATCGTCTCATTGACTCTGACTGCTTTTCCAGATTTTAGACACGAGGTGACTCATAAATGGGAGATAAGGTAAAGGTCCAAGAGGACTGGCTAGCCGTCTGTTCTGGTTGCGAGATAGCCGTTCTAGATTTGCACGAAGCGCTTCTAGATGTTCTGCAACTGATAGAATTCGTCCGGATTCCAGTTTTAATGGACATAAAGGACTTTGATCAACATACTACGGTCGGCATTTTGACTGGCGGCATTCGCAACACAGACAATGAACACGTCGCTAAAAAAGTTCGCGAGACTTCAGACGTTGTAGTTGCGCTCGGCAGTTGCGCGGCGTTCGGTGGCATACCAGGTTTGAACAACATCAACTCGATGTCAGACATCAAACAGACAGTTTTAACGTCGACGTCCACAGCTCCTGATCAAAAAATCCCGACATCACCAGAGCTTCCAAAGCTCTTTGAGACGCTTAGACCGGTCTCGGACGTTATCAAAGTTGACTATTTCATCCCCGGATGTCCGCCAGATGCGTTCCTCATCGCGGAGGTTCTTACCGCGCTTCTAAAGGGCGAAGAACCTCAATTAAGCAATAAAAACGTTTGTGAGGACTGTCCCCGAGACAGGAAGGAGAAGAGGATAACCGATATCAAGCGGCCAATTGAAGCAAACGGGGAAGGCAACGAATGTCTGCTTAACCAAGGATTCATGTGCATGGGGCCCGCAACGCGTAGCGGGTGCGGCGCGCAATGTCCACAAGTCAATGCGCCGTGTACAGGCTGCTACGGAGCAACAGCGTCTTCATATGAACAGGGCGCGGCGATGCTAAACGTAGTCGCATCAGCATACGGTTTAGATGATGATGACTCAGTCGACTTAAACGAGATGAATAAGGACGTCTATGATCCAATAGGCACCTTCTATCGTTATACGCTGCCTGTTTCACTTATTAAGGCGAAGGTCACCGAAAAGAGGTAATGAATATGGGAAAGAAAATCACTGTTGAGCCTGTATCGAGAGTAGAAGGTCACGCAAAAATTACAGTAAACCTTAACGACGCAGGACAGGTAGATGATGCACACTTGCACATTGTTGAGATGCGTGGCTTTGAAAAACTCCTACAAGGGAGGCCTATAGAAGACGCCCAGAGAATCGTGACGGCTATTTGCGGTATCTGTCCAGTCAGCCACCACCTGGCCTCAGCGAAAGCAGCTGACAACACCTTTGGCGTTGAGATCCCACGCCCCGCTGCGTTGCTCCGGGAGCTTATGCACATGGGACAGATGATACACAGCCACACGCTGCACTTCTTTTACCTTGCGGCTCCAGACCTCATATTCACGCCCGACGGCGATCCAAAGAAGCGGAATGTCTTTGGTGTGATTGAGGCAAACCCTGAGCTTGCAACACAAGCAGTCCTCAATAGAAAACGAGGCCAAGAGATGATACGGGCTATTGGCGGAAGGGCTGCACCTGTCACCGCAAAGCCTGGCGGACTCACTAAGGGGATCACCGAGGAACAGCGTCAGAAGATGCTCAAGGACGCCCAGGACTCGATTGAGTTTACTAAACTCGGGTTAGAAGTGGCTGCTCCACTTTTCGAGCAGTATTTGGATGTCATAAAGATGCTCGGAGTCGTCGACACCCCCATGATGGGCTTAGTCAAGGACGGAAACCTCGAGCTGTACGATGGAACGCTGCGTATGATGGATACTGATGGATCCATCATGAAGGAGTTTGATCCCACTAAATACGCGGACTACATTCAGGAGAATTACCAAGAATGGTCGTACCTGAAATTCCCGTATTGGAAGGAGAAGGGCTGGCCCGATGGCATCTATCGCGTTGCACCCCTGGCCCGTATAAACGTGTGTGACAAGATTTCAACACCGCTAGCCAACGATATGCTCACGGACTTCAGAGCCGCTTTTGGAAGGATGCCACAGCAGACGTTACTCTATCACTACGCAAGGCTTATTGAGATGATGTACGCCAGCGAACGTGCTGTTGAACTCCTAAACGATCCAGACATAACCAGCACAGATGTTTGGGCTAAGCCCGAAGTGCGAGCGGCTACAGGCGTTGGCGTTATCGAGGCCCCCAGAGGGACCCTCATCCACGAGTACAGCACAGACGATGCGGGCATCATAACGAAGGCCAACATGATCGTTTCGACCGGTCACAACCAAGGAGCGATAGATTTGGGGGTTCGCGAGGCTGCAAAAGCCCTAATAAAGGACGGCGAACCACAGGAAGGCCTGCTCAATCGGCTTGAAATGGTCATCCGTGCTTATGACCCGTGCTTCTCGTGTGCAACCCACACGATTGACGGACGCTGGCCAGTCAAACTTGAACTTGTGGGACCCGACGGAAGAAAGAGAACGTACACCAACTACTAGATAAGATTAAAACCGATAAGGCAAAAAATGCCTTATCTCCCACTTTTTTTGTTTTTTCTCTGTCTTTTCGCTTTTTAATAAAACACAGCCGAAGCTATCTGCAAGCGACGGCGCCGATACCCATAATAGTATCCTGAGCGAGATCCCACACAACCACTGTTTCTGCGTTGTTCGTTATCTCAAGCTTCCTAGTTCCTGTAATTTCGCCAATTTTGGCCGCTGCAATGCCAGCTTCCTCGAAGATGGCCACTATCTTGCGCACGTTCTCTGGTTGAGCTGTCACCACAAATCCCATTCCTGGGTACATGCGGAGCCACAGGTGCATATCCATGCCGTCGGGGATCGGAATTTGATCAAGTTGAATTAAAGCGCCTTTTTCGGAGACTTCGAGCAGCATAGCAAGTGTCCCGAGCAAACCTGGATTGCTGATGTCCTTGCCTGCTGTCGCTAAGTGTTGTTGCGCCAGGTGAGGCATTGTTTCCAACTGTCTGCGGAGGATTTCAGAATGTTTCATCGAGGTAGTATCCCAACACAGACTACACGAGGGATGAACGCGACCGTCCAAGTCAACGGCAGCAATGACGTCGTGTCCTTCCTGAGCGGTGCAGCTATAAATGAGCGAGTCGGTCTTTGCTGTTCCGATAATAGCAACGTCGAGTGCGTTGTAACTCGTATCGGGGTGCACATGCCCACCAACGACTGGCACACCGAATTTCTTAATCGCTTCGCTCATCCCCGCCAAGACTCGGTTACAAACTTCGGTCGAATTCGCCGAGAATACGTCGACCATTGCAAGCGGGGTGCCCCCCATCGCCAAAATATCGTGAATGTTCACGAGCACAGCACAGTAGCCCGCCCATTCGGGATCTGAATCCATAAGCCTTGACCAAATACCGTCGGCAGCCAACAAGAGCGACTCATCGCCGCGTTCGATTACAGCTGCATCCTCCCCGAAATTGCCTGTGCTAAGATCCTCATCGAACCATTTCACGAGCGGACCTATTGCGCGCTTCCGTGTGACGCCTTCAAAATCACGAAGCGACTGCGCTAGTTCGTCCAGTTTCATATCGTTCACAAAACATTAATAGACATAGGGGGTTCTTATATCCTTATACTGCTTTATCTCCTGATTTCTGCGCTCAATTTCTATGGACTTAGTCGAAAAATACCGTCCGCGCACCCTTTCAGAAGTGAGAGGCAACCGCAAAGCTTTGGAAGAGCTGCGCAAATGGGCATTAAACTGGCCGTCTGACAAATCAGCAGCGTTGCTGTACGGCAGGCCTGGCACAGGTAAGACCTCTGCTGCGATCGCGCTGGCAAATGACATGGGATGGCAGTTGCTCGAGCTCAATGCTAGCGACAAGCGGACTCAAGGAATGATCACAGAAACGGCAGGAGAAGCGTCAAAAAACGCATCGCTTCTTCATGCAAAGAAACTCATACTCCTTGATGAGATTGATAACCTGCACGGTACTGCTGACCGTGGCGGTGCAAAGGCGGTCACCGAACTGGTCAAAAAAACACGCGAACCGGTAATCCTGACCGCGAACGATATATACGGCGTCTCATCGACGCTGCGCCGATACTGCACACAAATTCCCTTTTTCGCCATCAGAGAGGAAAGCGGACAAAAAGCACTTCTAGATATTTGGTATAACGAAAAAAGAGAGGCTCTCCGTGCCCAAGAAGCTGTTGCTGACCTGATGGGTCACCTCGAGGAGCCAGATCAGATTCGAAACAATGCAGCTAAGCTCGCGGTAATTGGAGCTGATCTTGAGCTTCTCGCGCAACTTAGCTTTGACCTCAACGTCCTTGAGAAGATTTCCGACGCTAAGGATGCCGTTTCTAACCTGATAACCCACCTTGAAAAGGCACAACATACCCCAAACGATGCAATTGGACTGAAGGTAGTCAGCGCTGATTTAAATGTACTAACAGACTTTTTTTTTGAGCTCGGAATACTGCGAGAGGCGGTCTCGAACGTTAGTCACTCGTTAGACACTGTCAATCTGCCCTCGATCGAACTAATCGTGAAGAACTCTAAAGGCGATCTGCGATCAGCAATCAACGACTTTCAAGCGTTCATCGGCGGAGCCACTGGGGAGACCGCAGCCCGTGATCGAGCTGAGTCCACGTTTAACCTGATGAGAAGCGTCTTTAGTGATCAGGACTCTAATATGCCGCGCATCATCTCATACGCAGTCGATGAAACCCCAGAAGACCTTGTTCACTGGATAGACGAAAACCTTCCACGCGTGTTAAAAGGGAAGGGACTAGCGCGCGCTTTTCGGGTCTTAAGCAAGGCGGACATCTATCTCGGACGAACAAGAAAACGGCAAAACTACAGCCTATGGAAATATGCTAATGAACTCATGACCTCAGGGGTAAACGTAGCTGCTCGCACAAACCACGACCAAAGCAATACCGCAACTAAATATTCGCCCCCTACGCATTGGATGCGTCTCGGACAAACACGCTCCAAACGTGGTTTACGAGACGGCGTCGCGTCAAAAATTGCCTCCACAAATCACATCTCTGTCACTCGAGCACGAGAAGAAATTCTTCCACTATACAGAGAGTATGCGCTGAGAGATCCAGCTAAGATAGCAGCAGCACTAAGTCTTAATGCTGAAGAGCTTTCGTTCTTGATGGATGTCAAAAAAGACGCCGCTGCTGTAAAAAAGGGACTTAAAGATGCGGAACACCTGATCAGCGAAAGCATGCCCAGAGATGGGCAAATCTCGAAGCATAGCTTTGCGAATTCCGACGCACCACAGCCCTCTTCTAAGAATCACACCGATTCAGCGTCTAAGCCGCGAATACAGTATGATAGTCAACAGGTCGCGGGTGATAGCAGCGCAAATCGAAGAAATGACCCACATCACGGCCAAAAACACCTTGACGAGTTCTAAGCGCGACCGATGGTATTGCTCCCTGCCATTCGCTCGTTAAATCGCTTTAAAACCTGCACCATTACGCTGTTTCGTAAAACTGCTTCTTGAATATGCTTCTGCGCACGTTTTTTAGCGTAGGCGTCCTCAACGAACTCTATGCCCGTATATTCTACACGTGTAAGTATAAGTCCTGAAGCCGGCGCTGATCGGATCCCTTCAATGTGCACTTTTGGGTTCAACATGTCGCCAAACCACTCTACGCTTTGTTGTCCATTTCCCACGAGCGTCAGGGCACTTACAAGTTTTCTCATCATGTTCCACACGAAACTGTCAGCTGCAACCTTAATCACAACACAGCCACCCGACATCCGAATATCTGATGAAAATACCTTTCTGACAGCAGAGCGACGCTTATCGAGACTGAAGTTTAGAAAATCATGAACTCCGACTAAGAGATCAGAGGCTTCCCGCATTGCACTCACGTTGAGCTGTCCATCGCATAAGAAATATTGATATTCGCGCAAAACGGCGTCACGTCGAGCATCGAACGTCTGGGACACGTCAGCGCGTGCCCATGTCCAGACCTCATTCGGCAGATAAGTGTTGATCAGACGAGGAACTGCTTGGCCGCTAGCTTCAGTTTCAAACGCTATGACTGCGTCAAGAGCGTGAACCCCTTTATCAGTTCTACCAGAGGCCGTAAAATGAGCAACATCGACCTCTTCGATCAAATGCGCGCCGCGCAGTGCTTCGACTACTACTGCCTGTACTGTCGGTAGGCCTGGTTGCACTTGAAAACCCACATACGGAGTCCCAAGGTACGCAAGCCTCAGGGCAACTTTTGACTTTGTCATAGATCGCTTCAGTTTATAGAGTATTCACGTCCCTTTAAAGCTTTCAACAAATGCACAGAACGATCCAAACTAAGTATCCTTTGCGGCACTTACCTTTAGGCCGGTCAATTCAGTTGAGTTTGTGCGTTTCCACCGTGCATAAGCTGCACCAAACATAACAATTTATTTACCGGATACTCGTGATTAGCATAAAAGGGCAGTCCATCAGGAGTTCATCCTGAGCTGCTTCTGCACGGGCAGAAGAATGACAAAGGCGATCCTAGGGTTTGAAAATGGCGTCGGGATAGTAGGAAAACATTTTGGCGCCAAGCATGCCATAACGGGTGAGCTTGTTTTTGCTACCCCCTATACCGGTTACGTCGAAGCGTTAACCGACCCTTCTTACAACGGTCAAATCTTGCTTTTCACCTACCCGCTGGTCGGCAACTACGGCATAAGTTACGATGACTGCCAATCAGACCGTATTCAAGCTGAAGGATTTGTTATCAGAGAGCTATGTGAGCACCCCACCAACGATAAAACGCTTGACGGGTTTCTCAAGGCCCAAAGTATTCCCGGGATATGGGACATCGATACCCGAATGGTCACTATCATGATTCGAGACGAAGGCGCGATGCGGGCAAGCCTAGTGCCATCTACCAGAGGCAGCGATGCCGATGTAAAAAGGGCGATTGACCTTGCGCGCAATGCACCATATATATCTCATCTTGATCTCCTGTCAGAGGTGACCTGCAAAGAGGCTTACCACATTCCGGGCAAAGGGAAACGTTTCGTGCTCATGGACTTTGGTGTCAAGCGAAACACACTAAACAATCTTAAGCGTCGAGACGTTGACCTCATCGTCGTGCCTGCTGATACGCGAGCACAACAAGTGGCAGACTACAAACCTGATGCTATACTGCTTTCCAACGGTCCCGGCGATCCTACGCAAGCTAAAAATGGGATTAACGTGGTGCGTGAACTCGCCGGACAGCTACCAATTTTCGGAATATGTCTTGGACATCAACTCATAGCTCTCGCACTTGGTGGAGAGACTTTTAAGCTTAAATTTGGACATAGGGGCGCAAATCAACCCGTTTTGGATCTCCGAACGCAGCGCGTATACATTACCGCACAAAACCACGGATACGCCGTCAAATACGAAGAGGGGGGAGAGATGACAGTAACGCAAGTGAACGCTAACGACAACACTGTTGAAGGTATTCGTAACGAATACCTGCAGATCATGAGCGTGCAATATCATCCAGAAGCGTCTCCCGGCCCACATGACCTTGAAAAAACATTTTTCGACCACATCACAGGAGCCGCTCGCGATTCGTTGTAACGGCGCCTACTCATATTGAGCACTCACAAATCATGCCCAAAAGAGCAGACATAGAAAAGGTGTTGCTCATTGGTTCTGGTCCAATCGTAATCGGGCAAGCAGCAGAGTTCGATTTCAGCGGGAGCCAGGCGTGTACTTCCCTTCGTGAAGAAGGCGTAAAGGTTGCATTGGTCAACTCAAATCCAGCGACGATTATGACAGATCCGAACATGGCAGATGCCGTGTACATCGAACCACTTAAACCTGACATTGTTGCTGCTATCGTTAAAAAAGAGCAGCCTGACGGGATCATCGCAGGTCTTGGAGGCCAAACGGGCCTCAATATTACAGCCGAGTTGGCAGAGATGGGTGTTTTAGCTGAAAACGGCGTTGAACCCCTTGGAACGCCACTCGAAACCATCTATATGGCTGAGGATAGGGAAAAGTTCCGAAAAACGATGGAAGACATAGGAGAAGGGATTCCAAGAAGCTACGCGGTATACGATTCGAACGACTACCAATGGTTGGCTAGCGAACTGGGGTTGCCGGTAATAGTCCGGTCAGCGTACACGCTCGGAGGTGGGGGAAGCGGCATAGCCAGAACTGAAGCTCAATTGAAGGCCATAATCGAGGGGGGGATAAAAAAATCACGCATCGGTCAAGTTCTCGTCGAAGAAAGCGTCCTCGGATGGAAAGAATTTGAGTATGAGGTGATGCGTGATTCGGGAGACACCTGTATTACGATCTGTAATATGGAAAACATCGATCCTATGGGCGTACATACGGGCGAGTCGATCGTCGTGACGCCTTCTCAAACCCTGTCTGACGTTGAGCATCAGATGTTGCGAAGCGCTTCAATACGTATCATTAGAGCGCTTAAAATAGAAGGCGGTTGCAACATACAGTTCGCTTTCAAAGATGGGGAGTACCGCGTTATAGAAGTGAATCCACGAGTCTCTCGTTCATCTGCGCTTGCGTCAAAAGCGACAGGGTACCCAATCGCGCGCGTTTCAGCAAAGATTGCTATCGGGATGCAATTAATCGAAATCCCGAACCGGGTTACCAACGAAACACCTGCCGCGTTTGAGCCGACTATCGACTACACGGTCATCAAGATACCACGATGGCCTTTTGACAAGTTTACCAGCGCGGATAATACCTTGGGAACAGCGATGAAGAGCACCGGCGAAGTAATGGCAATTGGTCGAACGCTCGAAGAGTCGCTCCAGAAAGCTATCCGGTCGCTCGATTTGGACATAGCGGTTTCCTTTTCTGAAGATCCCATTGACTTAGTATCCATCCCGACGGACAAGCGACTATTTCAGATCTATAGCGCGCTCAAGAATGGACACACTATCGTGGAAATAGCACGACGCACAAGTATTGATCCCTTTTTTATAAGAAAGATCCTGAATATCGTCGATTTCGAGACGTACCTCAAAGCAAAGTACAGAAACGGTAAGGCCAAGAAAATGAGCGCTGACGATTTGCGACGCGGAAAGCGTCTCGGATTCACTGACGAGCAAATTGCCGAACAGACCGGCTTTACCCGTGAGAAGATCACTGATCTTAGACACCAAGGAACACATGACGTAACGGTAACGTACAAAATGGTTGACACATGTGCGGCTGAATTTAAAGCGCAGACTCCGTACTACTACTCGACTTACGAACAGCAGAACGAGATCGTCCCCACAGATAAAAAGAAGGTGCTTATCGTGGGGGCTGGTCCCATCAGGATAGGACAAGGAATTGAATTTGACTATTGCACCGTTCACGCGGTGCTCTCGCTACGAGAAGAGGGTATAGAAGCGCACATCATAAACAACAATCCTGAGACGGTTTCAACGGACTATGACACGTCAGACAAGCTCTTCTTTGAACCACTGACGCTGGAAGACGTAATGAATGTCATTGAACAAGAGGAACCGCAAGGCGTTCTCGTGCAATTCGGTGGCCAAACTTCCGTAAACCTCGCAATCCCTCTTGAAAGAGAAATAAAACGCAGAGGCCTTTCGACCAGAATCTTGGGCACGTCCCCTGATTCTATCGACATCGCAGAAGACCGAGATCGGTTTTCACGGCTGTTAAAGCAGCTTGCTATACCACAACCAGAAAGCGGTTCTGCGACGTCACGCGAAGATGCAATCCGAATAGCACGAGAGATCGGTTTTCCGCTACTGGTCCGGCCTTCATACGTCCTCGGCGGTCGAGCTATGGAGATCGTTTACGATGAGTCCGAGTTAGGCCGTTATATTGAGGAAGCGGTGAAGGTATCAAGACAACACCCCGTGTTGATTGATAGATTCTTACAACACGCTGTCGAGGTTGATATCGACGCAGTTAGCGACGGAGATCAAGTTCTTGTACCGGCCATAATGGAGCATATCGAAGAGGCAGGGATCCATTCTGGTGACTCCGCTGTCGTCATTCCTGCTCAATCAATTGATGATAAGACACAAGAAATCATCAAGGATTACGTGACGAAGATCGCAAAGGCGTTGAACGTCGTAGGGCTCATCAACCTTCAAATGGCAATAAAAGATGGTACGGTCTATGTTCTTGAGGCCAATCCACGCTCAAGCAGGACAATCCCATACGTATCAAAAGCTACGGGCCTGCCGCTTGCAAAGATCGCTGCCAAAGTGATCGTGGGACACAGCTTACATGACCTTTGTCCAACCGAACCAAAGATGAAGCACGTCGCTGTTAAAGAGGTTGTGCTTCCATTTGAAAAGCTGCCCGGTGTCGATCCAATATTAGGTCCTGAAATGAAAAGCACGGGAGAAGTCATGGGCATAGACTACGACTTTGGGAGGGCATTCTACAAGGCAGCCCTTGCAAGTGATAACGAGCTACCGCTTTCAGGCACGGTCTTTATTTCAGTTAGGGATGAAGATAAACCAGAACTCTGTAGCATCGCAAAATCGTTGTACAAAGCCGGATTAAAATTATTAGCAACTCAAGGAACGGCGAACTACCTGAAAGAACATGACGTTAAGGTTGAAAGAGTACCCAAACTCACCGACAGCCCTGAACTTCTGGAAATGATGCGCAGCAACGGGATACAATTGATAATCAACACCCCGACGTGGAAACAATCACGACTTGACGGAGAAGTACTACGACGCGCAGCTGTTGATTATAGCGTGCCGTACATTACAAGCGTACAAGGAGCTCGGGCATCAGCCGACGCTATTCACACAATGCTTGAACACTACGACAAACCCAGAGCTCAGAATCTCACAATAAGACCAATAAACGACTATATCAGCGATTTATGGCCTCAGACGTAATTGCAGTCTAGCGATCCAGCTGCTTTATTCGCTGCAAAGCACGGCACGACTTTTAAGAAAGTTGCTCACCTCGAGCTTGTGAGCTTTAACATGTTCAGCAATATCCAGGTACG
>Ga0315295_10003502_pt1 | contig 13362 bp, 11 predicted proteins | sample YL17G14_0_MG_FD_204453 | JGI IMG/M metagenome (GOLD analysis project Ga0315295, IMG submission 204453) | Sediment microbial communities from Yellowstone Lake, YNP, Wyoming, USA - YL17G14_0 | ecosystem: Environmental > Aquatic > Freshwater > Lake > Sediment | place: USA: Wyoming | collected... | reverse complement strand
AGAGAAGATCAAGCCGCCATCGCCGCGCTTCTATGTCTGCACCGTCGAGGCGATGCCGCTCGATCTGGAGGCCGATTTCGTCGCCGTCGACGAGATCCAGCTCGCCGCCGACGCTGAGCGCGGCCACATCTTCACCGACCGCTTGTTCCACGCGAGAGGCCTGAGCGAGACCCTGCTGCTTGGCGCCGCAACTATGCGCGATGCGATCCGTGACGTGCTCCCGGGCGCCAACATCGTGTCGCGGCCGCGACTCTCGAAGCTCTCTTATGCCGGCGACAAGAAGATCACCCGGCTGCCCCGGCGTTCCGCCATCGTGGCATTTTCCGCCAACGACGTTTACGCCATCGCCGAGCTCGTCAGACGTCAGCGCGGTGGCGCGGCCGTCGTGCTCGGGGCGCTAAGCCCCCGCACGCGCAATGCCCAGGTCGCTCTCTATGAGAACGGCGACGTCGACTTTCTCGTGGCGACCGACGCCATCGGCATGGGCCTCAACCTCGATCTCGACCATGTGGCCTTTGCCGGAATGCGCAAATTCGATGGGCAGATGCATCGCGATCTGACCCCCGCCGAGCTTGGCCAGATCGCCGGGCGCGCCGGACGCCACATGAATGACGGCACCTTCGGGGTGACCGGCCAAGTGCCTCCCCTCGAGGCCGAGATCGTCGATCGTCTCGAGAGCCACGCGTTCGATCAGGTCGGCGTCCTGCAATGGCGCAATCGCAAACTCGACTTCAGCTCGATCGAGTCCGTGAGGGAGAGTTTGCGCACTACGCCCGACCACCCTAGGCTGGCCCGCTCCCGCATGGTTGACGACGTGATCGCCCTTGAGAATGTCAGTCATGACGCCTCCGTGGGGGACCTGGCGAAGGGCAAAGCAGGCGTCAGCCTCCTTTGGGAAATGTGCCAGATTCCAGACTACCGGAAGATTTCGCCGGCGAGCCATGCCGAGCTCGTGGCGACGCTATTTCGTTTCGTCATGAGCGATGCGGGCAGGATTCCGGCCGACTGGTTCGCGCAACAAGTAGCGCTCGCCGACCGCACCGATGGGGACCTGGACACGCTTTCCAACCGCCTTGCCCAGATCCGCACCTGGACTTTTGTCTCCCACCGGGCTCAATGGCTCGAGGATCCCGAGCACTGGCAGGGACGCACCAGGGCCATCGAGGATACGCTGTCCGATGCGTTGCACGAGCGGCTGACGCGCCGCTTCGTCGACCGGCGGACGAGCGTGTTGATGCGGCGGCTGCGGGACAAGGAGGAACTTTTGGCTGATATCGATGCCGACGGCCGCATCCTGGTCGAGGACCACTATGTCGGTCACCTCGACGGTTTCCGTTTCACTCCGGACGCAAGCATCGACGGCCTTCAGGGGCGCGCCACACGCCACGCCGCCGCCCAGGTGCTTGCCCATGAGCTTGGTGCCCGCGCCGACGCCCTGGCCGCCGCCGGCGACGATGCCATCATGCTCAAAGCCAATGGCCGTATCGTCTGGGCCGGCAGCGAGATCGCGCGGCTGGAGCGGGGGGATAGCCCGCTCAAACCCAAAATCCAATTGTTCGCCGATGAGCATCTCGGGCCAAACGAGCGCGAACGCGTCTTGCGGCGCATCGAGACCTGGCTCTCCGCGCTATTGAGCGCCCGGCTATCACCGCTTGTCGCGCTGAGCGAGGCCTCCGATCTCGCGGGCCTCGCCCGCGGGCTGGCCTTTCGGCTGGCCGAGACCCTGGGAGTGCTCCGCCGCGACGCGGTCGCCGCGGAGATCAAGGAACTCGATCAGAGCGCGCGCGGCCAGCTGCGCCAATATGGCGTGCGCTTCGGGGCCTTCAACATCTACATCCCGGCTCTGCTCAAACCGGCGGCCGCGGAGTTGCTGTTGCTGCTCTGGGCGCTGCATTCTGGCCGCGACCACGGCATGGACAGCGATGCCCTGCCGCCCCGGCCGCAGCAAGGCCTGACCTCCGTGGAGGCCGGTGCCGGCGTGCCCGAGCCCTATTGGCATGCCGCCGGCTTCCAGATTGCCGGCACCAGGGCAGTCCGCATCGACATGCTTGAGCGGTTGTCCGATCTCATCCGCTCGCGCGTGACCTGGCGGCCGGCGGAAGGGGGCGACGCGGCCCCCTCGGGCGCAACCGGCGATGGCGGTTTCCGCGCGGCGTCGGAGCTGATGTCCGTGGTTGGCTGCTCTGGCGAGGATTTCGCCTCGATCTTGCAGGCGCTTGGCTTCAGGCGGGAGCGGCTGAAGCTGCAGCCGGCGGAAGCGGCTACGGCCGCAGAACCGTCCGGGACGACCGCGGAGATGCGCGAGGCCGCCGCTCCGGTCACGGTCGCCTTCGACGAGATCTGGCGTCCCGGCAAGCGCAAGAACCCGCAGCACATGCGTGAAGATCGCGCCAAGGGCAAATCTCGGCGCGAGGAACGGAAGTCTCCAGGGCCACGGCATCGCGAGCCCGCGCCGCGCCCCGAACCGAATGAGCGGCCGCGCGCGGCGCCCGAGAACTCGCCCTTCGCCGTGCTGGCGGAGCTCCGCCGCAATCTCGCGGCCCGGCGCCCCGAGGGCGGCTGATTCGGCTGATGCAGGGCCAGCGGCTGGACAAATGGCTCTGGTGCGTAAGGCTCGTGAAGACGCGATCGCTTGCGGCAAGTTGATCCTGGGCGGCAAGGTGCGCGTCAATGGGGAGCGCGCCTTGAAAGTCAGCCGCCTCGTGCGGCTTGGCGACGTGGTGACGGGCACAGTCGCGCGCCGGCTCTTCGTCGTATGTGTGGCGGGAGAGGCCGAGCGTCGAGTCTCTGCCAGCATCGCCCCGTCGCTCTATCAGGATCTCACGCCGACGGCGCCCGCCCCCGCTTCGGGGCTGGGAAGCGTTCACGCCCGTCGCGGGTCCCGGCCCACCAAGCGCGACCGCCGGAGGCTGGACATCATCAGTAACGAAGACGCCTAATGCACTCACAACCGCGCAATCAGGGCCGATGCGTCGCCTTGTGCTGTCAGCCCGATTGGGTTAGGCAAGGCCCCTCGTCGGCCCAAGTGTCGGGGGCCACAATGGCCAAATCGCCGGGCGGCACAGCCCGAATCCGTGTGGGATAGATGACTTACGTCGTCACTGAACTTTGCATCAAGTGCAAATATACCGATTGCGTCGAAGTCTGCCCCGTGGACTGCTTCTACGAGGGCGAGAACATGCTCGTGATTCATCCCGACGAGTGCATCGACTGCGGGGTCTGCGAGCCGGAATGCCCAGTCGACGCCATCAAGCCGGACACCGAGCCCGGTCTCGATCGTTGGCTCGACCTCAACCGCCAATATTCCGAGACTTGGCCCAACATCACGACCAAGAAGCCGGCGCCCGCCGATGCCGACGCCTTTGTCAGCGAGCCCAATAAATTCGACAAATACTTCACCCAGAATCCCGGTGAAGGGGACTAGGCCGTTAAGGCGGGCGGCTGTTAAGTATTCACCTTATTGTCAAAATGTCGCATGTTGCAGCGCAAAAAGGCCTTTGCCGCGCGCCGGCGCGGCTTTCCGATTCACTAAATTTATGTTATGCTGATTTTGAAATGGCGCAGTTTGCCGCCAGTGGGCATCAGGAGAGGCGTCCCTATTTTGGGCACGCTTTTTTTACGTCTCAAGAGAAATCGCCCGATCAGGCTCCTGATCGACGCCTCTACTTGTGCTCACCACCAAGCAACCAAGGCAGCTCCATAGTATGGGGAGCTGCCGTCGTTGAACGTTTTAATGTGGCACTAGGTTCTCGTGCAGCAACGGGCAAGGCAGCGCCTTTGCGGCAGCCGCGCTGATCGACGATATCTGATCGACACTTTAACAGAGTGAGGCGAGAGTAATGCCTGAAAAGAAGAAGCCGCAGCAAAGACACGGCTTTCGCACCAACGAGCATATTGTCTATCCGGCCCATGGCGTCGGCCGCATCGTGAGCATCGAAGAGCAGGAGATCGCGGGCGCGACGCTTGAGCTTTTCGTCATCAACTTTGAAAAAGACAAGATGACGCTCAGGGTGCCGACCGGGAAGCTTGCAACCGTCGGCATGCGCAAGCTTTCTGAGGACAAGATCGTCAAGCGGGCGCTCGGCACGCTGAAAGGCAAGGCCCGGGTCAAGCGCACCATGTGGTCGCGCCGCGCTCAGGAATACGAGGCTAAGATCAACTCTGGCAATCTCGTGGCCATTGCCGAGGTGGTGCGCGACCTTTACCGGTCCGAGGCACAGCCGGAACAGTCTTATTCCGAGCGCCAGCTTTATGAAGCGGCTCTCGACCGCATGGCGCGCGAGATCGCCGCCGTCGAGCGGCTGGACGAGGCAAGCGCCGTCGCCAAGATCGACGACGTGCTGGCCAAGACGGCACGTCACAACAAGATGACGGCTGAGGCCGATGCCCGCGGGCGGGCGGCCTAAGGTCCCAGACGATCGCTTTGACGCAGTAGGCCCGGCAATCGCCCGGGCCTAACTTTTTTGGCCCCGGCGCCGTTAGACGCTCGAAAGAGTTTGCCTCCCGGTTAGAGCGCGATGGCTCCAATTGGCGGCGCCTCTTGACCTTGCGGCGCAGGGGTGGCCTCGGCCGGCAACAGCTCAATCTGCTCAAGGAGAGTGACGTGGATCATGGGGCCATTCCGCCACTCGACCCAGCCCCGCACCCTGAGCCGCTTGCCTGCCAGCGTCTTCACGTCGATTCCCGGGGATTTGAGGGCCTCGCTGTCCTTTCGTTCGACGAGGACGGTAAAATCGCTGTGCCAGTCCTTGGCAAAGTTAAGATATGCGCGGCCGCTCCCATCCCCCACCGCCACCACCCTCGACGAACTGGTATCTGCGCGTGAGGCGACCCAAACGCTCCACATTCTCCGCATCCAGGACGCGGTAGGCCGAGACGCCCCACACACCGAGACGCTTCGTCCGCGCCTCGGCCTCGCGGGCTAAGAGCTCGCTCGCTCAGGCATGGTTGTCGGGAAAGGAATAGACGCGGGCCAAGCCCTTGGCGACCAGCTCACCTTGCAGCCAGACGCGCTCGCCGCCCTTCAGCGCGAACATTTGGGCAAGCGCGTGACCGTGGCGATCGACTTTGGTGCCGCCGAAACGGAGCTCGACCTCGGCGCCCGAGGCAAGTTGCGACGACGCCTATTCGCCTCGGCGACGAGCGGCCAAGGCTGGTCCCCGCGCCAGCCGAGGGAGGCGGACGGCGCCTTGGCGCCCACCAGCCGCACCACCGTGCCGTCGGTCAGCGTCAGGGTCTCGCCATCATTGACCTCCGCCACCGTGCGCTTCTCTGGATCTGAAAGATTGCACGCAACAGCAGCCGGCGCCGGGGGGGGTCAGCTTCGGCGGGAGTGCCGAACCAGGCACGCTCCACCTCGGCGTGAAGATCGCCGCCATCGTTCTCGCGCATGGCGCCCCGAAACAAGCTCTTGGAAGCAATCGATGGCGAGCCGATGGTCCGCAACGTCGCAAATGTTGCGCTTGCGAGCGGCGCGCATCCCGTCATTGCCGCGACCGGATTTGACGCAAGCGCGGTCGCGGACGCGTTGCGCGGGTTAAGAGTGACGATCGTGCACAACCTCTCCTATGGCGACGGCCTTAGCACCTCGCTGCGAGCCGGCTTGCGCGGGCTCCCCGCGGAATGCGACGGCGTGCTGATCTCTCTCGGGGACATGCCAGAGATTGAGACCGGCGTTCTGGAAGAGTTGATGACCGCGTTCGCAGCAAGCGGGCGAGACGCGATCTGCGTGCCCGCGCGCCACGGCCGGCAAGGCAGCCCCGTGCTGTGGGGCGCGTCCTATTTCGGCGAGACGATGGCAATCGACGGCGACAGCGGCGCGAAACCCCTGGTCGCGCGGCACGCGGACCGCGTGATTGAAATGGAAGTAGCGACAGACAGTATTTTCGAAGATGTCGATGCGCCATCGGAGCTTGCGCGCTTCAAGACGAGTCGCGCTTCAACGCCGTAGCCACGAGCAGGTTAGGGCGGCGAATGGATCTCCCTATGACCTATGCAGGCACCCTACCGGCCCCGGCCTTTCGCGGACGGCCAGGCACCTGTACAATTCCTCCGGCTCACGCCATGTCTTGCTCTGGCGTCTCGCCCAAGGTCAAAAGGCTAATGCATCGATTTATACGGAAAGACCCCGTAGCTCAGTAGGATAGAGCATCAGATTCCTAATCTGAGGGTCGCGTGTTCGAGTCACGCCGGGGTCACCATTTAACTCAAGGAGTTATGGGATTTAGCCGATTGCGGGTACTGTCACACTAACTGTGGGCGTTGAGCTCATGTGCTATCACTCACGATGCACACCGTCTCCTATCACCGCCACCGTTTTCCGGCCGAGGTCATCCAGCATGCCGTCTGGCTGCATTTCCGATTTCCTCTGAGCTTTCAGGATGTCGAGGATCTGCTGGCCCAACGTGGCATCGATGTCTCCTATGAAACTGTTCGCCGCTGGTCCGCAAAGTTTGGCGTCGCCTCTGCCAGAAAGCTCAGGAGATCGCATCCACCCGCAGACACACGCTGGCATCTTGATGAGGTGTTCGTCTCGATCAATGGCAGGAACATGTATCTGTGGCGCGCCGTGGATTGTGACGGTGAGGTTTTGGATGTCCTGGTCCAATCCCGAAGAAACAAGAGGGCCGCACTAAAACTGATGCGGAATTGCTCAAGGCACAGGGCGTTGCTCCAACCGCAGTCGTGACGGACAAACTGCCATCCTATGGGGCCGCGCTGAGCGATCTTGGAATGAAAAGCAAACACATCACTGGCGGACGAAGTAACAACCGGGCCGAGAACTCTCACCTGCCGGTGCGGCTGAGAGAGCGAGGCATGCAACGCTTCAAGTCAGCCGGTTCAGCCCAGAGATTTCTTTCAACACACGCCGCGGTCTACAGCACCTTCAACGTCCAACGTCATCTGATATCCCGTCAGACACTTCGCCAGTTTCGCGGCGAAGCGCTGAGGACATGGCAAGCGGTGACCGCTGCAGCTTGATGGGCATGTTCACCGCAAAGTCTTGCGAGTGCCAACTAGTAATGTGACAACGCCTGATTTCTGGCGGGAAGCGGTGGCGCTTAAACGATATCGGTCTCATCCGATGATGCTAATCGGCGACCAACCGCAAAGCTATCCGAGTTACCGTGACATTGCCGTTTCGTGAGAGCCCGGCTGTGATCGCGGAGCGCGTTCGGCAGTTCACGACGATCAAGGAATTATTGACCGCAGCTACGCTTGGCACTTCGTGACCGGTCCGAGCTTGCGAAATACTCCTCGATGAAGTCATGCAGCTCGCCTATCTACTCGTCGACATGTCCGCCTGGATCGTGGGGATTTCTCCGTCATGATGATGCTGGCGCCCGTTCTTACGCCGCATGGTTTTCTGACGCTGCGGCAAGCGGATGATGCACTGGCGTTGGAGCCGGACCGAGGCGCGCGGCTGCAGCGGGCGTTCATACGAGGGTCCGGGCATGGACTATTGTGCCTGGGCGCCGACGAAGTCGGAACAGCTCTGCCTCCGGCGCTGTCGTATTGGCGGGAGTTTGGGGCGCGCTACGTGGCCGCGCTGTGCGCACTTCCTGGCATCGGCGAAGGCGGCAGCAAGCCGCGTGTGCCCCTTCCTGATAACGACGAGTTGGACCAGATCGTCGCGGCCGTTCCGCCCATGATCGGCGCGGAATACCTTACGGCAGATATGCTGGCTGATCTGTGGCGCGACGTGGATGCAGTCTTCGATGCTGAGCTCGCAGAAACCAAGTTCTCCGTTCAGGAGTTACTCAAGAGCCGTCACCCGGCCTGGAACCTCATTGGCCGCGTGCATTTCAACCTTGCCGAGAACAGAAGGGACGTTGAGGCTCCGTTTGCATTTCTTGCGACCTACACGACACGGCTTTCCGCTGCGGCTAAGGCGCAGCATCTGCCTCTCGGCAAGGCATTGCAGGAGTATGCTGGCGCCAGGAACCGGGAGCGCCTGCTGTCCCTACTGATGCCGGTCCAGCGCGCCGGCGAACATTGCTCTTGGTTGAAGACCATGATCGACGCGGGCGAAATTTTTCACCCGCTGCGCTGGAATCCGCAACAGGCGCTTCAGTTTCTGAAAGACGTTCCCGCGCTCGAAAGTGCTGGAGTGGTGGTGCGGATGCCGGCCAGCTGGCGCATGAACCGCCCTGCACGCCCGCAGGTGAAGGCAACGGTCGGGGGCAACGCCCCGTCGCAGTTGGGATTGGATGCGTTGCTCGACTTCCGGATGGAGGTGACTCTCGACGGAGAAAGCCTCTCGGCGGTTGAGATCAAACGATTGCTGGCGCAGTCCGACGGATTGGCCTTGGTCCGTGGCAAGTGGGTCGAGGTCGACCATGACCGACTGGGTCGGACCCTTGAGCAATTCGAGGCGATCGAGCGCCGAGCTGTCGCCGAAGGACTGTCGTTTGGTGAAGCGATGCGCATGCTGGCCGGGGTTGGCATCGCCGAGGATGGGGCGACCGGACCGACTGACGTTGACTGGAGCCAGACAGTGGCTGGTCCCTGGCTGGCGCAGACGCTCGCGGCTCTGCGCAGCCCCGAGGGGTTCGCGCGTATCGACCCCGGTCGGTCCTTTAAGGGTACGCTCCGTCCCTATCAGCAGGCGGGGGTGCAATGGCTTCATCTGCTCGCTCAACTCCAGCTTGGGGCCTGCCTTGCTGATGACATGGGGCTTGGCAAGACGATTCAGGTTCTGTCGCTGCTGCTGGTTCTTAAGCACGAAGCCAAAGCCAAGCGTAGATCGTGTCTTCTGGTAGCGCCCGCCTCGCTGCTTGCCAATTGGGTTGCCGAGGTTGCGCGATTTGCGCCAAGCCTCAAAGTAATCGTGGCTCATCCTTCGGCGGCGTCGGACGAGAAACTGAAGACGGACGGCGCCGACAATCTGGCGGACGTCGACCTGGTCATCACGAGCTACGGATATCTCGCTCGCGCACCATGGCTGAGTAGCAAAGCGTGGCGACTGGCGGTGCTTGACGAGGCGCAGGCGATCAAAAATCCAGCGGCCAAGCAGACGAGAGCAGTCAAGCAATTGCGGGCCGATGTGCGCATTGCACTGACCGGCACGCCAATCGAGAACCGGCTCGGTGACCTCTGGTCAATCTTCGACTTCATCAATCCTGGACTGTTGGGATCGTCAAAGCAGTTTTCGGCTTTCGTCAAACACCTCGCCGATCGGCCTCACAACCCCTATGGACCGCTCCGCGATCTGGTGCGTCCCTACATTCTGCGGCGCTTGAAGACTGACAAGAGCATCATTATCGATTTGCCCGACAAGACCGAGGTGAAAACCTTCTGTCCCCTGAGCCGTAAGCAGGCAGCGCTTTATCAGCAAGCGGTGCAAGATCTGGCAAGCCAGATCGAAGATGTCGACGGCATCAAGCGCCGAGGGGTCGTTCTGGCCTTTCTCATGCGGTTGAAACAGATCTGCAACCACCCGTCGCAGTGGCTCGGCGACGGCGCGTGGTTGGAGGAGGATAGCGGCAAGCTCGCGCGTCTACGCGATATCGCGGAGGTAATTACCGCCAAGCAGGAAAAGGCGCTGATCTTCACCCAGTTCAAAGAGGCAACGGCGCCGCTGCAGGCGTTCCTGGGCTCCGTGTTCGGGCAACCCGGCCTCGTGCTGCATGGCGAGACGGCAGTCAAACAGCGCAAGGATCTGGTGCGCAAGTTCCAGGAGGACGACACCGTCCCGTTCTTCGTGCTCTCGGTCAAAGCAGGGGGTACGGGGCTCAATCTCACCGCAGCCTCGCACGTCATCCATTTCGACCGATGGTGGAACCCGGCTGTGGAAAACCAAGCCACCGATCGGGCCTTCCGAATCGGGCAGAATAAGAATGTACTTGTGCACAAATTCATTTGCCGCGGAACGGTAGAGGAGAGGATCGACCAGATGATCGAGTCCAAGAAGCAGTTGGCCGGGGATTTTCTGAGCTCCGGGGCGGATATGCTGTTGACCGAGATGAAAGACGCGGAGTTGCTGAAGCTTGTCGCTCTCGATCTGAATGCAGCGATGAAGGAGGGGTGATGGATGAGCTACTTCGGATGGCGCCCCTATGTGCCGGTTGCCGAGAAACGGCGACAAGCGGAACGTAAGCTCGCCAAGCTCAAGAAAAATGGAAAATCCGTTTCGCCTGTGACGATCGAAGGCCGCACGATTGCCAAGAGCTTCTGGGGCAAGTCGTGGTGTGGCAACCTTGAACGACACAGCGACTATGAGAACCGCCTGCCGCGTGGCCGCGCTTACGTTCGCAATGGCTCCGTTGTCGACCTGCAAATCACCAAGGGTGAAGTCTCGGCGATGGTCGCCGGCTCTGAACTCTACAACGTCAAGATTTCCATTAAACCGGTGACCGCGGTGCGTTGGAAAGCCATTTGTCGGGATTGCGCCGGAACCGTCGATTCGCTGGTTGAGCTTTTGCAAGGCCGATTGGCCAAAGGCGTCATGGATCGGGTCTGTCGGGAGGGCGATGGCTTGTTTCCATCGCCGGGTGAAATCAAGCTGTCCTGCAGTTGTCCGGATTGGGCCGACATGTGCAAACATGTTGCGGCGGCGCTCTATGGCGTCGGCGCCCGGCTCGACGAAATACCTCAGCTGCTTTTTGTACTGCGCAACGTTGACGAAAAAGAATTGCTCGCCGGTGTCGAACAGGGTCTCCCGCTGACAAGAACGACGCCGAGCGCGGCAAAGGTTCTCGACGACAGGGATGTTGCCGCGCTGTTCGGGCTGGAGATGACCGAAACCTCTCATATCGACACTCCCATGCCAGCCGCCCAGAAGCGGGCACCAAGGTCGAAGACAACGAAAGGAAACAAGAAGCCTGCTAGAACGAACGCACAAGCGGCCGAGAAAAGAAACTCACCTCGCACGGCGAGCACCAGGCCCGAGCCCAAATGGGCAGTTCTCGTGCGTGCGCGGAAAAAACGCTCTCGGCGGCGACTTGAGCGTTCCGCATGACGTTATCGAGGGATGTCCTTTCCGAAAATCATATCCGGACGTATTGGTGCTGCAGTCCAGCCAGGATCGGAATGGCAACAATGGCGCCAGATCGTTGGACTGCACGATGCAAGGGCTTTGTCCTCAAGGAACGAATCTGGCTCCGCTTCCAGAGGTGGCCTCGCGGAAGCGTTGCATTCAATCAAAGTTTGACCTTGCCTCTTTGACTGATGTGAGCGCCCTCGGCGCGTTGAGTCTGGACTGGATGTGCCTGGACCCCGGTGGGGTTGTCTGTGAGGGAGACTTTTCTACTAAGATTAACGGCACGCGCAATCTGACGGGCGTAGTAGATCGTGATACCCAACCCAACGAGTACAGCCGCTCCAATAACTATCTGCCAAAACATAAAGTCGGCCATCCTCCTTGCCTGCTCAGCCATGGCTTGCTGACCCATCAAATCCTGTTCTTGACGGCGCTCGGGAGCCTCATCGTGTTGGCCTCGGGCATCGGAGCGATCTTGCGTGCCGCCTTCCGTAGCGCCTCCTTGGGTGGTCGGCTCCCACTCTCCTTCTGCGGGTGGACCCTCCCAGCTGATACCCGGGGGTGGTGGAATGGTTTCCGAGCTGCCCTGTTGAGCGTGGAGTAGGGTTGGCAGCAAGATTGCAATGGCTGCAATCAAAGCCCCAATAAAAGCGTTTGAACACCAATAGCTGGGCAACAATCTCTCCTGTGGTTCACTGCCCCGGCCAGTAGGCATTGCGCTCACAAAGCAATAGCGCGACGGCCACGGCCCGCCCCGCTATGTGCGCCTTGCTCGCCCTGCCGTAGCGGAAGTGCTTACTCGAAGAGTTTTTCAACGAAATCGACCCCAAGCGGATCTTAAATATGGCTGCACCCTATGCCCGGCTCTCTGCGGGATGACTGCCTGCTCTTTGCGGAAACACCATGATGCAGCCAATCATGATAGCCGCAATGACCGCCGACGCAATCGGGCGGCTCAAGGCGAGCCCTCGAATCCTGATTCCAAAAATCCCCGCGGTGGAAAACGCTATTCTACCGTCGGCGTTTGCCTCGCAAGACCCTCGACTTCTTCAACACAATCGGCACAAAGCCGACATCGGCTAACCAACGATCAATGGCCGCTTTCGAATCCGAAGCTGACGTTAGAGACGGCGCCGTTAATTGCTGGTTGTGGTCAGAGAGTGCGAAGGCCGCTTTGACAGGGTGTGTTCGAATCCGGCTTGGGGGTGCGCACTCGAATTTCTGAATTCATTGCAAAACTGGTGGCTCCCCGGGCTGGACTCGAACCGGCGACCTGGGGGCTAGATCGATTCTCTCGCGGTGAGATTTGTGTTTTGAGCGCCGGCGCAACACGACTCAGGGCCTAAGCACCTTCGCTATCCGGCGATCTGGAATGAACCAGATGGCCGCCACGAGAACATATATGGCGAAGGCGGCCGGAGCGCTGAAGAAGGCCAGTGGGATAGCCGCGGCGTAGAGTACGAGTGATCCAATCCCCTTTCGGTCGCTCCCTAACGCAATCGCCAAGTTCGACTCGCGGCCATGGTGCGCGATCAGGAGCCGCGAGAGAATGTAATAGGCAATGCCGCACATAAGGAGCACCGCACCATAGAGTGCGACCGGCAGTACCTCAAAATGATTTTCGCCCATCCACCCAGAGCAAAACGGAATTAGCGAGAGCCAGAACAAGAGATGTAGGTTGGCCCAGAGGATGCGACCGTCGATCGATCGCGCAGCATGCAGCAAGTGGTGGTGATTGTTCCAGTAGATGCCGACGTACACGAAGCTCAGCACATAGCTCCCGAACACCGGCGCCAACGGCCACAGCGCCGGCAGCTCCGAACCGTGTGGTACTTTCATTTCGAGCACCATGATCGTGATGATGACGGCGATCACGCCATCGCTGAATGCGGTCAATCGTTCCTTGTTCATCGATTGCCCCTTTGCATATTCCCTTTGGTTGACGCCGCTGACCCGGCCAGACTGCCGTCGCAGAATGCTTCGATGCTTTAGATAACGCTACTCGCTCGTTCCGAAGAGGTGATCGAATAACGAACTGTTTTTGCCGCGGTGCGAATTGTCGCTCCTGGCCGATTGTGTTGAAAAAGTCGGGGGTCTCGCGAGGTAAACGCCGACGGTAGAATAGCGTTTTCCACCGCGGGGATTTTTGGAATCAGGATTCGCGATCAGCTGGGTCGCGGAATGGCATTCTCCGCAACGTAGCGGAAGTGCTTACTCGAAGAGTTTTTCAACAAAATCTGCCACAAGCGGACACGGGACAAGTCTAGGTTCCGGTCAGGTTGATCTATGGGGCCGGCGTCAGCGCCTAACCCCTCCTTGTGGCCCAGAGCCATTCGCAACAGCTCGGGTCGACATCCCTGGCCTCACGGCGACACCTCGAT
>Ga0315295_10003501_pt1 | contig 13362 bp, 14 predicted proteins | sample YL17G14_0_MG_FD_204453 | JGI IMG/M metagenome (GOLD analysis project Ga0315295, IMG submission 204453) | Sediment microbial communities from Yellowstone Lake, YNP, Wyoming, USA - YL17G14_0 | ecosystem: Environmental > Aquatic > Freshwater > Lake > Sediment | place: USA: Wyoming | collected... | reverse complement strand
CAACGGCGGATGCGTTCACGCACCCAGTGCCTTAGCAGCTTTCGCAACGCGCGCCTTTGCGGCTTCCGCGTGCATGGCCGCAATTTCCTTCTTGCTCAAGAGGCGCACCGGCCCCACGCCGTCTCCGTGAACCTTCCGAGATGCAGCCCAGCGTGCGCGAGCCTATTCTGAGAGGCGGCGGCGACCTGCCGGGGAAACGTTGCGTTTGGAACGCTTGGCGTGAAACTTGGCCCACCTGGCCCGCTGCGCATCAGCGATCCGCTTCCGCGCTGCTTTGGACATGTGGCGAGGGCCGCCCCGGCGGCCAGGTGCCTTGTCGCGGAGTTACCCGAGCGCCTCGATGGCCCGGTCGAGCTTGTCGATCGTTACTTGCGCAGTCGCGCGCTCGGATTGGAGCGTGCGAAGGATTAAAATTGGATTTCCGATGCTGATTTCCTTTGCCGTGTCGGCGACGTTTTGACCGACTGCCTGTCTTGAGCCGCTGGTTGGCCGTTGGTTCGCCGTGCAGCCGGCGCAGCGCCCGGCCTGCTGAATACCACCTGAATCTTGGGCGCTAATCTGGAATTTGCTGCCATTCCTTTTCTTCTCTACGCCGGCTATAACACTTCTGTGAAGAAGTACTCGTGCTGGCCCTCGCGCACAATGAGGGCTCGCTTGTCGTTGCGTTTGGTTTCCACAAACTCAAAGCCATCTGCACCGGGATCGATGGTTATGAACGAGATGGTGCCGTCGTCGTTTTTGCGGGAAGCCACGGAACTGCGCCACTCGCCGAGATCGAAGATGATGAAAGAACCCTGGCGGCGAACCGTGAGCTCGCCGAGCTCGGGACTCGTATAACGAGCAGCCAGTCTGCCGGCGGCCTCGCCGTCCGCAGGTACAACCAGGCGCTCGCGAGCCTTGGCTCTAACTGATTTATGGTTCTCGGCGGCCTTCGCCACGTCCTCCGCTGCCTCGGGCTTGCCATCGAATAACACCTCAAGCAGCCGGCGCTTGAAGGGCCCCAGCATCAGCCCGCCGGTATCTGCGTTCGTCAGAATGACAGCGCCGATGCCGTGCTCTGGGAGGAACACTATATCGCTCTTGAATCCGATCATGCTGCCACCGTGGAAAACGACTGGCGTGCCCCAGCGATTCTCCACCTGCAGGCCCATTCCGTAGCTGCCGTAGGCCCCAACCTTTACGTACGGCTTGCGGCGCGCGAGCAGGTTTCTCTCGGAGACGAGGACTTTGCCGTTCGGGAGTTTGCCTTTCGCCAACTCCAGTTGAACATACCGGATCAGGTCGTGGGCCGACGTCCAGACGCCGCCGGCAGGACGATGGGGGCATACCGAGTAGTTCAGGTCCATCGAGGCGACCATCTGTTTCCCTTTCACATCGTAGCCGTGCGGGCTGGCATGATCGCCTTTGAGCGCGCGCGCATAGTCGAACGTCGTCGACTTCATCTCCAGTGGTTCGAACAATTTCTTCCGCATTGCTTGGTCATAGGCCGCGCCCAGTTCGAGCTTGGGATTGTACAGGTAGCCGGCCACGTACCCGGCGGCCGACGCCATGAGGTTACTGTACTGGAACACTTCGCCAAACCCGCTGGTCGGCTGCATCTTGCCCAGCATCTCCAGGGAGGACGCAGCCGTGGCATTGCGAAACTCGAGCAGCCACGGCAGGTCCTGGCGGGGCAGCCCCGTGCAGGCACAGATGAGGTGCTCGATCCGCACCTGCTGCGTGGTCCGCGCATCGCCAAGCTTGAATCTCGGGTAGGCTTTGGTCACAAAGTCGTCCCACTTGATCTTGCCTTCATCGACGAGCTTTGCCAGAAGCAGGGTCGTCATGCCTTTGGTGTTCGACGCGGCCATGAACAGCGTGTTGACGCCGACCTTGTCAGGCTTGCCGAGCTCCTTCACCCCGTGCCCGGTTTCTTGGACAACTTTGCCGTTGTCGATGAAGGCCACCGCGACACCGGGAACGTCGAGCTTCTTCATTGCCGTCTCGACGAACTCGTTCATCTGCGCGAGGCGCTCGGCGTTGAGCGCCCCGGCTTTGCGTCCCGCAAATGATTCGCGCTGGTATGTGCCCGGGCGCAGACTGCCCAGAATCAAGCCAACGGCGGAACCACGCTTTTCAAAGGTGGGCTGCTTGCCGTTCAGGATGACCACCGCCCAGTTCTTCTTCGCGCGGCGTGCTATCGATTGCACCACAGCCCGTTCATTGGGCGACGTTTCATACAGGTAGGTCTGAACCTCTTCCCACCCCTCGCGGGCTGGCGGCGAAAGTTTCTGTCTGACAGCACGTTTCATCTCGCCTTTGTACGCGGCCCACGCCGCGTTTATGGCGGCATCGGCGGTGGAGGCATCGGAATCGAAGATGACGACATGCGAGTCGGCCTCCGGCGGTTCGAGGACGATGAGTGATCCGGAGGTGGCCATCGACCAGCCGCCTGGAGCGGTGAAGGTCGCTCCACCGGATGTGGTGACTTCTTTGTCGGCGGCAAGTCTCTCGGTGACGGGGTTTACGGGCGCGACGGGCCCCTTCTGCTGGGCGAAAGCTATGGATGCGGACAGGAGAACGAGCAGCAGGCTTCGAATGCGCATGGGTGCTCCTTGAAGCGAATTACCCGGAATTTCCATTTTGGGCCCTGGGCCGCCATCCAATATACGCCCAACCGGCTTCGTTCGAGCCGTTTCTGGCATGGTTTCCATGCTGAGCGACCCGGCCGCGCCGCTCAGTGCAAACGCGAAAGTCCGGAAATGGCATCGCGGGTCGGGCAGGGGAACAGTGGGAGTGGACGCCATAAAACCTCTTGTGTCGCTTGCACTGTAGCGGCGTTGGCGGAGGAAGGAAGCAGGCAAAACAATAATATCGGAGTCCGCGCCTGTTCGGATTCCGCTGCTTCGGCAGCCGGCAGAAAATCAGAAGCCGCCGCTGTCGCTGCAACAGTCCGAGCAGACCGGCCCGTACCGCAGCCGACTCATGCCCCAGATCAGTTCAGGGACCCATCGCTGGCAGGACAAGCACTGCTACAGCGGCGGATGCAGGCGTTGCTGCATTTTCTCGAACTCCTTCGCCACTGAGGGCGTTGCCGGGGCCAGGGCGTATTCGTCGTAAAGCGCATGGTGGATGATCGCCGCAGCCGTCCGGCGCTTGTCGTATTTTGGAACTCGCCCGCGGCGGCGTGAGCCGGGGATGGAATTTTTGCGGAGCACACGGGCGGTCACCGAGAGCGGTTGACCGCTACGGCGCCGTCACTGCGCCAAGCGACCACCTGTTCTCCACTTTGAACCCGAACAGGCAAACAAGGATGTGGCGTCCCCAGGGGGATTCGAACCCCCGTTACCGCCGTGAAAGGGCGGTGTCCTAGGCCGGGCTAGACGATGGGGACTTGATTATCCATCTTATCGGCAGCGGGCGGGTTTCGTCAATTCCCAGGCCGGTTCTGAATCCCCGCTCCATCAGCATGCGTCTATTGAGTGGGGAACCCACGAAGGGCATTCATCTTCCCCTGACCGGCGGCCGATGCCGGTCTGACGGGGAATATCAGGGACAGGTCCGAACCCTGGTTTGGTCGAGCGGTTGACAGCGGGCAACGGCGGGGCTAGTATCGGCTGTGGTCGCCGGCGCCCCGCGCCAGCAGGGACCCCGGCGAAAGGGGAATCTCGTGAAACTCGATGACCGCCTCAAGCACTTGATGAAGGAGCTGGGCAACGCCATCAATGAATCGCTTTCCGAGTCGGATCGCATCTCCGAGGCCATCGGCAACATCAAGCAGCACGGCTACGACGTTTTCCTGGTGCTGGAGGCCACCATCGGGTTCAACAAGCGCGAGGAGGAAACTCCGCACAAGGACATCTCCATCAGCCTTCACGAGAAGGAGGCGCGGCCGCGCTTTACCCGCCAGGACGCCAGCTTCCTTCGGGCCTTGAAGATCTCGGTCGAGGACGAAGAAAAGGGCTAGACCTGGGACCTGAGACCTGAGGCCGGCGTGAGGTATAGGTCCCGCGGGTCTCAGGTCCCAGGTCCGAAGACTCAGGTCCGCTTTCCAGTGGGGCCGCCATGGTTCGATCGCCCGCCGTTGCCGGCCAGTTCTATCCAGCCAATCCGGATCACCTGCGCCAGGAAGTGCGGGAATTGCTGGTTCCCGCGCCACACCCGATAGCGGCGCTGGGCTGCGTGGTGCCGCACGCCGGGTATATGTATTCCGGCGGTGTGGCCGGCGCCGTGTACGGCGCCCTGCACCTGCCCACGCTGTTCTTGATCCTTTGCCCGAACCACACCGGGCAGGGTGAGCCCATGGCCATCATGTCCGCCGGTGAATGGCGGACGCCGCTGGGGGCCGCCCGCATCGACAGCGAGCTGGCCGGGCACCTGCTGCGCGCCTGCCCCATGTTGCGCGAGGACGCCGGCGCCCACGCCGACGAGCATTCCCTCGAGGTCCAGTTGCCGTTTCTGCAATACCGCGTGCCGCACATGAGATTCGTTCCCGTAGCTATCGGGCGGGGCGATTTTGCGGCCCTGGAACAGTTCGGCCAGGCGCTGGGCCAGGCGCTGGCGGGCTGGAGGGAGCCGCTGCTGATCGTGGCCTCCAGCGACATGAACCACTACGAGCGCGATGAGGTGACGCGGGTCAAGGACGGCCGGGCCATCGAGGCCATCCTGGCGCTGGATCCGGGGCGCCTAAGCCGCGTCCTGCGCGAGGACCACAACTCGATGTGCGGGTATGGCCCGGTGATTGCCATGCTCGATGCGGCGCGCCGCCTGGGCGCCGATGCCGCCACCTTGATCCGCTACGCCACCAGCGCCGATGCCGGCGGCCGGCGCAGCGCGGTAGTGGGCTATGCCGGCATCGCGGTGCACAAGACAGTGACGAGTGACAAGTGACGTGCCACGAGGCTGCTGGTCACTTGTCACTCGTCACTTTTCACTGGGTGTCCGGATGCGCTGGAGCATGGAGCGGGCGCGCAGTTGCGCGATGTGTAGATAGCTGGAATTGTCGGCGATCTCCTCCAGCACGGGAATGAATTGGGCGGCTTCAATCAATTCGTTTCTGTCCAGCGCCGCCTCCACCTGGTACAGCTCCTTCATGATGCCCAGCCGGTCGAACCGCACCAGCCGCTCCAGGTTGATCAGGTGCTGCTGGCTCGCCGAGATTTTTTCAAACAGCGCGACCAGGGCCATGGCGTCGGTGTTTTCCGAGTAGTTGAAGCTGGTCTCGCTGCGGCGGCCGGCGGCCTCGTAGCGGAAGGTCTTCTTTCCCATGAAGGCAACCTTCTTGCTGGTCTCCAGTCGAGCGTTCTCGAAGCGATCCAGGCGCTCCACAAGCTGGAACATCTCGCGGGTGGTGGCCTCCGACAGCTTGAAGCGCAGCGGATCGGCATCGTCGGGCGCCATGGCGTATTCCGCCTGTCCTTCGCCGGTCACCACAACCGCATAGTAATCAGGGACGCTGCCCGGAAATTGCTTGACGAAGGTGAGTTTCGCCTGAGGCGGCCTGGCCGGCGGCTCCTGCGGACATATAGCCGTTGGAACCAAAAAAGCGGCCAGCGCGGCGACCGCTATCACCAGAAGCGCAGCGGCTGTGGCCCGTGGCCCCCAGCCTCCGGCCTTCAGCCGGCCTGTACCTGTAGCCTGCAGCCGGCAGCCTGTAGCCTGATTAGTCATACGATTCTCTTTCGCCTGGGGCGCGAGGCTGGCCGGCGGGACGGGCCGGCCGCGGCAGGGAGGCCCAGCGCCTGTGCCGCGCGGGCGATGTTGACGTGGCAGATGGCGATGGCCAGGGCGTCGGCGGCGTCTTCCGACTCCGGCGGCTCCGGCAGCCGCAGCAGCACCTTGACCATGTGCTGCACCTGCCGTTTCTCCGCCCGCCCGTACCCCACCACGCTGGATTTCACGTGCAGGGGCGAATACTCGGCCACCGGGATGCGTGCCCGGGCCGCCGCCAGCATGGCCACGCCCCGCACGTGCCCCAGTTTCAACGCGCTCTTGGCGTTGCGGGCGAAGAACACGTCTTCGATGGCGGCCACCTGCGGTGAGTAGTCGCCGATCAGGCGCTCCAGTTCCCCGCAAATCTTCAGCAGGCGTTCGGGAAGAGGGCACCGGGGAGAAGCGCGGATCACGCCGCAGGTCACCAATTCGTAAGAGATCCCGTCGCTGTCGATGATGCCGTAGCCGGTCCGTTCCGAGCCGCAATCGATGCCCAGTACGCGCATCTGGTTAGTGACGAGTGATGAGTGACAAGTGAGGAGTGACCGTTTTCTCGTCGCTGGTCACTCGTCACTCATCACTGGATTCATTCGCTGACGGCTTCCAGTTCTTTCTCTTCGATGTCGAAGTTGGAATAGACGTGCTGGACATCGTCGTGCTCCTCGAATGTTTCCATCAGCCGCACCATCTGCTGGGCGTTCTTGCCTTCCAGCTTGATGTAGTTTGCGGGGATCAAGGAAACCTCGGCGACCGAGGCGTCGATATGGCCGGCTTTCAGCGCCTGCTGAACGGCCTCGAAGCGCTCCAGCGGGGTGATGACTTCCCAACTGCTGCCGTCGTCGCGCATGTCGTCGGCGCCGGCATCCAGCACGATCGACATCAGCGTTTCCTCGTCGGCCTTGTCCTTGGGAACGACGAGATAGCCTCGTTTCTTGAACATCCAGGCGACGCTGCCGGCTTCGCCCAGGTTGCCGCCCTGCTTGGAGAAGATGTGCCGGATTTCGCTGACGGTGCGGTTGCGGTTGTCGGTAGCGACCTCGACCAGGATAGCGACGCCTCCCGGACCGTAACCCTCGAAGGTCACTTCCTCGTACTGAACGCCGGGCAACTCGCCGGTCCCGCGCTGGATGGCCCGCTTGATGTTATCGGCCGGCATGCTGGCGGCCTTGGCCGCCGCCACCGCGGTGCGGAGGCGCGGATTGGCGTCCAGGTCGCCGCCGCCATTGCGGGCCGCTACGGTTATTTCCTTGATCACGTGCGTGAACGTCCGGCCTCGCTTGGCGTCCGTCGCCGCCTTCTTGTGCTTGATGGTGGCCCATTTTGAATGGCCTGACATAGCTGTACAGTCCTTTACGAAAGAGTTGGCAGGCTAGACAGGAAGCAAGCATAACACCGTGAGGGAGGCGGTTCAACTGGCCTAGCGCAGCCCGCTCCAAAGCTCGCAGATGACGATCGAGCTGGATGGATCCTGGGGGTGGTATTTGACGCTGGCCGGAAAGCCCTCGTGGCAGTTGCCGATCCGCACCTTGGGCGGAAGCATGGCCAGATCCTGGGCGGCCGAGTAGGTGACCCCGCCAACCGTGTAGGAGTAGTAGAGGAGGCGGGGGCCGCCGGCGGTGGCCGGCTCAGCCAGTTTCTCGATGGTCCCATCGCAAATGCGGCCTGCGGCGTTGATCTTCAACCGCCGCTCGCGCTCCTTCTCCGCCTCGCTCTTTCTGCCACGGAAGGAAAGAGCCACCGCGACGCCCCCTGCTACGATGCCCGCTCCGACCAACACCAGCGTGTATACGCCCATGCCTGTCTTGTCGCGTGGCGACGGCCACGCCTTCCCAATATTTTACCGCACGGAGCAGCTACGGCCGCAACCTCAGCGCGGCTGTCCGATGGCCACCATGTAGACCGGCCGGTGATCGGCGGGCAGCGGGAGGTTCTCCTGAAGCTGCTTGTCGTCGAAGCCGCCCATGGGCACCCCGGCCAATCCCAGCGCCACGGCCTCCAGCAGCAGGTTCTGTGCGGCGTGGCCGGCTTCCACATAAATCCAGCGGGCCGCCCGCGGGTCATCGGGTTTCGCGCCCATCCGTTCGAATACGGCGGTGAACACGAACACACCGGGCGACTGCATGATCTGTTTCTGGCCGCGCGCGGCCTTGGAGATGGCGGGCCGCAGGTCGCCGCCGCGCCGCTCGACCTGGTGCTCGCGTGGCTCGTAATGAAAGAACCCCGCGGGCGTGGCCACGTATAGCTCAAGCGGATAGCGGGCCATAGCCGAGGGCGCCGTGCGGTGGCCGTCGGGACGGTTGGCGCCCTGCGCCGCCCACAGCAACTGCCCCAGCTCCCGCTCGCTCAGGACCTTGTCGGTGTACTCGCGGATCGAGCGCCGGCGGGCCAATGCCTCGTGCAGCGCCATTCCGCCCTCGCGCGCCGCCGCCGGCAGCGCAGTTCGCTCCGCAGCCTTGGCCGGCGCTTGGGCCGCGGCCGGCTTCGCTTCCTGGGCGGTGAGCAACATGCCGCCCAGCCAGATGACCGCGATCAGCGCCAGCGCGCAAAGAATCGTTCTTCTTGTCATAAATCCTCCGCCCAAATAGGCTACAGGCCGCAGGCTACAGGCTGCAGGACAACAGTGCAAGAGGGCCGGCGGCTGCCTGCTGCTGACTCCCAGCTACTGTCTTGCGCCCGCGGCCTTGATGCGCTGCAACAGGCCCTGCTCGAAGCCGCTCCGCTGCAGACGCCGCCAACGGCGGGAAAACGCCTGGCGCAACGATTCCTGCCGCTTGCGCGAGCGCTCCAGCAGGCGCTGGTATTCTTTTTTGAACGTGGCGCTCTTGACCTTTTTCACACGGCCTTCAAAGTAGGCGGCGATCATCGCCTGGTCCTGGTGGGCGCCGAGGGTCTGCTGGATGCCGCGGAACTGCGCCAGCGCGCCTCTGAGCTCGCGCTCGAAGACTTCGGCGTACAGCTCGGTGACGTAACGGATGCGCTTGGTGCGGATGCGGAACGAGTGAAGCTGCTCGCTGGCGGCCCGCCGGTCGGCGGCCAGCGCCCGGCCCTTGCGGAAATAGCGGCGCAGCAGCCTGGGCAGGATGCGCCGGAAATTCGTGAGGACCGGCCGGGCGGGGCGGACGCGGCGCATCAGCCCACCAGCCTTTCTTTGTATCCCGGCAGCACGGCGCGCAGCCAGCGGGCTTCGGGCAAGGCCCGCTTGAGCTTGTTCAGGCGTTGCGCGCGCAGGCGGGACACCAGGCGGGGTATGGGCGAGCCGGGGCGGGCGTTCGTCTGCGGCAGGTTGGCCATCAGGATGTCGAGGTCACGCGCCTCGCCCAGCAGCCGGGCCAGCTTGCGCACCGCCGCGCGCAGGCTGCGGGCATCGCGCTTGCGGAAGCACGGTTCCAGATGGAGCAGCGCGGCCCGCAATCGGCGCGAGGCCACGCGCACATCGTGGATGGCGTCCGGGGTGGGTGAGCGCTCCAGCCGGCGCAGCTCCTGGACGAAGACGGCCAACCGCCCGCGGACCACCTGCTCCGCCCAGAGCTGGGTGCGCTTGCCCTCCGACCTGCTCCGCGTGTTTCTGCCCGCTGGCATCCCCGGCTCCTGCCCGCCGCGCTTCACTGACCGCGCATGTTAGCACAGAACCGGCTGACGGCTTTCCCGCCGACGGCCGTGCGCCTGCTGTGCTGCGGGCGGAAGGGGACATCAGGGTCGTCAATAAGCTTGGGCAAAGTGCCCGGATTGGCGTAGAATAAGCGATTCGTCATGGTCAAAGCACTCCCGCAGCTGGGCGCCGGCCGCCTGATCGTGGTGGAAGGCATCGATGGGTCAGGCAAGAGCACGCAGCTTGCGCTCTTGCAGAGGTGGCTGGTCAACCAGGGATACCCGGTCCGCTTCAGCGAGTGGAATTCCTCTGCGCTGGTCAAGCAAATCACCAAGCGCGGGAAAGACCGGCGCATCTTGACCGCCACCACCTTCTGCCTGACGCATGCCGCCGACTTCGCGGACCGCACCGAGCGGGACATCCTGCCCGCGCTGCGCAGCGGCGGAATCGTGCTCTCCGACCGCTACATGTACACGGCGCTGGCCCGCGATGTGGTGCGGGGGGTGGAGCCGAATTACGTCCGGCAGCTTTACCGGTTCGCGGTCAAACCCACCTTGGCGTTCTACTACCGCGTCCCGCTGGAAGTGGCGCTGGGGAGGATCCTGGGCGGCCGCAACGCGCTGAAATACTATGAAGCGGGCATGGACCTGAGCCTGAGCGACGACATCGAGGAGAGTTTTCGGCTGTTCCAGCGGCGCATCCTGCAGCAGTACGAGTTGCTGTCCAAGGAGTTCGGCTTGATGGTCATCGACGCCACCTTGTCGATCGAGGAGCAGCAGGCGCAGATGCGGGCCATCGTCAAGCCCAAGCTGGAGGGCGTGAAACGGTTGTCCAAACATGGAAAGGTTTCGCTTTTACGGTAGCGGTCTGCCCGGCGTCAAGCTGGACGACTTGCGAGGCAGGCTGATCGTGGTGGAGGGGACCGACGGCGTGGGCCGTTCCACGCAGGTGGCCCTGCTGCGGCAGTGGCTGGAGCAGCGCGGGCACGCCGTCTTCGACACCGGCCTGACGCGCTCGGCGCTGGCCGGCAAGGGCCTCAAGCGCGCCAAGGAAGGCAACACCCTCAACCTGCTCACTTTCACCCTGTTCTACGCCACCGACTTTGCCGACCAGTTGGAGAACCAGATCATCCCCGCGCTGCGGGCCGGCTTCATTGTGCTGACGGACCGCTACATCTACTCCCAGATCGCGCGGGCCGTGGTGCGCGGCGCCGACGAGGCCTGGGTGCGCGACCTTTTCGGCATCGCCCTGGTCCCCACCGCCATTTACTACCTGAAGGCCGACCTCGACCACCTGATCCCGCGCGTGGCCTTTACCCGCGGCTTCGATTACTGGGAATCAGGCATGGACATGCGGCTGGGCCGCGACATGTTCGAGAGCTTCTGCCGCTACCAGACCCGTATGCTGGAGATCTTCGACCGCATGTCGAATTTTTACGGGTTCAGCGAAGTGGACGCCAACGGCATGGTCGAGGAGGTGTTTGAGAAGCTGCAGCGGCGGGTGCGGGAGCTGCTGAACCACAAGAACACGGCGGCGGCAAGATGAAGCTCTATATTCTGCGGCATGCGATTGCCGAAACGCGGCGGCCCAACCTCAGCGACAGCCGGCGCTGCCTGACCGAGGAAGGGCTGAAAGAACTGCAGCAAGCGGTGCGCAGCCTGCGGGAGTTGGGCGTGCGGCCCGATCTGATCCTGTCCAGCCCGTACAAGCGCGCCTGGGACACCGCGCTGGTGGCGGCGCGGCTGTTGCGCCGGCGTAAACCGCAGGAGCTGGAGGCGCTGAAGCCGGACGGAAGCCCGCAGCGTATCTGGGCCGGGCTGCGGCCGCACGCCGCCGCCAAGGCCATCATGGTGGTGGGTCACGAGCCGCTGCTGACCGAGTTTGCCGCTTTTTTGCTGAACACCCCGCAGCTTTCGATCAACCTGAAGAAATCCGGCTTTATCCGCATCGATTTGTCGGCCGTGCAGACCGAGCGGCCGGCCGGCCAGTTGCGCTGGTTGCTGACCCCAAGCCAACTGGCTCGCATGGCGTGAGGAGACCTGGGACCTGAGACCTGGGACTGGGAACCGGAGAGCGGGCGCCTTCACTCCCTCAAGTGGCAGGTCTCAAGTCTCAGGTCTCAGGTCTAGATGACCCTTTAGAGCCATTGTCCGGCGTTGGTCTGTTGTGTTACCTTTGGCCCAACTCGGAGGGCGAGATGTCTGAATCGCGGCACACCGGGCGCAAACGAATAGTCCTCTCGCCGCAAGAGCCTCTGATTGGCGGGGGGCCGGCCGAAGAATACGAACGGCGGGTGCAGGAGTTGCTGGCCGCCGGGTACCGCCACCTGGTCCTGGACCTGAGCGGGGTCTCGGACATCGACACGGTGGGCACGCGCGCCCTGGTGCGCGGCTACACTTCGGCGCAGCGAGTGGGCGGTACGTTCCGGTTGGCCGCCCCCAGCGACAAGGTGCGCACAGTCCTGCAGGACATGCGCCTCAATGACGTGCTGGAGGTTTACGACACGCTGCAGGCGGCGCAGACCAGGGTCTGGCCGTGGAAAACCATCGGGTTGGTAGCGGGCGGCGGCATTACCCTGGCCGCTCTGTTGCTTGCCAGCATCCACTGGCCGCACACGCTGTCGGCTCCGGAAGTGCCCGCCTCGTTGGGGCTGGAAACGTCGCAGCGCGCAGTCGCCCAGACGGTCCATCCCCTGCTGGAGGGGCTGAAACTCTTGCTGGCCGCCTTCATCGGCCTGGTGCTCACGGCTGTCCACAAGCGCACGCGCGGAGACCGGCCGGCCTCTCGCTCGCTGGAGCAGGCCCAGGTTCTGCTCTGTGTGGCCGGGGCGCTGATGATGATCCTGATTGGGAACTCCGTGGCCCGGGCCTTTGGTCTGGCGGGCGCAGCCAGCATCATACGCTTCCGCACCCCGGTCGAGGATCCCCGCGACACCACCTTCCTGTTCCTGCTGGTGGGCCTGGGAATGTCTTGCGGCGTAGGCGCCTTTGCGGTCGCCGGCCTGGGGACCTTCTTCCTGTGCTGCTTCCTTGTGGTGCTGGACCATATCGGCAAAGAGAAGCAGCGCTCCATGATGGTGCAGTTGCTGGCCGACTCGCGGGATTTCCCCATCGCTCACGTCCAGAGCGTGTTCGCGCGCCACCGCGTCGTTTTCGAGCCGCGCGAGATTTCCCAGGGGGAGAAGGCCGGCATCACCTATTCCGTCAAGCTGGATCCCGAGACCTCGCTCGAGGAACTGAGCAGCCAGTTGATGGGCAGCGCGCAGGGGATCAAGTCGGTGGTCTGGAGAATGCCGAAGAAGGACGAGGCGTAACAGAGTAGGGGCTTGAATTGCGGAGGACCAATGATTCTTCCCAGGGGAGCCGGGGTTCTGATTTTGGCCGTAGGTCTGGCTTGTCTGCCGCCTGCGCTGCTGGCCGCTCAAGTACGCATTCCGATTTCGCTGCTGACCGGCGCGGCCCCCGCCGAGGACTCTGCCACGGCGGTCGCTTCTCCATCGGACTCCTCCGCCTCCGCCGAATCCGCGCAGCAGGATAAGGAGCAGGAGAAAAGCACGCGCCGCGTCCGCTTCATCTTCCGCAACCGCCCCTCCCTGCGCTTCGGCAGAATGCTGCGGGTGGATTTCCGGGTGAAGATCCAAACCGATTACCGCATGTTGGACCCCGAGATTCACACCGAGGACGGCCGCCTGTTCGAGCTGCACCGCGCCCGCTTCTACCTGGAAGGCAACTTCCTGAGGCACTTCGAGTATCAGATCGAGCGGGATTCCAAGGAAGAGGTCTCCGGCGGCGAGTTCACCACCAAGCACCCCTGGAAGGATGTTTATGTGAATTTCCGCTATTTCCGGCGCTTCCAGATCCAGGGGGGCAGGTTCAAGATTCCGTTCGGGATGGAGCAGAACATCGGCACCTTCCACCTGGATTTCGTGCGGCGCTCGCTGATGAGCGACTATCTGACGCCGGCCCGTGACCTGGGCATCATGGTGCACGGCCGGTTCTTCGAGCGCGCTCTGAACTATGAGCTCGGCCTCTTTGCCTACGATGGGGACAACAGCGAGTTCAAGATGGAACGGACGGAGAACG
>Ga0315295_10003500_pt1 | contig 13363 bp, 11 predicted proteins | sample YL17G14_0_MG_FD_204453 | JGI IMG/M metagenome (GOLD analysis project Ga0315295, IMG submission 204453) | Sediment microbial communities from Yellowstone Lake, YNP, Wyoming, USA - YL17G14_0 | ecosystem: Environmental > Aquatic > Freshwater > Lake > Sediment | place: USA: Wyoming | collected... | reverse complement strand
CCTCACCCTCCTCTGGAAAAGAATCTCCATGGCGGGAAGAGGAACTGCCTCTGGAAACCCTGAAACAGATCGAAACCCTCCTCCAACGGATTGAGAAGGGCGAGACCAGGGAGACGTTTCGGGACACCCTGGTTCAGGGAGCCAAACTGGAGCAGTATCGGAAGAGGTCAAAATAATTTTCTCCCCTATTCTGGAACGAAGTGATTTTGTGGAGCCCAAAGGATGGCGTTTTAGCTTTGATCTTTGGTTTCTGGCAGGTCAAGCAACCTTATAGGCGAGGGTGATCTGAAGAATGCCGCCGAGGGCGGGTGCCGATCTGATTCTCTGAAATCCAACCTCTTTTAAGACCTCTCTCTGTCTGAACTCGAGGAAGCCGAGGTTCGACCTTTCAAAAATATTGAAAAAGGTCTGAAGCAGGGTTCTTTTTCTTCCGGTGATTTGGGGGTTGAAATCCGCAATCACAATCCTACCCTTCTCTGACAGGGCGAGATAGGATTGCTCCAGAACTTTCCTGGTGCTATATTCCGGAAGTTCATGGAGTGAAAAAGAAAGGAAGATACCATCGAAAGGGTTTCGATAGCTCCAGGCCCTGGTCACGTCCTGTTTTACAAAGACCAGATTCTTTGACTGTCCATACTGGCTCTTTGCCGAATCGATCATACCTTCGGCCTTGTCCATTCCAACGACGACGCCATCTTCTCCCACGAGTTCGGAAATCCATGCGGCCACCCTGCCTGTTCCGGAGCAGAGATCGAGAATCCTTTCCCCTCTCATGGGAGCAAGAATTCGAATGGCCTTCTTCAGAAACTTGGCATACGCGCCAAAGGTAAGAAGATCCAGAAACGAGTCATAATTGGGAGCAATTTTATTAAAGAAATAAGCACGGCGATCCAAACTCGAAGGCATTTGAATGGTGATCCTTTAAGGAGTTTTATATACTTACACAATAAAATCTGAGAATTTGTCTCTAACTTTCTCTGAAATGTCCTCCCAAAATCTCCCCTCCCCTCGGTGGGAGGGGATGAAGGGGAGGGGGATTAATGGGGAAATTTCAAATATATTCGGCTATGCTTTTTCAATTCTGATCTTTGCGCCGTCTTTGGCCTTTCGGAAGACCTTCGGGTCGGATAGAACCTTTCCAATGATATTCACAGCACTGGCTGCCCGAATCTCTTCGCCGCGACTTGCTGGGGTGGGACCAAAGAAGATACAGAAGGCAAGTCCTGGAGGCCAGTATCCCAGCTCTCCAGATGAGACGACCTCCCGTGCCCCTTTCTCTGGTCCGGCCTTAACCGGAATGCTAAAATAGATCTCTTCACCCCAGAGATTCGTGTTCGACTCTATGGGAAGGGCATCCCAGATCAGCTCGGATGTTTTTGAATCATTGAGCTCCGCCTCCACCTTCAATTCGCCGGTGATCACTCGGATCTTCCTTTCCATCTTTTACTCCTTTATCCTCTAAAGGTGAAAATTCATCATAAAGATGCTCGTGTTCCTTATCGTTTACGAGAGGATTCGGAAAAAAGAACGATTCCAGATCGACCTTCGCCACCTTCCCATAGGAAGCGACGTAAGGACGGGCCTGAGCCCTCAAGAGAAAAAAACCGAGGACAACAAGAACATAATTTAAGGGCTCTCTTGCCGCTGCAAGAAAGAAGCGGTCCTTAAAACCGTAAAAGTAGTATTCCTCAATAAGAACTCTCGCACTGTTCAGGAGGAAGCCAAGGGTGATGAGTTGCAATAGCAGCTTTGTCCTGGCCGTATTGGCTAAAAAAGAGTTCTGATATTGGTCATAGCTTCTTTTGAAATTCTTCCAGCTACTCGAGAGGGTCTTGAGCAGTTCCCGCTGGATGATATCATCCTGTCCGTAAACTTTTAAGCGGACCTGTTTATCTCCCCGAAAGAGGAGGTAACGCCTCACCAGATCCTCTCTCTCTGCGATGAGAAACTGGTTCTTTTTCATCCCGCGATACATGACAAAACCGAGGCCCATGAGAAGGAGGAGAGGAATCCCCTCATTCATCCATTTGATCCACATCACCGCGCTCATTTCATCATTTCCTTCTCTGTGACCCCTATGCCTCTCTGGTGAATCCTCAATTACATCCGATTGATCAAACTGGCCACATAGCCCGCGCCGAATCCATTATCGATATTTACCACTGCCACACCCGACGCGCAGGAGTTCAACATCGCCAGAAGGGCCGTGACCCCGCCGAAACTGGTCCCATAGCCCACGCTCGTGGGAACGGCAATGACAGGCCGATCCACTAAGCCTCCGACGACACTGGGCAAAGCCCCTTCCATCCCGGCAACGACGATCAGAACATGGGCTGCCTCCAACCGTCCCCTTTCAGAAAGAAGTCGATGAATCCCTGCAACACCCACATCGTAAAGGGTCTCTACGCGGTTCCCCATCATCTGGGCTGTCACAGACGCCTCCTCGGCCACAGGGATGTCCGTCGTTCCAGCCGTAATGACTAAAATCGTCCCCTTTCCGATCATTTCTATGGGAGGATGGATGAGGGTGAGCACCCTTGATCGAGGATAATACTGGCTTTTTCGAAAAACCTTTTGAATGGTCCGGGCCTTTTTCTCATCGATCCGCGTGATGAGGACATTTTGCCCCTTGTTTTTTAACTCCCTCATGATGGAAAGGATCTGAGCCGTTGTCTTTCCCTCTCCCCAGATCACCTCAGGGAAGCCTTTACGGAGGGTACGGTGGTGATCAACCCTGGCAAAGCCCAGATCTTCAAAAGGAAGGGACTTCAACTGGGCCATGGCCTCATCAATCGGCGTTTCCCCTGCCTTCACCTTTTTTAGAAGCTGTTCCAGCTTTCGAATATTCATCTTTCTCTCACACAAGACATTCTATTCAGTCTTCCGATGAAAAGTCAAGGAAAAGGTCTTATGTTTTTTGAAGGAATGATTTATAATGGCCTCGTAGGCATCAGGCATAGAGCATAGCGTATAGCGTTCGTTCCCTGAAAAATACAATTTAGAGAAAATGAGTTCCTGCTGAGTCTATCCCGATGAAAATCGGGACGGGAACGGCAAGATAAACGGAGGAAATCATGTTTTTCATTTTTCGATTACTTATCCATATGGTGGCCATCCTGATCATCTCTTATCTTTTGCCAGGGTTAATCTGGGTGGAGGGGATGTGGGCGGCCCTGGTTGCTGCGTTTCTCTTAGGAATTGTCAACGCCATTCTTCGACCCATCCTGGTCTTTTTCACCCTTCCGATTACGGTCTTGACGTTTGGCCTGTTCCTGCTGGTCATTAACGGGCTGATGCTCTTGCTGGTGTCTGCCATTGTAAGGGGTTTCCACGTCAATGGTTTCTGGGGCGCAGTGCTCGGCTCCATTCTGATCAGCATCGTGAGCTGGATCCTGTCCCGTTTTTTGCCTTCCTAAAATCAGACCCCATTTCTGGCAGAGGTGGGGAGGCCGGTACCCACCACCGACAGTCTTCTTGCCGCGACTGCATTGTATCATGAGTTGCGACTGGTGATACGGAATTCCGGTGATTTCGAGTATCCGGGGCTCGAAGTGATCAACCCCTTCCGCTAAGCGCTTATTTCCCAGCATCATCCTTTTCCCGAGTGACCAGGGCACGCCCATGCGATCCGAGTTCCAGCAGGGCACTCTGTCAGAAATTGTTTGCTGTTAACTGAGGTTTTTCTCCTCAGACTCGGCCGGTCGAAGCTCCCATGCACCCGCGTCCCTTGCTATTGACTCCTATCCCCTCATTCAACGCTAACAATCTATTGCGGGGGAGCGGTGATACCAAGACAAAAGACCCTGTCACTATTTCCGGTCTCCGAAGGCCCTTCCAATATGACCAGTCAGGTGATTCGTGTTGATGGAGGGATGCAATGCTGGCCTGACTGAAACCTCGTTCTTTCCTAAAACCCGTAGGGCTCGGTCTCCGGCAGGGTCACGCGGCTTGATGAGGACATCAAGCCCTACGAAACCTCATACCATTAGCCCCGCTGCCTCGAAGGGAGGAATTATGCATTCCAATTGGACATGAAGATCAAACCGTAACTCTTTCAAGGCACTGCAACCAGTGAGTAGATAGCAGATACTTACACCCCCGGACCGCCCAGGCGCGGGTTTGGAATCCTGTAGGAATCCATCGGGTAATCCGGGTCAGGATAGGAGGAAGGGGCAGAACATGGAACCTGAGAATCTGAATCATCGATGGAAATAGTTACGGAGGCCCCTTTCGCTCTGGGCGGAGGTCAAGCCTTCATCTTCTACAACCCAAATGCTCGATGGTTTCTACTGATATTCTTCAGTTTGTGCTCTGCATCACTGCGATCAACTGCCGTGCTGTGGCAGCACTCACGGTCCAGCCCAAATGCCCGTGTCCAGTGTGATAAAATACTCTGGGGTCACGTCGGCTTTGATGCACAATAGGCATCATGTCCGGAGTCATTGGTCTCAAGCAGGCCCACTGACTGTAGTCATGCGTGTTGATTTTTGGAAAATTAGTGCGTACCCAGTTTAGCAGTGGTTGGATACGATCTCTACGTATGTCGTAGTTTTCACCAGCCAGTTCTGCTGTGCCGGCCACTCTGAATCTGTTGCCCAAGGTGCTGGTCACAATCTTGGCTTGGTCATCCAACAAACTCACTCGGGGCAACAATTCAGGATCCACATTGTTTATGGTAATGCTGTAGCCTTTTACCGGATATATGCACAGTGAATCGCCTACAGTTTTGGCCAGTGCTCTACTGCCCACACCATTTGACAGCACTATTCTATCAAAGTCTTTGAGTTCGTTGACATGGTTGATTTTGGTGTTGTACTGAAAATGCACTTCGTACTTTTTTTCTAGTACCTGTGCGAGTTGATAGCAGAACTTGTGTATGTCTCCTACCCAGTCATCTTGAGTCCAGGCGCCGCCCAGCACACCTGTGATGTCTTTCAAAGCAGGATCAAGGTCGTAAAAGTCATTGGTGACAATCTTCCATTCGCATCCATGTTCTTCATATATTATTTTGGCAAGGATAGCACGATCAAAATAATCTTTACTTTTGTAATAATGCAAGATTCCACAATAGGATTGATCAAACTCAATTTTTTCCAACTGTTCTATTTCTTTCATCAGTTTACGTGATTTAATGCCCAGTTGGATTGTTTCGGCTGTGTTCTTCTCATAACTTCCGCGAGCAGTGTGCCAAAGAAACTGAGTCAACCAAGACAACTGATTCCAATCCAGCCTGGGCCGGATCAACAATGGAGCATCCTTTTGCAACATCCATTGTACGCCTTTGACCACATTGTGCCAAGTGTTCCAGACTTCACTGTTGCTGACACTGATCTGCCCACCATTGGCAAAACTGGTGCGCATGGCCGCATGTGGCTCCTGGTCAAACACAGTAACCTGATAGCCTGTGCGAGCCAAATAGTATGCAGCGGTAATACCCGCAATGCCTGCGCCAACCACTGCTGTTCTCATGTCAGTCCCTCAATAGTTTTATCATTCGCAATTATGGCTCGCTCTTGGGTAAGTTGAATATACGAAAAACGGAGTTGAATGTCAAGAAAAAGAACCACAAGATATGGGAGCATCCTCCTCGTGTGTTCGGGCAACAAACCACAATAAAAAATGAGCAAAGAGGTTGTGAGGTGAAAAGAGGAAGCACTAATGATTAGCAATTGCAATCATGTATCCTTGGTATCGGGTAGGAGGCGGGGTTACCCCCGCCGCCCTCCCACACCACCTGGCATACGGTTCCGTACCAAGACGGTTCCTGTCAAACCACTCTGCTTCTGCCTCATCGCCTGTCTCCCTATTAGCGCCGAGCCTTACCTCACGGATTCCGTCCGCTACTTCAAGCTTTGAGGCCCTCTCACGAGGCATCTGCTCAGGAAAGATATGTATTAATAATCTCCAAAAAATAGGTATTATGTCCCCGGAATATGCCAGGTGTTTGGGGTGCGTTTTACAAGGGAAGCACGCTTAATTTATAGGAGCCTGGGAGGGATACCTGGGCGGTTGCAGATACATGGAGACAATTCCTGAAAGGAAGAATATCACTCCAAAAAAATGAAAGGGGAACGCGTAACTACCCAACAGATCAAAGCAAAGCCCAGCAAAAACTGGCCCTATCGCATTTGCAGTGAAATGGAACGGAAGGGACAAACCTAATATGCTGCCAAGAGAACGGCGGCCGAAAAATCCTGCCCAGGCGAGGGCCATCATCGGATTCTTGCCGCCATGAAAGATTCCATGCAATGCCGCCAAAAAAAAGATGATCCCGGTTCCCAGAACGTCTTCAAACCTGAACCTCACTGCCCAATAAAGTGAAAGAAATACCAGGCCGCTCCCCAATGCGTTTATCATCAGGAGGCCCTGAATACGAAACCTTTCGGTAAGAAAACCCCATAGTGCCGATCCCACCATTCCAAAGACGGAGATGGTGGTGAGGATCCAAACGGCGGTCATTTCACTGAACCCCTGATCAGTCAAGAATGGATACGTATGAAAATTAATGCCTGCCTGTAGAAATAAGATCAGGCTGTTCAGAAAGGTTAAGATCCAGAAAGTTTTGGTCCGTATGGCCTGCGCCCGGGGCCAGGCTGGCTCTGAATCCTCACCGGAAGCGCTAACCGGGTCTTCTTTTTTTGAAGGGTTGCGGGAACCTTTCTTGCCAGACTCGGATGATGCGCCGTCCGGCAAAAGCCCCATATCTTCGGGTCTCCTTCGAAGAAAGAGCGCTGAGGGGATGCCGGACATGAAAAACACCGCCACGCCCAGGATGCCCCAAGCCATTCTCCAACCCAGCATTAAAATGAAAAACTGAACCACCAAGGGCAGAAGGGTGGAACCGAACCGATCGCCTATATTCGTGATCCCCATGGCTCTGCCCCTTAGACGAGAAAACCAGTTGGACACGGAAACCGATCTTGCCAGTGTAAGCACCCCCACAGAAACCATTCGGCCCACCCCAAAAAACAGGTAAAGCTGCCATATGTGATTGATAAACGCCATGGCAACCAGTCCCATGCTTAAAAGGGATATCCCACAGAAAGCCACCATTCTCGGTCCATGCCGATCTAGAATTGGGCCGAAAACCAGGGACAAGAGGCCTCCGCTGATGGAACCGAAAGCAATCGCCCCGGCTACAGAAGCCCGGCTCCAACCAAAATCATGCACCATCGGCTTCATGAATATAGACAAAATATTCTGAAAGACGCCTGCCTCTGTCATGCCAATCAAAAAGGAGACGCCAACAATGATCCAACCATAAAATGGTCTGCGCAAATTGCACCTTCTTTTTCGCGAAAGCCACCGCTCCCTTTCCTAGAACCAAGCGAAGGGTCAATCAATAACCCGCCTTTTTGAAAATGATATTGAATAAACCATTGATGAGAACTCCTATCAGGTAACGTTACTATACGAATAAGGGAGTAGTATGTCAAAGAAAAAGAGCATCGATGGATTATTGTTTCAAATCAAGCATACTTTGCAAAGATGTCCAGTTGTGGAATTCAAGGAAGAAAGCAACGAGCTAACCGTCCGATATGCTGGGGGTGGCTTTGGACCCCCTAAAACCGAGGATTTCTTGCCAAACGTAACACCCGGTAACAATTAAGGAAAACTTGCGATTTCATATTCAGATAACAGCTTTTTAAGTCCAGGGGAAGGCAATTTTTTGACAGAAACTCCAGCCATTGAGACCACCTCTTTTTTCAGGTCAAACTGCCCTCCAATGCGCTAAAAAGATTTCAACTGTCAGGAAGACAGTAAGTAGGTCGGCTGAGGATAGCACCTCGCAAGTGTTTTGAAGGGTACCGTATGAAGAGGGATAAGGATTATTAACAGAAAGAACGCAATGGGGTCTTTTTTCTTTGCATCAGGTCTTTTCCCTCAGCAAATTGATTATCGTCGAAGGAGGGAAAGGGGACGCCTCTTGACACAGGACGACTCGTCTTCGACAGTTCAAAGCTACTCATTTCATCTCTTCGTCTCACATCTTCCCGCATCCTCTCCCTGAATTTTATTTTTCCATCGTCATCTTCCTGTTCTTAAGACAAGGGATACCCGCGGTCATCGTCCAATTGGCTTCATCGATTAACGACAACAGAGATCGTGGCAATGACCGCAGCAATCAAAATGCACCAACCCCTATCTGCGTATCCATATTCCCCTATATATGAACAGAGTTCCTGGGTCTGAGAACGATCTTTATCCCTCACCATTTTCCCTCTTTTTTTCATAAATCCCACCTCCTTCCTAATATTAATGTAATCCCTCTCTGCCCAAATTCAAGGTCAGGAAGAGGGTTTCGATTATCTATTGCTTTTTTTGGAGTCTCCTGATAGATTTTGCAAAGACATAAGGACGGGAAGGATCTCGAATGGACTCCACAAATAGGCCCCCAACAGGTATGAAGGCAATCATCGGAAGTTCCATTGCGATCTTCTGGCCCGGAGCTTTGATCTTCGGTTTCCCCGGGGTAATGGCACCCTACTGGATGAAGACCTTCCAGGTGGGACGGGGTGCCATTGGCAACACGCTGTTTTTTGTCCTTGCGGCGGTAGGAACCTTCATGTTCTTTGTAGGTCGCTGGCAGGAAAGATTTGGCATCCGAAGAATGATCACCATTGGAGCTATCCTCTGCGGCCTAAGTGTATTGATCATCGCCTATGCTTCAAATCTCTATATGCTTTACCTCTGGGCCTTCCTCACGGGCGCATCTTCTGCCTTCATCTATATCCCTGCGGTCACAACGGTCCAGCGGTGGTATCCCATGAGACGGGGTCTTGTTTCAGGAATCGTCAGTCTGCTGTTTGGTTTGTCAGCGGCGATCATGTCTCCCATCTTCCGCCACATGTTCGAATCAATGGGCTATGTTCCCATGAACCTCACATTGGCAATCCTTGCATTACTGGTTGGAATTGTTGCAGCCCAATTTACAGAAGCCCCTCGAACGGTTCCCTCTCCACAGACCCCTGCCCATAAAGAAGAGACGAAGCCTCCGGTTAAGATTGCAGAATCGTTGACTGTAAGAGAGAGTCTCCGGACGAGCAGTTTCTGGTTTCTCTGGCTGACCTGGGCATTTCAGGGAGCAGCAGGAATTGCGATGGTAACTCTTTCCACGGCTTATGGCCTATCGAAAGGATTGACGATGGAGTCTGCAGTCGTCATCTTAACGGCCTACAATGTCACAAATGGAGGAAGCCGGATCATCATGGGTTTTCTCTCTGACCGGGTCGGCAGAAATCTGGCAATGAGCCTGACCTTCTTCGCCGCAGGGGGCGCCTATTTTATCCTACCCCATGTCGATGTTTTATCCGTTTTGTCATTGCTCGCCGCCATTGTAGGATTTGCCTTCGGGACACTCTTTGCCGTCTCCGCCCCTCTCGCATCTGACTGCTTCGGGATGAAACATTTTGGAGCCATCTTCGGGCTGGTCTTTACGGCCTATGGTTTCTGTTCGGGGGTGTTAGGTCCCTCTTTAAGTGGGTATCTACTCGACATGACCCGTGGAAATTTCTCTCTTGTCTTTACCTACCTGGGGTCCTTCTGTATCTTATCCGGGATTCTGATCCGGTTTGTTGTGCCCTCCCAATCAAAATGACCAGGCTCCAGGATCGAAGATTCAAATATGTTTCCTTAGACGAATGACTCAATGGGCCAACCCGGCAGTTGCAAAAACGGCCATAGGCATACCCTTCTCCAATGCTTAGGACCGGGAGGAACGGAGTTTACCGCTCACCCATGTCTGGAACGTGTCCAGGTAGACATAAACGACCGGCGTGATATAGAGCGTGATGAACTGTGAAAAGAGAAGGCCCCCTAAAACCGCAAGGCCCAGGGGTTGCCTGGATTCGCCCCCGGCTCCGTAACCCAGGGCGATCGGCAAGGTTGCCATCAAGGCTGACATGGTGGTCATCATAATGGGACGAAACCGGATGAGACATCCCTGGTAGATCGCATCGGAGGCGCTTCTACCTTCCTTTCGCTCCGCATCGAGGGCAAAATCGATCATCATAATCGCATTTTTTTTCACGATGCCGATCAGCATGATGATCCCGACAAAGGCGTAGATGTTTAGATCGATGCGAAAAAGCATTAAGGTCAGCAGTGCTCCAAATCCGGCAGAAGGAAGGCCGGACAGGATGGTCAGGGGATGGATGAAGCTCTCATAGAGGATACCCAGAACGATATAAATGACCAGGATGGCCATGAGCAACAGGAGCCCGAGGCCCTGCATGGAGGACTCAAAGGCCTGGGCCGTTCCCTGGAAGCTGGTGCTGACCGTTGAGGGGAGTGTTCTCGCAGCCACCTTGCGCACCGTATCCACTGCCTCACCGAGGGAGACTCCAGGCCTGAGGTTAAAAGAGAGGGTGACGGCGGTAATCTGCCCGAGATGGTTTACGGTGAGAGGTCCGACCCCTTTTGTAATGTTCGCCACAGTGTTAAGAGGCACGAGCCGGCCCGCGGATGAACGGATGTAAAGCATCGACAGTGCGCTCGGGTCAAGCTGGTACATTGGGTCCAGTTCCATGATCACCTGATACTGGTTATTGGGAGCGAAGATCGTGGAGATCTGCCGGGAACCGTACGCCGTGTAAAGGGCATCCTCAATCTGTCCTGCGGTTATGCCGAGGGCAGAGGCCTTGTCCCGGTCGATCTCGACATTGACCTGAGGGTTTGAGATCTGAAGATCGCTGGTCACATCCTGGAGGGTTGGTATTTCCCGCAGTTTGGCCTCGAGTAACGGGGCGTGTTGGAACAGTTCCTTCGTGTTCGGGCTCTGCAAGGTAAACTGGTACTGGCTCTTGGTTAATGTTGCTCCGATGCGGATCGGCGGCGGGTTCTGTAAAAAGACCCGAATCCCGGGGATGGTCGCCAGTTTTGGCCGGAGTTTCTGGATGATCTCGTCCGCACTCAAACGGCGCTCCGACCTCGGTTTTAAACGGACGAAGACGCGGCCCGTATTCACCGTCACAATCGTCCCTACAGGCCCCACCCCTGACATATAAGAGTCAACATTCGGATCCTGGCGCAGAAGGGCAGCCACTTTTTGCTGATGCTCTTTCATAGACTTGAAAGAGATTCCCTGGGCTGCCTCTGTGATTCCGAAGATCTGGCCCGTGTCTTCGCTGGGAAGAAAACCCTTCGGCATGATGATAAATAGATAGATCGTCGCTGCAAAGATGAGGTTTGAGATGACGAGGGTTGTCAATCGATGCCTCAGGACCACCTTGAGGCTCCAGTCGTAACCGTGGAGCATGCCGTCGAAAAAACGCTCCGAGTAATTGTAGATTCGATTGTGCCGTTTCGATTCTGTAGGCCGAAGAAACCGGCTGCAGAGCATGGGGGTCAGGGTCAAGGAGACAAAGCCGGAGACCAGAATGGCAACGCCGATCGTTACCGCAAATTCATGAAGCAACCGTCCAACGATCCCACCCATGAAGAGGACGGGAATGAAGACGGCAACGAGGGAGAGGGTCATGGAGATGATGGTGAAACCGATCTCTTTAGAGCCCTTGAGGCTCGCCTCTAAAACCCCTTCTCCCCTCTCAATGTGGCGGACAATATTTTCGAGCATGACGATGGCGTCATCGACCACAAACCCGACCGAGAGGGTCAGGGCCATGAGAGAGAGGTTGTCGAGGCTGAAGTTCAGGAGATACATGGCAGCGAAGGTCCCCACAATCGAAAAGGGAAGGACCAGGCTCGGAATGAGGGTGGAAGAGATGTTTCGAAGAAAGAGAAAGATGACCAGAACGACCAGGCAGAGGGACAGGAACAAGGTGAATTTAACATCCTTCACCGAATCTCGAATCGAAATCGAGCGGTCATAGAGAGAGTCGAGGTGGATCGATGCAGGCATCTGAGCCTGAAAGCTTGGAAGGAGTTTTTTGATGGAGTCGACCACTTCGACGGTATTGGTTCCCGGCTGACGCTGGACGGCCAGAACGATGGCAGGGGTCTCGTTATACCAATTGGCGATTTTGTCATTCTCCACACTATCGATCACACGGCCAATCTCCCGGAGACGCACGGGGGAGCCGTTCCGGTAGGCGACGATCAGGGGTTGGTAAGCTTCTGCATCCATGAGTTGACCATTGGCCTGAACCGTGACCGCCTGATGGTTTCCCCATAAAATGCCGGTGGGCAGGTTGACATTTCCCCTCTGGACGGCGCTGGAGGCTTCATCGATTCCAATGCCGCGAGTCGCAAGGGCCTGAGGATCGAGCTGAATGCGGACGGCAAACTTCTGAGACCCGTAGATCAGGACCTGCGCAACGCCGCTGATCATCGAGATACGGGGCGCAATAAAGGTATCTGCATATTCATTCACCACAGAGAGGGGAAGGGTTGGAGAACTCAGGGCGAGATAGAGGACGGGCTGGTCTGCAGGATTGACCTTCTGATAGGAGGGGGGCGTCGGCAAGTCCGGTGGAAGCTGGGTGGAGGCCTTGGTGATCATGGCCTGGACATCCTGGGCCGCAGCGTCGATGCTGCGGCTCAGGTTGAACTGGAGGGTGATGAGCGTCTTTCCCAAAGCATTGGTAGAAGTCATCGAATCGAGACCCGCAATGGTGGAAAATTGCCGCTCCAGCGGAGTGGCTACAGAAGAAGCCATGGTCTCGGGGCTCGCACCGGGCAGATTGGCCGTGACCAGGATGGTTGGGAAGTCAACATTGGGGAGGTCACTCACCGGAAGGAGGCGGTATCCCATGACGCCAAAGAAGAGAATGGCGAGCATGACGAGGGTCGTCATGACCGGTCGCCGGATGAAAAACTCCGCGATGTTCATGAGCCCTTCCCCGAAGCGTTGAGATTCTCTTTGACTTCCACTTTGGCCCCCGGGACGAGCCGGAGCTGGCCGTCCGTCACAACCTTCTCTCCCACTTGGAGTCCCTTCTCGATGATCGACTCGCTATTGAATACCCGGTTCACAACCACGGGACGGAGTTCTACCGTCAGATCAGGCTTAATCACGAAGACATACTGACCGGACTGCCCGGTCTGTACTGCCTGGGTAGGAACGATGATGGCATCGGGCTGCGTGGTCAGCGTCAGAACCACATTCACAAACTGGCCTGGCCAGAGCCGGCTCTCCTTATTGGTAAAGGTTCCTTTGAGCAAAATCGTTCCTGTTGTCTTGTCGACGGCGTTATCGATGAACGTCAGGCGCCCCTGCTCAGCGCTCCCTGTATCATTCGGAGAGAGCGCCTCCACCTTGAGCGGGCCCTTTTCCATATATTTCTTGATCTCCGGCAGTTTCTGCTCTGGGACAGAAAAGGCAACATAGATCGGATAGACCTGGTTGATGGTTAACAAATCAATATCGTTCGCCTTGATAACGCTCCCTCTCTTGACCAAGAGA
>Ga0315295_10003499_pt1 | contig 13363 bp, 12 predicted proteins | sample YL17G14_0_MG_FD_204453 | JGI IMG/M metagenome (GOLD analysis project Ga0315295, IMG submission 204453) | Sediment microbial communities from Yellowstone Lake, YNP, Wyoming, USA - YL17G14_0 | ecosystem: Environmental > Aquatic > Freshwater > Lake > Sediment | place: USA: Wyoming | collected... | reverse complement strand
GGCGCCACAAAATGGAGCCCCGGCAGGGCTTCCCCGGGGGCCACCACCACGATGCAGTAGTCCATGACCCCCTGTTTGCGCAAATCGGCAATCAGGCCGGCCACCGCAGCGTCCCGCTGGCCGATGGCGCAGTAAACGCAAATAACATCTTGATCCCTTTGATTAATCAGGGTGTCCAGGACGATGGCGGTCTTCCCCGTCGTCCGGTCCCCCAGGATCAGCTCTCGCTGGCCCCGCCCGATGGGGACCAGGGCGTCCACCACCTTTAAACCCGTCTGCAAGGGCACGGTTACCGGGGCGCGCGCCATGATGGACGGCGCCTCTCGTTCCACCGGGCGGCGCTCCAGGGTGCGAATGGGCCCCAGGTCATCCAGAGGACGGCCCAGGGCATCTACCACCCGGCCGAGCAACGCCTCACCCACCGGCACATCCAGGACCGCGCCGGTGCGCCGGGCCTCGGCGCCGGCCTGCAAATCTCCCGTTTCGCCCAGCAGGATCACCCCCGCTTCGCTGGGGTCCACGTTGAAAGTCACCCCCAGCAGTCCGCCGGGAAAGCGGATCAGTTCCTCGGATCTTACTCCTGGCAAGCCGGCCACCAGGACAATGCCGTTACCCACCGAGCGGACGCGGCCCACCTCCTGGGTCCGCAGCCCGGGCCGGTGGGCGCCCACGACCTGCCTCAAGATCGTGATGGTGTCGTCTAAAACTGCCTGGATTCCCTTGCCCGCTTCGGTCATGCGCCCCCTCTCTTCTCCAGTTCTTCAAAGGCCTGGGAAAGATCCTCCTCCAGGGTGTCCAGAAAATTGCCAAGGCTCCAGGCGATCTTGCGAGAACTGGTGACCATCTCGATGCCAGCCAGCAGTTCCCCGGAGGTGGCGAAGCGCAAGGCCAGACCCTGGCCGAACTGATTCCTCATTTGGGCGGCGTATTCTTCCCGGGCCTTCTCGGGCAGTTCAAATGCGGTGGTTACCAGCAATTCGCCCCCCGCGGCTTGGATAGAGTCCTGGATGATCTGCCGCTCTTCCGGGGCCATTTGTTGCAGGCGGTCCAGCAAAACTATAAACAGGCGCTGTTCCAGATCCTGGTCCGCCATTTCCCGAAGGGCCCGGCGGGAGATGGCGAAAATCTCTTGGACCAGGCGCTGCCGGAGGTTTTGGAAAAAGGTGGCCTTCTCCCGTTTCAGGGACTCAGCCCATTTTTGTTGGATTTGAGCCACATCCTGCCGAGCCTGATCGAAAAGTTTTGCCTTATAGGTCTCCACCTCGCGTTCGGCCTGAGCCAGCATCTCTCGGCGCTGCGCCTGGATTTCTTGCATCTTCTGGTTTATGGCGGTCTCTTCCTGCTCCGCCTCCCGCCTCTTTTGCGCCGCGACGGCCATCTCGGAGGCGATCCTCTCCTCCCGGGCCGCCATGGCTCTGACGATGGGACCATAGAGGAAGCGTTTCAGCAGGGCCGCCAAGATAAGAAAATTGACGATCTGGGCGGCCACGGTAAACCAGTTAATCAGCACAGGCTCATCCTCCGGGCTTGGCGATCACGTAGTTCCAGAAAGGATTGGCAAAGATGAGGATCATGGCCACCACCAGGCAATAAATGGCCAAGGATTCGATCATGGCCAGACCGACAAAGAGAGTGCGGGCAATGGTGGCGGCTTCGTCGGGTTGCTGGGCCATGGCGGCGAGAGCCTGGGTGATGGCCCGGCCTTGAGCCAGAGCCGGACCGATGGAACCCAGGGTGATGGTCAGGCCGGCGACGATGATGGAAACGATGCCGATAATGGTGACTGCATTCATGTTTTTGTGTCCTCCTATGATTTCTTGCTCCCTTGCTGCTTGGTAATCGGCCTTTGTAAGATAACTTCTCTCTTTTCTTCATGGGCCTGGGCGGCGGAGGCGATATAGACGGTGGCCAGCACCGCGAAAATAAAGGCCTGGACCTGGCCGATCAACAGCTCCAGCAGTTGCATGATCAGGGGAAAAAACAGCGGCACCACCGCCAGGAGAATGGCCCCGATCATGGCGCCGCTCATCACGTTGCCGAAGAGGCGCACCGCCAGGGATAGGGTCCGCGTCATTTCGGACAGGATGTGAAAGGGCAGCATCAAGACCGTGGGTTTCAGGTAGTGGCTCAGGTAGCCGCGCAGCCCCTGTCGGGCAATCCCGAAGAAGGGCACCGCCGCCAGCACGCAGAGGGCCAGGGCCGTGGTGGTCGACAGGGAATAGGTGGGCGGGTGGTAGCCCGGGAAAATAGTCAGGAGATTGGAAAAAGAGATGAAGATGAACAGCGTGCCGATAAACGGCAGGTACGGCCCCGGGTCCTGCTGGCTGATCTGGTGAATCTGCTCCCTAACGCTCGCCACCAGGACCTCCAGCAGGTTTTGCCAAGGGGAGATTTCGGCGCCGGTGGACAGCTTGCGGGTCCCCAGCCAGGACCCCACCACCAGGAGGGCCATCACCAGCCAGGTGTAGAGAATGGTGGCGTTCAGCAGCACCGGCCCCCGCTGCCAGAGCACCAGGCTATCCAGACTGAGTTCCATGGTTAGTCACTCATCCTTTTCGATTTTTTGGCGCTCCTGGCCGACCCAATGCCAGGCGTTGAGCGCGCCCAGGATGATGCCGCCCAGGAGCAGCATCAGGGTAAAGGAGTAGCGGCTGGGCCAGGTGCGGTCGATCCAGGCCCCCAGCAGCGCCCCGGCCACCGCCGGCAGGGCCACCGACCAGCCGATCAGGCCGAACATCCCCAGGCCGAACCAGACTCCTGCTCCCTGGCGGCCCTTGGCCTTGAGCTTCCGGGCTTCTTTCCGCCGCACCTGCCGGGAGAATTCCTCCTCCGGGACCGGTGGCTTTTCTGTGTCTTGCGGTTCAGGCATACTCTTCCAACTTGAGCAATCGCCGGATGAAGTTGGCCTCCAGGTTGGCCAGGGCCGTGCGGGTCCGCTTTTCCTGGTCGGTCAAGACCTTGAAGGTCTTCTCCACGGTCTCCCGGAGGAGCCCCAACTCTCCCCCCCGCACCGCCTGCCGGGTAGAGACCAGCACCTGCGGGCCGCACTTTACCAGGAGGCCTTCATCCGCTGCCAGGAATTCTTCAGCCCCGTCCGCGGTTTTCACAAAGGAAAGCAAGCCCGGCACCAGGGCCGCCACAAAGTCGATGTGCCGGGGCAAGAGGCAAAAGGAGCCGTTTTGGGCTTCGGCCACCACCTTGGCGACCTCTTCGTCCACCAGGATTTCCGTGGGTAACAGCACCGTGAGTCTCATGGCTTTCTGGCTTCGTCTATCTTACCGATCATATAGAGGGAACTTTCAGGATAATCGGCAAACTCGTCATTCAGGAGGCGCTCGCAGCCTTCCAGGGCGTCGGCCAGGGGCACCATCCTGCCCGCCTGGCCGGTGAATTGCTCGGTGCTGAAGAACGGCTGGGTCAAGAACCGCTCCAACCGCCGGGCCCGAAACACCGTGCGCCGGTCCTCCCGGGAGAGTTCCTCAAGTCCCAACATGGCGATAATATCTTTCAGCTCATCATAGCCCGCCAAAGTCCGGCGCACCTCCTGGGCGATGCGGTAGTGGCGCTCACCGACGATGAGAGGCACCAGCATCTTCGAGCCCGACTGCAGCTGTTCCATGGCGGGATAGAGCCCCTCGCTGGCCCGCTTCCGGGACAGCACAATGGAGGAGGACAGGTGGGCGAAGGTATGGGTGGCCGCGGGATCGGTGAAATCGTCGGCGGGCACGTACACCGCCTGCACCGAGGTGATAGCCCCGTAGCCGGTGCTACAGATGCGCTCTTCCAGTTCGGCGATCTCCGTAGCCAGGGTTGGCTGATATCCCAGGCGGGAGGGCATCAGCCCCATGAGGCCCGACACCTCGGAACCGGCCTGGATGAACCGGAAGATGTTGTCGATCAGTAGCAGCACATCCTGCCGGGCGTCATCCCGGAAGTATTCCGCCATGGTCAGGGCCGCGTGTCCCACCCGGAAGCGGGCCCCGGGCGGCTCGTTCATCTGGCCGAAGACCATGACGGTACTGTCCAGGACCCCGGCTTCGCTCATGGCCCGGTAGAGTTCCTCCCCCTCCCGGCATCTTTCGCCGATGCCGCAAAAGATGCTGATGCCCTGGTGCTGCCCCACAGTGTTGTGGATCAACTCGGTGATCAGTACGGTTTTGCCCACCCCGGCGCCCCCGAACAGCCCGCCCTTACCGCCCCGTTCCAGGGGGGCCAGCACGTCGATAGCCTTGATACCGGTTTCAAAGATTTCGGAGACGACGGTGCGCTGGGTCAAAGGTACGGAGGGCTGATGGATGGAGCGCCATTCGCCCCCCAATACCGCCTCCTTCTCATCGATCACCGCACCGAAGACGTTGAACATCCGTCCCAGGAGCCTTTTCCCCACCGGCACTTTCAGGTGGTGGCCCAGGTTCAGCACCGGCGAGCCCCGGGCCAAGCCGTGAGTGGGGGTCAGGGCGATGCCCCGTATGATCTCGGGGTTCAGGTGGTTCACCACTTCGATGACGATGCTTCCCTCAGGACCGGCGCTGAGCTGATAGTTAATTGGAGGAAGCCGTTGGGGAAAACGCGCATCCACCACGCTGCCGCGAATCGATACCACCGTGCCTAGATCAGTTCTGTTCCGGTCAAGGGGTTCACTCATGGAATCACTCTTGGCTTAAGCAATTTTTCGCCTTTTCACCTCGAAGTTCCACTTCTACACAGTGAAAATGTAGGGGTAAATCAGCAGTTCCAGCAAAAGGAGGTGACCACAGAAAGACGATGGTCACTTTGGCCATGAACCTGTTGTTAAGATAAAGCATTACGAAGACCAGCGCCAGGGTCAGTGGGATGATTAACTTGAGACGTTCCCGGGCGGTCTACGGGTGTAAGCCGTCAGCACATAAAAACACGGCATCAGGAACAGGGCCACGAACAGGCCCAGGGCCAGCCCGCCGATGGCCCCGGCGGCCATGGGCTGGAGCATCTCGCCGCCTTCCTCCAGGTTCAGGGCCAGAGGGATGAACCCGAAGATGACGGCCAGAGCGATCATCAGGCGGGGCCGGAGGCGGATTTTGGCGGCTTCTATGACCGCGTCCAGGGGTGACAGATGTCCCTCCCGCTGCAAATCATCCGCAAAAGTAATGAGGAGCACCCCTTCATTGATGTTGGCCGCCACCACGATGAGGACGCCGATGATCACCGTCGCACCCACGGGAAACCCGGTCAGGAACAGGGTATAAACCATGCCGGCCAGGGAGAAGGGCACGGAGCCGAGAATCAGGGCCGGCAGCCGCAGGCTGTTGAACTCCACCGCATGGACCACGAAGGCGAAAAACAGGGCAAAGGCCAGGATGAGCAGCGCTGCCTTTTGCATGTCGGCCATCATCTGGGCCTGGCCGCCATAGGAGATATCATAGCCCACCGGCATGGTCATTTTGCTGACGGCCCCTTTCAGTTCGCTTAGGGCCTGCCCCACGCTGACTCCGGCGGCATCGCCCCGGACAAACACCTCCTTCACCTGATCTTCCCGGGCGATTTCCACCGGCCCCACCGCGGGGATCACCTGAGCCACGTCCTTCAGCCGCAGATAGCCACCCTGGCTGCCGCTCAACACCAAATTCTCCACCTCCTGCTTGGAGGTGAAATGCTGTTCGGGAATCATCACCCGGATGTTGTAAAAATAGTCGCCTTCCCGGTAGCGGGTGGCCACCGCGCCGCTGATCAGGGAGCGTACCGTGCCGGCCACATCCACCACGGAAATTCCCAGTTCGGCGGCCCGGACTCGATCCACTATCACCTGGTACTCGGGCTTGGTCATGTCCATGGACACATAGACGTTGGTGAAATGGGCCAGCTGGTTCATGGACTCCGAGGTCTGGCGGGCCAGATCAAAGAGTTTATCCATTTCCTGGCCCTTGATCTTGACTTCGATATCCGCTTCTCCTAATTTACGAATGCCTTTGACCGGCATCTGCATAACCATGGGCTTGGCCCCGGGCATGGAGACTGGGGCCAGGGTCTTTTTCAAGCGCTCCACGTACGCCTTGGTGCCGATTTTTCGTGCGTGCCGGGGCACCAGTTGGATATCCACCTGGCCCTCGTTGGCGATTTCATAAGTGGCCAGGCCCCAAACCTTGCCGCCGGCCATGGTGACGTAGCTCTCCACCAGGGGATCGTCCTGAAGTTTTTCTTCCACCCGGCTCAAGATGTTGGTGGTCTCAGTAAGGGACGCGCCGCTGGGCAGTTTGACCTTCACCATGACCCGGCCGTCATCCATGCGGGGCAGAAACTCGCTGCCCAGCCAGGGGAAGAGGGCCACGGCCCCCAGGAGAATCAGGGTGAAACCTCCGAAGACCAGCTTCCGATAGCGGAGGGACAGTTCAAGGAGCCAGACATAGCCTGCGGTCATGGTGCGAAACCACCTGAGGAAGCGGCCTTCCCGGTGGCCGCCCTTTTCCCGGCCCACGATGATGGTGGTGAGCATGGGGGTGAGGGTGACCGCCAGGGCCAGGCTCACCAAAAACACCCCGGCGACGACCAGGATGAGCTCCCGGAAAAGGAGGCTGGTGAGGCCCGGCACCAGCAAGAAGGGGAGAAGCAGGGCCAGGGAGGAGAGGGTGGAGGCCAGGATGGGCACCCACACCTCCCCGGTGCCCCGCTCCGCCAGGGAGAACCCGTCCTCTTCCGGATGCACCTGGCGGAGGCGGGTGATATTTTCCAACACCACGATGGAGTTGTCCAAGACCACGCCGATGGCCACCACCAGGCCGCCCAGAGAAAAGATATTGAGGGAGAAGCCCATGAGCTGCATCAGGGCGAAGTTGATAATCAAGGTGATGGGGAGGGTCAACAGCATCACCAGGGCATGGCGCCAGCTTCCCAGAAAAAGATACATGATGAGGAGGACCAGGATCGAGGCTTCGATGGCGGCGTTGCGCACCCCGTTCAAGGCGGCGGTGACGTAGTCCGCCTGATTTTCCACCATCCCCATCCGGACGCCGGGCGGCAAGGAGGGCGTGAGCTGCTCGATTCTCTGGTTCACCGCCCGGGCCACTTCCACCGTGTTGGCGTCCGCCTGCTTGAGGACGCTCAACTTGACGGTGGGCTTGCCCCCCCGGCGCGTGACCACCCGAACCTCCTCGTGGGCGTCTTCCACCTTGGCCACATCCTTGAGGTAGATCTTGCCGGCGGCGCCGTTGGCCAGGACCACGTTGCGGATGTCGTCCAGGGAGCGGTATTCGCCCATGGTGCGGGCGATGAATTCCCGGCGGCCCACGGTCACCCGGCCGCCGAACTGCTCAAGGTTCTCCTCCTGGAGTCTTTTCGTCACCGCCGGCAGGGTGAGGGCATATTTCTCCACCGCGCTGGGGTCCAGGTGCACGCGGATTTCCCGCTTCAGGCCGCCGACGATGTCGGTGCCCGCAACCCCGGGAACCGCCTGCAATTGAAATTGCAGCCAATTCTCCGTCCAGGTGCGCAGTTTGGTCAAATCCCAGACGTCGGAGCTGATGGTGAGCTGCACCACCGGCAGCTGAGAAGGGTCCGCTTTCATGATCAGGGGCGGATCCATGTCTTTGGGAAGCTGCCGGGCCACCCGGGCTATGGCCGCCAGGGCGTCCTGGTAGGCCACGTCGATGTTGACCCCATACTTGAAGTTGGCCAACAGGGTGTACATCCCCTCGATGGAGGAGGACTCCAGGTAGTCCAGGTTGTCCACCGTGGCCATCTGGCGTTCCAGAGGGTCGGCAATGTTGGTGCTGAGCTCCTCCGGCGTGGCGCCCCGCCACCAGATGTGTACCTTGATCAGGGGGTAGGTGACGTCGGGCAGGAAATTCACCGGCATGAGCATAAAGCCATAGATTCCCAGGACCACCAGGGCGATGCTGATGACGCCGGCGGCGATACGCCGCCGTACGGCGTAGGTGGTGACTTTCATTTGCCTGCGCCTCCCTGGGCCTTCACTTCCATGCCGTCTTTGAGCTTTTCATTGCCGGCAGTAACCACGGCTTCCCCCGGTTGAATACCGGAGATGATCTGGACCTGGCCGCCCGCTTCGAGGCCGGTTTGCACCACCCGTCGCTGAGCTTTGCCGTCTTTAATGATAAAAGCGACCTTCTCGCCGTTGGGCATGACCAACACCGCATCGCCGGGAACGACCACTGCGTCGGTCGCGGTTTCGAGCCCAACCTGGAGGCGGGCGAACATGCCCGGGATGAGGGCCACCGGGTAATCCAGTTTCACTTCCGCGGTGCGGGTGCGCATCCGGGTGTCCAGGTCCGGGTACACCAGGCTGATTTTCCCCTCAAAGGTCTTGCCCGGATAGGCGTCCATCTGAACTTTCACCGGCATGCCCTTCAACACCAGGGTGGACTGGGCCTCGGGTACGGCCAGACGGATCACCAGGCTGTTGGGGTCGTACATTTCCACCAGGGGAGCCCGAGGGGCCACAAAATCGCCGTCCTTGACCAGCACCTTGGAGACCATCCCGTCCCAGGGGGCGGCCACCGAATAGTCGCCGGCGCTCTCCCGGGCCTTGGCCATGAGCGCCCGGGCGCCCTCATATTTTGCCTTAGCGGTGTCCAGCTGGGAGCCCGGGATGGCGCCGCTCTGCACCAGGATTTTGGTGCGGTTCAGTTCGGCTTCCTGCTCTTTCACGGACTCCGCCATGGCGGTCACCTGTGCCGCGGCCGCCCCCGAGCGACCGATGGTGAGCACCCGCTCCCCCCGTTTCACCAGGTTCCCTTCCCGGACCCGGCAATTCTGGATAGGCCCTTCGCCGGGGGAGGCCAGGCGCGCCTGGCGGGTGGGAGTCGCCGTGCCCGTCAGCTCCAGGGTGCGGGAGATCGGCGCAACTTGCGCCTTCTGGACAGCCACCACGGGAATCGGTTTGGCCTTTTGCGCCTCCTCTTTCCCTTTTTCCTGACCGCATGCCTGCCAGGGGCCCAAAAAGGTTATTGTCGCAGCTAACAGGCTTGCCAGAACCAAGACTGGCTTGTTCATGAAAGATTCCCCCCCACTGCCAGTTTGAGCCGGGCCAGGGCGGTGTAGAAGTCCGCCAGGACACGGTAATACGTGGTTTCGGTCAGCAACAGGGCCGTCTGCGCATCCAGCACATCGGTGATGACGCCGGCCCCCAGGTTGTATTTCAAGGTCTCGATGCGCAGGCTTTCCCGGGCCTGTTCGATGGCCTTGGCCGTGGCCCTGACCCGCTCGCTGCTGGAGTCCACGTCCAGGATGGCGGTTTCCACCTCCTGGCGGATCTGCAGGTTGAGCTTGCGCAGCCGCTCCTGGGCCGCAGCCAGAACGGCAATCTCTTCCTTTACCTTGGCTTCAATGCGGCCGCCCTCAAAGAGGGGCAGAGTGGCCACCACGCCGATTTGCCCATCATCATCATAAAAGGGCCCGCGATTTGTTGCGGTCGGAACCTTTGCGGGCGTGCCCCGATCATCAAATACTCCGTATACGCCGGTGCCCCGATACCCATAAGATCCTACCAGGTTGAGGTTGGGATAATGTCCGGCCCGGGCCACGTCCACCCGCCGGGCCTGGCTTACCAGTCGCTCTTTCGCCGCCGTGAAATCCGGACGCTGCTCCAGGGCCTTGGGCACCAATTGTTCCGGCCGGTAGCTCACTTTCTCAAAAATGAGTTTACCCGCAAATTTCAACTGGGCCTTATCGAAATCCAGGCCCATCAGGTTGGCCAGGAGCCGCTTTTGGATCTCCAGGAGGTTGGTCTCTTTCTCCAGATTCTGCTCCAGGTCGGCCACCCGCACTTCGGTGCGCAGCAGGTCCACCCGGGCCGCCTTGGCCACTTCCACCATCTTTGCCATCTTCTGTCTTTGCTCCTGCATGGCCTGCAGGGAAAACTTCACCGAGTCGATCACTCTTTCCTGGCTGAGAATGGCGTAAAAGGTGCTGGAGACGTTATAGACCAGTTCATCCCGGGTCCGGGAAAGCCGGTTGGTTTCCGCCAGGCGGAACAGTTCCGCGGCCTTGATTTCATTGATAATGCGGCCGCCGGTGAACAGGGGGAGCTTCAGAAGAACATTGCCCTGGCTTTGCTGTTTGGTGAACAGCCTTCTTTGATTGTTGAACCGGGCTTCATACAGCGGCCGGGAGTTAAGGTATTTGGTATATCCACCCTCGTAAGTTAACGTGGGCCAGCGGGCCGCTTTGGCCTGATCTAGTTTGGCCCCCGCCGCCGAGACATCCCAGAGGGTAGCGGCCACTTCCGGATTGTTCTTCAAGGCGATGTCTAGTGAGCGCTCCAGGGTCAAAGCCTCCGGGACAACCTCCTCCTTGGCCGGGGAGGGTTGAGACGGCGCCGGCGCGGTTATCCGGGTGGCCTCAGTAACCGGCACCGGGCTGAAAGGTTCGGTGGGCTGCACCAGGACGCACCCGGGCAGAATAAGGGCATAAAGGATCACTAAGATTATCGTGCCGTGCAAAACCTTTTACCTCCCTCCAGAGAAAATCGCTGGTATATGTGCAATTCAGCCCTCTCTATTCAGGGACCACAAGGCTCGGCAGCCTGGGGCGCCCCAGCCCCCACGCCTCTCTTCCACTTAGGAGAGCGAGGACCTTTGCCACCTTGGACGTTAGGCAGGCGACGCTCTAAGAAAGTAATGAACGCGGCCCTCTGCTCCGGTTTCAGGTGTTCCTGGAATGCCAGGGAGAACCGCAGTACCTCCTCTTCCAACTTCCCCTGGAGAGCGCTCACCTCCCTCACCTTCTCTTGAATGCCCGGCCAGGCCGCCGCTCCTTCTTTGAGCATTTCAAACAATTCAAATCTTTTTTGGGCCAATTCGGCCCGCAGATCCCGAACCCGGCGGCGATGTTCGGGAAGCAAGCTCTCAAATACCCGGCGCTGTTCTGTCTCCAGGTTAAGGGTTCTCCAGATTTCCTGGGGTGGCGGTGGCAAAGGACCTTGCCCTGTCATTGCTTCTCCGTGCCCCTGGAAGCGCAGGTAGCCGAAGGCGGCCAGCCCCCCGAGATTGAGGGCCAGGGAAAAGACCAGCAAGCAGATCCAAAAATTGCTTTTCATACGCTACTCACTTGAGGAGGGACCCAGTAAATTACCCTGAGCACCCTCGGGAAAAGTCTTCCGCCCCCAGCTAACGCGTCAACCACCGGCCGTCCCGCAGGGTGAAAAAAGCGTAAGGCCGCACCCAGCGGAGAAAGAGAAAGGCATAAAAGGAATAGATGACCCCGTAAATGAAGTCCGCATCCCGCTCCTGCCGCAGGTAGTAAGAGGTGAGAACGAAAGAGACCAGGGCCATGCCGCTCACAAATTTCACGATCAGGATAGGGCAGCAAAGAAACGACGCCAGCATCAGAGGTAGAAAGATGGTGGTCATGGGAAACTCCAACTCGCGCACGACAAAATCCAGGATGGGCAGCAGCCGGTTGCGGGGCCGGTAGCGGGTGAACATATAGGAGAGCTGGACCAGGGATTCCCGAAAGTTGCTGCGGTCCCACCTGAGGAACATCCGGGACAGGCCCCGGTAATTCTCGGGAACGGTGGTGTAAACCACGGCGCTGCGCTGATACACGGTGTCATAGCCTTGCCGCAGCACCAAGTTGGTGAAGGCCCGATCCTCGCCAATGGTGCAACGCACCCCCAGAAAGGTCTGCTGGCGCCATTCATCCAGGATGGGCATAATGGCTTCCCGGCGATAGGCGGACAGGGCTCCGGGGGTGCAGAACACGAAGCCGTACATGGACTGAGAGGCCCGTAGAAAGTCGAAGGACAGCACGAACCGGACCCACACCATGCGCGTCAGGAGGTTGGCGGTGCGGTTGTAAACCTTGACGTTGCCCGCCACTGCGCCGATTTTGGGGCTTTGCAGCAGGGGAGCCAGAATTTGCTTCAAGGTATCCGGTTCAATGACGCTGTCCGAATCCACAGTGATGAAATAGTCGCCCCGGGCCTGGAGAAAACCGGTGTACAGGGCTTCCCGCTTGCCCCGGTTCTTCGGGAACCGAATGGCCTGAATCAGATGGGGATAGCGCTGGCGGGCCCGCTGTATATAGTTCCAGGTATCGTCCCGGGAGCCGTCGTCGATGCAGATGATCTCCAGGCGGTCTTTGGGATAGTCAGCGGCAGCCACTGAGTAGAGGGCCTTTTCCACCATGGCCCCTTCATTGTAAGCGGGAATGAGCACCGTCACCTTAGGCAGAGGTCCAGAGGGCAGGGGATAGGGCCGGTAACGCCACCAGAGCACCGTGCGCACCAATTGCATGGCCAGAAAGGCCAGGACATAGACCGCCCCCAAGGCGGAGAGGAAGGAGGTGTAGGTGTTCCGCTGGAAAAGCCGCAGATAGCCGTTGAAGAACCCCGAGTTCACTGCAATGAGCAGGGACGCCAGGAGAAACAGGGGCACCGCGATTTTAAGCCATAGATCTAGATCGGCCAGGCGTCGGGGCCGGAAAATATGTTGGGTTTTAGAGTGCAAAACCAGGTCAGCAGGCATAACCGTTAATCTCCTTATCCTTGATAGATGGCGGCAATCACATTTCGCCGTCAATGGATGTGCCAGTCCTCGCCCACCGCCCAGGCCGGCCGGCCGCTCCCGTCCCTGAGTTTCATGGAGCGGTCGCCGGTCATCTCCATGGCCAGGAGAAAGGGCTTTCCCAGGACGGAGATCAAGGAGCCGGTAACCGTCACCCGGTCTTGCCGGTCTATGGCAAGCCCCTGTTCCGCCATGTAGCCCTTGGGCGCCAGGATCGCGGTCACCTGTCCTTGCGGGGTCTTAAGCAGGGCATGGACGCAATAATCCTTGCCGCTGCCGGCAAAAGCTTGCTCCACCCGCACTACTTCGCCCGAGACGGTGCCCACGGTCCCAGGGTTGAACAACGTGCTGTAATGGAGGCGCCTCCCGCTCTGGGCCCATGCTGACGATACCGTGAGTACCAGGCTTAGAAGCCCGATAGCCGCAAGGCCTAAGGAACCGGGTTTTTTCATGGTGGCTTTACCTCTTCATCCTGATAATGCGGTTAATCGGTTTCCTGCATATATAACAACGCCAAAATGCAAAACCGGCGCTACGAGGTAAATTTTCTTCAGGGGACCAGACCGCTGGATCTGGGTCCTTGTGGTGACCAGCGCCCTGGGGGCTGACAACAAACTATGAGAGTCGAGGTGCGTTTCTTCTGGCGGACTAGGCCGGTATCCGCAGGCTGGTGAGCCCGGTAGCCGGCCTGGTTCGGCCCTTTCTCGTAAGGGTTCGGGGAGCAGTTTAAGCCCCCCGAGCCACGATCGCTTCCCCTGTTAGCGGTTTTGCCGGCCTTGACCGGCCCAAGCCGGGACCCCGGCTGCATCCCGCAGTTTCAGGACCTGGCCGCCTTTCTTCACTTCCCCGGCAATGATGGCCGGTTG
>Ga0315295_10003498_pt1 | contig 13364 bp, 11 predicted proteins | sample YL17G14_0_MG_FD_204453 | JGI IMG/M metagenome (GOLD analysis project Ga0315295, IMG submission 204453) | Sediment microbial communities from Yellowstone Lake, YNP, Wyoming, USA - YL17G14_0 | ecosystem: Environmental > Aquatic > Freshwater > Lake > Sediment | place: USA: Wyoming | collected... | reverse complement strand
GCCTGCGGCGGCGACGAGCCCCGTCACAATGAGGGTGGCCTTGACGAGTTGCCCGGTCAGGTGCTCGAGCTTCCGCTCGAGCGGCGAGACGTCCGGTTCCATCTCGATGACGAGCTGCGTGGTCCGGCCGAGCTCGGTCGCCATGCCGGTCGCGACCACCACGCCCTTAGCCGTGCCGCGCGTGATGGCCGTGCCCTTGTGCACCATCGAGGTTCGATCGGCGACGACGGCGTCTGCGGCGACCGGTGCGGTGCCCTTGTCGACCGGCATGGATTCGCCGGTGAGGGTGGACTCGTCGCAACCAACAGCATTGGCCTGCACCAAGCGCAGGTCGGCCGTGACGACATCGCCGCTCTCGAGCAGGACAATGTCGCCCGGCACGACCTGCTCGGCGGGAAGTATCTTGAGCTTGCCGTCCCGCACGACGCGCGAGGAGCGTGAGCCGAGCTGCCTTAGGGATTCCATGGATCTGACGGCGCGGAGCTCGGTGACGAATCCGATGCCCGTGTTGATGCCGAGCACGAGCAGGATCGCTATCGCCTCGGTCCAGTCACCGAACAGCGCGGCTATGGCGGCTGCTGTCGCCAACAGCCACACGACCGGGCCTCTCAGTTGATTGAGGAAAATGGCGGCAGCCGTCACGCGCGGATGCGTGAGGAGGGCATTGGCTCCGTAGCGCTTCAGGCGGAGAGCCGCGTCCTGCTCGGCAAGGCCGGAAGCGGGGTCGACATGCAGCTGATGCAGCACGGCCTCCGCCGGGGATGCGTAGGGCCGCTCCAAAGCTGCCATTGCTGGGCGCTCGGATGTCGCCGGCTGCGGCACTCGCGGTAACTCCATGCAGGCGGTGCTCGGAGATGCACCTTGGATGGGAGCAGTCTCGATCAGTCTTATTCACGTGGCTCAATGTCAACGTACCGCGGCAGACCTATACGAGGCTTGGGAGGCCATGTCCTCGCGGCTAGGGGAGGCCAGAGGCGAATGGAGGCTCGTCATGGACCAGCCAGAGGCTGACCAGCAGCCCCGGCCAGCGTCCGGCCAGGAGCCGACTCCGGAGTTCGACGCCCTGACTTGGGGCTCCGAGCACGTGCTGAAGGCGCTAATCGAATATCAGGCGGAAACGCTGCATTTCCATTTCATTGCGAGGCGAACCTATAGCAATCTGGAATTCATGCGGCGCTTGCAGCACTGCACGGGATGGCAGGAGATCGCGCAGCTGCAACAGTCATGGATCACGGACTGCGTCGCCGATTATGGCAAGGAATGAGGCCGACTGGTACGAGCTTCAAGGGCACACGCCGCTGCAATAGCTCATGGACCCCCCCCCCGCCCCCCCGCGGACGCGGCAACGGCTTGGCCGACTGATCATTTGATCCAACGCAACTCGGGTTCTTTGCGCGGAACCGAGGCCGGCTTGTGCCGCGGATGGCCAATAATGATCGGGGCCACGGGCACGTGCGAGGCCGGCAGTCCGAGAGCGGATTTCCCCTCTGATGTGCCGAGCCAGCCTTGCGCGAAGCCGATCCAACAGGTGCCGAGCCCGACGGCATAGGCTGCAAGCATGAGGTCTTGCGCGGCGAGAGCGCAGTCCTCGACGGCCCATCGGGTGGGTTCCACCACGGCGATCACAATCAACACCGGCGCATGATAGAAGATATTGAAATTCGGATCGAAGAGCAGGCCGCGAAAACGCTGAGGCAGTAGTTCGCCATGCGACGCTTCCAGGAGGTGAGCCTTGGCCTTGTCGGAGATTTCAGCGAGCAGCGCCTGATTATTGACGATGACGAAACACCATGGCTGCTGGTTCATGGCGCTTGGCGCGTGAATCGCGGCATCGATCAGCTCGCCCAGCGTGGCATCGGCCACGGTCTCGCCGGTAAAGTCGCGCACGGACCGGCGTCCCTTGATGGCTTTGAGCAATTCCATCGCGATCACCCTTCTGCTCAGATCTAGCGTAGGATGGCGCAGGCGCGGGGCGGCGGCGTTGCGATAGATCAATCCTGCAAGCCAACTACTTGAGGGGGCTTTGGCCTTGGCCATGTTGCTTCACGGTGGCGAAACCATCGGGCGCCACCGGTGTCGGTCACGGTCGTCGCCCTACCCCCCCTTTAGCTCAGCGCCTATGGAGGATGATCAGGGTCCCGAGGCGATTGGTATCGATGAAGCGCTAACAGGCGTTGGCGGTCGTGGCAAAGCCAAGGGGAACTCGGATGCCTGGCTACCGAAATTACGCAGCCTGTCCGCAAGCGAAGCGCTCTTGCCGCCGGCGGAGTCGGCATCGCCACGGCCACACTCGTCGAGCCAGCGAATCGAGGCGGTCATCTGAGACTCATCGCCGGACAGCTCTGCAGACTTGCGAAAGCATCAGCAATTTCCGGCACCTTGAGGCACACAGGCCGCCAGTCGTCGCGCTCGGACAGCCATCGAAGGCCTCTGCCGGGGGCGTCCGTCCGTTGGTATGGTTTGCCAACATCTTGGCAAACGCCCGGTCTTGAACCCTGGTCTGGGCCAAACCAGCGCCTACGGGTGCTTCCTCGGACCGGCCATGCGGAGGACGCCGATACGGGCCGTCCCGGGGCAGAAATTGGTCAGGCGGAACGGTCAACTTGACTGCCACGGAATTGCGCCAAAGCTGACTGCGGATTAGGCAGCATGCGTCCTTCGTGGACCCAAAAGCGTGCCAACCGCGCGCGTTGCGACGATCTTGATCGGCACTTTCTGCCATCGCCTGCTTGCGCGCAATCAATTGATTTACAGAGGGTTTTCCGCTATTACCGGGACTGAGCGGGATCGGCAAGCCAGTGGCCGAGTTTCGTGGCGGAAATGTCACAAGATTTTCTAAAACGTCCACGCCCGCTTGATAGCAATTTACCTTCCAAAAGGAATCTTTATAAGCAGAGATAGAACTCTCTTATCGGGGGAGTTTCTGTCACGGCGTTCGTGGCAAGGCTCTACCGGGTGAGCCGAGAGGCTAATTCGGACCGAGAGTTTGGATTAGGCAATTTATCAGGGAAGGTGGAGATGGACATGTTTGGGGGACTGACAAAAACATCCAGCCGCATCGCCATCGCAGCGGCGCTGGGTATGACGCTTGGGGGTTTCGCCATGGGCGCCAGCCCTGCCAAAGCAGCGGATCTCGGGGGCGATTGTTGCGCAGACCTCGAGGAGCGGGTGGCTGAGCTTGAGGCGACGACCGTCCGCAAGGGCAACAAGAAGGTCTCCGTGACCTTGTCCGGTTGGGTGGTCAAAGTGGGGTCCTGGTGGGACGACGGCCAAGAGTCAAACTTCTACGTTGGTGACAAGGACACCACCCTGTCGAGCCACTTCCAGATTTCGGGTAGCGCGCAGATCGCTCCCGGCTGGTCGGCTGGTTACACGATTGCGGTCGAAACTGCAGGCCAGAGCTGCTCGGTCGGCTTTGCTGAGAATCAGTTCAACGACAACGCCTGCGCGTTCGGCGACATCAACACGCTGCTCTCCTATATGTGGATCAAGAGCGACAAATGGGGCACCCTGAACTGGGGTCAGCTCAGCCAGGCGACGGACAACGTAGCGCTTCTGCCCGATCTGTCCGGCACGATCATCGAATCGAACGCAGTGCTGTTCGAGGGCGCCGGCATGTTCGTGCGGCCGAAAGGCGCCAAAAACGCTCAAGATATGAATTCCGACTTCAAATGGGGCGCGGTGGTGAACTGCCTCAGCGCTGGCGGCGGCGTCGGCGCGGACTGCAACGGCTATCCCGACAACGCGGTTCGTTACGACAGCCCGACTTGGGGCGGTTTCAGCATGTCGACGTCTTATGGCGAAGATGACATGTGGGACATCGCGGTGAAATACGCTGCTGACTGGAACAGCGTCAAATTCTCGGCGGCGGCCGGTTTTACCCAGCTGACCGACGAAGGCTGCCAAGGAAAAGCATCGTCCGCTCCAAACGGAACGTGCGGCAATATCGCTCCCGTAGGCGGTGGTGGCGCCCCGTTCCAGGGGTACCAGCATGATGCCGATGTTTGGCAGGTCGGCGCGTCGCTCCTGCACGTTCCCTCTGGCCTGTTCATCTATGGCATGTGGCAAGGAGAGGAAAACAACGGGACCCAGTGGAACACGGCTAAGTTCAAGAATGGCGAAGCCGAGGGCTTTAGCAACTCAGCCGCCAACGAAAACAACGTCTGGTACTTGAAGGGTGGTATCAAGCGGCCCTTTACGCCCCTCGGCAACACGGTCATCTATGGCGAGTGGGGCCAGTATGAAGATCAGTTCACTGGTCTTTGCGGAACTCCGTTTGGCACGAAAGAGACTAGCAACTTGTGCGTCGTCAACCTTCCGACGAGCATCAACAAAGACGGTACCGCAAACACTACATCGACAACCATAACCAGTTCGGAAGTGAACCGTTGGGGCGTCGGCGTGGTGCAGGAGATCGATTCAGCAGCCATGCATGTCTTCGCGCGCTGGCAGCACCTCGAGCTTAACGTTGATGGCCTCGCTGTCGATAATGCTCTCGTGAAGGACGGCACCAAGGTAAACGGCAGCTTCCAAGATCTGGATATCTTCCAGGTTGGTGGCGTGATCTTTTTCTAGACGAAGACCACCTTCCCCAAATCGAAGCCGCCCATTTCGGGCGGCTTCTTTTTTGCCTCCCAAACCAGATGCCTGAGGCTAGACGGAAGGTATCATTCCGGTTTCAAATGTTCCGCTTTTCACCCAAGGGCGACGGGTTATGGAAGGCTGAACCCGGGGCTATCTGTGGGCGGCCGGCCCAGGTACAAGGGTGCCACGGGCCTCGCGCGTTAAAGAGAGACACCACCATGCAGAAGGAAACCTCCAGGGACGGATCCGCCCGCACCCCGGTTCTCTCGGTCAAGGACGTCTCCTATTACTATGGGTCGAAGCAGGCGCTCGACGATGTGAGCTTCGAGGTGTTCCCGGGCCGGGTCACGGCCTTGCTCGGCCCGAACGGCGCGGGCAAGACGACGCTGTTCTCGCTGATCACGCGGTTGTTCGACGCACCGACCGGGCGTATCGAGATTGTCGGCCGCTCGGCTTCGGAATGGGGGAGCAAGGCGCTCGCGCCGCTCGGCGTGGTGTTCCAGCAGCCGACGCTCGACCTCGACCTCACGGTCAAACAGAATTTGCGCTATTTTGCGGCCTTAAGGGGCTTGAAGCGCAAGGATGCCGATGAGCGGATGGCGCGCGCCTTGGCTGCCCTCGATATGGGCGAACGAATCGGCGAGCGTGTCCGGGCGCTGAATGGCGGGCACCGGCGCCGGGTCGAGATCGCGCGCGGGATGTTGCACAGCCCAAAGCTGATGCTGCTGGACGAACCGACCATCGGCCTCGACGTGCCGACCCGCACGGCCATCGTCCACCATATCCATGAGCTTGCGCGCACCGACAATATCGGCGTGCTGTGGGCCACGCATCTGTTCGATGAGATCGAGCCGGACGACGATTTGCTCGTGCTCAACCGCGGACGGATCGTGGCGCGGGGGACGACCAAGGACGTGGTGGCGGAGACCGGTGCCAGAGACCTCGGTGGAGCCTTCAGGCTCCTGATCGGCGGCGACACCGAAGAGGATGTCGCCGCATGAAACCGATGCATCTGGTCCGCGCCTTCAACGGCATCGTCTGGCGGGAATTGCTGCGTTTCCTGTTGCAGCGCGAGCGATTCTTCGCCGCCTTGGTCAGGCCGCTGATCTGGCTCATCGTGTTCGCGGCGGGTTTCCGGGCGGCGCTCGGCATCTCGATCATCCCGCCCTATCAGACCTACATCACCTACGACGTCTACATCACGCCGGGCCTGCTCGCGATGATCCAGCTGTTCAACGGCATGCAGAGTTCGCTGTCGATGGTCTATGACCGCGAGATGGGCTCCATGCGGGTGCTGTTGACCACGCCGCTGCCGCGCTGGTTTCTGCTGCTGTCGCGCCTGTTCGCCGGGGTCGCGGTATCCTTGCTACAGGTCTACGCCTTCCTCCTTGTGGCTTATTTCTGGGGCGTCGAGCTGCCCCCCTGGGGCTACGTCACCGTGCTGCCCGCGCTCATCCTGTCCGGCATGATGTTCGGCGCGCTCGGCATGTTGCTGTCATCGACCATCAAGCAGCTCGAGAACTTCGCCGGCGTGATGAACTTCGTAATCTTTCCGATGTTCTTCGCCTCCTCGGCGCTCTACCCCCTGTGGAAGATGCGCGAGGGAAGCCTCTGGCTCTATTACCTCTGCCTATACAATCCCTTCACCTATGCGGTCGAGCTGATCCGCTTCGCCTTCTACATGGAGGTGAACTGGCAGGCTCTCGCCGTCGTGGTGGGATGCCTCGTGGTGTTCCTCGGGCTGTCGGTCTGGGCCTACGACCCGTCCTTCGGCATCCAGCAGCGCAAAGCGGGTGCGGCTGCCGCGGCAGCTTAGAGCCGGTCAACTGCACGGTTCCAATTTGAGTCGCCGCAATCAGCCGGTGGCGAAATTGGCGGGATAGCGCTGGAGAAGGTCGGCGTAGATGATCTCGACCGCGGCGGCGTCACGCTCTCCGCGCGGCAGGCTGATCGACACGGTCTCGACCACCCGCGTGGGTCTTGGCGCGAGCAGCACGAGCTGGTCGGCAAGCAGGATGGCTTCTCGCGGGTTGTGAGTGACGAGGATCGCCGTCGTCGGCCGCGCCGACCAGACTTCGAGGAGAAGGTGCCGCAAGCGGTCCGCGGTGCGCTCATCGAGCGACACGAAAGGCTCGTCCAGCAGCAAGAGGTCTGGCCGCGTGGCGAAGGCGCGCGCCAACGCCACCCGGCGCGCGAGCCCGAGCGACAGCTCCCTTGGATAGCGCGGCAGCATGTCGGCGATGCCGACCGCGGCAGCGAGGCGATCGAGGTCGGACCTCGATTCGTCGTCCCCTGCGACAAGCTCGATATTCTGCCTCACGGTGCGCCAGGGAAGTAGCCGGGGCTCTTGGAAGACGAAGCCGATGCGTGCGTTCTCAGGCATGCGCACCTCGCCCACGAAGCGGTCGTCGAGCCCGGCGATGATGCGCAACAATGTGGTCTTGCCACAGCCCGACGGGCCCATCAGCACCGTCATGCTCTGCGGCTGGACGTGGAGCACTAGGTCGCGGATGGCCGGCACCAACGTGCCGTCGGCCCCGACATGCGTCTTGTCGTCAATGCGGATTTCAAACTGGCTTGTTGCGCCAGCGGGTCGTACGTCGTTCAAGGGGTTGCACCAGTAGATATTCGATTGCGAGCATGACGGTAACGAAGGCGACGGTGTAGCCAAGGATGGCCGTCACGTTGAAGAGCTGGAAATTGAGATGGAGCTCGAAGCCGACGCCGTTCGGCCGCCCAAGTAGCTCGACCACCAAAACGATCTTCCAGATCAATGAGATACCGGAGCGCGAGGCCGCGGCAAAATAGGGTTGAAGCTGCGGCAGGGTGACGTTGCGCAATCTGCTCCAGGGCGACAGGCGGTAGGCGCGCGCCATTTCATCGAGCCCGGGATCAAGCGAACGGGCGCCTTCGCGCACGGTGACGATGACGTTCGGGATCTTGTTGAGCGCGACAGCGCCGATGGCCGCGGCCTCATTCAACCCGAACCATACATAAGCGAGGATGATGATCACGAGGGCCGGCAGGTTGAGAAGTACGATCAGCCAGGGATCGAGCGCCCGGTCAAGCGCCGGCGACTGGCCCATGGCGACCCCGATCACGCTGCCGATCGCCATCGCGACGACGAAAGACGCGATCACGCGCCACAGCGTGATGCCGAGCTCAGCCAGGAGATCGCCGTGGAGGGCTTCGTCGACCACGTAGCGAAGAACCGCCTCGGGTCCCGGCAGCATCCGGCTTTGCGCGATTTCCGCGGCGACGAACCAGACGAGCAGGAAACCCGCGACGGAGAGCAACGACACGAGGGGCCCGCGCAAATAACGCAGCCGGCTTGGAGCGTCGGAACGGGCGACGCTGACGCTCAAGACTTGCCGCCTTTCCAGAAGGTGCCAGGGGCAAGCTCGGCGCCCGGACCCACGAGCTTCTCGCCGCCAAGCTCGCGCAAGAATTGGTACAACACCTTGGCGTCGGCCTCGTTCTCGGCCGTGGAACGCTCGGGGATGCCTTCCCGATAGCGGCGGCGCAGGGCCTCGAAGGTAGCTTCATCCTCGGCCCGCATCAGCGGCTTGAGGGCTTGCCAGGCCTCGTTCGAGGTCGCGAGCAGCTCGTCGGCTTTCGCGGCGGCGCGCAAGAAGCCGGCCACGGCCTCCGTGTTCTCCTTGGCCCAATTCTCGCTGAACACGTAGCCAACCATGGCGACCTCGCCCTTGGCGCCGAGCTCGCTCACCACGTCCTCGACGCCGATCAGCTGCTTGAAGCCTTGCGCCTCCAGCCTTGCCGCATAGGGCCAGAAATTGAGCACGGCATCGATCTCGCCCTGCTTGGCTTTCTCGGCGAGGAGCGGCGGCGCGCCGAAGACCTCAGTCGTCTCGGTCCTGAGATCGAGATTGGCGGTCCTGAGCGCATAGGCCACGATCAGAAGCCAGCTCTTGTCGAGAGGGCCGCCCGCCACGCCGAGCCGCTTGCCCTTGAGATCGGCCAGGGTCTTGATCGGGGAATTAGGGGGTACCATGACGGCGCCGAGCGCCGTGGTGAAGGAGGAAAAGGTGAAATCGGCGCCGCCGCTCCGCTCGCGCGACACCCACAGCCAATCCGTGGCGATGATGTCGACCGAGCCGCCCTGCAGGCCCACGGCCGTGGCCTCGGAGCTGGCGAGCGGTACCACGTCGAGCTCAATTCCTTCGGCCTTGTCGAGCCCGTTGCGCTGGATGGTGTCGAGCACCCAGCTGACCGTGCCGAATTTGAGCACGCCAATCGTGACCTTGGTGGCCGCGTGCGCCGGCTGCCCGGAAGAAAGAGCCGCAAGGGTGCAAATCAAGAATGCTAACAGAGCTGGACGCAACGGGCGCTCCTTCCGCGTTGTTCTTGCTTCAGTCCCAAGTCGCTGGGGTTCGCCACGAGATGAGCGGGGCAGCTCGGTTGCCACCGGAAGCGGCAGACGCTGCCGTGACTCGCGTGGGCGAGACCCGGAATTGGTATGGCGCGTGGATCGCGAGAGTGGCGGAGCATACTCTACTGATCCCGCTAAACTACGCAAGGTTTGCCTGGCAGAATTGCCACTTTGCTGGACTTCCCTGGTCACAGTTCCCGCCCCATATCGTCATGCCGCGGCCTTGAGACGATAGCCGTGACCCCGCACGGTTTCGAGCAAGGGGGCACGGCCCGGAGTGTCGATCTTGCGCCTGAGCCGCGCGATATAGACGTCCACCACATTGGTGAGCGGGTCCTCGCTATAGCCCCAAACTTGGTTGAGGATGCGTGTACGAGAGAACACGCGCCCGGGCGCGCTCATCAGCAGCTCGAGGATGGCGAGCTCCTTGGCCGTGAGCTTGATCGGCTCGCCGCCCCGCCTGACCTCGATCAGCTCCCGATCGAGCGCAAGGTCGGCAACCTGCAACACGTTCGTGCTCGGTGCGAAGTGGTGGGAGCGGCGCACGAGCGCTTCCATCCGGGCGAGCAGCTCGTCGAAATCGAAAGGTTTGGCGAGATAGTCATCGGCCCCGATCTTGAGACCCTTTATCTTGTCTTCGAGCGTGTCCATGGCGGTCAGCATCAGAATCGGCGTGTGGTCGCCTTCCGACCGCAGCCGCTGGCACACGTCATAGCCATGCATGTCGGGAAGCATCAGATCGAGGATGATGACGTCGAATTCGCCAGTCTTGGCGAGTTCGACTCCTTCACCGCCCGTGGCCGCGACCGAGACCCCGTGATTTTCGGCGCGGAGCCCGCGGTTGATGAAGTCAGCGACCCGCGGCTCGTCTTCGACCAGAAGCACGTTCACGCGCTGGCCTCCGGGGCAGACGCCGGCAATGCGACCGTGACGGTCGTGCCTTCACCCAAACGGCTTGCCATTTCGATCCTTCCCTTGTGTGCTTCGACGATGGCCTTGGCCACCGGTAACCCCAGACCTAGGCCCTCTGCATTATGCTCCACAGCGTTGCCGCCCCGGCGGAACCGTTCGAAAATCCCTACGAGCTCCTCGGGCGCAATGCCGATGCCGCGATCGGAGACGCGAACCCTGACCTCGCCTTCGGCGCTCGCTATATCGACTTTTACCTCGCCCTTGGAATTGGAATATCGAACAGCGTTATCGAGGAGAACCATAAATAGCTGCCGGAGCCTTGCCGGATCGCCCCGCACAAGCTCTTGCGCCGAGCCGTTGCTATAGCTGATATCCACGGCCTTGGCGTAGGCGATCACCTTGGCGTCGCCGCAGACCTTATCGACGAGGCCGCCAAGGTCGATGGTCTGGAGGTTGACCCGGGCGGCGCCAGCCCCTTGGCGGGCAATGAATAATAGGTCGTTGACGAGCAGGGACAAGTGCTTGGCCTGCTCCACGATGCGCGCTATCGAGCTCTTATATTCGGTAACCCGCTTGTTCTTGCCGCGCAGCGCGATCTCGCCCTCGCCGCGGATGATGGTGAGCGGCGTGCGCAGCTCGTGGCTGATATCGGCGAAGAAGCCGCGCCGCGTCTCGTCGATCTTGCGCAAGGACTGGTTGGCCTGGTGGAGCTCCTCGGTGCGTTCAGTCACCACGGCTTCGAGGTTTGCGTGCGCGCTTTCCAAGGCCTCCTGATGAGCTTGCAGGTCCGCCGCCATATGGTTGAAACTCTGTCCAAGATGGGCAAACTCGTCGCGACCGGGAATGGCGATGCGATGGGAGAGGTCGCCCTCGGCAAGCGCGCGCGTACCACGCAAAAGCTCCGCAAGGGGCGCGCGGAGCTGCTGCAGCAGCAACATCACGAGCGCCAGTGTGACCAGAATGGCGATTACCGCATGCGCTTGGCTGATGCGCTCGAGCCGGCCCAAAAGCCTCGAGGCGTCGGCATCGATCCTGTCCACCTCGGCGGTCTCGTCGGCGACCGCAACTTCGACGAGCTCGTTCAGCTTCTGGTCGATGCCTCCTCTTAGGAGCGCAATCAACCGCTCCCACGCGATGTCGGGACGGCCGCGGCTGCGCAATTGCTCCACCTCGCCGAGTTGATCCAGGGCGTGCTGAAATTCCGTCTTGATGGCGTCGATCCGCTGAAGCTCGGCGGATTCGATCCTGCGTTCCTCCGGGCGCACCATGGCGAGCTCGGTCTCGGTCAGCTGCTTGATCTCGGCGAGATCGGATTCGATGACTTGGTGAAGAAAGGCCGCTCCCAAGGGCCGGTCGCTCATGCCGGTCAACAGGGTGTCCGTCCAGGCCTTGAACAATTGCTGGCTATGGCGCGAAAGCTGTAGCTGCCGCTCCAATTCCTGGTGGGCGATGCGAGAGCGGCTGAGAAAGCTATGGGATTGCGTCACGCCCCAATAGGCGAGCGCCGCAGCGGACAAGGACATGGTGAGCAGCAGGCCCGCGGTAATCAGGAGCTTGGTCTGATAGCGCATCTACGCCTCGTGGCCCAAAACCTGGCGCTGCGGGCGCCGAAGGGTCCTTTCCTGTGCTTCAGCCTGGAACGCCCGGACGCAGCCTTGGCGCCCAAAGCGATTAGAAGAAGAGTCACACTTTATACTGCATTTTGTCATGTGATAGGCGGTGTCGTCCGGGACACGTCAGGGTCTTTTCATCTTTGTGTCATGTGCATTTCATGTTCGCGTCACGAGCGCCTCATGCCTTGGCAACCATTGTTGCCATTCACCGACGCGTGAAGTTTGCTAGTCTTACGCACGAATCATAAGCAAGGCTTTCTTTGGGGGCTGCTCTTGCCACAGAATCCGATGCTACAGCGGAAGGTGCGGCACTTGGCGTCGACGTTGGCGGTCTCCGCCATTGCGATGGTAGGGCTGACGCTCGCTGGTACCAAACCGGTCTTGGCCGAATTCGAAATCCAGGAAGCCGGTATCCAGAAGGGCGAGATCGAAATCCAGTATTTCGGCGCGGTGCATTGGGGCATACCGACTGCAACCGACGACAACGAGGACGTCAATGATCTTCGCCAAAGTCATGAGCTTCAGTTTCAGATGGGCATCACGGATTGGTGGATGTTGTCGGTAACCAACGGCTTCGACCAGCCGAACGACGACAATTTGAAGATGACCTCGGTGGAGTTGGAGACCCAGTTTCAGCTGATTAAGCGCGAGGGCGATGGGATCGCGCTTGCCTATCAGGGCGGATATGCACAGGCCATCAATCATGGCAATCAGAACGGGAATGCTAATGAGATTAGCTTCGGCCCCATCGTCGAATTGGCCAAGGGGCCGGTAGTGCTGACGCTCAATCCCCTCTTCAATCGCCAGCAAGGGGAATTTGCAAACCAGGAAGGTCTTGGTTTCGAATATGGGTGGCAGCTGAAATACGAGTTCAGCGAGAAGACAGCGCTGGCAGTTGAAATGTTTGGCAATATCGAGGATTTGGCGAATGCGGGATCGTTCAACGATCAGGAGCACAGCATTGGACCTGTGCTCTATCTGACCTGCGGCAATAAGGAGAGCTACGAAAATGAGAAGGCTGGCCTCGGCGATGATCGCGAGAACGCCAACAAGGTCGGTGAGTCGAAGGATGCCGAGTTCACCGTTGGCCTCGGAGCGTTGTTTGGGCTCACTGATGCCACCTCCGATCTTGCCTTGAAAGTCATGGGCGTTCTCCAATTCTAGGAGAGCTGGCACGTGGGACTTTTCTTTTTGCCTTGACGACTGCGGTCTCCCCCCGTCATTCAACCTCTCACCATGCTGATCAAGGTGCTCGGGTCTGCGGCAGGCGGCGGCTTTCCGCAGTGGAATTGCAATGGGCGGAACTCGGCCGATCTGCGCAGGGGCGTGGCTGGGCTTAAGGCCCGCACCCAGGCCTCCGTCGCGGTCAGCGCCGACGGCTGGAATTGGGTCCTGCTCAATGCTAGCCCGGATCTGCGGCAGCAGATCAACGACACGCCCGAGCTGCATCCAGCGCCCGACGCGGGGCCGCGCAACAGTCCGATTAAGGCCGTGATCCTGACCAATGGCGACGTGGACGCCGTGGCTGGGCTGCTGACGCTGCGCGAGGCCCAGGCTTTCACGATCTATGGGAGCGGACGGGTGCTACAGGTTCTCGCCGCCAACACCATTTTCGACGTACTCGATCCTGCTCTCGTCCGGAGGATACCCATGGCGCTCGGGCGACCCTTCGCGGTGGAAGGCCCCGCGGGTCCGATTGGGCTCGAGGTCGAGGCCTTCCCGGTGCCGGGCAAGGTCGCGCTTTATCTTGAGGATGCGGAGGCGGGCGCCGATTTCGGCACCCAGGAAGGCGACACGTTAGGCTTGAAGGTGACCGAGTTGGGTTCAAGTCGCCATTTCTTCTACGTGCCTAATTGCGCCAAGCT
>Ga0315295_10003496_pt1 | contig 13369 bp, 8 predicted proteins | sample YL17G14_0_MG_FD_204453 | JGI IMG/M metagenome (GOLD analysis project Ga0315295, IMG submission 204453) | Sediment microbial communities from Yellowstone Lake, YNP, Wyoming, USA - YL17G14_0 | ecosystem: Environmental > Aquatic > Freshwater > Lake > Sediment | place: USA: Wyoming | collected... | reverse complement strand
GATCAACCCCTAGGCGACGTTCTAAAGCACGGGACATTAGGGATAGGCTTCATAGGATTAGCAGAAACCCTTATTTTATTGACGGGACAGCACCAAGGAGAGTCAGGGGATAGTCAAGCCCTAGGATTAGAAATCGTGAGGTTTATGCGTGCTTACACCGACCGAGTGGCTGCTGAACTTGGTCTTAACTTTTCTTTGATTGCTACCCCTGCTGAGGGGCTTGCTGGAAGATTCATTAAACTCGATAAGGAAAAATATGGGGAGATCGCTGGCGTGACGGATAAGGATTATTATACCAACAGCTTCCACGTCCCTGTATACTTCCCAATATCCATTCATCAAAAGATCGCTGTGGAAGCTCCTTATCACGAGTTGACTAATGGGGGGCATATCAGCTATGTAGAGCTTGACGGGGACCCTAGCAAGAACCTCCCTGCTTATGTCAAAATCATTAGGTATATGAAGGAGCAGGGCATTGGGTATGGGTCGATCAACTTCCCTGTAGACTTCGATTCGGTTTGTGGTTACCAAGGGATTATTTACGACACCTGCCCTAAATGTGGGAGAGCCGAAGGAGATACTAAATTCCAAAGAATCCGCAGGATCACGGGATACTTGGTGGGAACTCTTGAGAGATTTAACAACGCCAAACAACAAGAAGAAAAACACCGATTAAAGCATAGATGATCAGAAAAGCCCCTAGATCCTAGGGGCTTTTTATTGTTTAACTTTTGACTTGCGACTAAACTCCCACACCACGATACAACTCATTAACCCGACCCATATCAGGAAATACCTCATAATCCGTTTGAACTCCGACCCATCATCCTCTACCCCGATTCCCGGATATTCCTCAAGATTCTGTTTTTTTGGGGATGTGTGCATGGCTCGGGAGTCCTCGGTATATCTGAAGTCTATTCGATCCTCCCCACTAATAACCTCCCCGAAGAAAGGACTCGATGTTTGTTTATCTTTTTGAAGCACTAAACCCGCCCAAGAAAATACCAAAAAACTCCCGATTAACCAAATCGAAAACTCAACATCTCTAGTCATATCGTCCCTCCTTCGCCTTATTATACTTGATATAGCACTTTAGGGTTTAACCCCTGCTAGGCTAATGATACCTTAATAATTTTTTATTTCTGATAGCCCATTTTACAGGTTTTGAAAAAATGAGCTTGTCTTCAAAAAGAGCATAGTTAGAATGGTAGAGCTCAATCTCTAACTCTAAAAGTGCTTGGGGTATTTTTCCCCTTATCAAATGATGAGTGGTGATATAACCATTTGATAGCTCTGCCGTGTAAAAACGATCCCGCAAGACTCCTGTAACAGCTAAATAGTCAAAAACTATCCTAGCTGATTTGATCCCTTGTTTAGAAAGAAACTGCTGTATTTCACAATTGTTGTCAAAATCGTCTCGGGTTAAAGAAAACACAACATAATCACAGAAATTGAGATCTGGCGACTTATATATCTTATGGGTTGATTGATTCATTTGGTATATACTCCCGAGGGTCAAAACTTCGCTCATCAGCTTGATTTGTTTGCCGGTCGATACCCCAACAACTCCTAAAAGACATATTCATCAATATACTCAGATAATAAGTCTAGGTGTTCACGATCAGTATCATGCCCCTTAGTAAATTGTGTGGTTTCAACAATTTTAAAATTTACCCGCCCCACAATTTTTAAAATACGATCGAGTTCAGCTTCGTTGGTAATATTCTCCTTGATTACATACCGAAATATCTTATGGCAAGACAATCCCACACAATTAAAATACTTCCTTCTAAGGTCTTCTTTTACGCTGAAATATAAATCTCTTTTTTGTTCTTCTGTCATTGTTTGTCTCCTATAGTCCAAGTATACCACACAGGACATTTTAAGTCAACCCCTTGCACTAATGATAGGATTTCCTTAACCCAGCCCCAAGCGAATACTTATCCAAACCGCCCCCACGAAGACCAACCCCAAGGTTACCCATCCTAGTACAAAACCCCAAGTTTCATACTCATACCTGCCTTCGATACTAATCGTTCGGTCCCATTGCAAACCACCCCTCTTCAACCGTATGGTAAACACATATCCTTTAGCAGGGTCTTCTTCGACCCTTAGAAAAAGTTTGCCTGAGGGTGTGTCGACATAATGATTACTCGCCATTATGGCAGACGAGATCTCTCTTAGGATTCTTTGACGGATAGGATTATTATCAGCCCCCGGTAGATAGATGGATACATCTTGTGTGCTGTAATTCCCCTCAAAAAATCTGAATTGTTCGACTACGGGTTGCATAGCCGACCGCCTCTTCGCTCTCTTGGCATCTTTCCGGGCTTGATCTTGCGTCTGTTTCGATCCTTCCCTTGACTCCGCTTCTTGCTGTTTACGCAACCTCTCGGCGACTGGGTCTTTATTACCCTCTACCGCCTCTATAGATTGTTCGGTAGCCCAGGAGTTCTTTGTATTCGTGAGGTTCGGGATAAATGCCCCTAGGAACGCCCCGCTAATGACCAAAACACATAAAACCAACCAGTCTTTTTTTGTTAGATTCATACATCCTCCCTTATTTGTATTTTTCAGCTACATCGTGGAGGGCAACCCCAGCTACCATCATAAAACCAATAAAGAAACTTATCAGAACTGACCGCAAAACGTTGTTGGTTTCCTTAGGGGGTTGTGATTTTAACCCCTCATCATACTTCGACTCTATGCTAATCCTTACTGACTCTGACTCTCCAAGGCTGTGCCTGTGGGGATGTGAAGAATAATTCACCTCGCAAAAATACCCCTCTATGAGTGCTTCGTAAACGCTAATACTAACCTCACCTATTAACAAAAACTCCCCTCTTAAGTCTAATGCAATGGCTAAAATCTCTTGCCGTATCGGGTCATCCTCTAATCCAGGTAAGTAAACAGCAATATCCCGCGCCCTAAACGTACCTTCAAAGATCCTATAGTGATCTATTAGAGGCTGCATATCCGCCGATCTTTGGATTCTGATTTGGTTTAATCGCTGGGCTTCGGCTTTAGTCCTCTCCTGCTCTTGGGATTCTTGTTCTTGCTGGGTCTGTATCCTTCGATTAAGAGCATCCTCTAATTCGGTTTGGTTTAATCGAGGTGAGAGTTGTATTACCACCGATCGATTGCTTTGAGTACTGGTATTAATTGAGTTCGACATATCCCAAAACCCAGCCCAAACAAACATCACGCAACTCCCTATAATAACTAACAAAGCCCAAACATCTCTAGCCATATCATCCCCCTACCCTACTATACCTCAATTCCTTGGCTATGTCAATAGTCTAACTAATTAAATAGAGGGACGATATGGAAGTAAGCAATCAAGAGATGATTATCAGACGTGCGAGATTAGTGGAGGTGATGGGACCTAACGACGATAGGTCAAGGGTTAGAATCCTGCCCGAGATGGCAGAAATAGAAACTAATGTTTTGCCGTGTTACCCCCCTTTCTTTAAAGGTGAAGTGATTGTAGGCTCTACAGAAAAGAATGCTACAAAATCTGACCCCGCCCTTGAGGTGTGGGTGATATGCACCCCTTCGTTTAGATCGGGGTTCGTTATGGGGGTAGCCAGTAGATACACGGGATTCGCTTCTAAGCACGCATACTCCTATAATTTCGATGCGTTTGTCAAAGCCATATCCAGTAGAGGGGTAACCCCAAAGGGTTTGAAATACGAGAATTTCGTGGTAACTCATTGGAATGCTCGCTCAATTATGGGTATAGACCGTACTACAGGGGATGTGTTTACTGTACTACACAACGGAACTATGAGTGTAATAGGAGAATCCGTTGTATATTTCCGGGTGGGGGCTGATTCTGATGCTTACTCCTCTATTCGTATGACCCGAGAGTCTATTTCGATAGAGACCCCTAAATTAGACATTAAAGCCAAGGAGGTGTCTTTCGGTAAAACAGGCATCGCCTTGGCTGGCATAGTAGGTGGCAGTTTTTCCTCCGAGGGAAGATCCATAGTACCTATAGATGGGGTTCATGGGTAATGCCGTATGACCCCTCGGGTGCGGAGATAAGCCGCTTAAACCTACAAAAGAAGTTAGGGGGTGTATTCAATCGATACTCCCCTTCGGATACTAATGCTTCGTCTACTGACCTTAATCCCAAACGAGATGTTTCCACTTCAGTCATTAGAGACCTAGACGAAGTAGAGCTAGAGCTGTTTATGGCTTACCAAGCCCGATTAACTTCTTTAAGGGAGCGGGGGTTAGGGATGGATCGACCAACCAATGAGATCGGTGCTAACACTTCTCCCGAGCAAGAACGAGACCCCGATCCTATAATTGAGTTCGCACGACCCAGTTCAGGAGTTAGGCAAGAACCTAAAACAGACGATGTTTCGGATGTAGAGGATGTTCTTGCTCTTCTGGAGCAAACATTCGGAGGAGACCCTAGCATTAATTCACACACAGGGTTTAACCTATGCGATATACCAGATTCAGATATGATACCAATAGATGTGATCCACGTCCCTAGTGCGTTAGATGTAGCATCCCTACAAAACATCATTAACAGTATTGTATCTGACCCACCCCCTGACTGGAACGAATTAGACCAAATCGATACCTCAGCACAATGCTGGGTCATTGAATTAGGGATATTGCGAATGCTTTTGGCTCTTATAGCCGCCATATCCTCTATAATGAGGATCATCAGTCGGGTGTTATCCGTGGTAACCCCCATTATAGAGCTGGTTGTTTTAGTAGCTTCGGTTTGGTTAATGCCTCAAAACATAACAAAGATAGCCCGGCGGTTGTCCGGTATCGCTATATCCGCTTCACTAAACTTTATGATGGCGCTTATAAAAAGACTCTTCGATGGTCTTAATGTGGATTGTTTGATGTCAGGCCCTATTAGTGTTATGAATCAGGTGGGTATGGTGATGAGTGGAGGGATGACAACTATGTCCCAAGCCAATTCTTTCGTGGCTCTTATAGATAATGAAAAAGAAGCTGCAGCATCAGGGCTGGTTAGTGCCAAGGAAGCTATAGCAGGGGTTAGGGACGCTTGGGCGGAGTTTGAGCTGGATAGTACAGAACGAACCGCAATGCGTGATTATCTTAAACAAAGCCTAGGGTCTTATGAGGGATCAGTTGAATTTAGGGCGGGTGGGGCTTCTACAGGAGCATCGGTTACGGCAACTACTGCTGGATTAGAAACCGAAACTATGGTTAGCACCCAAACCGTTGAGCTTGCGGCTGCGAGATGTAAAGGTGGTATAGAGATCTTCTAGTTATTTTCCTGAATAAAAACAACTAAAACTCCTCGAGGTCTTTGCCCCTATATTAATTTAGTTGTGTCCAGCGGTTCGTTTTAACTACCTACTTTCTTGAAGAGGTCATCGCTTTAATTATGCCGATTAGGTACAGAGTAATCCTCACACCAACCCCCAAGTGTTTAGACTTGGGTTTTAGCTTTAACTGTTCGGCACAACTATGTCTTTGTTTCAATGCTTCTAGTTCTGTGATTCTTCTATCAAATTATATTGGGAACGATCAAATCTGCCACCTCTCATAATTAGGTTTAAGATCAGTATATCGATGTATCTAGGAATTGTCAACCCTTTGTAAGCGGATAGCCTCTGTTGCACTAAATAGATATGAAGAGATTTGATTTTGAAGCCATTAAGCAAAGAATAACTGAAAGAATGCTAACATCTGCTGAATGGAGAAAGATGTCAAGCAATGGGGCTGTATCTGCTCTAATCAATGCTTTCGCTTATGGGTTAGATGCGGAATCTAGGTATATGGAGTATTTACTGGCGGAGAAGAAGTGGAAGCACGCCCAAAACCCCAGCTCTATACGATCTCAGTTAGACCTGATCTCGGCACAACCCAAGAGAATGCGGTCGGCTACTGGGATAGTCATAGTTAGCCATACAGATAATGAAGGCAATAACCGATTGGCTAATTTTGGGTCTTCTTTTTTTAATCTGGATGAGGCATCTAACTTTGATGATTTGGTCAAAGACCCCGACCCTCAAATACCTATCCGCACACAAACCCTTGTTCCGTGGACCTACCCAACAACGTACAATATACCTCGAGGCACCAGATTTTTAACAGATGATAACACGGAATATATCGCTGTTGAAACAGTAACATCACGGTCTTTAAAAGAGCCTTGGAGTGTGATTAAATCATCCTCTAATCGTTTTGACGCTTGGCTAGCAAGTGGTGGATGGGAGGGGATTAAATACTTAAGAGTTCCTGTTATCCAAGGGCGGTTAGAGTCAAGTACCCTAGGAGTTGCCCTAGGGACGAGGTTTGAAACAATGGTTTTAAACGTTAGAGATTGTGAGGAAGCGGATACCTCGTTCAGCCGAGAGTTTTTAAGTATATTTGTTAATACTACAGGCGACCCCAATATGCGGGAGGAGTGGATCAGAATACCTAATGTGTTGTTGGCTGGCCCTTATGATAAAACGTATCAAGTGATTAACGGCATAAATGAAGATGAGGTCTATATTAAATTTGGAGATGGAACGACAGGGATGGTGTTGCCTGCGGGTGCTGTGGTGTCAATAGAATATTTGGAAACCACAGGGGCCTCAGGCAACACATCTAACAAAGGAGCTATTAAGAAGATAATATTCCCAACAGGACGTGAAATGATCGACCCCCGAACCCAAGCCGTTTCTCAGTTTTTATATGCAACAAATACGACTCCTTTAGTAGGGGGGCGAGATCACGAAGGGCTGGAAGAAACCCGAGAAAGGGCTCCTGCCTCTTATTTGGAGCATCATACCATAAGTGATTCTAGGGGCTATCGCAAAGCTATTATAGAGAACAGCCCTATAGGGCTACATCTCGTGGATGTATTCCCCTCAGTGGTGTACCGAGATTTGAACGGGTTTAAAATTGAAACCAATGTTATTGCATTTACGGCTATAACCGCTAGCGGCTTGCCTTTATCCTCTGAAGAAGAATCGGCTATTAATCAGATCGTACTGTCCCTGGGAGATAACTCTTCCCCTACGGATAGGTTAAGTTATATCCAACCTAATACCCACAGATTACGCCTCGGAGTGTTAGTGGCGGTATCTGATCCTTCAGTAACTAGGGATGGGGTAACCACCACGCTAGCTCAGGCATTGTTAGACGTATACTCTGTGTTTAACCGAGGGTTTAAAACTCCTTTTTATAGATCTAATTTGATTCAAATTGCCCAAAGCTTCCCCTTTTCAAGTTTCGTAGATGTGGTGGTAGAGGCTCACGCAAAAGTAGAACTAGCACCCTCGAATATACGAATAGATGGGGGGGATGGAAGACCTGATTTATTGAGCATACGATTTAAGTTCGATGCTATATATGGGCAGGACTCGGCTCATAGAGGGTTCAAGAATTTTAGATCGTCTTTCTTGCCTTTATTGAAACTAGACCTGACGTTCCCTAACGATGCAATAAAGAACACACAGAGATCACGCAGTTTTATTTTATTTGATAATCGAGCGGGGTTTATAGGCGAACCGCCTGATTTAGCACAGGGTAAATGGTTGTATAATACAGGCGAAAGTGTGGTAGGTAATGGGGAGCTAGATGAGCCTTGGCTTAGACCTGATGAAACCCTAGAAACCTTCATTACAAGAACCGTTAGGGTTGCCCAGTACCCTTTGATTAATCAGGTAATGACAGAGGCTTTCGTTACGGGTACAATGCTTAACAAAACCGTGAACCCCAACGAGATTCGTCCGTTTGTTTTTGATGCTGTGACTAGCAGAAATTCGGTGTTTGATAGTTCACTGGTTGACAGCGACTTAAGGGTATTACTTCCGGGGGGGACAACCGCCAACAAACGAGACTCGAGATGGGTGGACTTTGTGGACATATCCTTTGTTGAAGATTACGAATACCTAGACTCCCCCTCATTCGCTTCAGGCGTTTTTACCATTCCTTTAGACTTTTTAGGGTTGAGAGGGGTATCGATTAAAGACGAGGTATCTTTACTTAATGCTCTTAAAGACCAAGTGTCTATCAGTATTGTAGCACAGCCTCTAGCGAACAACTTAACTCCTTTGAATAATAATGAGATTATTTATGTAGATGAATCCGACATTACAATCGATGTCATAACCCCCTAAGAAAAGATCGGAGATAATATGAACCCATTAGAAAACAGACCATTGAGCGAAGGCTCTTCCCCAACCGAGTTCTACATATATGAAAGAGTATCCTTAACTAATGATGTCCCCCCAATTGATTTGGTTAAGCTGTTGCCAGCGGCTTTGCAGAAATCTAAATTTTGGGTGTCTTTGATAGGTCGAGTTATATATAAGCATAGGCTGACAAAGGGGATTGACCCACCTGTCAAAAAGATCAATGGAGTTGAGGCGACTAACTTTCAAAACGATCTTAGAGATGGGGAGGTGTTTACTAACTTTGAAATAGAGGGGATTATGCAGGTAGAGCTAGACTTCTTCCGGCACGAGACCTTTAGGTATTTAAGTCGTCTATATGCTGACCATCCCGATTTTATTGAGCTTATGGGGGATAATGAACTAGCTATTGATTTAATGTCGGCGGCGGAGATGATCGACCATTCCCTTGACTTTAACTTTGTGGATGCATACACCCAGACGATCCATCCCAACGGAGCGGATAATAACTCAGACGATTCAAACACCTTTAGATCCAAAGAAAGATTGATGTGGTTATTGCGCAACCTGAAGTCGGCGGCTGAATTGAGGAAATCTAAAGGGTCTTTAAAAGGTTATAAAAATATATTCTCCTCTATGGGAAGACACGGGTCGATCTATCAATCGGGACAATATCTACCTGATACCCCCTCAAGGGCTTGGCACGGGTCTTACTTTAGACTTATTGATTGGGTAGGAATGAACCAAGTGGAAGGGCAGGATAATAGGTTAGACTCATCCGCCTTAGTATATGAAGCAGACCCGTTTAAGCTACAGACGGTTAAAACCCCTGCCGAGATAACAACTGAGTTAGGCGATAGGTTGACCATAGAGGGGTCAGTCGCAACTGTTAGAGCCGTGAGCAATTCGTATCAAGACGGCTTCTATGCTTTAATCGAGGTTGATACCCCCCTCCCTCGAACTCTTGCTAGATATGAGTTGCTGCAAGAGTTTCAATCGTTCGAGTATTTAATCGGCGTACCTTCTGTTTTAGAACCGGGGCAGTTGCTTCTTAGTGCTTTGACGGCTTCGCTTTGGTATCCCTTAACCCCCGTACCCTTTGAAACGGGACTTGTTGGTAACACCGTGTTTTACAAATGGGAAGGCGGTGGGGTTATACCTAAAACATACAAAAACTCTGCCGAGGTCATAGAGGTAAAGACGGGTCGTTTAACCGTAGCTGGAGTTCTTGGTAGAGATACTTTTTTAGATGTGGTCGATGGTGCTGTATACGGTGTTTTAGTAGAATCGGCAAGTTTTGTACAAACTGAACTAGGGGTGGAAAAAAGGTTAGTTCAAACGTTTTTGTGGGGGTCATTAGAAGAGAAATTAGAGGGAGTGTTTCTTAGAGGATATGAGCTGGTTATAGGTGCTATCCCTGAAACCAACCCTATTAATGGTTCAACCCATAACCGTAGCAGCCTCTTATCAAATGAGGGGTTTTTGTCGTTGGCGATAGCTAACCCTTGTCATTTATTCCAATACATTAACTCTGAGTGGGTGAGCCTAGAGTATGAAGGGGTAATCGAGTTGATCGACTTAGGTCGGTTAGTGCTTAAAGAGACCGAATATAGGGACGAACCTGTTTATGAAAATGATGACTTCTCAAAAGAGCGATGGGAGTCTTGGGTTAAGGAGTTAGTTTTAGATTTCTCTATAGAGAGTCCCTTTTTAAGGTCTTTGATGATTGAAGGGGAGGTGGTCGCCGATGATGCCACTTCCAGCATCATAAATGTGGATCTACCCTACATAGGACTCATCCAAACCATAACTCCAGGGAATAGCATACAGGGTATTGGGGTAGCGGTCAACACTCGGGTTCTTAGCACTGCCGCCTCGTCTTTTGTGGTAACTCCTAAAATTATGAAGGAGGGTCGGTCGTCTTTTAAGATACTAACCACAAGAGGTTTAGTCAACTCACCCACCGACCCATTATATATGGCTAGTGTTTTGTTGAAGAGTGAGGCAAGAGCCTTCTATATGAGTGTTTTAAACCACCTCCCTCCTAATGGGGTTTCTTGGCCTGCATTCAGCTCCTTTTATCCAGAGGGGTTGCTTAATTATGCGAGTTTGTCGGCAGATTCTGGGAGTGCAATTATTCAGCTACCCAAAAAAGTCTATGGACTGATGACTCTGGATAGAACACTTAATTACTCATCTTCCACAAACCATACCTCTCACAGTGAAAAACTCCTTGATCTTCCTTGGTTAGAGTATATCGAAAACTCCTTAAGATCCAATGGCTACCAAAACATAGCAGAGAATTTTGTAGTAGGGGTACAGCTTAATTTGGCTTCAGATACCTCAGGTTTTTACAGTTGGCAAAACACCCCATATTCTGACCCTAATACGCATAGCCGTTCAATGGTGGTATTAGAGAACTATAGGTCAGACAATACCCCTGCTTTTGTATTAATTGGTACGGGGCAACCCAGAGAATCCCTACTGATTAATGCCACCTCTAATGGGTCTTCCTCTGTATTTGGGGGGAGTACCTTTGATGCTCATGTAGACTTAACCACAGGAGATTTAGAGAATGCGGGATTAGTAGACCTAGAAGACAACGATCCTAAAAGACGCAGTGTGTTTAGTGGGGTAGCCCTAGCAACATCGGACGAAGCTTCTCAGGTGTCTCTTACGGAAGCTATTCTGGAGTTGCCTATAGGCCCTGCGGAGACCAAAACTGTAGATAAAGAAGGCGACTGGTTCTTATGGCAAGCCCTCATAGAAGAAAGAACTATCACTAGACCTTTAGAACTCAGCCATCTCCCAACCCAAACAAAAGAGTATTATGAAGGGGTTAAGCTCTCTGCTATAGAAAACCTCAAATTTACCAAAGTAGGAGAATGGACTCCCCAATTAAAAGCACTATCTAGTGAGGTAGATTTCCCTACTAAGGATAATTTAATTGATGGGGATTATTACTTGATAACAACCTCTCGAGAGGTAGGAGGGGTTTCTTATCTCAATGGATCTTGGCTTATTTTGCTGGGTAATGAGTGGGTTTATAAGTCTTGGGTTTTTGCAGGAACTTGGCCGTCTCCTGAGATGCAATCAGCGGACCCTCTGCTGGTTAAAGACTATGAACTCCCAGATATGAGTTTCTTCGCTACAAAAATAACCTCTAGGGGCTTTGACCTTAGGGACTATTTGGATAGCAACTTCTTATATGTGGTTACTCCAGGTAAAGTATCAATAGCGGGAAATTCTTATCCTATGAATCAATGGTTTATTATTACAGGCATTGAAAACCTTGTTCAAGTGCCAAATGAGGGGTGGACTGCCGATCTTACGTTTCAAAACACAAATGGTTTTATAAGAGATTGTGTGTTGACTCCGTTTGATATGTCCTTAGTAAGTTCGTACGACTTTAAATTGTTTGAGAACATAAAAACTATTGATAACGAAACTTTCAAGTATGATTTAGACCATAGGTATCTAAACAAAGGGTCAGTTAAAGTTTCTTTTGTGCACAGCCCAGTAATATCTAGTATTTCTGCGACTGGAGGAGAGTTCGACATTTCATCTGGAATGATTAAGCAAGAAGGCGATAAGTTTTATGTGGGAGAGAACCCTAGAAATTATGTTCGCTTTGAGGAGCCGACTTACTTCAAGAACTTAGACCTAATCCCGTGTGAAGTAGATGCGACTTTAAGAAGGGCTGTTCTTTTAAGAGATACCTATTTAACCAATATAAGACGGGTTTTGCCTAATGACAGGGTGGTAGCAGCTCATTATCTTTTAGAGAGGTCTCCTTGGCGATCCGACCTAGAAAACCGATATTTCTCTCATTATCTACATCTTTTTGGGGTTGTTGCATATCAAGGAGACAATAGATGGAAACTGTCCCCTGACCCTAATACACCCAACCCCTCACGGATCAATCAGTTCAATAACACTCTCAAAACACTTAATGCCACAGACCCTAGTTCGGATGTTGTACTAAGAGCGAGAGAAGCCGAGTTCAGAACCTTACGCCCCGAGTTTGAGTCAAAATTCTTTAAGAATTATTTAATATTTATGGGGGCTATAACTAAGACGGATTTGAGAACAATTAAAGTCCCTTTAACAGGTGGCTCGGCTTTCTTTGCGGATGCAACCCGTCAGTTAAATGAAGGTGACCTATGTTCTTATGTGTATACCTTTACAAATACAGGACTTATTAAAGCGCCTTTTGTTCTGCCGTCGGTTAGTACCTGTTTAGTGGCAGTAAAAGGGTCTTGGGGATTAGGTACCTCAACGGGGTTTTATGTATCTAATAGAGGGACGGGGGGCTGGGCTTCTTCACCTACAGGTCTAAACCGAATAGACACCCTGGCGTATGCGGACACAGCTCCCACCCCCAGACAGACCCTATTTGCTGGGGGTACTAATGGGTATGCGATTAGCAATGACTTAGGGGATACCTTCTCTTTCAATACGCTGGGGGTTTTGGTAGGGGTGGACGGCAATCCAGGGGCAACTAATCACTCGAGTTCGCAAGTGTTTTGCTCCGTGGCGTACTCTTTCGTTTCTCAGCTGAAGAGGGTAGACTCAACTATGTACACCTATGCGGGGGTTGTTTTTGGAGGGCAGAACGGCCTCTTATGCTTCTTGAATACCGACCAAAATGAAGGGGGTCTGATTCAAGAAACTATTGAAATAGTCCCCCCTTTACCCGTGGATGCTGATGGCAATTTCGACCCAGATATAGATGCTGTGGGATGGCGTTCTTCTGATGTTAGAGGGGTTTATAGAAGCAATAACCTAGTGGTAATAACAGGGCAGAACGGAAACATCGCCATAACTGAGGATTTGGAAAGTAACTTTCTTGGCAACCCCAATGCTGGTTTTAATTGGTATTGGGGGCGGTTACCTAACACCCTAGATCCTGAAGGGGAGCAGTCAAAAACACTAGTTAGAGCGGTTGTTAAGTCAGCAGCTATACATAACAACCTTTTAGTATTAGCTACCGATAAAGGGGCTGTATATGCCTCCTTATCACAAGGGGTAGGGGCTCTGAGCTTCACATTAATCAACACCACACCTTATGCGGTTGTTAGGTCGTTTAGTTCGGGGTTCGTAATGCTCACACAAACCAATAAGATCCTTTATAAGTCAACCAACGCAACGGTGTGGACTCAGGAGAACCTGACCACATTGAATGGCAATATTATGGATTACCTAGAGGATGGATCGTCTAGGGCGTTCGCTTTGAATAGCAC
>Ga0315295_10003495_pt1 | contig 13375 bp, 10 predicted proteins | sample YL17G14_0_MG_FD_204453 | JGI IMG/M metagenome (GOLD analysis project Ga0315295, IMG submission 204453) | Sediment microbial communities from Yellowstone Lake, YNP, Wyoming, USA - YL17G14_0 | ecosystem: Environmental > Aquatic > Freshwater > Lake > Sediment | place: USA: Wyoming | collected... | reverse complement strand
TCCAGCAGCCGCACTCCTTCGTTGGGGCCGCCGATCTGCACATGGCCCCAGTCGCCGGGCAGCGTGTAGCGGCCCGGCGCAAGCCCTGCGCCATAGTTACTGTCGGTGACAAAGGCCAGCCTATCTGCCGGCTTGCAACGAAACGCCTTCTCTACCAGCAACGGGTCCACATGCGTGCCGTCGCCGATGATCTCGCACGTCACCCGATCCTCCGCCAGCAGGTAATCCACCAGGCACGGCGCGTAGATGTCGGGATCGGGGTCCTTGCGCTCCGGGGTGTGGTAGAACACGTCGAACAGGTGCGTAGCCAGCTGCGCCCCCGCCTCCACCACCGCCCGGCCCTGGGCAATACTCGCTTGGGTGTGAGCGATGCTGCACACGACGCCCTGCTGCGTCACTTGACGCACAAATTCGGGCGCGCCGGGCAGCTCTGGCGAGACATCCCATATCTTGACGCGCCCTTCGCCTGCCACCAGCAGAAAATCGGTCGTCCCGGGGGCAATGGAGACGATGGCCTGCAGCGATCCCCCACTGGCTACCGCCAGGTACGGCGCTTCCAGCCGGAAACCGCCCACCTGTGGCGTCGCCCACAGCCCATCGGTCTCGCGCAGATGGCGCCGCATATGCCCGGCCTCCTCCTCGGGTGAGCAGAACAGCGTCGGATAAAAGGTCGTCGCCCCAAACGCAGCCTCGATCCGCGCGTACTCGGCCAACGAACCCGTCTCGGAAGAGATGTCGCAAATGCCGTGCGTGTGCAGGTCAATCAAGCCTGGCAGAATGATACCACCGGCCGCATCAATCTGACGCTGCGCCAGGAGATGCAGGCCAACCTGCCGAATCTGCCCCTCTTGGATCAGAACATCGCCAGGGTACAGTTTGTCGGTCGGGAGCAGCACACTCCCGTTCTTGATGGCTAGGTTACTGTGCATTCTCGCGTTCCTTATGAGGTCCGCCTTGTCGAACACGCCCATGCAGATTTGCGCCGAGCCGCGCAGGTCGAGCAGCACGTAACTCGCGAGGACCGAGTCTGGTATCAGCCAGCAGTCTGCTCACAGGTTTCTCCTATCTCCTGGGCCACGTCACCAAGACGCTTTGGTGGGGCGACAAGGTGAGCGATAGCCCGCCGCTCCTCACTGTGTATGTGTCCCCTGTCCAAAGATCGGTCACCGCGGCAGGCGCCGCGAGTCCCCACTCTTCAAAAGATACCTGTTTTTCTTGGGTCTCGTCTGCCCAGTTGATGATCCCCAAGCGCATCTCGCGCGCCAGCTCTTGCAGCCACAGCGAGGCGTGGTCGCCATCGCACAAGTCCAAAGGCCGTGCCGCCAGGCCGGTGGGCGACTCCTCCAACACCTTGTAAACGAGCGCCTTGCCCGCCTCGTTCAACATGCCGATCCGGTCACCCAGGAACACACTGCCGCCGGAAAGCATCACCAGGTTGGCCCATGTGCGCGCCTCGTCCAGCGTGAACACCGGCCCGCGCCGCCAACGCGGGGGATTCGGGTTGTGCGCCTTTGGATTGAGCACGTTCGTCTCCGCTTCCAGCGACGTATCTCGGCCGCGCACGACCAGAAAGTCCGGGTCATTGCCCCATATCCGGTTGTGCAGCCAATACTTAACCTGTATTCCCTCGGTTTGCCATACAAGGTGCGTCCATTTATTGTGAATGTCAATACCGATGCGCCCCGAATCGCTATACCCCGGCCCGCACTCTGCCGGCAAGGAGCAACCGAGGATGTGACTCTCAGTCCCCGCACACTCACGAACCAAGGTGAACAGGTCACGCAGCGCGTCATACGGGCTTTTCTCCGGCGCATACAACCGCTTGGCGGCCAGGAGACTGGAGACGAAATCCAACTTGTAGTAGCGGAATCCTGCCTTGAAAAGGCGTGTGTAGATCTCGCGGAGGAATTCTTGTCCCAAGGGGTGCGTCGGATCCACGATGTAATGTCCCGCAAATTCGGTCCCCTGGGGATCTCCATATTCGTCCTTGACTAAGAACTCGTACTGCCTGAGCGCAATCTTGGAATCCTTATGCACACACAGGGGAGCCGTCCAGATTCCAGGAGTGAATCCCCGACTGCGGATTTCCTCGGCCAGGCGCTCGATACCACCTGGGAAGCGGTGGTTGGCATACCACTCGCCCCACACCACCTGCCAGCCGTCGTCCACGGCCACGTACTTGACGTGCTTGGTAAGCACGGGGGCTTTCCTGATCTCTTCCATGTTCTCGATCATATCGTCGAGCGAGACGGACGCGTCGTAGTAATCCCACGAGTTCCATCCGACCGGCGGTTGGGGCGCCGGTGTAACGCGCGGGATGTGCGTCGCATACGTCTCGATGGCGTTCCCAACGGCCTTGCTGGCGCATACCCACGTGGTCTCCGAAGCCACCTGCCTACACTGGCGGAAACCCTCGACGAACTGGGTAGTACCCGTCAGCATCACGCCCTGGTCCCCCTCGTCCTGCTGGATCGTGTACTCGTGAATGTGGCGCTGGGGAATGCGCGTCGCCGCCAACAACCCCACGCTTCTACTGTCCCTGAACACGCCGATCGGCCCCCGATCCTCGCCCCCAGCCAGTTCCTTTACCTGGAACACTCCTTCGCGCTCGAAGCCTCTCCCGCGACCCGGCACACGCCACTCGGCGAAATCAGCGCAAGCAGGCCGGTAGCGCAAGACCAGGCTGTCCATCGTGGAGCAATTGAGGCTGCTGCCGCCCTCCGCCTTCAGCGTGACCCAGTATCCGTTCTCCCACGGGAGAAATTCCCAACGGACGATTATGTCTCGCCACTGACCGGCGAAAACGAAGCGCCCATCTGCCTCCGTCGTAACCGACAGGTCGAACCGCTCTGGGCCAAGCCGGATGGTATCCCCCTCAATGCTCAGTTGAAACGAGAGGTCAGAAACACCCTCGCCGATCTGCTGTTCGATTCTCTGCAAAGCCTCTGAAACTTGCGTTTTCATTGTCATTTTCCGGTCTTCCTTGAATGAGTTGAGAATGTACGACACACTGACGCCTGAGATTGCCACTACGCGCATGCGTCAGTCAGCGGTTTTCAGCTCTCTCAACAGACGCACCGCCGCGTCCACCATCATCTCGCCGCCGCCACATTCGAGCAGCGAGTGGATGACCTCGAAGTGCCCTTCACAAAAGGACTTGCGCGGCGGCACCAGGGCGATGTACTCATCCTCGTTCGCCAGTTCAATTGCCAGCGTGTCGGCAAACGGCGAAGCCTGCTTGAGCGCCAGGCCGAGTTCGACCATCAACTGGCCCGGCAGCGCCGCGATGGCAGTCTCTTCGCCCAGACGGATGACCTGCACGTTCACCGGCAGCGTCTCGCCATATCTCTTTCTCAGCTTATCCAGGTCCAGAATGCGATCAATCCGGAACTGGGTCAGCCAGGAGACCGCCTGGTAATCCGCTGACTTAGCCCATTCCAGATCCATATCGCTGTACATTCCCAGGGGCACCCGGATCACCTGCTGACGTACTGCCAGGGCCGGGTGGTCCTCGCGGAGTTTGGGCACTTGCGCCTTGATCTCGTCGGCCAGGGCCTCGCCTACGTATTTCGAATTGGACGGGTCAGGGGAGGCGGTGGTTTCCAGCGGCACGTAATCGATCAGCATAAACTGACCGCGGGTGACCTTCTTGTAGGCGTGAGGGCGGTTGACATCAATCTCGCCGATGTCCTCGCAGAAACCTTCCCCAAAGACAGAGACAAAGTCCGGGCCGAACTCTTCCCGCAGCGACCGCTCCAGCCAGTACGCATAGTCAGCCCGGCGGTCATAGGGATCCTTGTTGTGCTGCGCATCCCATTTGAACGAGCAGCAATGCGAGGCGAAACTCGTCAGCGAGGCATACGGTTTGCCGTCGTCGGCGTTGCGGAACAGCACGATGCCGATCTCCGGGTCAATCGGCCCGACCGGGCGGACGATGTCGGGGTTGAGCTGGCCGGGGTTCATCATCACCGTACCATCTCGCATCAGGTAGCGACGGTTGAACGAAATGTCGTCACGGTGGCCGTTCCCGACCATCAGTTTGACCGGCCGGACCGCCGCCTGCGCCTCGACCACTGCCTGGGCGATCCGTTCCACCAAGTCATCTGGTCGGTCTGGGTTGGAGTGGGTGTGCGTGGCGGAGAGGCAGATATGCTCCACAGGCATGCCACCTTCGCGCGCCGCCGACTCGCGCGCCCGGGGACTGAGTTCCCCCGACACACCAATCAGATCGCAGATCACCAGAGCGGCCTGTTGGCCGCCCTGGCGGAACACAACGGCTTTGACGTACGCCGGGTCATTGGGGTCGCTCCGGCCATCTTGGGCGAGGTCTACTGCGGCGACCCCCACCAGCAGTGCGTCTGCTTGCACAAATCGTTGTTCTGTCATTCTCCTATTCCTCCTCGTTGATGATCTCGAACATCCCTACCCCAGCGCCGGATCAGGATTCCAACAGCCGCAGAAAGTTGTCGCCAGCAATCTTGCGCAAGGTCTCTTCATCCACCTCTCGCCTAACCAGCGCCTCAAACACAATCCCGAGCTGGGAGACATCCTCTGGGATGGGACGTAGCAAGCCCTCAGTCCCATCAAAATCGGATCCGATCCCCACGTGGTCCGGCCCCACAACCTCGATCGCATGGATAAAGTGGTCACAGAGGCGATCAAGACCTGGATCCGTCTGATGAATGAACCTCTGGTAGAAGGCAATGCCCATTATACCGTCCTTTTGGGCCAGCGCCTTCATCATCTCATCCGTTAACCCCCGCGAATGCGGACAGAGCGCATAGCAGCACCCATGCGTATAACACACTGGACATTCGGCATGCTCCATGACCTCCCAGAAGGCGGCATCGTTGATGTGCGCCACATCCACCGGAATCCGGAGCCGTGCCATCTCTGCAAGAGCCTCCCGCGCAAACGGCGTAAGCCCCTTCGACTGTCGGCGTAGGTTCTCACGCTCCCGTGGGGGAATATACCCAAAGTAACTGGCGTCGTATTGCAGTTCCGGACGTCCACCTCCGCCATGGGTCAGACTGGCCACCCGCACGCCCAGGCGGTGGCAGTTGCGCAGATGCTCGAGGTGTTCATCGAACATCCTCTGCCCCTCGATGGTAAGAACGATGGCGATCTTGCCGTGAGCATGGGCTGTGCGGACCTCCGAGGCAGTCCGACAGATCTGGAAGTCATCCGCATGCATCCGACACATCTCATAGGCCGCATCAATCAAAATGCCGGACTGATGCAGGTCATTATCCCCCACCATGCAGAATAAGCAATCCATCCCCCCTTTCCGCAAACGAGGCAGATCCACCTGATACATCAGGTTCTCACCCGTTAGGTCCATCGGATCCTCGCGTCCCTGTCGGAGAATCAGGCTGTCGTTGTGGGCGTCCAAGACAAGAGACTTTTCTGTCCATCGTGCCGAGGACATGATACACCTCCATTTCACCACTCGAACAGCGGCACGTCCACCCACTTGCCGTCCGCGGCCATCGCCGCCTCGTGCGCGCAGATGCCCGGCACGGTCATATCCATCGCCCGGATCACGTCGTTGACAGGCGGACGGCGCTTGCCCACATTCAAGGCGTCAATAAAGTCTCGCACCAGGTAGTACTCGATCGTGCCGTGACCACCCTGAAACGCCTCCTTTGGCGCCAGCGTGTCCGCTCGCGGCGTGTCAATCGTCACCATCCCACCATGAAGGTAATCGCGTTCTCCAGGTGCCCCAGCGTCCCCACCCCCGTGGCCCCCGCCAGGACGGGAAAGATCATCGACAGCGCCTTGTCGATGCCGGCGTGGACGCCGGTGGAGCAGGCGTCCGTCTTGCCTCCGTGGACGCCGGTGGGGCGTCCGTAAAAGTCGGTGATCATCTGCACCACCGCCGCGATCAGCGGGAGACGGTCCGGCCCCGCGTAGGCATAGCTCAGGCTTGACATATCGGTCAGCGAAGGGCAGACGTCGATGCCGATCACAGCCTCCTCGTCGATGGCGTAGGCCAGCATCAGGCCGCCCAGCGTCTCCGCCATGCCAAGAGCCAGCGTGCCCGCGCTGGTAGCGGGAGCGGTCGTGTCGCCAGCCGGCATCGTGTCCAGCGACTGGGGGAACCCCCGCTTCACGTACGCGACGAACAGGTCGGCCATGTTGCGATCAATGTTGAGCGGCGACCACGCCTCGGCGTAGCCCACCAGGATCGGCCGCCTGCGCAATTCTGCCTCGCTGCCGCGCACGACGATGCCAATCTCGGTGAGATAGTCGATGTCGCGCACCGTCCAAGCCTCGATGCCGCCTAGCTTCTGCGTGTGCTTGGCCAATTCCGCGGCCATGGCCACCGGACGCTTGTAGCTGGGAATCTCCTGATCGGTGCACGGCAGCTCTGTCATATCAATGTTGTCGAGCGCGTCGGCCAGGCGGATCGACTCCCGCACGTCCTTCATCGTCGCCTGCCGCCGCACACCGTCCAGGTCAAAGATGAAAGGGCAGAAGCCGCTGGCGTTGACGTCAAAGTCGTGGTGGATGGCGCGCGGCTGCGTGCGAAAGTACAGCGCCGAGTACCGCACCGGCATGCGGTCCTCGACCGGGCGCGGCCCGGCATGATCTGCCCGCATCTTCTCGACCGCCGTCTCCGTGATCCGCACCGGGAACCTGGCGACCCTGTCGGTTCGATCCACGTGGCACCCGTAGGCTTCGAGATAGGCGAGCGCCTCGTCGTGGTCAATCTTCATCCCGATGCTCTCCAGCACGTCCACCGCCGCGTCGTGGATGCGCTGCATCTCCTCGCCGGTCAACACGCTGATGAGCCCAGTTACGCTACCCACGGCCTTCCTCCAGATACGATATCCCTAGTATTCTGGCCGCGTTTCCGTAAAAGAACAGCGCCAGCTCCTCGTCCGTCCGGCCCATGTCGGTGAGGAGTTCTGTCCACCACTGCTCGTCCTGGGAGTACGCCTCGCCCAAGTTGTCGGTGCCGTAGAGGAACTTGTCCATCGGAAAGTCTTCCAACCCCGGCATGCGATGCTCCCAGACCCACTGCCCCCACCCGCGGCAGCAGTCGGCGAAGCAGTTATCGAACCGCTCACACAGGGTGATGGTCTCAAGGTAGGTGGCCCCGCCGCCAAAGTGGGCAAAGATGAAGTTGATCCCCGGGTGACGCCGGGCGGGGATCTCGAAGTGGAAGGGAGACGCCGTCAATGAACTGAGCCGCGTGCGGCCGGTGTCGAGGCCGTACGCCACAAAGCCGCAGTGCGAAAGGCAGGCCAGCCCGTGCCTCTCGATGGCCTCCCAGACCGGCTCGTGGATCTCGTCGTTGGGGTCAAAGCCCAGGTTGGGGAACATCTTGACGCACTTGAACCCGGCCGCGGCGTAGCGCTCGATCTTTCTGACGTTGCGCTCGGGCGCCTCGCGCAGGTCGATGTGGCAGGAGCCATAAAGCCTCCCCGGATGCTTCTCGCACGCGGCGAGCACTACAACGTCGTCTGTAGGGTCGGGTTGAGGCTTTAAAGATCCTCCCAGCGCCTCCCCAGAGTGCGCCGGAGGCCCCCAGAGATCCGCCGGCGTCGCGTGGACCAGCGCGGCCTCGACGTCGTGCTCGCCCATAATCCTGACATAGTCATCCAAGGTCGGATCGGAGTCCGGCTTGGGGTGAATGTGGATGTCGATTTTTTTCATCGCGTTTCTGTATCTCCTCACTACTCGGGGGCCGCTGCTTTACAGGGGTGCAAACAGCCCGTCAGATGTGGCCGAAAGGCCAGGTCTTGCTGAAACGATGCCAGGTATGGCGGTGCTCCGTTTCCAGTTCCCCCGATTCATTGAGAAGTATAGCGATTATCACGAAACTATGCTGCGGGAATGTTGCAATTACCGGCCCAACTCTACAACCAACCGGTCAGTCGAGCCAGCAGGCGGGCGTATTCGATATAGTCCGGCCAGGCAACATCGGGCGGCACGCCGTGGTCGCAGCCCGGGATGAACCCGCCACTGGCCAGCAAGGGCGGCACGACCCGCAACACCTCGGCCTGCATCTTGGCGCCGCCGGCGGCAATGGCCCGCTTGTCAATGCCGCCCATGTAGGCCATCTGCCGCCCAAACTGCTGGCGGTAGGCGACGATGTCGTTGCCGGCCGCCACCTCCACCGGCGTGCAGACGTTGAAGCCTCCTTCGATCCACAGCAGGAGTAACTCGGCAATGTAGCCATCCGAGTCCAGGCTGACCAGCGGGCAGCCGCTCTCCCGAATGGCCGCCGTCCACTTGCGGTAGGCGGGCAAGAGGAAACGCCTAGGAGGGTGCTGAAAAACCATACATGTTTCATGCGACACTAGCGTATTCATGCAACTTGTGCTACAATGTGCGCTATACGACTGACCACTCACATATCCTGGGAGACGTGAGCCATGCTCGGACACCGCAACCCGCAACGCAGTCTGTTCAGCGCACAGTCTTTGCCTCATCAGGTCGCTCCCGACTCATTCTACGGTCGGATGGGGGCCATCAGCCACCAGTTGTTCCAGGACGATGACCTGAGAGACATGTATTGTGCGGACAATGGCCGACCGAGCTTACCCCCGTCGCTGATGTCTGGGGTGCTGCTCTTGCAGTTCCACGACGACGCATCGGATGGCGAAGCAGTAGAGCGCACCCGCTATGACCTGCGGTGGAAAGTGGCCTTGGATTTGCCGCTCGACTTTCCTGGGTTCGATCCCTCCAGCCTGAGCGTGTACCGCCAGCGCTTGGTCGAGCATGGCCAGGAACGATATGCCTTCGACCGCTTCGTGGCAGTTGGACGCCAGGCGGGCTTCCTTCCAGACAAGGTGACCTTGCTCACCGATACCACCTGGGTCAAGGGGCCGGGGCGGTACAGGATACCTATACGCTGTTGCGGAAGGGGCTCCGCAAGTTGCTCAAGGCACTGGGGTATCATCTGCCCGGTCGGCGGCCGGGTCTCTCTCAGCGAGTGCGAGAACTGGTGGAGACATACGTGGACCAGGATCGTAAAGCCGAGATCGACTGGACAGACCCGCAAGCGCGGGCCGGGCACCTGAAGGTCCTGGTGGATGATACGGAAGCTGCCTTGGAGCTGGCGGCGGAGCAGGCCGATGACACGGAAGTGCAAACTATCGGCTGGCTGTTGACCAAGATTCTGGGGGATGATGTAGTGACCGATGAAGCAGGCCACCCGCAGATTGGTGAGGGCACAGCCCCTGACCGCGTCATCAGTATCACCGACCCCCAGTTGCGCCACGGACGCAAGAGTGCCGCGCGTCGCTTCGATGGCTTCAAGGCCAGTGTGACCACCGAAGTGACCAGCGAACTGATCGTGGACATCGCCGATGTGCCCGCTCCTGGCGGCGATGGGGCACACTTGATGCCGACCATCGAGCGGGTCGAAGCCCATGCCGGGGTGACCGTGGAGCGGGCGATTGCGGACGGCGCCTACGGCAGCGGGGACAATCGGGCGGCGTGTGCCCGTGACCCCAATCATCGGATCGACCTGGTGTCGCCCGTGAGTCAGCCCCATGACCCCAAGGTGGACAAGTCCGCCTTCCACATCGACCTGCCAGCCCGACGCGCGACTTGCCCGCGAGGCCACAGCGTCACGGGGGAAGACAGAAAGGACCGGCAGGGTAGACCCATCCTGGCCTTCACATTCGCCCGCTCCGATTGTGAGACCTGCCCGTTGTTTGCCCGCTGTGTACACAGCCAATCGGCTGGGCGGACGGTGTGCACTCACGCGCACGAAGCCCTGTTGCAGGAAGCGCGCCAACGCCAGCAGACCGATGAGTTCCAAGTGCTGTACCGCTTGCGTAGCCGAGTGGAGGGCAAGATCGCGGAACTCGTCGGCCACGGTCTGCGCGAGACCCCCTACCTGGGAGAACAGAAACGTCAACTCCAGCGGCTGTGGACCGGCGCTACGGTCAACCTGAAGCGGATGTTCAAACTTGCCCAAGCCAAGAACGTGGATTTGGGTATCGTCTTGGCTCGCCTGAGCCCGGGTCAGATGGGACTGGCGCCAGGATAGCCCGGCCAAGAGCCCAGATCGGGTGGCCAAGGGGGCTAAGAATGACCAGGCGGCTCAGCATGAGCCCACCTTCGGCAGCGAAACCTGTCCCTGTTGCCGCCAACTGCCAGCTCGGTCAGCCTATCGCATTGTCAAAGTACAGGTCCCCAAAAAACAGGGGGTTCTTCAGAGGTCTTTCTCAGGAACCACTCGGATTTGGGCGGTTCGTATCTTGGTCATTCGGGGTCACCAGTTCGACGGCCACTTGAAGTGCCCGTTCATCTCCTCGTGGCCGTCCATGGCCATCAGCTCCTCCATCACCCCCATGGCTTGGTCGTAGGATTTGGTCTGGTGGCTGTCGAGCGAGTTCCACAGCAGGATGGAGCGGTCGCCGGTTTCGAACGCCAGCAGGTTGCGCTCCATGTCCAGCCAGTGCGGCAGGAGCGCCTCAAGCATCAGCTTTGGCGGCAGCGCGCCGACATGGATGGGTTGGATTCCCTTCTTGCTGACGACGGCTGGCACCTCCACCACCACGTCGTCGGGGATGCCCTCGATCGTTCCGCGGTTGGGGACATTCACCTCGTACTGCCCCTGGTTGTCGTTGATCAGTCCGTCGATGATGGGCACAGTCTGCTCGCTGGTCCTGTCGGCGCCGAAAACCTCGGCGAGCCTCGCCTTGGGGTCGTTGGCCACCGCCGTCATCTCGGCGATGTGCTCTTGCAGCTGCTGATCGAACCAACGCCGTCCTTTCACGGTGTCCGGCCCTCCAAACGGCTCACCGAACCAATACCTCTTGGTCTCGAAATCCGTATGCAGCCACCACTCCCCCCGGTGGACGGTGCACCCGACGGTCGGACCGGCGCCCACCCGGCGGTAGGTATCGCCCACCGGAAACAGACCGTACATACGGTACTGGTTCACAGCGGCCCGCGACATCTGACAATCGTGTGTGCGATGCGCCACGTGCGCCCGCCAGTATTCCTCGGCCTTTGTCTCAATCCACTCGTCGATCAACGGGTACGCATCCTCGCCTTCGTAGAGAAAATGGGTCAGCCAGATGTTGTGGTTGAAGCCGGGTGCTTGCCAGGTGACCCGGTCGGGGTTGATGCCGATCGTCTCGGCGATCTTGCGATAGCCATTGTGGCCGTGGCACAGGCCGCAGATCTTGATGCTCGTCTCGCGGCTCGCCAGCGTGCAACAATTAAACACCGGGTTGGCCGACTGGATCAGCCAGGCGTCGGGACAGGTCTCCTCCATCTCCTGCGCGATGTCCAGGATCAGCTGCAACTGGTAGTACTCCCCCAACTGCACACCGTCGTAGTAGTAGCCATGCTTGGCCGCGATGTCGCGCATCGCCCATTCGTGGTCGTGGCCCTTGACGTAGGCGGTATTGATGACAAAGTCGGCGTCTTGCAAGGCAACGCTGCGATCGGTGGTGCTCTCAAAGCTCAACTGCGTGCCCATCTCGTCGGCGTAACGCACGGCGAGCCTGTGAACCATAGCGAGCCGTTCCTGGCTCAAATCCATGAAACAGACGTGGCTACCACTCAAGCTCTCGGTCAGGCAGAGATCCTTGACCAAGCCCAACGAGAACTGGGCGCTGCCGGCTCCGACGATGCTGACCTTGACGGAAGTAGACATCTGTGACCTCCTTTGGCCACACTCATAAATGATTTTCTGCCCCCGTAAGGGGGGGAGAGTGCGTCATTTGAATTACGCAGACTCTCGTCGGTAGAGCCCTTAACAAATTGGCCGTTTGGTGGCAAACTTCTCTCATCTCCATTCCGCTTGAGAGGGAGGTATGGATGCCACGACTGGCGCAGCAAGTGGACAGTGATGGCGAGCACGTCTGGCTCACCATGGATGGGCAAAGGCTGGTACCCTTGCGCATCGGCGATCAGGAGGGACTGAAGACCGCCACGACCTGGCTGGTGGACGGTCAGGTGGTCGGCGCTGTAGAGGCGGCGGCGGTGCGAGGTGTCACGCCACGCGCCGTGGAAGCGCATCAGGCTACCTACGCCACGACGGGGGATAGCGCCGCTTTGGTGGATCGGCGGCACTTCAGTGCGGGACAGCAAACGGCGTACCGGATGGGGTCCCACAAGCCAGGCCTGGTACGCCAGGCCACGCTGAACCTGCTGCAAGGCCAGCGGAACAGCGGGCGGCGTCTGGCCGAGCAGTTGGGCGAGGTCGTAGATGACCGCACCGTGGACCGCCATCTCCACGCGATGGGCTGGCGGACGGCGGAGGCAGCCGGGCTGCGCGAGGAGGTGGCGGCCTATGTGGAGGCAGAGCGGCAACGGGCCTACTGGGCGGGCGTAGCAGGAGTGCCGTTGGAGACGGTGCTGACCGGCGGCAGTCCACGCGAGTGGCAGGGCCCGCAGTGTGGGTGGGTGGGGGTGGCGCTGGGGATCGTCCACCTGACGCTCAACGGTACGTGGGAGAGCCTGAAGCGCCTGACCGTCATGCCTGTGCCGGTGTTGAGCCAGTGGCCGGCGTTGCGCGTATGGTACGTCCTGCTGGTCTACCTGCTGGCGAGCGCAGGGGCGCGTGTGAGCCAGGCCAAGCACTTCGCCTGGCAGCAGGTGCAAGGGTTGTTGAGCGGTTGTCGGCGCTTGTCGGCCACCAGTCTGCGTGGCTGGCTGGTGGCGGTGGCGCAGAGGGCGCAGCAGGGCGTGAGTGTGTGCCGCTCGGACGGGCAGGAGGAGACCATCACCTGCCTGCAAGACTACCAAGAGGAAGCCGTGGCCCAACGGGTGCGGCGTGGGCTGATCCGGGGGCGGGCCATCTACCTGGACGACTACGTCAATGCCATCTTCCGCCGGGAGCCGATTGCACGGGCGAAGCACGGGACGCGCTACGTGGTCTGCAAAGCCTTTCGTCGCCACCTGGCCCAGGATGTGGACACCGGTCACGCCGTGACCTGCCCGCTGGGGCCATCGGACGTCACCCCGCTGGCGGTGCTGGAGCAAGTCATCACCTCGATCAACGGTGGACTGGAGCGCGTCTGCTCCGGCCGGCAGGTGGGGCTGGTCATCGCCGACCGCTGGTGGAGCGTCAAGGCCGTCATCGGCTGGGCCTTGCGGGGCGGGCTGAAGTTGCTGACGTGGGGGAAGAACATCAAGACGATGCGGCAGGCCTTGGCAGGGGTGAGTGAGGAGGAGCTCAAACAGCACCCGGTCACGGTCGAGGTACGGGATGAGGCCACCGGGCAGACGGTGGAACAGCTCACGGGCTATCGTCTCGACACCGAGTTGTCCATCTACGAACAGGAGCCGCCGATCCGGTGTGTGGTGGAGTGGGACGGTCAGGCTGGGAGCAAGAAGCGGGCGCGACTGGTGATCGGGGTAGGGCCGGACGAGATGGACGAGGGCGCGGTGGTCGACG
>Ga0315295_10003494_pt1 | contig 13381 bp, 10 predicted proteins | sample YL17G14_0_MG_FD_204453 | JGI IMG/M metagenome (GOLD analysis project Ga0315295, IMG submission 204453) | Sediment microbial communities from Yellowstone Lake, YNP, Wyoming, USA - YL17G14_0 | ecosystem: Environmental > Aquatic > Freshwater > Lake > Sediment | place: USA: Wyoming | collected... | reverse complement strand
GGGAAGAGACTTCAGAGGTTCCTGAAGGAAGGACGCATCACGATTGCGACCTTCACGAGTGCAGCGACCTTCAATAACTTTATTGAGATCATGGGAACCGATGCACTTTCCCTTCTTCAGGACATCATCATCGCCGTGATTGGGCCTGTCACGGCGAGGGCGGTCGAAAAGGCTGGTCTCAAGGTCGATATTATGCCGGAGGAATCGACCATCGAGGCGATGGTCGCAGCTATTCAAGAAAGGTTTACAGGCGGGAACTAAACTTTTTCTGCAGGTATGATTCTTATAAACCTCTTTTTCCCGACTTTGAAGAGATAGTGGCCTCTTGGAAGTTTTCTGTCCGGGTCATCCGTCCTGTCACCGTTGACTGTGAGACCGCCCTGCTTTATCAACCTTAACGCTTCACTGGTACTGGGAACTGCACCAGCCGCTTTCAGGAGTTTCGGAACCCAGATCTCCTCCTCTTCCCATTCATATGCGAAGGTCTCGATCTCCTCCGGAACCCCTTTCTCTTTAAAGATGTTCTCAAACTCCTCTTTCGCCCTGGAGGCTGCTTCCCTCCCCCAATACCGTGCGACGATCTCCAGTGCGAGATTCTCCTTTGCCTTCTTGGGGTGGAGCGATCCAGCTCTTATCTTTTGCGGCAGGGCATTCAGCTCCTCTCCAGAAATGTGGCTGAGGAGCTCATAATACCTGAGCATTACCTCATCGCTGATCGACATGACCTTTCCGTACATCTCCCCCGGCGGTTCGGTGACGCCGATGTAGTTTCCGAGGCTCTTTGACATTTTCTTCACCCCGTCGAGACCTTCGAGGAGGGGCATGAGGACGAGACATTGGGGCTCCTGACCGTACTCCTTCTGGAGATCCCTCCCCACGAGGAGATTGAACTTCTGGTCCGTGCCGCCTAGCTCCACATCAGCCCTGAGGACGACAGAGTCGTACCCCTGAATGAGGGGATAGAGGAACTCATGGATGCTGATGGGGCTCTGGCTGGTGAAACGCTGTTTGAAGTCGTCCCGCTCGAGCATCCGTGCGACAGTGTAGCGGCTCGTCAGCCTGATGAGGTCCTCGACGGCCATGGAAGACATCCACCTCGAGTTGAAATCGATGATCGTCCTTTCCTGGTCGAGTATCTTGAATATCTGTTCCTTGTACGTCCTGGCGTTCTCGATCACATCTTCCCGTGTGAGGGGCTTCCTCATTTCACTCTTGCCCGATGGATCCCCAATCATCCCGGTGAAATCGCCAATGAGGAAGATGACGTCATGACCGAGTTCCTGGAACTGCCTCATCTTCTCAAGAAGCACTGTATGGCCGAGGTGGATATCCGGGGCTGTGGGATCGAACCCTGCCTTGATCCTCAGGGGGGTATTCTCCTTATACGATTTCTCAAGCTTCTGGAGGAATTCATTCTCGAGGATGATCTCAACCGTCCCTCTCTTGATTATCTCTAACTGTCTTTCCGGTTCGAGCATAGGGTCTATCATAAATCGGAAGAGGGAATAACGTCAAATGACATCAAACCCTTTCCTAAATTCTAAATGTCGGAGATAAAACCTAAGTTTTGCAAAAAAGACATGGCAGACATCCCTCAAAGGCTTTATGAGGCGATGAAAAATTGAGAATTGGCTTGTAATGTTGTATCTCACCTGCAGTGTGGTTTTTCAGTGGAGCTTGAAACGTGGCTTCCGATACTTCAAGGTATCGCCGATAAAGGCTTTCTCGGGACATCCGCCATGTCTCTGCCGATAAAGTTTCTGCAACTGGCAGGAAATCTCAGACTTGAATATATAAGAATATGTAGTGGAAGGAAAATGCTATAATGCTTCTTGACGTCTATGGACGCAATCGAGAAACTCAGGGTTCTTTCGGAGGATTCCCGTTACGACCTTGCCTGCGCCTGTGGTACGGCGAATAATGACGATCACCGGGAAAGGGGTATCGAGGGGAAATGGCTCTATCCAGTGACGCTCCCTGACGGGGGCAATTCGGTCCTCCTCAAGACACTACTTTCGAACTCATGCGTGAACGACTGCAAGTACTGTCCTCTGAGATCCGAAGCCAATATGCGGCGCTGCACACTGGGGCCCGAAGAAATCGTGCACATCTTCATGGAATATGTGAGGAGAAGGAAGGTCTTCGGACTCTTCCTGAGTTCGACTGTCATAAGAAACCCGGACTTCACAATGGAGAAGATCAACACCGTTGCCCGCCTCCTGAGACAAAGACATGGGTACCGGGGCTACATCCATTTGAAGATCATTCCTGGCGCCTCTGATGCGGCAGTCGAGGAATCCCTCTCCCTCGCGAGTGCCGTCTCACTTAATATTGAAAGCCCCGGGAAGGCGCGTTTCGCCGCTCTTTCGAGCAGGAAGGACTACTTCCATGACATCATCCGCCCCCTCACACTCATGGGAAGGCTCACGGCATCAAACGAGAGGTATGATAGGGTGAAATGCACGACCCAGTTCATCGTCGGCGCTTCTGACGAGACTGACGGGGAGATCATCGACTCCGTCTTTACCCTTTATAAGGGGATGAACTTCAAGCGCGTCTATTTCTCGGCGTACCAGAAAGGGCTCGGCTCTCCCGACATCCCGGGGGAACGGCGTGTCTACGCACATCCTGAGGAACCCTTTGTCCGGGAGCACCGCCTCTACCAGGTTGACTTTCTCATACGAAAGTACGGGTTCTGCCGGGAAGATATCATGCTCGATAGCTCAGGGAACCTCCGGCACGACAAGGACCCCAAGGAGGTCTGGGCAGATGCCCATCCCGAATTCTATCCCGTCAGCGTCAATTCGGCAGATAAGGAGATGCTGTTCAGGGTCCCCGGCCTCGGCCCTGAAACGGTGCGCAGGATTCTCAAGGCGAGGAGGGAAAGAAGGATTACCAGTCTTGAGAACCTGGGGGTGAGGGGGAAGAGGCTGGAGAAGGTGAAGAGATATGTCGTGTGAATTCAATTTTAGGTATCTAAGAAAACTGGCCTCTGGGCAGGATTTTGGTTTAACTTGTTGACTTGGAAAGAGAACTTACTATTCTCTAATTTCTATATGATTGCTTAATTTCTGTGTATTCGGATATTTTTTTCGAGACCGCTTGCCCTTAGGTAACTTCCGCAACTGTATGACTAACCGTAAAACCTCATTTACAGACTTATCGTTTGTAAAGACACGAGCCACATCAGGTTATAGTAGCACAAGATTGGTGCCTTCCTTGAAACGATGAGCATACTTTCCCCGGATTCCGGTTTTCAATAACGGCCTCAGGTCGTATTCTGGTCGCAGATCGTCTTCGATCTCTTGTTTATTTCCCTTCTTCTTAAGCCTCTCTTTCTTTTTTAGTTAATTCTCTTGCGCTGATGCTTTGTTAGCCTGCTATTTCCTTCCTCCGTACATCGTAACTATTCCATATTTATAGAAACAATCAACATCCTTGAAGCCAATACTCTGCAAAGCTTTGAGTTGAGCACCCAAAGTATCAGGTTTGTTATCTGTGTTGTCTTTGTATCTTCTGATAATATCGTCATAATAATTGCCATCAATGCCTAAAAATGATTTTCTTTCTTCAATCCATTGCTTCCAAAGTAAAAGATACCACTGCTCAAGTGCATCAGAGGGAGCAAGGATAACATCAATATTCAAAAAGTAGCCTCCACCATTTAAATGGGAGTAGATAGTCCTGAATAAAGCTGCCTTTTCCTCCATAGTCAAATGATGTATCGCCAGCGAAGAAACTATAAAATCATAGCTTTGGAGGTTATTGTTTTTATTCAAAATCTCTTGAAAACTTGCTCGAATAAAACGAATATTTACAAAATCTTTCAGGCGGCCTTTTGCTTTATTCAGCATATCTTCAGAACCATCTATCAAAGTAGCAGCTATTGAGTTATCTATTTTTAAAAGTTCCTGAACAACGATTCCGTCTCCACATCCAAGGTCAAGGACCCTGCTATCTGGCTTATTGCCAATGAAATGCTTATAGAAAGACTTCAAGATTTCAAGAAGTCTTCTCCGCTCAACAATATAAACATCCGCATTATCCCTGTACTCCTGTGTAAATTCAGGTTTTGCCCATTGCGATGTATTAAATTCTGTCATAAATCTATGTTAGGCTAACGATTTGGGTACCGAGCGCCACTGCAATATTTAAGTTTAGATGACCATGTTTCTCGGCGTCTGGTTGACCCAATTGATACTCATATTTCTACGATAATCTCTTAATGATTCTTTTAGCCAGGCCATCTTCAATTTCTTTGTGCCTTGGAATAGGCTGACTACTCCCCGTTTGAGGATTTTTGAACCAATCATGGTTCCCACCATGACGCACAAAAACACAACCGATTGAATTGATGATTCTAAGTAGTTCTTCTCTTTTCAAATTGCTACTTCCAATATCTGAAAAGGTTTTGCATCGGGAACTAAACCTTTCCTGATATCATCATGGATTTCTATTAAATTGTCTCTCAATTCTTCCAAAGACTTTCCTTGGCTTTCATAGTCGGGATATTCCTGGATATGTCCAACAAACCATTCTTTCTCTTCTTTATATAGAATATTTATTTTCATACATCCTCCCTTCCCTATTTTTGATTGTTTATGACTAACAATTACTATAACCGGCAGGTTTTTTCCCATTTTACTCGATATCATTATAGCATAGCGGGATTTCTTGAAAAGGAAAAAATCTCAATAAAATCAAGCCGAGACTGAATCGCGCTGTGGGCATATCATGGTAATAAGGACTAAAAGCCAGGTTGGCAAAATACAGGAACAACAAGGTGAAGGAGCTCTTGGGCCATAAGACGATCACAATAACGATGAGGTATGCACACCATTGCCCTGAAAGTCTGAGCTGGAGTCTGGATTTTTTGGACTCGTGCTGCAATGGTGCTACAGTCGATGCTGTAAAGGATATAGAATGGTGGGCGATGCTGGTTTCGAGCCGGTACTTATACCCCTTAGAATGGCTCCATAAGCCACTCGAAAAAGTTTTAGTGACGGTAAGGTCCACTTATTGAAAGCTACTTCCTGAAACAAACGCCCAACTCGTTGCCATCAGATTGCTGAGTTCACCTACTACTCCGCAATTAAAAACAGGGGCTAAGCTGGCATCACTTTCTCACAGGAACCAACATCGAATCAACATCCTAACACTGCGCGGTCTTCTTCCTGTAACAGAGAGTGTCTGGAGTTTCGTTGTGGATGAGGTGTTCACCTGAAAACCATCATATTTTTCAGTTGATTACATGTGCTGATTACCGGTAGAAATATGTGAGAGCAGCCAGAAGCACAAACTATGACAGCAAAGACCGATGAAGGTTGGCTTATCCCTAGATTTCAATGGGTAGACGACAAGAAACAATAAATTATAGTAAATTGAGAGCCCTGAGCTATAATATCAGGCATGGATCTTACGGTGTGGAGGAATCGGAGGTCGATAGAAGATGACGGCCACTAGTCTGCCTCCCCCCGATAGAGTTGTCGCTATGCCTGCGCCCTTGCAGTGGAGACAGCCATGTGCAAACATGGAGAGTACTCTACACCAGTTGTCCCCCTATATAGGGAAGATTAAAAGCAGCATCGCTGGCGAGCTGGTCGAACGTTATTCCAATCCCGGCGACCTAGTAGTGGATCCTTTTTCCGGCGCCGGGACAATCCCTCTCGAGGCTGCTCTTCACGGCAGACGGGTGTTTGGAGCAGACATCAGCCCATATGCCGGCATTCTCTCCAAAGCAAAACTGTCTCCCCCTCTGTCGCTTGATGCTGCACTGCACCTCGCCGAGGAGGCGTTGGCGGAAGCCTCTGCTTTGCCCGATCCCGACTTGCGCGCTGTGCCTCGTTGGGTTCGCAAGTTCTTTCACCCAGCTACGCTTAAAGAAACACTTAATTTTGCGGCAATTTGTCGGCATCCAGGCAACGAGTTTCTGATGGCTTGTCTGTTAGGGATTCTTCATCACCAGCGCCCCGGCTTCCTCTCCTACCCGAGTAGCCATCTCGTTCCATACCTGCGCGACAGGAAATATCCGAAGGACAAGTTCCCGGAGATGTATACCTACCGGGAACTGAGGCCACGACTTCTGGCAAAAATCAAAAGAAGCTATAGGCGATTCTCGAGGCCAGAGCCATCGTCGATACTGGCTTTCCAAGGCACGCCTGTCCAAGATCTTAAACTCCCGCCACGTATAGGAGCGATAATCACAAGTCCTCCCTATATGAATGCGCTGGACTACGGCAGAGATAACCGACTTCGTTTATGGTTCATCGATCCGAGCCTCGCAACCAAAGTTGACAACGGCGTTACCCAACGGAGACTGGCCTTCTGTGAGGCAATAACTATTCTGGCTCGGAAGATCGAGCGAAGCTTGAAGCCCAAGGGCTATTGTGTCTTTATTGTGGGAGAGGAACTTAGGCGCAGTTTTGAGGCTCATCCTTCCGAGACAGTTTTCAATATAATACATGAACATGCGCCATCACTCTGCCCCAAAGAACTATTGGTTGACGATATTCCCGACGTGCGTCGGACACGTCGCGAATGCAGGGGCGTCAAATCTGAGCACATTATGGTATTCCAGAGAAGATAGATGCGCGCGAACCTTCCCAATGCCAATTGGTTTATCGGAAAGTCCGTGCCTGAACGGGGCGACATTGTGATCCACCAACTCGTTAAGAGCGGGAATGACGGCCATGTGTTCAAGGGCCACTCGGATTTGCTCGCGCGAGATTGGGCTTGCAAAGTCATCCCTCGTAACAATCTCGTGCTTGGAGAAGACGGTCAGCCGGCTTGGAAGGCAGAGGTGTTAAAGGCTAATTCCCTGACTAACGCCACTGTTGTGAAGTTTGAACAGATTGAGGAGTGGTTAGATGAGGTTGCGGGCGTCGATTGCGTTGTTCTCATCTCGGAGTTTATAGAAGGCTCCGACTTAAAGGACTTTATCGCAAAGAACAAAGGGAAGATAGATATTCCTTTCATCATGATCTTTCTTTCTACAACCTTGAACCTCTTCAATGAGATGAAACTACGCGGCGTTACCCACGGTGACCTGCACACCGGCAACATCCTCGTCCAAAACAAGTCCGAATACGACTTGATTAGTCCGCGCCACGTTTTCCGGATAACTGATTTCGGAGTGGCCGAGGCAACTAGTGACCGAAGATTCAAAGATGATTTCGATCAAATTGCCGATGTTCTTAGACAACTGCTTGAACATGTCAACTACTCGACATCTTCCCCGCACGACAAGTTCCTGTTTAACGCTCTGAATAATCAGTTCTTAGCCCGGCATCTGGTCGAGCGCAACCCAACGCTCGACCCATTGGCGAGAGATCCCAAGCGGCTATTTGATCGTCTCCATGAGCTCGGCATTGAATTCGAGAAATCTGCCGGAGGCGTAATACCGCAACTGGTAACGCCGTTTGACTTTTTGAGTTGTGAGCAGATTGGTGATGAGCCCAGTCTATTAAAAGCGCTCTACTCAGAACTTTTTCTGGGGTTACGGGAGATAGAGAGCCGAAACAACGTCGTTGTCACGGGGCCACGGGGTTGCGGCAAGAGCACTGTTTTCAAGAGTCTGAGTCTTCGTCACAAGCTGCGAGTAAATGACGCGGCACCGGCTACTACTACTTATATCGGCGTCTATTATCGATGCGATGACCTCTATTTCGCTTTCCCTCGTTATGAGAAGCCGGCACGAGAAGAGGCTTTTGACCTACCAGTGCATTTTGTGACGGCCACGTTGCTAAGCGAGCTTCTGGAATCGTTTGAGCGTTGGGCTGTCACGCATTTCGAAGAAGAATTCCACCTTGGAGAAGCTAGGGCATCACAGACGCTGTGGGCGTCGCTGGATATCAAGCCACCGAAGCAACCAGGAATTGAAACCCTTAGGGCCATATCGACCGAACTTCAGAGGCAGCGTCGGCGGGCAGCCGAAAAACATCGGTTCGTCCATGACCCCAAGCGCCCTATAGGAGAATGCTTCGGGGCCGACGTGCTCCAACGGACTTGCGCCGCTTTGATAGAATCCTTTTCTTTTCTTCACAACCGCCCATTTTACTTCTTCATAGACGACTACTCCTCTCCGAAGGTCACAAAGGCGCTTCAGGAAAATCTTAATCGTGTCTTCATGCAGCGGTCATCAGTATGCTTCTTCAAGCTTTCGACGGAAAGTCCGGTATCTTTTTCCAAGAGTGACATCGACCATAAAATCTATGTTGAGACTCGTGAATTCATCCTGCACAACCTTGGTCTTGTCTATTTGCAAGCAGATACTCAACCGAAACTTGAATTCATCGAGGATGTCTTTAGGCGGAGGTTATCTGCGCCAGCGAAGGGTTATCCGGTCAAAGAGCTGGAAGAACTCTTGGGCACAAATCCATCGCAGAAGTTCAACGATGATGCAAGGCAGTTGAGAGAAGGCAAGAAACCGGAGTTTTGGGGCAAGGAAACACTATGTCGATTATGCAGTGGTGACATTCATTACCTTATCAGTCTCGTCCGCGAGATGGTTGTGTTGACGGGAGGTCCGGATGAGGTCGAAAAGGGTCAGGTTGTGCCTCGAGTTTCTCCGCGGCTCCAAAATAAGGCCATCAGAGAGGCAGCCGGCATTTTTCTTAAGAATATGCGTAGTATCCCGAGGCATGGTGACCAGTTAGTGGCCATCGTCACCGCCTTTGGAAACGTTGCGCACTCATTTCTGAAGTTTCGCGACTCAAAGAACGAAGTTGGTAGCCCGCCCCACAAAGCCAGCAGGATTGAACCCTACGAGCCGTTTACCCTCTCTCAGCTGGCACAGCAGCTCTACGATGACCTGTTGCGTTATTCGGTTTTTATCGAAGATTTTCGAGGTAAGAGTCGACGCGGAAAGGTTGTCCCTCGCCTCTACCTGCAGCGCTTCTTGATTCCGCATTTCAATCTGACGTTCAGTTTGCGCGATTCAGTTGAGCTCGAACCAGCGGACTTCGAACTATTTCTTCTTGAACCATCAAAACTCGAGGACAAGAAACGCTTGCGAGCGTACGAACGGGTAACGGATAATCTTCCACTGGACTTTGACGGAGAAGGAGAGTGACCAATGCATGTTTTGCGCCAAGATGAGAAGTTAGCTTCGCTTCCGAAGCCGCTTCTTCAACTGACTAGTCAGTTTAATTTGAATTCAAATGATTGTCTTGTTATGTGTGTTGGCTTCGAGGATCGTGCAGTGGGCGTTCTAAAGAACGCGTTAGTGACCTCGTCTCATTTTAAGGTGATAATTGTTCACTACTTGCCGTTCATACTGGAAAACCGCCTCCGCGAAATTGAAGAACTGTGCCATCAGGCTAAATTGCAAGTATCGGAGGTTATCTACGACCGTCAGAATCCCACTGGTTTTGGAACTACTTTACTAGAAAAAGTTGCCGGTGTTCGAGGGCGTATTTTTCTCGACATTTCTGGAATGTCTCGTCTTTTGATCGTGCAAAGTCTAGCCGCTTTGGCATGTAAGGAGGGTGGACTCCAAGATTGCCTCGTTGCTTACGCCGAGGCCGCTGAATATCCGCCAACTACATCAGAGGTCGAGCAAGCACTCAAGCAGGCTGAAGAAGACCCGATTTATACAATTCTGCTCCTCTCGTCTGGGGTTTTCGATGTGACCGTGGTGCCAGAGCTGTCTCCAACCTCCATCGGTGGAAGTCAAACTAGACTTGTGGTTTTCCCAACTTTTAGTGCAGACCAATTGACCTCATTAATTAATGAGCTGGGACCTTCCCGACTCACATTGATTCACGGGATCCCACCAAGACCTCATAACAAATGGCGTACTGCTGCTATTACAAAAATCAATCGCCTTGATAGCATCCGGATCCCACGGGAAGAGTTGTCCACCAGTACCCTCGACTACCGAGAAACGCTGAGCGCGCTCCTTGAGCTCTATTCGCGTTATTCAGAACGGGAACGTCTTCTAATTTCTCCAGCCGGGAGCAAAATGCAGGCAGTGGCAGTTGGTTTGTTTCGGGCTTTTATCGATGATGTTCAGATCGTGTATCCAACACCAAAAGAGTTCTGCTCTCCTACGAATTACACAAAAGGGGTCATTCAGCTCTACTCGCTTACGCTAAATGACTTTTCTGTTGAGAGCGCCGCTTGCGTAGTTGACACGCGGTAATTCAAACCCGGACGTGAGATGCATAAGAGAAACGTTTTGTTCCGTGTATTAGGTGCTCGACTAACCCTCGCTGTCTTTGCAGTAATTACCATTTGAAACATAGCGGACAAGTTAAATCGACATTCTTGCGGCTTTCTGTGAGAAAGTGATGCCAGCTTAGCCCCCGTCTTTAATTGCGGAGTTGTAGGTGAATCCCACATTATTCGCCAGCACAGAAACAGTGTTGGTTAGCAGGTGAACACCTCATCCACAACAAAACTCCAGTCACTCTCAAGTACAGGAAGTAACTGAAAGAAAGAGGTATCTCATGGCAGCAAAAAGTCTATTTTAGGGATAACACCTACTACCTGACACTCGCGCCGTTTTAGAGACATCACAGTTACTGAGATAAACATGCCTTATAATTACTCCTCATATGTTGCTTTTTGTGCTATGAAAATGATAAAACAGTTTGCAGAAAAGCAGGACAGGATTCCGAGCCCTGAGGACGAACGTGAATATCCGTATTCCGGGTATTGGTGGAAGGCTGTAGCTTATACCTTGCTTTTGGGAAGGGTTCGACAAAAAGGGCAGGACGCCTTGCTCTCGGCGCTCTTTACATCCGGCTGGGCATACACCTTCTCACATAATAAGGCATAATAAGGCAGATTGGTTTTATCTGAATAATACCGGGAAAATCTTGCTCGGGCTTATAAATCCTCCGCAAAAACCGGCAAGAACTGTTGAATTCAGAGCATTGCCTAACCTTTGTGTTTTTGCAGGTACAGATGTATCCTCCGAAAAGCTGATAACGCTTTTCCATTATACAAGGATTAAAAGGATTGACCGGATATTTGAGTTTCAACTGGATAAGAAGGCCATGAGCGAAATGCCGTCCAGGACCTCTGCCGGCAAGGAACTCAAAAAAACGCTTCAGGATCTTCTTGGGAACAGGGTGGAAACCGGGGGGACGCTTCACATCACCAGTTGTAGCGCGCTTGTCATACCTGAAGACCCTGCTATGATTGAAGTAATCCGGAAACACGCTAAACTGAAAGGCTGTATCAAGCGAGGGGAACCTCCCGGTTATCTCCTTGTCAAAAGCGAATCAGATATATTCAACTTCGTAAAACGTTGCAGGGAATTCGGATTCGACATTAAGGAAAGTTAAGATTAGGTAATGACCGGTTACCATCCTGAAAACCCGTTGATAGTGCAAGGCGATCACACCATTTTAGTGGAGGTCGACAGCCCGCATTATGAGCAGGCGCGAGACGCGCTTGTTCGTTTTGCTGAGCTAATAAAATCGCCGGAACACATACACACCTACCGCGTTACTCCTCTATCAATATGGAACGCCTGCGCCGCCGGAGTCGGGACAGATGAGATTGTATCGGCGCTCCTCACATATTCCAAATATGCTGTGCCGGAACATGTACTTGTCGAGATAAAGGACTTCGCCTCCCGTTTCGGCAGACTTAAGATATCGTCTGAGGAACGCGGGATGATACTGTCAACAGACAATGCTCCTCTGGCCGAAGAGATCTCGCGCAACCGTCACATCGTGCCTTTTCTGCTTGACCGGATAACGCCGATGGAATTCCTGATTTCTCCGGAAGTCAGGGGGCGCATCAAACAGGCGCTTATAAAAATAGGGTTCCCGGCAGAGGACCTGGCCGGCTATACTGATGGCGAACCGCTACCGTTTACCTTGCGGACTATTGCCCGGGGCGGCGCCGCTTTCCATCTCCGGGAATATCAGAGACAGGCCGCTGCTGCCTTCCATGCGTTAGGGACCGCTCGTGGAGGGTCGGGAGTAGTTGTCCTGCCCTGCGGCGCAGGCAAGACGATCGTGGGCATGGCCTGCATGAATGAAGTGCAGGCCTCGACGCTGATACTTGCGACCAATGTGACTGCGGTCCGGCAGTGGATTGCGGAGATTTTGGACAAGACAACCCTGACCGAAGACCAGATCGGTGAATATTCCGGCAACCAGAAAGAGATACGGCCTGTCACCGTCTCAACTTATCAGATCATGACCTGGCGGAAAAGCACGGAGGATGATTTCAAGCATATGGAACTCTTCGACCGACGAAACTGGGGTCTGATCATCTATGACGAGGTGCATCTGTTGCCTGCTCCTGTCTTCCAGGTAACAGCCGGATTGCAGGCTCGCCGCAGGCTTGGACTTACCGCCACGCTTGTGCGGGAAGACGGGCGTGAGGAGGACGTATTCGCGCTTATCGGGCCGAAGAAGGCGGATGTGCCGTGGAAGGAACTCGAAACACAGGGCTGGATAGCTGCCGCCAGATGCACCGAGATCCGAATCCCGATGCCTGCCCCGTTGCGCATGCCCTATGCTATGGCGGATGCGCGGCAGAAATTCAGGATCGCCTCTGAAAATCCGGACAAGCTCAATACCGTAATCAGTCTTGTGGAACAACATAGGGGTGACCGGATACTTATTATCGGCATGTATATTGAGCAGATAAACAGAGTGGCTGAATTGCTTGACATACCGATCCTGACCGGCACAACGCCGCAGAAAAAGCGGGACAGGCTGTTCGATGAATTCAGGTCCGGCAGGACGCCTGTTTTGGCGGTATCCAAGATAGCCAATTTTTCGGTGGACCTTCCGGACGCCTCTGTGGGCATTCAGATATCCGGGACCTTCGGTTCGCGACAGGAAGAGGCCCAGAGACTCGGCCGCATACTTCGCCCCAAACCCGGATCAAACCAGGCCTTCTTCTATACGCTTGTAAGCCGTGATACATCCGAACAGGACTTCGCGCTGAAGAGGCAGCTCTTTTTGTGCGAGCAGGGATATGAGTACCATATAGAATTCAGGGGGGAGGAATAGATGGACGAAAAAACAATGCTCAAGAAAATGTGCCATGACTTTTTGACCGGCGCCGATGTACGGGAGATCTGTAAGAACCGCCATTTCGCCCAGGCTAATGCCGCATCCGACGTTGTCATAGAAAGCCTTTTTTTGACAGGTTCAGGTTTGGAGGCAGCGGTTTCGTCATTGTCCCGCAAAGAGATAATAATCCTGCATTTAATGAACTTCAAGCGAGACATGGAAGACATTCCTTTTTTTGTGCGCATCTATGGGAATGAGAAAAACAACTGGAAATTCGGCTCGACTTATAATGAACGATACAAAGATATCCATAAAAAGGTCATGTCTTCGTTTGTGCATAAGGGGCTTATGCTTGTCTTTTATGTCGAAGACTGGCGGGCTGTAACAAAGCTCGAAAG
>Ga0315295_10003493_pt1 | contig 13384 bp, 15 predicted proteins | sample YL17G14_0_MG_FD_204453 | JGI IMG/M metagenome (GOLD analysis project Ga0315295, IMG submission 204453) | Sediment microbial communities from Yellowstone Lake, YNP, Wyoming, USA - YL17G14_0 | ecosystem: Environmental > Aquatic > Freshwater > Lake > Sediment | place: USA: Wyoming | collected... | reverse complement strand
ATATGATAATAGATTGACTTCGTTCAATATGAATTATAAGCCAGACGAAGACGAATGGACATGGGATGTATTTCAAAATTCCGCAGGGCAAGAAGACATTAACAATTATTCTAAAACCATTAAAAAAATGGAAACATTGTTCCCAAAAGAAGATTGGGATGGTATTTGGAACAGAATTAAACATGTTCCCGCTGATGTAGTCAACGCAAGATTCGCCGCACAATTAAAACCCAGTAGAAAAGCAAGCGGGCAATTAGGTAGAGAAGAAGATGTTACAAATTATAAAGCGGATAAAGAATATCATAAGGATTATCATGGAGTCAAGAGCAGAGATTATTCAGACTTAGTAAGTAAATTAGAATTGTTTTCCAAATAAAATGTGAGGAGGTTGTATGAATAAAAAAGAAATAATTTTAGAGGCATACTATAAAGATCCAACTTTTAACAGAGAAAAATTAGCGAGAACACTAGGAATAGATAGCGGTACAATAAGAAAGATAATAAGAAAAGCAAAGAAGAGCACAATAGATATAGGGCATAAACCGTTAGAAGACACAATTGAATTCAACAATACCTCAGAGAATTCCGCAAAATTAGATTTATCATCCATAACAATTAACTCATTAGAGAAAGCCTTAGAAGTAGCAAAGGTTGATCTTACCGAATGGAAAGTGGACCGATATCATATAGGATCATATCAGGTAACTCTTAAACTGAAAACAGCCACAGAATTAAAGAATAAAAATGGAGATACCATATATGAAGAAACTCCTAAAGTAGTAACCATGTATAAAATTCAAGTATGGTTGAAGAAGCTTGATAATATTGTATGGGTGAAAGCAATTAGAGAATTGATAAAAGAAGTTCCGAAAATCACTACCGAAATTCCTAAAAAGTTGGGCGATCCTAAAGGTGATTTTCTTCTGGAAATTGCATTGATGGATGTACATTTTGGAATGTTGGCATGGGGGAAAGAAACAGTAAATGACTATGATATTCATATTGCGGAAGACTTATATCTACATGCCATTCAGGATTTATTGGATAAAACAAAAGGATTCCCCATATCAAAAATACTCATGCCATTTGGAAATGACTTCTTACACATAGACGATCCGACAAATCTGACACCTAAAAATAGCAATCTTTTGGATACAGATAGTAGATTAATAAAGATTTATACCAAAGCAAAGAAAGCCGTTATAAAAGGAATTAATTATTGCAGAACTGTTGCGCCTGTTGATATTCAATGGATTCCCGGAAATCACGATCCTAATATATCATTTTATCTTTGCGATGTTATCGGAGAAGTGTTTTCGGAAGTATCGGATGTGCATGTTGATGTATCGCCCCGATGGAGAAAATATTATCCTTGGGGAAATGGGCTTATTTGTTTTACTCATGGTCTTGAAGAAAATCTAAGGGACTTGCCTTCTATTATTGCAACAGAAGAACCTAAACTTTGGAGTGAATCTAAGTATAGAGAGATACATATAGGGCATAAGCATAGAAAGATGGAAATGAGATGGACTAGTGTTGACACTCACCCAGGAACTATTATCCGAATGATTCCAAGCATTGCTACAGAAGACGCATGGCATTATAGAAAGGGATATATAAGAGGCTGGTATGCTGCCGAAAGTTATCTATGGGATAAGAGTGCAGGGATGGTTGCACAATTCACAAGTTTGATGAATTATGATAAATACAAAGCAAAGGATAAAAAAACTAACATACCGTTATGGAAATTGGAGGGTAGAAGATGAAAGACTTAATTGATAAATATTTAGTAGAGAATTTTGACAAGGAAATAGATGATTATAAAACTTTAAATGATGCTGCCCAAAATTATGGGGATGGATATAAAAAAGGACAGACAGAAATATGGTATATGACTTCCAATTCTTTTAGAAATTTATCTGCTGGTTCAAGATTTTTAGAAAAACATGGAGGTCTTCCTACCGTTAAGGACTTAAAAAATACTCATATACTTTTGGGAGATATAAAAGAAACCGATCTTGATAAAATATTTAACATGATGCAAGGAGAAGAATATTCGCCTAATGGTGAAGCTCGTTCTTTGATAAGAAATAAAAGATTGCAGCATACAAGTATGAGCGTAGGAGATGTTATAAAATCAAAAGGAAAATATTACATGGTGGATAATAATGGATTTTATCCATTGGAGGAATAAAATGAAAAATATAGAATTAGGGAAAATAGGAAATGTTGATGTTGATGAGGTATATGGAAAAGTAGAAAAGGATTTCCTTAAAAAATATAAGGATTTAGATAAAATATGGAACCATGTTATCAATGGAAAATCTATGGCAGATTGGATGCGAGAAGATTTTGAACCTAAATTGGAAAAGGCAAGAAAAAAATTAGAATCCCTTTCAATGAAGGATGCTGCCATAGAAAAAGAAGTTAGAAATTCAATAAGACTAACTCTTGCTTCCAATGCTTATTCATTTGCTAAAATGCATGGCCTTACCAAAGAAGACAAAACCATAATTGCCAAAATAGATAATTATATAAATGAAGAAGAACAACAAAATTTAAATAAAGCGGTAAATGCTTTTATTGATGGCGCACAAAAGATTATAGATACTTACTTCCATAAAAATTATGAAAATCTTAATCCCACTAAACTGGTCACTAAGAAAGGCGGAAGATATATTAAAGTAATTGCTAAACTAGGTGGTGTAAAAGGAAGTGATTCACCCGCACATGGAGATTCGGTATGGGCATTTATCGATGCTAAAGAAGGACCGACATTCGGAGATGTTTATAAAGCGGCAAGTTGGAATGCCCCGGCAAAGGGAGCAAGAGGAAATGTATTCAGTCAGCAAAATGGGATAGAAGCCGTTGGTGTACAAGGTAGTATTTGGTATGCTAAACAGGGAGGAAGATGATGAAATTTAAAGATTTTATATGTGAAGAAAATTTTAATATTGAAAAAGATGTACATGAATTCATATCAAAAAATGAATTCTATAAACACTATAAAACACCAGAAGATTTTCAAGGCACATGTGACGGAGTATCTTCGGATCTTTATAAATTTCTTATTGATAAGGGATATGATATAAATTTGATAGAAGGTATTGGAGCAAAATTCAAATTGCCCGAAAATCATCCTAATATTAATATACCACAATTTATAAGTCATGTAGTTTTAAAATATAAAAATAAAGTAGTGGATCTAACGGGTATGCAATTTGGATTTGATAAAGTAAGAATTATGCCTCTATCAGAATTTAAAAAACAATTTTCTAAAATAAAACCATTTGAAGCATGGAAAAGATAAATGCATTACCCTTCGTTTACTTCCTGTACTTCTATATTGAATTTCTCTGTTTGATAAAACTTATGTCTTATTTCACCATGCTTTTTCAGAAACCTAACTTGGTCACATATATCGAATATAAATGATCCTTCCTGTTTGTTTTCATGCAATCTGAGAGTTCTTCCAATGCTTTGAAGGACTCTTATTTTTGCTTTAAATGGAGATGCCATTATCATATATTTTAAATTTGGTATATTAACTCCTTGAGCCATTATTCCGTATGTGGCAATGAGAGCAATATTAGTTTTCCCTTGCATCATTTGTTGTCTCCAATCTTCTCTTGTCTCTATGTTGTCTTTCCCAGATAAAAACACTACTTCCTTTTTTGTATATTTCTCAAGGCATTTTTTTAACATATGCCCTTCATCTAATAATCCAACCAAAAGTAGTACATTATGATCCAATGATTCCACTAAATTTGCAATAAATTTCAATCTAAATTGATTCCTAAAAATTATATCTTTTATTTCAAGATATGTTCCCTTGGGTGGATGTAAGTAATTCATCAAAATAGCTTTTACGTTACATTTACTGATAAAGCCTTGATCTGCTAATAGACCCGAAGGATAGTCTTTCAATATAGGTCCGATATATGCCTTTGTGTTCCAATTATCCAATTCATTACTATGCAATGTGCCTGTAAATCCGAACTTATAATGAGCAGTTGATAATGACATTATTTTTTTCAATTCTCTGCTTTTGCATAAATGTGTTTCATCAACTATGACGATATCATAATTTTTTAACATCTTATGATTTTTAGAAAGAGATTGCCATGTAGATATTACTATATCTTCATCCCATTTATGACTATCGGCATATACCTTTCCTATACTATATTTTATACCATAATCTACCATATCGCTATGAAATTGTTCTATTAAAGAAAGTGAAGGAACTACAATAAGTGCTTTTTTGGCAAGTTTATTATCCAATAAGTTCTTGATAACATATGATATTACAGCGGACTTTCCACTAGCAGTAGCCGATCTAATTATTCCCTTTGCATATTTCAAACATGATTCTATTGATTCTTTCTGGTATGGTCTTGGTTGTAATTTTAAATCATATTTTATTTCTAAAGGAAATCCTCTGAATATTTTTTTAACATCTTCGCTTATTTCTAATTTTACTTCCGGCCATATCGCTTTATGAAATCTTATATAGTCAATCAAGAGTCCATACGGAAATGAATGGTTAGTTCCATTGATCATGCATGTTTTTCCGTTCCATTGTCCACTTCTATATAGCGGCATATGATAATATCCTGAAACGTGTTTTGTAAATGAATCAATCATAGAAGTTATATATTTGCGAGAATTGGTTCTGATGCGAATCTTTTTCTTGTCTTTCATTATCAATTTTACTTCTATGGCTTCTTCAAACGGAGCACATACAAGAGCCGCCGGAATTGGTTTGTAACTCATGCTCCCATTCTCTCTATATCACTATAAGTTTTCATTCGCCACCCTAATTGATCGAAGGCTTTGTAAGCAATTTCGAAGAATCTTACTCTAACCTTTTGTTTAGAAATGATTCTTTTCATTGCTATAATTTTCTTATCAGATGGAATGCAGAATTTTTCTATTTCAGGCTTCTGCCATTCATGTTCATCTTCAAATCTATAAAATTTATATCTAAGTCCTACGAGAAGTTCCATCTTGCTTTCTAAGCTTTCTAATTTCTGCAATTCTTGATAATACAATTCCTTGTATTTAATTGTCTTTAAAACATTTTCTTGAAGACGTTCTGATATATCAGTTTCATTAAAAGACAGCATGGTTTCTATTGGATGCTCGGCTTTTAGGGTTTCTAATATTTGTTGTTCTTCCGATTTTTCTTCTTCCATTTTTACCTCCTATAGTATAAATATAGTATAGCATAAAATATATCGAAACGAAATATCGATATTTACATTTTTAACATGTTGAGGTACAATGCCTTTGTATGGAAAAATTGGATAGTGATTTTTTGGAAAAGATCATACTAAAAAGCATGATCACGAATAAGGATTTTCTTGTTTTGATATCCAGAGTTTTTGAATCCCATTTTTTTGATGACCCCAATATACGCCAAATATTCGATTTTTCTAAAAAATATGTAAGCGATTACAATCAAGTACCTTCAAAAGAAATAATAATAAATTCAAGCAATTCAAGGGAAGATATAAAGAACATATTAGATAATGTAGAATCGATTGATTTTGACATAAACAGACACTATGAGTTTTTGTTAGATCAAACTAATGATTATTTGAAGGAAAAGGCATTAAAGGGGGCAATCCTTGATTCGGTGGATAATGTGGAAAGCCCAGAAAGACGGGGAGAAATAAGAGGAAAAATAGAAGATGCCTTATCGAGAGATATCAAAATAGATTTAGGATTGGATTATTTTGGTCAATTGAAAGAAAGACTTATAAGAATGTTTTCAGTAAGTTCAAATAAAATTCCTACTGGATTCCCAGAATTTGATGAATTCATTAATGGAGGATTTACACCATATACTCTTAGCATATTAGTAGCTAAAATCCATGCAGGAAAATCCAACACAATGGCTAATTTTGCTGCAAGACAAATAATGATGGGGTATAATATCGTACTTCTAACCTTGGAAATGTCAGAAGATGCTTTTTCTCAAAGGATGGACGGTATTTTTTCGTGTTTAGATATCAATAGGATATATTCGTCCGAAACGTATAAGCGTCGGTTAATACAAAAACTAAAGGAGGTAAAAGAAAAACCAGACAAAGGAATATTAAGAATTAAGGAATTTCCAACTGGTAGAGCATCCGTTATTGATTTTAAAGCGTATCTGAGGGAATTAAAAATGAGGAATTTTACTCCGCATATAGTATATGTGGATTATGTAAATTTGATGAAATCTGCTTTGAAATCAGATAGAAATATGTATGAAGTAGTCAAAGTAATATCGGAAGAATTAAGAGCATTATCATTCGATTTTAAAATACCAGTAGTATCGGTTTCACAATTAAATAGAGAAGGCACCTTTGTAAATTTCAGGGAGTTGGATTTCAATTATGTTGCCGAATCATTGGGGCTTGCGGCAACTGCCGATTTTATGGCTATATTAGGATTAGATGAAGATTCAATGGTTTACCAAAATGAGATGTCTTATAAAATAACTAAAAACAGACTTGGGGGGAGAGTGGGGCAAATAGGAAAGCTTTATCTTGACAATCGAAGTCTTAAAATGTATGATAGTAGCGAAACAGATACATGGTTATTAGAATCAGATATATCGGGGGATGATAGAGAATTATATGTAAGAGAAAGGGGAGAACAACAAGGTAGTAGGGAGACAAGAAGAGGCAGAAGAAGATGACAAAAAAACAAATACGTTTATTAGAATTGTTATGTAAACAGATTTCAAGTTGTACTAAATGTGGTTTATATAAAAATGGAAGAGCGTCCCCACGTTGGACTTCTGACTCAAAATATTTGATTATAGGCGAAGCCCCCGGTTATACTGAAGTTAGAAATAATACTCCGTTTGTTGGAGCAGCAGGAAGGGTACTAACCGATATTTTAGTAGATTTAGAATATCATAGAGAAGATTTTTCTATGATCAATTCTGTTAATTGTCGCCCCGTCGATGGAATGAAAAACGGCAAACCTACTGACAGCGAATTGATTTTATGCCAAGATTGGCTTAGAAAATTTATTAAAATTGTGAACCCCCAGAAAATAATTTGTCTTGGAAATTATGCCAAGTTTTTTTTTACTAATTCCACATATGGAGTTTTAAAACAAAGAGGAAATGTTTATACTGCTAACATAGACAACATGGAAATCCCATATATGATAACGATCCATCCGGCATATTGTATTTACAATGAACAAGGAAAAGATATTCTGACAGAAGACCTAAAAATATTTAAAAATATTGAAATAATACAAAATCTTTGGTTTGATGAAGAGGAATTCAATGTTTAAGAACATATTTTATAACACAAAAAGATCACAGATACATCTTTATGAACAGATAAACGGGCAAGATATAGAGGATATTATCGACTGGGTTCCTTATGTATTTGTGCATTCTAAAACATCAGAAATTAAAACAATTTTTGGAGAATCAGTAGTTAAAAAAGAATTCGATTCCTATTATGATTTTAGTAACTTTCAAGAGGAACATGCTGGTAATGAAAATATTTTGGAAAATGAAGTAAAGCCTGAAATACAATTTCTTACTGAAAGATATAGTGGAATTCCAGATGACGAAATATCGGTCCCCAATTTATTAATTTATTTTCTTGACATAGAGGTATTATCCAATGAAGGATTTCCAGATTATAAAAACCCCAATGATCCCATTATACTTATTTCTATCAGAAATAGCAAAACAAATGAAACGACTACTTTTGGGTATGATCCCTTTTACAATAAAGAATATACCGGCAAAGAAAAAATAAAATATGTGAGATGCGATAATGAAGACGAATTGCTTATAAAATTTGTTTCTTTTATGCATGAAAATCCATGCGATGTTTTGAGCGGATATAATTGCTACTTTTTTGATTTGCCTTATATTATCAATCGGTGTATGGGTTTATTCGGGGAAGAAAGGGGCAAAGAAATATATTCGATGATGTCTCCATTAAATTTTGTGAATGTATGGAAACAAAAAAAATCAGACGATGTTAATATAGATATAGCGGGCATTACTATACTTGATTATTATGATGTTTATAAGAGATATGGTAAGAAGCTAGAGAAATATACTCTTGACTATGTATCAAAATTCGTGTTGGGAGTAGGTAAAAAAGATACGTCAATGTATCAAAGTTTATCTGATTTCGCAAGGGCAGATTGGAATGGCTATATAGATTATAATGCGGTTGATTGCCAAAGGGTTCACGAATTAGAAGATAAACTTGGTTTCGTTCGATTGATACAGGCATTAAGCTTGCTCTCTAAATCTCCGATGAAATATTATAATTCAATGACGCAATTAATAGAAGGGGCAATGATAACACATTATAGGAGAAATAATCTTTGTGCTCCTCATTTTTTTGGCGGAAGTCAAGAAACATTTCCTGCCGCATATGTAAAAAAGCCAGATATAGGATTACATGAATGGGTTATCGATGTCGATATTACAGGAAGTTATCCTTCTCATATTATAACATTGAACATGTCTACTGAAACATTTTTTGGAAAAATAACAGGACTGACGGAAGACCAAGTTGTATATTATGCTCGTAAAAAGAAATTCGAAGATTTCTTTTTACTGAAATACGAAGGGAGGAGTTGGGGAACTAAGGAAATAAAAGGATCTAAATTAGATTCTTTTAATGCTGCATTGGAAAGGGGAATTTTATCAATATCCCCATGTGGAAGTGTCTTTAATACTAAAAAAATAGGAGTGGTTGCACAAGTCGAAAGAAACGTTTTCTTCAAACGAAAAGACGTTAACAGATTGAAAAAACAACTTGATATTGAAGCCAGGGATATTTCAGATTCGGCAGAAAAGAAACGCAAATTAGACAGAGTAAGCGAATTGAATTCTCTACAATGGGCATTGAAGATTTTTTTAAATGCCTTTTTTGGTATAATGGCGGTGCCTTATTCCAGATATCATAATTTATATATAGCAGAAGCCATTACGTCTTGTGGGAGGCATACTATCAGGCAAGGAGAAATTTTCTGTAATGAACTTCTGAATAATCCATCCAAAGAACTAATAAATGAGGTTAGAGAATTTTCCGATAAAGAACTAAAGCCAACTTCTTTGGATTTTATACATTATATAGATACCGATAGTTTGTTTGTAGGATTAGGGAAATGGATTAAAGAAAAAGGATTGATCGATGATTGGGTTAAAATAAAAGATGATGAAAATAAAATAAAAATATTGCAGAAAATATCAAGTGTCATGGAAAAATATATAGACAATAGAATATTTAATGAAGTTCAGTTAATAGATTATAATTCTCAAGTTCATGATTTTAAAATTTCGTTCAAACAGGAAATCATTGCTAAAACATTCCTTTGCGTAAAAAAGAAAAAATATGCATATTGGTTGGTTAATAAAGAAGGAATTCCAAAAAATGAAATTTCTGTAACAGGATTAGAAATTGTAAGGTCGGATAGTTCGGAAGCAGTAAGACCCCGATTAAAAATCATTATGGAAATGATAATGAAACAAATGCCATATGATGAAATTTCATCTACTATCAGAAAGTTTAAGAAAGAGTTAAAACAATTGTCTTCAGAAGATTTAGCGGCAAACATAGGCGTAAACAATATACGGAAATATATAAGCGAAGGCAAACCAAAGAAGGGAACTCCTTGGCATGTGAAAGGTGTTTACAATTACAATATGATGATTAATCATCTTAAATTAAAAGGCAAATATGAAACCATTCATGAGGGATTAAAAGCCAAGGTGGTATATGTAAAAAAGAATCCCTTTAACGTAGACACCATTACATTTCATACATGGCCGGAAGAATTCAATGTATTGCTTCAATATGATGTGGAGACGATGATAGATAAATTTTTTATAAAGAAAATAAAATTTTTGTTGGACCCAATCGGCAAATCACACATTATAGAAGATAATAATAAAATTAGTTTGTTCTTTTGATTTTACGTTTATAAGTAGGGGCAATTATGCCAGTTATATTTTTAATATCTTTACCACAAAAAGTACATCTATAAAGAGTATCGTCTATATGGATCTTTGCTCCGTTGCATTTGCATTTTTCTTCAATGAGTTTCTTTTTTTTCATGTTTTTGGTGGTGCTGCTGGGTTTGGTTTTTTTGTTTGTCCTGTGGGGTCAACAGGAAGTTCAGTTTTCGTTTTAGTAGGTTTGGATTCTATTTTTACTTTGATCCATTTTGCTTTTTTGTCTCTTAAATCTTTTATGACACTTATATCGACTTTTTGATTTTTATCAGATGCATGATCTAATGCTTTTTGGATAATATCAAGATTTTTTTTCTTTTCTATATCAGTATAATCGTCACCCACTTCTGGTTCATCTATTGCCAATGCTTTCTGAATTATACCTTTTTTATCTTCGTCCTCATCGTCGTCTATGTCCATTTCGTTGATATATTTATAGAATCTCATATTAGTATATCCTCACTTTTTTTATTTTTGTTTCATCTTTGGTCTTCCAATCAACCTCCGATTCTTTTCTAAATGCATTACTCATAACTAAACCAGAAAAAAGCAGTCTGTCACCCTTTAATGACCAATATCCTTGGGCATATTTCTTATTGGGAGACATGTATAAATCCTTCGGTAATTCGCCAGTTTGTTTAATCTTTGTCACTAGATTTTCATCATGAAATCCCCATACTTCTACTTCCTTTACATCTCCTAATATTTTGTCTACAAGTTCATACGTTTCGGGGCTTGCTTCATCATTTCCTTCAAACATTTCTTTCTTGCCATTCTTATATATCAATATCCCTATAGTATTTTTATCATTCGCTTCGGCAGAAATATATATAGAAATAGGCCAAAGGTCAATTTCATTATCAGGTAGGAATGTGTAATCAAAAAACTTTTCTAGTAAATCTTTTCTGCTATAATAAGGAACGTCTCCTAATATTTGTAATGCTTTTTGACCTGCTTTTGAAAACATATTAAGGTAATACCCTATAGATTTTTTTAATGTTTTATCATCATCATACCACATATCGAGCAAAGTTTCGGCATTCATTTTAGCATTTTTGCTCATTGCATGATCTGATACATTTTTAATATCATTCAATGTTATTATAAATCTTGAAGACTCATTTATAAAGTTGAAAAACTTCATTTAGTAATACCCTTTGTTTTTTCAAATGTTCTAAACCCAGCAAGACCTAACATAGCCAATACCAATTCCATTAGGTTATCGGTCCCTGCAAGTCTTGGAGCGACAATTGAAGATTTTGCAGCAGCTAGAGCGAATACCGTTAAATCATATCCCACAAACTGCCACGCAAGAGCAAAGGCGCATACCCATCCTATCATCGGTCGCCACCCGGCAATGAATACATTTGTATTAGCAGCTTCGATTTTATTTATTTCTATTTGCCCTTGCTGCAATTGCGCCTGAACATCGATAAGTTTAAGATTTATGTCTTGTTGAAGTTTTGCTGCAAGATCTTTATCGGGAACCAGTTTGTTGATTATCCCAAAAATGCTTGTTGCTGCGTTTGCGATTGCATCTACAATTAACATAATTCCTCCTCATTCAAATTTTTTTTGGAATCCTTGTATTATTTATATAAAAAAATATAAATAATTAGTGAAATGAAACGAATCTTGGAATCGATAGATAACTATTTGCTTATTTTAGAAAAAGACGAAAATATTAGATCATGTCTCAAAGCGGTATCAAAAAATTCATCTATAAAAGAAATAATTGAAATAATTGTGAAAAATAAAAATAAACAGGAAGAAATATTGCTGTCTTTGGATAAGGATAAAAGAGAACAGGTACAAAAATTTATAGACGGTGGAATCTTATAGGAGAAAAATATGGGAAAATTTGGAGAAATTTTGTATGAACAAAAAGTAGAAAAGGAAGCAGATAGAAAGCTTAAAAAAGAAATCAAACAGAAGATTCTTCCTGAACTTCATTCTTTGGATATGGAAATAGAGGGATTCATTGAAAAACTGGAAGAAAAAATAAATGAAATAACAGACAATCCAAACTTTGTCAGAAAGGCACATCAACTGCTTGCTAACATGAGCAAAGAGCATAGTGAATTTATTTTAGCACTAAGAGCGGTTGTTAATGCTTTGGACAGAAAGGGGCAAGTGATACCTCAGATAGATTTAAAGAGTCAAGTGAGAGATATAAATGCATTAGAGGATAAAGAAGAAAAGTAATGGATATTCTACAAAAAATAAATGATGCCATTAATGATGATGAAGATATAGACGAAGTAGATATAAGCAACGACGAATATATTTTTCAAAGAATGGCGGATTTTATTTTGAACTTGGACCCAGACATTCTTTCAGATGAAGAATTAGATAAGTTGTTAAAAATATTAGATGAATTTGAAAGAATTGCCGAAGAAAAGGTAGAAGAAGATGTCACTCCGCTTGTAACAAGATTGGCTAATAAAAGTGGTGGACTCAAAAAATCATATGCAAGAAAATGGTATAGGACAAAAAAGGCAGAAATTAAAAAGAAAAAAGAAAGAATGAAAAGATCAGCAGAAGGAAGAAAAAGAATGAGGGGCAAAGACAGAATGGAGCAAGCTGGTCGAACACCAACAAATAAAGATAAAGTTAAATATAATGTATAGGAGGACGAAATGAGTGTATTAGACAAGATTACTGCTAAATTGGATTTGCTATATTTGAAAGAGGAAGACTTTAAGTTGAAATTCAAGAAAAAAATAGGTGGTGCTGCATTCGATAAGTATTACAAAGAACACTTACTGAAATGGAAAGTATCGGATTATAAACAACTGAACAAGAAGAAACAAGAAGAATTCTGGACAGAGTTTCAAGAGAATTGGGACAAACATCCAGACGCATTAGACTTAGATGAAGCACAATCAGGAGACAAAGAAGCATACCAAAAGTTTTTTCAAGGTAAACTTAAGAAGTATGGAGTAAAATCCCCAGCAGAATTAGACGATGAAAAGAAGAAAAAATTCTTTGATGAAGTAGATAAAGAATGGAAAGGAAAAGATGAATCTACAAAAATAGGCGAAGCATCAGAAATACAGTATAAAAAAATGAAAACAACAGATTGGAAAGACTTATATACTGCGGCAAAAGATAAAAGTGGCGAGTATATGGATTTTAAGGATTTTGAGAAAAAATATGGAAAGATATTAACGTTTCCTCACATAGAAGACGCATTAAAAAAGGCAAAGAACTATGATCAATTTATCAAGCTTATTAAAGACTTTGAACAAGTTGACGAAGCACAATCAGGAGACAAAGAAGCATACCAAAAGTTTTTTCAAGGTAAACTTAAGAAGTATGGAGTAAAATCCCCAGCAGAATTAGACGATGAAAAGAAGAAAAAATTCTTTGATGAAGTAGATA
>Ga0315295_10003491_pt1 | contig 13390 bp, 12 predicted proteins | sample YL17G14_0_MG_FD_204453 | JGI IMG/M metagenome (GOLD analysis project Ga0315295, IMG submission 204453) | Sediment microbial communities from Yellowstone Lake, YNP, Wyoming, USA - YL17G14_0 | ecosystem: Environmental > Aquatic > Freshwater > Lake > Sediment | place: USA: Wyoming | collected... | reverse complement strand
AAGATAGTTAAAAATGCTGATTTGGGAGAGGTCAAGTCAAAAATTTGGCTGTTAAGGGGTATTACTAAGGAGTTACCGACCATCTTGGGGAGAGATAGGCCTTCGACCTATCTCATCCTTTTCCAAAACAACATGGAGTTAAGACCGACAGGTGGTTTTATCGGATCTTTGGCTCTGGTTACTTTTGACGGCGGAAGACTTTCGGACATCAATGTCTTGGATGTCTATTCTGCAGACGGACAACTCAAGGGCCATGTGGAACCGCCCGCCCCAATTAAAGATTATCTGGGAGAGGCCAACTGGTTTTTAAGAGATTCGAACTGGGATCCGGATTTCCCAACCTCCGCATCCAGAGCCGAGTGGTTCTTAAGTAAAGAAATAGGCAAGGCCGTAGACGGAGTAATTGCCGTTGATTTGGAGGTTGCCCGTTCGTTATTGAAAGCGACAGGTCCCATTAAACTGACCGATTACGGGCAGCAAATATCCTCAGAAAACCTTTACGAAAAAACCCAAGAGGAGGTCGAAGAGGCCTTCTTCCCGGGCTCACACAAAAAGGCCAGTTTCTTAACCGCCCTTGCCCAGCAACTCTTGGACGCAATTGTGAACTTCCCGAAAAGCCAAAGCTCGATGTTGGCCAACCTTATCCAGCAAAATCTTTTGGAGAGGCATATTCAGATATTCCTGCACCAAAAAGAAGCCCAAAAAGCAGTCTCCGGATTTGGGTTTGACGGCAGTTTTTTGGTTCCTGCCTGCGAAGGGAATTGTTACTCCGACTTCTTGGGATTGGTGGAAGCCAACATCGGAGTAAATAAAGCAAACTATTTTATTAAACGAAGCTTTTCTCTGGACGTGGAGGCCGGAGAGGGTGTTTTGCGTAGGTCTTTGTTGGTCAAATATGATAATTCTGCAAATCCGGCCCTGGGAAGCCCGGGAAGGTATAGAGCCTATCTACGTCTGGCTTTGCCTCTTGATGCCGAAATCAACTCGACCGAAGTTTTGGCTCCGGACGCAGTCGCTACCACCCCCGAAACTCAGGACGTGGGGGGAAGAAGGGAAGCGGGGGTACTTGTCGAGATAGCACCGGGGCAAAGCAAAAGCATTAAGTTTTCTTGGCAAAGCCCAACCCTTTTGGATTATTCAAAAGAAGGGGAGTATCGACTCTTTTGGCGTAAGCAGGCGGGGACGGACAGCGACCCCCTGAAACTAACCTTTACCCCTCCGTCGGGAGTGGATATTCTCTCCGCTCCGAAATTTTCCTTGACCCAGGCAGGTAGCTTTGTTTATAATACAACTCTGGCGAGAGATTTATTCTCTCGCGTTTCTTGGTAGAAGGAATTATGGACAAAATTATTCTCAACGCCGAAAAGCGAAAAGTGTTCGGAAGAAAAGTAAAGACCCTTCGCGGGACGGGGATATTGCCGTGCAATGTTTACGGAAAGAAAACCAAATCCGAAGCCTTGTCGGTCAAAGCAACGGATTTCGTTGAGGTATTTGCCAAATCTGGAGAAACCGCCTTGGTAACCTTGGTTATCAAAAACGGCAAGACAGAAGAGAAGGCGGTACTTATCTCCAACGTTCAGTTGGACCCCCGGAGTGATAAACCAATCCACGCGGATTTTCATCAGGTTGACCTTAAAGAAAAAGTTACGGCCGAGGTGCCCGTTGAGCTAAGCGGAGAATCTCCGGCAGAAAAACAAGGGTTGGGAACAGTTGTTCAGTACATAGACGAAATAGAAGTTACGGCTCTTCCTACGGACCTTCCTGAAAAGTTTACCTTGGATATCTCGGCCTTAGCGGAAGTCGACCAGGCAATCTATATAAAAGATTTGCAGATTGACAAAGCAAAGGTTGAACTTAAGGCCGATCTTGAAACAATTTTGGTGAAGGTTGAACCTCCTCAAAAAGAAGAGGTGGTTGCTCCTCCGGCAGAAGCAGTTGCCCCAGAAGGAGAAGTGCCAGCCGAGGGAGAAGCCGCCCCGACAGAAGAAGGCCCAGCCCCCGAAGCGAAAGAAACTCCGGCAGAGTAATCTACTTTACCAGACGAATTCTCAGTTCACTAAGTCTTGTGGAGTTTGGATTAATCTCGACTGCTTTCTGATAAGCAAAAAGAGACTCCTGAAGATCGCCCGATTCCAGTTTTAAGGTGGCGAGCTCAACCCAGCCGTCAAAATACGAGGGGTTGCTGTTTACGAAATCCTGCCAGAAAGATATTTCGCCGGCTAAATCCCTTTGGGTTGTCTCGACCGTAAACCCCAGCACCTTATTGTTTTTGCTGAGTTCGAGATTAAAAACCGAAAGCGTCAAAAGAACCAGGGTTGCGCAACAGCTGCAAAGAAAAACTATCTGCTTTTTTAGACCTGGATGCTTTTTTGAAAGGTGTTTGTGTGGGTCGTTATTTTTGGGCATTGGCAGAAACAAAAAATCTTTGTTAGACTTAATTATTATGGAAGAGAATCTGCCTACTGCGCAAGTGGCACCTCAGGCTGACCAGGGTCAAGCGGCGCCAACGCCTGTTGCGGCCGAACAGCCTCCGTTACAAACCACACCACCTGCGACACAACCTCCGGCCCCGGTTGTCCCGGAGGCCACGCCTCCCGAAAAGAAAAGCAATCCGGTTTTGTGGATTTCTCTCACAATACTTTTATTGGCCCTGCTTGGAGCGGGGGGATACTTTCTGCTTAATTCCAGAAAAGTAAGCAACAGCGGGGCCGAGATTACCCCTTCGGTTTCTGTTAGCCCAAGTCCCACATCAGATCCGACCGCAAATTGGAAGGAATATTCAAACGCGGAAGGGCAATTTAGTTTTAAATACCCACCAAGTTATGGAAACATAGGATTGATATCCGGCCCGTTTACGGGAACAAGCAAATTTATTCAGTCATTTTCGGACCCAACGACAATAAGAGAGGGGACAGACGCCTCGTTTGACGGGCTTTCGGTTTATTTAGTGTCGGATATGAAATCGGCAAGTATAAGCGGATATCTCAGTGCCGAGACAACAGCCATGTCTAAGAGTCAATTGGTCGGCACCAAAGAATTAGCCGCTGTTCCTTTTACAACAAACGGGAATGCGGGTTTTGCAATCGAATTTAATCCGACCTTAAAGTATTATTACCTTCCTTCGGCTGACGGCAAATCGGCTGTAGTGATATCAAGAACGTATTCTAGTCAAGCTTTTCTGTCAATATTTGACCAAATTCTGTCCACCTTCAAATACGGGGAGGCGACACCTTCGGCTACTCCGACAAGTTCTCCGTCGGCGACCCTCACTCCTTAGGCCAAGAGGCGGAGATCAAAGTCGGGGAGTCGGACAGGTCTTTAACCTCTTGCCAGGCAGCTTCGGTTACAAAAGGCATAAAAGGATGAAGCAGTATCAGGAAGGTTTTTAATCCCCATTGCAGTTCGCCGGCGCCAATTTTTCCTTGCTTGGCTGCCTCAATGGCTTCATCGCAGAACCAGTGCCAGAATTCGGCATACAAATATTCTGCAGCCAGGCTTAATTGAAATTTATCTAAATATTTCTCTGTTTCGTGAACAATTGTTTTAACTTTACTTTTAAAAAGTGTGCTCTTGGGGGCGGTGGCCGAAAAATCTTTTATAAAACGGGTAGCGTTCCAGATTTTGTTGGAAAAATTGCGTTGGGCACGAACGTTGTCTTCGGACAAGGAAACGTCGTTCTCAACCAGGGCGCCCCAGACAAGGCTCATTCTGACCGCGTCGGCCCCGTATTTTCCGGACATATCGATAGGGTCGATGACGTTGCCTTTGGATTTTGAAATCTTTTGCCCCTCCTTGTCTCTTACCAGGCCGTGGATTAAAACTTTTTCAAAAGGAACTTTGCCTGTGGCGTAGATCCCGAGCATGATCATGCGTATCACCCAAAAAGGAACGATATCGTAGGCGGTTTCCATCACCGAGGTCGGGTAAAAATATTCAAAGTCTCCCTTCTCGGATGATTGCAGGGTCGCAAAGGGCCATTGTCCGGAAGAAAACCAGGTATCAAAGGTGTCTGGGTCCTGACTTAGGGATTTGTGTCCGCAAAAGCCGCAAGATTTGGGAGTTTCACCGGCGGTTATTGTCCACTCCATGCACTTTTCGCAACGCCAGGCCGGAATTCTTATTCCCCAGACAATCTGACGGCCGATATTCCAATCCCGCAAATTTTTGAGCCAATGTTTGGCTATTTTTCCGAATTTTTCGGCGGTAAAGGCAACCGAACCCGAGGACAATGCCTTGAGGGCAGCCTCGGCCAGGGGCTTAATGGTAATAAACCATTGCTTGGAGAGCAGCGGTTCGATAAGGCCTTTATCTTTATAGCAGACACCCACAATATGCTTGATTGCTTCGACTTTTTTGACCAGACCGAGGGCGGAAAGGTCTTTTACCACCTCTTCTCTGGCCTGCATCGCCTTCAGGCCGCTATATTTTTCGGGGGTATTGGTCATCCTTCCCGAGGAATCGATTACGGATATGGCGGAAAGGCCGTGTTTCTGGCCTATTTCGAAGTCCAGCGCGTCGTGTCCGGGAGTTATTTTTAAGGCTCCGGTGCCGAAGTCTTTATCGACCAGGGTATCCGCAATTATCGGCAGATTTCTCCCCACAATGGGTAGCGTGGCGGATTTGCCCACAAGCGCTTTATAGCGGGGATCTTTCGGGTTAACGGCAACCGCCACGTCGGCAAAAATTGTTTCGGGTCGGGTGGTGGCTATCGTTATTGCGCCATAGTCTATGAAGTATAGGGAGTCGTTTCTTTCAACGGAATTTACTTCAAGTTGGGAGTAGGTTGTGCCACAGCGCGGGCAATAGTTTAAGATTCTTTCCCCGCGGTAGACAAGGCCGTCATCGTAGAGTTTTTTGAAGGTTTGATAGACAATTTTTACAATCGCGGGCTCTAAGGTGAAGTGGTTTCTGCTCCAGTCGCAGGAAGCACCCAGGGTTTTAAGTTGTGACTCCATTGTTTTTTTGTTTTGCAAAGAAAACTTCCAAAGCATTTGATAAAATTCTTCTCTGGAGAAATCAAGCCTGCTTTTGCCCTCATCTTTGAGTTTTTTCTCAAAAACGTACTGGGTTTCGATTCCCGCGTGATCGCTACCGGGAAGCCAGAGGGTGGGGTCTCCCTTCATCCTGTGGTAACGCACCAGAGCATCTTGGACGGCGATAAAGCGGGCATGGCCAATATGTAAAGGCGCATTGGCGTTGGGGGGAGGCATGATAATCGTAAAAGGGGATTTGTGTCTGTCTATCTTGGGCGTGAAGGCTCCGGATTTTTCCCAAAGAGAGTAGACCTTGCCTTCGGATGTCTGGTGAGAATATGCCTTGTCCACTGTCAAATTATAAACGAAGTGTAGGTAAAACTAAACCTGGCCGCTGATGCTTAGATCCGGTTTTGTTTCAAGGCTTTCCCAGGCAACGGGGAAGTGACAAAAATAAGCACAGGCGGCTATGTAGGCGGCGTTATCCGTACAAAGTTTTGGGGGAGGGACTCTGAAATCGACTTCTAGTTTAAGGTTCTTAATTTTTGATTCAAAGGCCTCTCTTAAACGGGTATTTGCCGAGACACCGCCGGCGAGAAGCAGCGACTTGGGTCTAAACTCCCGAACCGCCCGCAAGGTTTTTGTTATCAGGACATCAACTATTGCCTCCTGGACTTCGGCCGCCAACTGCTCGGTGCTTATTTTTAGACCCTTATCCTGGGTGGCCCGCCAGACGGCAGTTTTAAGTCCGGAAAAGCTAAAATCAAAGTTGTGTTCATCCATCATTGGTCTGGGAAAGAGTTTTAATTGGAAGTTGGAATTAGGAAATTTGAAATCCTTTGCAGCGGCGGCGATGGCAGGACCGCCGGGATAGGAAAGACCCAAAAGCCGGGCGGATTTGTCAAAAGCTTCTCCGGCCGCATCGTCCCTGGTTCCGCCTAGCCATTCGAGTGTTGAGTGAGCCTGCATCAACACCAAATCCGTATGCCCACCGGAAACGACCAGGACCATGGCCGGAAATTCGGGAGCCGACTCGACAAGCCAATTGGCATAAATGTGTGCGACAAGATGATTTACTGGAACAATCGGTTTTCGGTAAAGGTAAGCCAGGGTTTTCGCCGACTCCACACCAACCAGAAGTGAACCAACCAATCCTGGGCCGACAGTTGTAGCGATGGCGTCAATCTTCTCCATACCGCACTTGGCATCCGATAGCGCCTCCTGTAGGACCGGCAAGATGCTAACTACTTGGGCCCTGGCGGCAGCTTCCGGAATAACCCCGCCGGTTTTGGCATGCATTTCGGCCGAGGAAGCAACCGCGCTTGAGAGAATTTTTACACCGTTTTCAACCACGGCAGCGGCGGTTTCGTCGCAACTTGTTTCTATCCCCAATATCTTCATGTTTTTTGTACTTGTTTTTGAATTATACAACGTGGCAAAATCTATAAAGTGTTTTTTGGAAAAGAGAGACAGGTCGAATTAAGAGGAGTCTTCTCAAGCGCAGCAGTTCTTTGGTCGTCTCTCCCCACGGAATGCTCCCGCAACCGGATGGTAAATTGTGGTTATGTTGACACGGTCTTCTCGAGACCGCTACTGAGGCTATTTGAAATAAACGAAAACCCGGGTGAAGTCCGCAGACTTAATCTCTCGGTGTATTCACAGAACGATGGACACGGTAGGGGAATGGCGAGGGTCTTTGCCGATACAAACGGGGTTAAGGTCACTTTTTTAATTACCTCCACCGGAGGTGAAGAAGCATCAGCAAGAAGGTTAACCTTGCAGAGGGATTTTGGGGACGGGACAGCAGACACCATCAGGGTCAAGGATGCCACAAAAGACGGTTTTGTCTTGGAGGCCCTTGATGAGCTGGTCGAGCTTCATAGAAAGGGAATAAGGAAAATAAATCAAGATCTATTGTGTGGGAGCTGTTCCGCGAAGATAGACGGCTTGCCAGGGTCTGTAGTTTGAAACGAAAGTCTTTTTATAGATTACTTCTCCGGCTCTTGTAACCGAATAGTTAAAGCTAACCCTGGCCCCCCAAGCCTTGTAGTCTATCTGTTTGGTTTGACCGGTGGGCAGGGTAGGGTCGTCCACGTATAAATCTTCCGGCGGAGGAGTCTGGTTTGAAATAACCGGCTTGCTGGTGGTTGCAATTCTTCCGTCATTGGTTCCGTATATTTCGAAGATTAAGGTTGCCGTTTTGGTGTCAACCGTAGACTGGATCAAGATGTGCCCCGGAGTGTCGTTTTTGATCTTTAAATCCGGACTCGGGGAATAGACGGTAGCATCAAACCCGGGGGGAGAATCCTGCTCATAGTAGCCAACCCGATAGGCATGGGCAGCCCTTTCAACAATCGGGAGACCGGCGGCCAAGGCAGCCCTGAAAAGGGTAGAGGAGACTTGGCAAACCCCGCCCCCGTCGCCCAGAACGGTTTTACCTTCCTTGATGACATAAGCCTGTTTAAATCCGGTCAGCTCCGAAACGTCCCCCAAGAGTTGATTAAAAGACAGAGTCTCACCGGGAGGAACCAGTGTTCCTTTAAACTTCGAGGAAGACAGAACAATGTTGTGAATCCTGTTGGGAATAGATCCCTTAAAGCGGGAAACTCCTCTGCCGATAAGCTCCTTAATCCCCAGGTTATTGACATCGCCGGTGGTTATTTTCGGCGCGGTTTTATTTACCGGAATTTCTATCGAGGCAGAGAGCTGAGCGCTTTCTTCCAGAATCTTTAAGTTATCGGCAATCAGGATTAATAGTTTGTCCTTTTGAACTTCCACCCCGTCTTTGGAGGCCGTAAATTCTTTAACCCGGCCGTCTTCAAAAACGAAGACCGGATTTTGAGGTTGCCTGTCTACTTGGGAAGAGATAGTCAGAACCAGCGTGTTTACGGCCTCGCTGTTGTATCCGCCCCCGGCATCCAAGTAAGAGACCAAATCGCTGCCTTTGTAGAAGAAATCCTGATATTCGAAGACGGCCTTAAGTGATTTGTTTATGAAAATCTCCGCCCTTTTCTTAAATCCTTCGGCCTCTTCGTCTGAAATGGAAGGGTCGATTGTTTTTACGGGAATTTCAACAGTCTCCCCGGTTGGATAAGACAGCGCTTTGCCTATGGATATTCTTAGGTTGGGAATATCCACTTGGGTGCCAGGCTTTCCTTTATCAATTATTACCTCTTTTCCAACAATCTTTGCCGACGGATAGACCGGGTTGGTTGCCACCTGATCGGCAATTTCGCCGAGAGAATTATTGAGTTTCTGCTCATCCAGAGTAAATCTGACTCCGAGGGTTTTAGGGGAACCCAAAAGAGACAGCCTTGTCCAGAAGTCGTAAAGAATATTGCCTGTTCTGGTTAGGCCATAGGCGGCCCTGGCCGAATCTATAAAATCATAGGCAACGCCGACATCGCTTAAGGCGATTTCAAAAGTTTCGTCGGGCGAAGAGAGAATTATTTTTTGAGGAATATTTATCTGTTGGCCAATCGTTGCTATTGCCTCGGTAGGGGTTTTTCCGCCCAGATTGGCTCCTGAAACGTAGATGCCCGGAAATATTTTGCCCAGAAAGTAAAGATTGTAAAAAGAAAAAAGAACTACCAGAAATAAGGCGGTGCCCAGAACAATCCAACGGACATTTCTGGCCTTTTTGCCTTTTAATTTTTTGCCGATTTTTGCCAGAAACTTGGACTTAAGTAGAGGCATCTTAGTATGATAACATTAAACATAATTAAGGCCTATATAAGCTAGAAATATGGATCCAACCGTAAACCCCACAATTCCTCCGACGGAAATATTTTCCCCGCCGGTAGTGCCGCCAATGGTGCCTCCGCCGATTACAACACCGCCACCACCGAAAAAAGGTTTCCCCAAGCTTCTAATCTTTGCCTTATTGGCAATTATTCTTGCGGCAGTCGGGGCTCTTATTCTGCCTAAATTATTCGGGGGTATGGGCAAAGGAGGGGAGACAAATCTAACCTGGTGGGGGCTTTGGGAGGATGCATCAACGGTTGCTCCCTTGATAGCCGAATACGAGAAAGCCAATCCCAAGGTAAAAATCCAATACGTGACCCAATCCCAGCAGGATTATCGGGAGAGGTTAACCAACGCTCTGGCCAAAGGGACCGGCCCCGATATATTTCGGTTCCACAACAGCTGGGTGCCGATGTTTGCCAAAGAGTTGGACTTTGTGCCCGCATCGGTGATGAGTGCCTCCGAATACGCTCAGGCTTTTTATCCGGTCGCCTCCTCCGATCTAACCAGCGGTACGGGTCTGGTGGGAATACCCCTGGAATATGACGGGCTGCTCTTGTATATCAACGAAGATATCTTTGCCAAAGCAGGCAAAACTCCTCCTGCGACTTGGGACGATTTAAGGCAGACCGCCCTTTCTCTAACCACCAAAGACGAGCAGGGTGTGATAACCCAATCGGGGGTAGCCTTGGGCAGAACCGAAAACGTCGATCACTGGCAGGAGATTTTGGGACTGATGATGCTTCAAAACGGTGTGGACTTGTCCAAACCTACAGGCAAACTTGCCGAGGATGCCATAAATTTCTTTACGCTCTTCTCATCGGTTGATGGCATTTGGGACGCGACGCTTCCGCCTTCGACCACGGCCTTTGCTGCCGGCAAGGTGGCCATGTATTTCGCCCCCAGCTGGAGAACCTTCGAGATTAGACAGCAAAACCCCAATCTTAAGTTTAAAACCGTAGCGGTTCCGCAGCTTCCGAAATCTAATCCCAACGAGCCGGATGTGACCTACGCAACATACTGGGCCGAGGGTGTCTGGGCGAGAAGCGAAAACAAAGTCGAAGCCTGGAAATTTTTGAAGTTTCTTTCCTCCAAGGACTCGCTTGAGAAGATGTACCAAAACGCTTCAAAGCAAAGGCTTTTCGGTGAACCCTATCCCCGGGTGGATATGGCCGGACTATTGACCCAGGACCCGATTTTGGGCCCGCTGATGACCCAAGCGCCTGACGCTTCAAGCTGGTATCTTTCCTCGCGGACATTCGACGGAGCCACGGGAATTAATTCACAGCTAAGCAAGTATTTTGAAGACGCGGTCAATTCGGTAAATGCCGGAAATCCCGCCGGCAAGGCCCTCGAAACCGTTGCGGCAGGAGTTTCCCAAGTTCTATCCCAGTATGGACTTATTAGTCAATAAAAAAGATGCTTCCCCCGTTTCACTAGATTCCCGCGCCCTAGGCTCAATCTTGTATCACAATATCTTCGATTTTCCCCTGACTTTCTCCGAGCTTATCAAGTGGGAGCGTGCTCCCGGTAAGGGCGAGGTTAAGGCAATAGTCCAAATAAAAAACGGTTTCTATTTTTTAAAAGGAAGAGACGGGATTATCCTCAAACGCCTGATGCGCAAAAGAATTTCGGCCAAGAAATTAAGTATTGCCCGCAAGGCGTCCCGAATTCTATCTTCCATTCCAACGGTTAAATTTGTGGGAATAACTGGGGCTCTGGCCATGGAGAATGCGGATGATGGCTCCGACATAGACCTAATCATAATTACCAGAAAAGACGCTCTTTGGACGAGCCGGATTTTGGTGCTTTTGGCCCTTAAGGCGATAGGCTTTCCGGTCAGGAGATATCAAGATAAAGACCAGAAGGACAAACTCTGCCTGAATATGTGGTTGGATGAGACGGCACTTGCCTGGCCCAAAAAGGATAGGAATGTCTATACCGCCCACGAGATTGCCCAGATAGTTCCTTTGGTAAATAAAGCCAAAGCTTACGAAAGGTTTATCTTCGCCAATAAATGGGCAAAAGAGTATTGGCCGAACGCGATAAAAGTTCAAACTATAAAAATGAATCCCGAAGATTCTTCAAAACTCTTAAGCTCTTTGGTTGAACCCTTGGCCAGAAAGCTGCAGATGTGGTACATGCGGGGCAAGATTACCAGGGAGGTGGTTGGGATCAAAAGGGCTATTTTTCACCCCTTTGACTGGGGAAAAAGGGTGCTTTCCAAATTGACCTCTTGACAGCTTCTTGGCCACTAGCTAAAATAGCACTCGCTGTTAGGTATTGCTAACAGTTTTTTGCATACAATGGTAAAGAAAGCTACCAAGAAATCTTTTAATATTCACCCGACCGCCGGGTACCTTCTGATTGAACCTTTGGAGGCCACCAATAAAACTTCTTCCGGGATTTATATCCCCGATTCAACCAGTGAAAAACCCGTCAAGGGAATCGTTTTGGCGGTTGGGGAAGCAGAGACTACAGAGAACGGCAGCAAAAGGCTGGCTCCTGCCAAGGTTGGGGATACGGTAATCTACAAAAAGTGGGGAGGCAACGAAGTCAAAATTGACACAAGGGAATATTTATTCGCAAAATTCGAGGATATTTTGGCAATAGAGAAATAATATGGCAAAAAATATTATATACAGCGATGAAGCCAGAGCAAAGATTCTTGAAGGAGTACAACAGTTGGCCAAGGCCGTTGCGACTACACTTGGACCTAAAGGAAGAAATGTAGCGCTTGATAAAAAATGGGGTGCCCCCAATATTATTCATGACGGGGTAAGTGTTGCTAAGGATATCGAACTGAAGGATCCATTTCAAAACATGGGGGCGCAAATGGTTAAAGAGGCTGCTTCTAAAACTAGCGATGTTGCGGGAGATGGTACGACTACGGCAACCGTAATTTCAGAATCAATAATCGCCGAGGGTATAAAGAATATAACTGCGGGCGCAGATCCAATGCTGTTAAGAAAAGGAGTTGAGCGAGGGGTAGAAATTGTTGTTGATCAATTAAAGGCAATGAAAAAGGATATTAAGAAAGGGGACATAGCAAAGGTCGCATCGATTTCGGCTGGCGATTTGGAAATAGGGGCAAAGATTGCAGAGGCACTTGGGAAAGAAGAAGACAGGGTGGTTACCGTAGAGGATGGGAAAGGACTAACAATCGACATCGAATACAAAGAGGGAATGGAGTTTGACCACGGCTACGTATCGGCATATTTTGTTACTAACCCTGAAAAAATGGAAGCGGAAATCGAGGATGCCTACATTCTTCTTACAGATAAGAAAATAGCTTCGCTTCAGGAGCTTCTTCCCTTCCTGGAGAAATTCGTAAAAGTTTCCAAGAACTTGGTTATCATCGCCGATGAAATTGAAGGTGAGGCCCTGGCCACCTTAGTTGTAAACAAAATTAGAGGAACATTTAATATCTTGGCAGTTAAGGCTCCTGAGTTTGGAGACAGAAGAAAAGAGGTTTTAGAAGATATAGCCGTTCTTACGGGGGGAGTAGTAATAAGTGAGGATGCAGGCAGAAAACTCGAATCGATCGAATTGGAGGATTTGGGTAGAGCCGACAAGGTATCGTCAGACAAAGAAAGCACGAGGATAATCGGAGGTAAAGGCAAAAAATCCGAAATCGTAGCCAGAGTTGCCTCAATTAAAAAACAATTAGCAGATTCGGATTCTGATTTCGACAAAGAGAAGCTCGAGGAAAGACTGGCTAAGCTCACCGGCGGGGTTGCCCAAATAAATGTGGGGGCTGCAACAGAGATTGAGCTTAATGAGAAGAAGGAAAGGGTAAAAGATGCAGTGGGGGCGACCAAAGCGGCGATTGAAGAGGGAATTGTGCCTGGAGGAGGGATTGCCTTGCTCGATATTGCATCAGAAATTAGCAATAAACATCTGGAGAATGCCAAGGCCGGGGATGACGAACTGACTGGGCTTAAGATATTGAAAACGGCGATAGAAAGGCCTTTCATAAAGCTGATGGAGAATGCAGGGTTTAGCGGCGAGGCGATGGTCCAGAAGGTCAGAGAAGCGAACGCCCACGGTATGGGCATAGACGTCATGTCGGATGGACAAAACGTAGAGAATATGGTTGAAAAGGGGATTATTGATCCAGTCAAAGTTGTGAGAACCGCTGTTCAAAACGCTGCAAGTGTTGGAGCTACAGTGTTAACGACGGAAGCGCTTGTTACCGATATCCCGGAAGAGAAGAAAGAAACCCCGGCTCCAGGCGGGGGAATGGACTATTAGTTCTTTTGAAGAGTTTTATCCTCAAGGTCCAGTCTTGCAGTGAAACACCCCTTTACTCGACTTCTTTCCGTGACAGCCTCAAGGGCTATTACCTTTCCCTCAGACGCTTCATATCTGCTTATTTCCTGGCCCGTGTCGGGATGACACGATGGAGTAGCCCTGTCCAAAAAACTTCTCCTGTTTACTCTTTCTGCCATAGCCGGATTATACGAGAATAGGATAAAATTCTCAAAGAATGTGGGACAAAGGGGAAAAGCTGCTTCTAAAGGATAAACAGATAGGCCCGCTTATTAAGAAATACGGCCACTGTAGGATTAAACCCAGCAAGAAGGCGGATTATTTTACCGACCTGGTGGAATCCATTCTTTCCCAACAGCTCTCAGGTAAGGCTGCAGCCACGATTTTCGGCCGGGTTAGGG
>Ga0315295_10003489_pt1 | contig 13394 bp, 7 predicted proteins | sample YL17G14_0_MG_FD_204453 | JGI IMG/M metagenome (GOLD analysis project Ga0315295, IMG submission 204453) | Sediment microbial communities from Yellowstone Lake, YNP, Wyoming, USA - YL17G14_0 | ecosystem: Environmental > Aquatic > Freshwater > Lake > Sediment | place: USA: Wyoming | collected... | reverse complement strand
AGCTGGAAACAAAAATAAGATTTTTGAAAAATTTTTCTATTCTTTTTCAGGCAAGGACTTACAGCCGCAAAGCCCGCCTACAATATTGTAGATTTTTTAACGATTCGTGCAGGTTCGTCCCATAGTAGGGGGACGAGATCCCTCCACTCGGCTTTGCCCTCGGTCGGGATGACCGGGGGGAATCGTGCAGGAGCGTCTTGATTGACTATTGAATATTGACAATTGACTATTTGGAGTCGAAGCCTGCTTCTGTTTACCTGATCATCTGATAGCCTGATATCCCGCACCCTGATGTCCGGATTCCCTGATCTCCTAATTCACTAATTCCCTAATCCACTAATTCACTCTTAACTGCGGGGGAGCAGCGAGATTCAATTCACGATAACCATCCCGCTCTGGCTTGTTCGAATCATCGTCCAGCCGGTGCTTTTATATCGGCGCGTTCGGTACGGCTATCCGTTCTGCCGGATACCACTGACCCAGGGCAAGTTCGCCCTCGTCGATCCGGATGATTTCCTGCGCCTGTGCAGAGATAAATGGTTTGCCACCAAGGGCTGCTCGACGTACTACGCGGCTCGTTGGATTTGCCCAGCGGGCAAAAGACGCATGCACTTCATGCATCGCGAGGTATGCAAAGTCGCCGATGATATGTTGGTCGATCACATCAATCACAACGGTCTTGATAATCGCAAGGCCAATCTCCGCCCGGCCACCTTCGCGCAGAACGTATGCCACCGAAAGAAACGTTCCGGCAATGGCCGCTCACGATATAAAGGGATCTGGTTGGACAAGCGCTGGAAAAAGTGGTGCGCTCGAATCTGCTTCAACAAGAAGAAACTGGACCTCGGCTCGTATGACGACGAGATCGAGGCGGCCAAAGCCTACGACCGCGCGGCACTAAAATACCACGGCGAGTTCGCAAACCTGAATTTCCCGGATGTAACCGCAGACGCCGTCCTGAGCGCAGCCGAAGGATAAACGCTGATTAACGCGGATTGGTTCAAACCACGAATAAACACGGTTTCTGGATTCTCGATTCTGGATGCTGGATTCTCATCGTCGCCCCACACGAAGTACGTCATTCCGAGCGAAGTCCCCAGGCACCGTCAGGTGTCCCAAAGGGAGGACGAAGCTGAGGAATCTGTTGAAAAAAAGTCATTGCGAGGAGGCCGAAGGCCGACGCGGCAATCTTCAATTTTGAGTCTTCATTTCATCGCCACGAAGAAGAAATCATAAATAAGTTTGACGTCTCAAAAAAGGTTGTTACTTTGAATAAAAAAGCAGGTAGTGCAGCTTATATGTGGAACCATATACACGGATAGCGGACATAGGAGACAATAATTGAGAGGGGCAATATATGGCAAGAGCGGTCTGGAAACATCCGTCGGTATTTGTCGCCTGTCCGTACACACCGGCAGCCCAATTTGCGAAATTCAGAGCCGCACTGAAGACTGTTCCCATCGAGTTTCACTATGCCGATAGCCAGATTAGAACTCGCCATGTACTCGACCGGATACGGCGCGGCATCGTTAGAACGGACTATAGCATCTTTGATATTACTGGTTGGAATGCTAATGTGACGCTGGAACTGGGCCTCGCTGAAGGACTCAATAAAGACTACTTTATCCTTTTCCGGCCAGGGACGGGAGCGAAAAAAGAGCCCCCTGCTGATCTAAAGGGAGTTCAACGGTTTCAATACAAGAAACTAAACGGCTTCTCGCATGAGTGTCTCACCTACCAGTTGAATGAGCATCTTGTCCAAAAGCTGACCCACCCCAGATACATCTACGATCAACTTTCTGGGCCCAATCGTGACAAAGCGTTCGTGGTTGCGATGCGCATGTTGGCCCATTTTAAAGATCATCGGTGGTTCCATCGTGACGATGTCAAGGATTACTGCAAAGGTAGTTATCTGCGGGACAGCGCTGTTACAGAACTTCTTGAAATACTCAAGGGACGTCAGCTTACAAGAGGTCGGATCGATGGCCAGCGCTGGCAATCTGGAAGGAAGCTATACAAGAACGTGCAATTCTAAGTGGAAACGCAGTAGGGTAGGTGAATGGAACAAAGCCGACCAGAACAGCCAAAGCGAAAGTCCATACCCAAACGCATTCGCTTTGAAGTCTTTAAGCGAGACAGCTTTACATGTCAGTATTGTGGCGCATCAGCGCCAGATGTTCTGCTTCAAATTGACCACATTAAGCCGGTTGCCGACGGCGGAACCAACGATATCACAAATCTCGTCGCTGCCTGTGCCGGATGTAATGCGGGCAAGGGGGCCAGGAATCTCGACGACAGCAGCACGGTTAAGAGGAGAAAAGCCCAGCTTGATGAACTCCAAGAAAGGCGCGAGCAACTCGAGATGATGACAGAGTGGATGGCGGGACTTCAAGGTCTGAAAGAACAGGCAGTTGACCATCTCGCTGAATATTGGTCGAACCTTGCTCCGGGACGTGTCCCCAACGAAATGGGTCGTCGTAATTTGAAGAAGTGGTTGCGCAAATACTCTCTTCACGAAATCACACAAGCGATGGATGTTGCTGCTGAGCAGTATCTTGAATTCAATCGAAACGGCGACGCGACTGCCGAGTCCTGGGAGAAAGGCTTTGACAAGATTCCAGCGATTTGCCAGGTGGAGCGCGATTCGAAGGAAGATCCGGATATCAAGGAACTTCTCTACATCATGGGGATAGTCCGGAACAAATGCGCGAACTATTTCGACAAATCTGACTGCCTTGGATGGCTGAAGGCGGCGCGTAGCTGGGAAGTCCCGATGTCTGAACTTCGCCAGATCGCATTACGCACGCGCTACTGGAGCCACTTTGTGGGGATGATAGAACAGATCATCGAGGACTATAAGGCATAGGATGGGCAGCGGCAAGAGAACGGCCCGTTAGGGTGGGCCTTCACCCACGGACCGACTGACGACGAGTAATAACCGCCGATCAACGCGGATTTTCGCGGATCCAGGATTGAAATTAGTTTGACGTCCCGAAAAAGATTGTTACGTTGACCAACAAAAGCAGGCAGTGCGTCTTCTATATATGTGGAAACCGTATAGTACATAGTTGGCTGTCAGATGCGGTACGTTGCGAGATGAGTTATGAGCCTTTTCTACTTTCTAGCCAAAGATGGGAATGGTTTCCAGGGCCTCGTCGGTAGACTTCTGACCGAGGAATATCAGGGAACTGGAACAAGTCCCCAATTTGTCGCCGTCTCCTCTCAGCGTCAAAGGGATTTTGGAGTTGATGGTTTCTTGACCGATGGGGTCGTTTTTCAGATGTTCTTTCCGCTGCAACCCGGTCTGGGTAAAGTGGACTTCCCTTCTGCCGTGCTGTCTAAGATTTCGAACACACTTCGAAAACTTGAAGAGAACAAGGCGCCCATACAAAAGGCAATCGGCAATGTGGTGTTGAAACTCGTACTGGTCATTCCCGAGGACCTCAGTCCCGAATTGAGAGGAGAAGTCACAGCAAAGGTGCAGGAAAAGGGATTAGAGTTTGAGGTGTTCGGGGAGGCGAAACTGCTAAACCTCTTCAGCAAGCATATCAACGCCGTCCGGGATTGCCTACCCCAGTTCAAAGGCGATGATTCTGCGGATTCTCTGAACACAGCTGCGGGGAATCTGTGGGACAAGGGCGCGAATGATGAAGCGAAGGCTCTGTATTCCCGCGCCTACGTGGTTGCGCTGGCCTGGAACGATAACGCGGCGGCCGCACATGCGCTCTGCGGTCTTGGTTGGTGTGCGTTTGTGGCGCGTGACCTACCCGCAGCCATGGCTTTCGCGCGGGAAGCGGGAGACGCGGCTAAGAAATGCGCGAGTCTGCATTATAGTGCTTCTGCCGCCTTGGTAGAGGCGAAAGTGGCTTTTGCGCGACGCGACTGGGAAGAGGCGGAGAAACTTGCACAATGTGCCCTTGATGATGCGGTTAAGGGCAATTCGGCAACCCGTTGGGATGCTCAGTACACATTGGCTGAGGTCGCGCTCTCAAGGGGGGACTCAGCCGAAGCTCTGCGAAAACTGAATCTCGCTTGGCGGCATGATCTGCGAACCGGCGGCAGACGGGCGATTGCCGCCCACGATTTGAAGGCCCACATCTTGGCGCAGCAAGGGAAGCATCGTCTTGCGGTCAAGTGCCTAGAAAGAGCTGCATCGGAGGCCAAGAGTCTTGGCAACTTGGTCCTTCACGCACAGTACCTTGTTCAGTCTCTCCACGTCTTGGCGGGGTTGGATGAGCATCGCAAGGTCTTGGCGTCCTGTGAGCGTTGCGAACGTGCCGCGAAAGCGTCTGGCGATCTCAGGTTCGAGCTTGAGGTTCTAATGGCGAAGGCATGGGCGCTGTCAGGCGTCGGCCAAGCGGTCCGCGCGAAGATGGTCTTGGAGAGGGTCGCGACCTTAGCCGAAGAAGGTTCTTGTTTTGGCGTCGGCGCGCGGGCCTGCCTTGCGCTGGCTCAGAAGATGCGCGAATCCGACAAACTGACGGAAGCGCGTGTGGCCGTCGAAAAGGCATCGGTCCTGGCCAAGAAGTCCGGAAACCCGTTTCTGTGCGGGTCCGTCAGTGTGGAGCAATGCGAGCAGTCTTGCCTGCGAAGCGCATTCCAAGAAGCGGCAGAGAGGCTCCGGGAGGCCGAGGAGTATTTTCCGTCTGAGGAGATTCCGCCTCCGTTCACAGCCGAGTTTGCCAAGTTGCGAGTGCGCGTTCTTGACGGGCAGGGGCACCGGGTAGAAGCGGTGTCTCATTTGGACGAACTTATCGCGCTAGCAGCGAAGGATAGTGATCTGGCGAGGACCGCGGAATGGGCGAAGATGAAGCGGGACGAACTCATCGGAAAAATCCAGTGGTTTGCGACTACTCGGGACCTGCTGAAAGAGAAGAACCCTCTGGCGTGGGCTGGAACGGACGGAGCCACATCTCTTGAGGAAGCACATCAGTGGGTGCTCGGTATTTTGATAGACTGGTGGGATGGAATCGGCGAGAAGTTCTCCCCCTGTGGTGTGTATGGCATGTGGGGTGAGGCGAATTATGGACGAATGCTCTTGAACCACCGGGCGTTCGCTAAAAAATCATTCCATCTGTGCGTTGAGATTTCGTCCGTGCGCGAAGCGCGTCTCGCGTGTCGCATGCTGTCGCCCATTTGCGACTGTCTCACGCTTCTGTGGAAAGGCCTCTTTAAGCCGAATCCAATCATAGTTCCTGTGCCATTCGAGTTTGAGGAACCGATCCGAGGATGGAAGCCACGTCCACCAAAGTACTGGGATGAGGGAGCCAGGATGTACGGGAGTGTCATGCCGCCGCTCGGGGGATTCACTCTTCCTTACCCTATCGTGAAGTTCTACATGGAAGAGGCCAGAGACTTGGTTGCGGCGGGTCGTCTAGTTCTTGTTCCGGGTCCTATGGTGGGTTGTCTCGGGCTTGGGCACGATGATACCGAGCGCATGTTTTGCGATGTCGCGGCGGCTGATGTGGTCATTCGGCGCACAGGCAGGCCAAGGGAACGGCATCCTCTTGAAATGGTCGTGCCGTGGTTCCCCTCCATTCCCATGAGGGACCTGGCGAAACTCTGCGAGGATCACAGTGAATGTCTGGCAGAACTCAGACGCAAATGCCTGGAATGGAGTTCCAATGTCGTGAGCAATCAAAGCCTTCTGCTGACGAGAATCAAGGCCGAGATCGGTTTACTTTCGAGGGACATTGAGCGGGCCTTCAAACGGGTTGGAGGAGCGGCCTCAAGTGGCTCGCAACTTGAAATGCAACGGGTGAAGGGGGTTGGTGGACAAGCAAAGAGAGCGGACATAGGCGTCTCCCCTCTGCGTTGCGAGGCGAACAATCGAATTGCGGCCTTCGTGGACGAGAGCTTTAGCGTTCATCCCTGGTTCCCGTACTGGTCCTTTGAGCAACGTGGGTTTCAGTGGCAGCTTGGTGCTCCGCTTGATGTTCCTAAGTCCGCTGGTGACGTGCCACGCGGTGCCATTGTGAATGGGAACGTTTTCCATTGGCTCAAGGCACCGGGGGAGTTCGCTACCACTTTTATGCTTTACCCAAAGGACATGGAATTCTCGGATGCGCTCTTGTCAGGTGATGTGAAGCAATATGAGGTCAAAGGTGGGAAGATCACCGAGATTGGCGCAGTAAAGATGAGCCAGCAAGCTTGCCGTCACGTGAAGGATGCCTTGTCTCGCGGGCAATTGCCTGAAGCTACTGATCATAGCAACGATATATCTAAAGGTGGCAGCCAACGACCGCATGCAGTGGACACGGACAAGCCGCGCCCCTGATGCATAGCGTTGGCACAAATCAACAGACACCAGTCACCTGGCCATGCCATGGTCTCCACCAAGACGAGCAAGTCACGGTTTCTTCATCAATCTTACAAAGTCGTCGAAGAGGTATCTTGAGTCGTGGGGACCGGGGGAGGCTTCGGGATGGTACTGGACGCAGAAGGCTTTCATCTTTTTGCAGCGGAAGCCTTCGTTCGTGTTGTCGTTGAGGTTCAGGTGCGTCAGCTCGACGTTCTTGTCACTGAGCGAATCGACATCGACGCAGAAGCCGTGGTTCTGGCTGGTGATCTCGATCTTTTCTGTTTGCAGGTTCTTGACGGGGTGGTTGGCGCCCCGGTGTCCGAACTTGAGCTTGTAGGTCTTGGCCCCGAGGGCCAGCGCGAGAATCTGATGACCGAGGCATATTCCGAAGATGGGGACCTTGCCGAGCAGCGAGCGGACGGTTTCGATGGCGTAATCCACGGCCGCCGGATCGCCGGGGCCGTTGCTCAGGAAAACGCCGTCGGGTTTGCGGGCCAGGACCTCTTTGGCGGGCGTGGCGGCGGGCACGACGTGGACGTCGCAGCCGTGCGAGCGGAGCAGCCGCAGGATGTTCTGCTTGATGCCGTAATCGAACGCCACAACGTTGTATTTCTTTTCGGGCAGCGTCTCTTCGTCTTTCAGAACGTCCACGACGCCTTTATCCCAATCGTAAGGTTTGCGGGCGGTAACGTCCTTGACGATGTCCCTGCCGACCAGGCCGGGGTACTTATCCAGCTCTTTTCGCAGGTTCACGATGTTGAATTCGTTCGAGGAAATGATGCCGCGCATCGCGCCGGCGGTGCGAATGTGCCTGACGAGGGCCCGCGTGTCGATGCCTTCGAGTCCGGCGACGCCGCTGGCTTTGAGATATTCGTCGAGCGATTCGGTGTTTCGCCAGTTGCTGGGATATTCGCAGTTTTCCTTGACGATGAAGCCGCCGGCGAAGATCTTTCGCGATTCCCAGTCGCCCTTATTGGTTCCGTAATTGCCGATGAGCGGATAGGTCATGGTGATAATCTGCTCATTGTAAGACGGGTCGGTCAGGATTTCCTGGTAGCCGCTCATGGCCGTATTGAAGACGACCTCTCCGCACTTGCGGCCTTTGGCGCCGAAAGCGGTGCCTTCGAAAACTGTGCCGTCTTCAAGTAGCAAAATGGCTTTCACGGGTCGGCTTCCTTTCTAAAGGCTTAGAAAAATTCGCCACAGAGTAAATGTATTTCATTTTTAGCCATAGAGAGCACAGAGGTCACAGAGAAAATAATTATAAACAGTGCTAAGCCGTGTCTTTTCATTATGCCGGACGCTCTAAATATTCCTTACCTCTGTTTGGTACAAGCTCATCGATAATAAAGCTGAATGGGCTTGACGCCGACTTTTCTTTGCTTCAACGCTTCTATGGCCTTGGCTACCGCGATGGCGCCCCGGATCGTCGTGCAGTAGGGCACCTGCCGGTCCAGCGCGGTTCTTCGGATTGAGAACGAATCCTTTATCGACTGCTTGCCCACGGTAGTATTTACGATCAGATCAACTTCTTTGTTTATGATGGAGTCCACGATGTTCGGCCGGCCCTCGGTAATTCTCAGGACGAATTGCGACGGGATGTTGTTATTGATAAAGGCAATGCACGTGCCCTTGGTGGCGAGAATCTTGAAGCCCATCGCGTGCAGCTTGCGTGCGACTTCGACGGCTCGCGGCTTGTCGGCGTCTTTGACGCTGAAGAACACGTTGCCGCTGATCGGCAGGGTGTTGCCCGCGGCGATTTGCGATTTGGCGTACGCGATGCCGAAATCATCCGAGAGGCCCATCACCTCGCCGGTCGAGAGCATCTCGGGGCCCAGGAGCGTGTCGATGCCGGGGAATTTCAGGAACGGGAAGACCGCTTCCTTGACGCAGAAGTGGCTGCGGTGCACCTCCTGCGTGAAGTTCAGCTCGTCCAGGGTCATGCCGGTCATCACTTTGGCGGCCAGTTTGGCCAGAGGCACGCCGATGGCTTTACTCACGAACGGGATCGTCCTGGACGCCCGCGGATTGACTTCAAGGATATAGAGCTGGTCATCTTTGATCGCGTACTGGATATTCATAAGACCCTTGACGTTCAGCTCCAGTGCGAGGAGCTTCGTCTGTCTTTTGATTTCCGCCAAGAGCTTGCTGCTGATCGAGACCGGCGGCAGAGAACACGCGCTATCGCCCGAATGCACTCCGGCCTCTTCGATGTGCTCCATGATCCCGCCGATGACGACTTTCTTGCCGTCGCTGATAGCGTCCACGTCCAGCTCCGTGGCGTCATCCAGAAATTTGTCGATGAGGACTGGGTGCTCGCTGGAGACCTCGATGGCCCGTTCGACGGCGGCATGGAGTTCCTGCTGGTCGTACACGATCTGCATCGCGCGGCCGCCCAAGACGAAGCTGGGTCTGATCAGCAGCGGAAAGCCAAGCTTGTCCGCCGCCCTGAGCGCCTGGTCGTACGTTGTGGCCGTGCCGCTGTAGGGCTGGAGCAGCTTGAGCTTCTCGACGAGCTTGTTGAAGCGCTTGCGGTCCTCGGCCCGGTCGATGCTGTCGGGCGAGGTGCCGATGATCTTCACGCCGGCCTTTTCCAGCGGCACCGCCAGCTTCAGCGGCGTCTGGCCGCCGAACTGCACGATGACGCCGTCCGGATTTTCCTTCTCGACGACGGACATGACGTCTTCGAACGTGAGCGGCTCGAAGTACAGCCGGTCCGACGTGTCGTAATCCGTGCTGACCGTCTCTGGATTGCAGTTGATCATAATGGATTCGATGTCGATTTCCCGCAGCGCGAAGGCGGCGTGAACGCAGCAATAATCGAATTCGATGCCCTGGCCGATGCGGTTAGGCCCGCCGCCGAGAATGATGACCTTTCGCCGCCTGGTCGGGTTCGCCTCGCATTCGCCCTCGTAGGTCGAATAGAGATAGGGCGTCGCGGCCTCGAATTCGGCGCCGCAGGTATCGACGGTTTTGTAAACGGGATTGATGCGCAGAGCTTGTCTGCGCTTTCGCACGTCCAGCTCGTCGTCGTTGAGCAGATAGGCCAGGTACTTGTCGCTGAAGCCGTACTCTTTGGCCTGTTTCAGGAGGTCGGTCGGAAGGGCCTTCACGCCGGAGCGGGGGTGCCGGGCCTTCGCTTGTTTTATCTTTTCTTCGAGATGGATGATGTCCTTGATGTTATTGAGGAACCAGTGGTCTATCTTCGTCAGAGAGAAAACCTCGTCAACGGGCACTTTTCTGCGAATCGCCTCGGCGACGTACCAGAGCCGGTCCCAGCGATTTAATCGTAGCTTGTCTTTGATCTCGTGCGTCGAAAGGCTGCCGTCGATGTGCCGGCCGTCGAGCGAGTAGCGGTCGATTTCGAGCGAGCGGATGGCCTTTTGCAGCGCCTCTTTGAACGTCCTGCCGATGGCCATCGCCTCGCCGACCGATTTCATCTGAATGGTCAGCTCGGGACTGGTCTTGGGGAATTTTTCAAACGTGAAACGCGGCATTTTCACCACCGTGTAATCGATCGTCGGCTCGAAGCAGGCGGGCGTTTTTTTGGTGATGTCGTTCGGAATCTCGTCGAGGGTGTATCCGACGGCCAGCAGCGAGGCGATCTTGGCGATGGGAAAGCCCGTGGCCTTCGAAGCCAGCGCCGAGCTGCGCGAGACCCGCGGGTTCATCTCGATGACGTAGAGCTTGCCGTTTTCGGGATTGACGGCGAACTGGATGTTCGAGCCGCCGGTCTCGACGCCGATGGCCCGGATGATCTTCAGCGAGGCGTCCCGCATGATCTGGTATTCTTTATCCGTGAGCGTCTGGGCCGGGGCCACCGTAATGCTGTCGCCCGTGTGGATGCCCATCGGATCGAGGTTCTCGATACTGCACACTATTACGACGTTATCTTTTTTATCACGCATTACCTCGAGCTCGTATTCCTTCCATCCGATGACGGATTCTTCGATCAGGATCTCGCTCTTGGGACTCAGGCTCAGGCCCCAGCGTATGAACTCGGCGTACTCCTCAGCGTTATAAGCTACGTTTCCGCCCGTGCCGCCCAGGGTATAGCTGGGTCGGATGATGGCGGGATACCCTATGGACTCGACGACTTTTTTGGCCTCATCCCAGGAGTGGGCGTATCCGCTTTTGGGGACTTCCAGCCCACATTCGATGATCGTTTTCTTAAAAAGGTCTCTCTCTTCCGCCTTTCGGATCGACGCCAGATTCGCCCCTAACATGCGGACGTTGTACTTTTTGAGTGTGCCGCTCTCGGCCAGCGCTACGGCCGTGTTCAAGCCGGTCTGCCCGCCCAGTGTTGGCAGCAGGCTGTCGGGCTTTTCTTTAGCGATGATTTGCTCGACGATCTCCGGCGTGATCGGCTCGATGTACGTCCGGTCGGCCATCTCCGGATCGGTCATGATTGTCGCGGGGTTGCTATTGACCAGGACGACCTTATAGCCCGCCTTCCGCAGGACCTTGCACGCCTGCGCGCCGGAATAGTCGAACTCGCAGGCCTGGCCTATCACAATCGGCCCGGACCCGATGATTAGTATCTTATGTATGTCCTTGCGTTTCGGCATCTTTTTGGCTTTTTGACGGGATAACAGGATGTACGAGATAAATCATCTTTGTTAATCCTGTCATCCCGTCTGTATATTCCTGCACAGAATCCCCATTTAGCGACCTGGTGCTTAAAGGAATCGCCATACTATACGGCCCAAACCCGAAATCTGCAAGAACATTTTCTCGATTCTCCCCGTCATTGCGAGCAAAGCGCGGCAATCTTCCCGAAAACCCTGCTTGACAGACGTCCATTGTCTGCTGTATGGTTTTAGAGTTCTACGTTAGACGCTGCAAATAAAGAAAGAAAAATAGCAGCCGGAGGTTTCCTTATGTTGAAAAAAAAGTTTTTCACATTGTTCACTTCCTGCCTGGCTCTCGTGTTCGTCTTGCCCCTGGCACCGCTGATCGGCGCCCGCAATCAGATTCAGAAAGGAGAGATGGCCGGATACCTGCTCGTTCCTAACGACAAAGTTCAAGAGACGTATAACGCCGGGTTCTCCATGTATGTAGCCGCCTGGCCCTTGTTGCAGGAATATCCCGGACATCGTTTTCAAACGGGTCTGTTCGGTACCTGGATGCACGCTCAGTACGACGGTCCTGAGCCTGCCAAAATGTATTCCGATATCGAGGGCGGCCTGGGCTGGTGGCGTGACACGCGGTTCGCCACGGAAACGCCGAAGTTCATTATGGGCGGGGTGGCCCTGAATTTCAGTGAATGGGCCAACGGGCCCGGGGCCGGCAAAGGAAGGAACTGGGATGAACCGAAAGGCAAGTACGGTGTGGCACAACTGAGTCCCTGGTTGCTGTGGCCCCCCGATGGCCTGAATCTGAAACAAGGGACCTGCGGTGAACTGTTCGGCTACGGGTACCTGCCGCTTCCGCTCATCCCGGCCAAATCCACCACCGCCGGGAAAAACGTTCCTACCGGAGATAACTGTTGGACCTTGTTTCTGAATACGCGAAACTTCAAAGGCCCGGTCGCTTTCTTTACCCCCTATTTCTGGTCCCGCGCGTCTGTGGATGACCCTCGCCTGGGTGGAATGTTTCTGGATACTCGTCCCTCCCGGCCCAATAGGCCTTTGCAAATGGAAACCCAGTACATCCCCAGCGTCCAGTCCATTGACGAGAAGGGGCAGACCTACGCCCGAATAGCCCCCACCTCGTTCCCCCGAGGGCCCCAGGGCGATTCGGTGGTCGTGCACCGCATTACCTCCTACAGCAAGAAGGCGCTCTGGGACGCCGTCAAAGCATGGTTTGAGGGTGGCCCCCCGGCCAGCGGCGCTATCGACCCACTGGGGGCTGTTGTGCACAGCTTTCCCGGACGAGGCGGGGCAACATGGAGGATCTATACGTCCTCTACCCCTAAAGAAGAAAGGATGCCTATTGCCTGGGATTCTTTTGCCAGCCCCGTGGCGCCTGATTCAAGTACCTTTGGATACCGGTGGAACGACCAACTGGTGACGAAAAAAGATTCCAGGGATGGGCCACTGGTGACGCTCCCCGAATACTATCGCCTGGTGAATGATAATAATAAAAAGGCCCAGTGGGTTGTAGTACAACCCCAGGACGTTCCGACTGAAACCGGACTGGTTCAGGTTAGCTTTAATCGGCCCATCGAGGATCACTCCGAACCCTATGTCACTCCCGACGATGCGGAGAGTTGCTGGAAGAAGCCTGGCCCGGTGGCAGGACCTTTCCAGACGCATCTGGGGGACGGTAGCACGGTGACATACTACTGGTATCGATTCGCCGACCAGCCTGCATTGCTCAACGCTGATTTAACGGATAAAGAGCGCCAGAACCTCCAGGCGCGGGTGGAAAAACTGCACCGGAGCTGGAAAAAAGACCGCGACTACCTGGCGCCACCCACGATTGGAAAACTGGCGGATGTTGATCCGGCCTTGATTGTAACCCCGCCGCCGGGCCTGGAGGCAGGGTATGTACCTATCGCCACACGACAAGCAGCGGAAGAATAGGTTAGCTTTAGCCCAATGGAGCACAGCCGAGAAATCCATCTGAAAACAGTCATTGCGAATTAGCCTTCAGCCCTGAGCCTTGCCGAAGGGGAAGCGCGGCAATCCGGCGAAGCCGTCCCGAGCCCATTCGGCTCCACTCAGGGTAAACTCCGTCGAGGGATCTAATAGAACGGTGTCATTGCGAGGCCGAAGGCCGCGGCAATCTTCCCGGAGGGTTTTTCTTTTGACTTTTGAGTCGCCTTATGCTATTCTCATTCCCCGAAGGAGCAACGGGGACTGCGGGAAGCGAAATATGAAATGTACCGACGAATCTGTGGGACGTGCGGAATTGCTTGGTGGAAATAGTACCTCTGGAAAAAGTGTCTTGACAGGAAATAAGTAAGGTGTCCCCCGATTTGTGTCCCCCGATTTGGGCCGCGGCCTTCTTGATAGAAATAATGAAAGAAATCGAAAAATACGTAGTAGTACCTCAAACTTAGGGCTTTTACCATAAGCTTTTCCGTAGCAAATCCTTGTGTAGCCAGAAGCAGGTGTCTATCGCCTCCGTCAGGCCACCCAACAAACGA
>Ga0315295_10003488_pt1 | contig 13398 bp, 12 predicted proteins | sample YL17G14_0_MG_FD_204453 | JGI IMG/M metagenome (GOLD analysis project Ga0315295, IMG submission 204453) | Sediment microbial communities from Yellowstone Lake, YNP, Wyoming, USA - YL17G14_0 | ecosystem: Environmental > Aquatic > Freshwater > Lake > Sediment | place: USA: Wyoming | collected... | reverse complement strand
GGATTTCTTGAGAGCGTAGATAGAGTAAGAGGGGTGATGAATTTTTTGGCAGCTTCGGTCATCACCACCTGAACTTCATGGCCATTTTTTATTAAAGCACCGGTTATGTCAGCTGCTTTATAGGCAGCTATGCCACCGGTTACGCCTAATAGGATTTTTGCCATTTGATTATCCTTAAATGAATAGTTTTTTTACACATCAAAATCTTGCCTACAACGAGCACATTGATATCGGACACTGTCTGCGCCACAGGCGGGACAACACGGTTTATTTCCTTTAGGCTGTAATCCAAAGCGGTTCCATTCGTCCATCTTTTCTTGAGCTAATTTTGATGGAATATGTCTTTTGTTTTCCCATCTATTAACCGTGGCAAAACTCACCCCCAATTGTCTTGCAAATTGAGTCTGAGTTAGACTTAATTTTTTACGGATGCTTTTTATGTCCATAGATCTTTCCATTAGGTCAAAGTTTTTAACATGATATCGATGTCATGCTAAAATTTCCTTGAGAAATTACTTTTTTATAGCCGCTTAGATCTGACGGAAGATAAAGGCCATTTTCCCCTATATATTGCAAAATACCCGGATCAAGCCCCTTTCTCAGAATACTGGCTTCTTTTGTATCCCTGAAAACAATTTGTTTATACCCCAGATCGACGGCTTTGAAATTCCAATGCCACCATGCTTTTAAGGCCTCTCGGATATCCGTGGAACTCATCTCAATAAGGGGTTTCTCAGGCTGCAGAAGAATGTGTGGAGGTTTAAGATACCAGTTCACCCGTATATTCCGTTTTTCCCCTGTCCTAGGAACCACCACAAATCGTATGAGTTTCTCAAGTTCCTGAAAATGAACCCATTTATGAAAGTCGTTGGCGTTATCCATTCCTATGGCCAGGGACATGTCAATTTGATTTTTTCCCTCATCAGTTTCCTGAAATTTTTTAACGAAGTTATAGGTTTCGCCGTCCAGCTTATTTCGAATCTCAAAATCACAAACCCGAATTCGTTTATCCTTATTGGCAGCGATTCGGCACATATTGAGACGGTGTTGAGGAGATGCCATCTCTTTGTTGTACATATGCTTAAAACAGGGGGTTAAAAAAACTTCATCGCAAAGACCACTGTCCAAGAGTAGCCTAGCTACATCGATATGGCCATTCGTCACCGGATTGAAAGCGCCCCCTATGCTTATCACTTTGAGTTTACGGCCAAGGCCAAAATACTGTCGCTTACGGCGGTTGATCTTGGCAAGGTTCTCGGCAATAAGATCTTCAGCTTTCCATCCACACTCATTGTAGAGCTGCAGGAGGGAGGAGAGCAGGTCGCCGGCCTCTTCCCTGACATTGGTCATATCCGTGAATCTATGGAGTTCCATGGCTTCATTCAGGATATCATCGAGACGTTGGGTAAGGGGAGTATGGCCAAAAACGGCGGTATAGGTTTTTTGGATTTCTTTCTGAAGATCTATGGTATTCATAATGGTTCTTTAAAGGATTATACTAAAAAATTTATCCAACTCCTAAAATTAAAATGGCAAATTTTCATAGCACTCAATGGGGCTTCCTGAGATTACAGGGATTATTTTAGCCCCCATATATCTTCAGTTGCATAATTACCATAGTCTGTGTGTATAAAGGCCCTTTTATTGCCTTTGGATGTTTTAATAGTCATAGATTTTTTGGAGATAATATCCAATAAGTCTCTGGGGATTTCTACTTCTCCTACTCGTCGGCCATCTTTCTCAAACTCGGAAAATTTCTGATATATCTCCTCCCATATGATCTGAGCACGAGATTTAGATCTTTTCCTTTTTGGCTTCGGCAAGGGGGAGGAGCCGGCTTCCCTATGACCATATCCCAGCGGTTCATTTGTCTCCACCTTGATTTAGAATCTCTTGTGGAATGCCCAAGGCTGCCATAATCCGTCTCTCATAGAAAGAATAATCAAAACTACACGTTATGTTGAATACTGCCTGCCCTGTAGGTTCTATTTCATCTACCTTTTCAGGCTCCTTTTCGAGCATTATCTCATACCTGGTCATTAATGGGCTCCCTGAGAACGTATAGGGATACCATATTTATAAAGGAAATATTGAACGGTTCCATAGCTAACATTGCAGAGCTTTGCAATTTTCAAGATGCTGAGTCCATTGGTAACATACATCTTACGGAGCCAAGCAGGTTTCACTAAAGGAGTCTTGAACCATTTTGATCGTTTACCACTTCCTTTAAAGGGTTTTACGATGTTATAGGCCGCGGCATATTTCGTGAAATAATCTTGGCTGCATCCGTATTTGAAAGAGATCTGGCGAAAGGATGTACCAATAGCAATCAGTCGACGTATCTCTTTGAGATCAAATTTAGGAAGAGTGGAATATTCTTCTATTCCAAATTTATTGAGATGATATCTAACAGTGCTATTGACAACATTTAGAGATTGTGCAATATATTTGACTGTTCTTTTAGCCTTAACCTGTTTTTTTAGCCAAGCTTTATTTGTAAGCTCCGGATTGGGAACATAGGTCCCTCGAATTTTGATTTTATGTTTTCGGAGCCAATAGGTAACAGATCTTGGATATACTTCCAGGATTTCAGCTATTTGATAGGAAGATAGCTTGTTAGTCACATATTGCTGACACATCCAGACAGGATCACGTAATTTAAGATTTTTCATAGGTTGGCTCCAAGACGAAGCGATATCGGCTGCCTGTTACTACATCCGAAGAATCTCGAGTTGATAAGGCAAAGTTCAATCGCTTAATAAAATCTGGAATATCAGAGTATCTGATCTATACTTCCCCAGGAGGATCTTCCTGCTTAATCCTGATTACTTCTGATGCCGTAACGTGACTTGGCCAGTCCCAGATTGTTAGTGTTTTATAAACTATAGGTACGATATATCCATTAGGCATTTTACCAGCCCCTTATTCTACGCACATATTCGGCTATGGGTTTTACATGATCGAATGCCAATGGAGGGAGTTCAACAAAGAGTGTTCGAGTCGAATTGGTTTCATGTTTCATATCAAAAAGTTCACATTCCGTGGCATCATCTCCCGCTTTAATTTTTCCCATTAAAGCCCTGGGATGTTTTTGATCCACAAAATAAACATGGTCTATGACATGCCCTCTAGGGTCTCGATCAGGTTCTGAATTCACACAAACAAGTTTCAGATCAGACGTATTGGCCTCAAGACCTGTCTCTTCTTTCAATTCTCGGACAGCAGCCTGTTCAAGGGATTCCTGGCCACAATTGAGAAACCCACCTGGGAGGGCCCAACAACCTGCAAAAGGCTCATGAGCCCTTTTCACCAAAAGAATTTTGTTCTGGATGATAACGATCAAGCTAGCTGTCGCCGCAGGGTTTTTGTAAAATTTATTGTTCATTTTGTCCCCCTTAATCTGACTTTACGTTCCTTTTTTATCTCATCCACTATATAATCCAAGTCAGGTCTAACAACCCTGATGGATTTGACTTTGCCTGGGTCACCCTTTAATAGATGTTTTCGAAGAGCCTCCACGTTAGGTTTCTCAGGCGGTTTTTTGTCTAGCAGGATTGAGTATCTGCTCATTCCAGTCTCTCCTATGATACAAAGTTTTAATCCGATTACTAAAATTTTTAGTAATTGATAAAGCTGTTGCAGTAGAACTTTATCATCGGATATAGCAAATAAATCAACAAGATAATTACACCAAGCCAGAAAATCTTTTTCATTCCCCGAATGTCCCTCTTGATGATACCTTTATATCTGTACCACCTAGTGATCACTGAAAAGGTATGATGGCAGAACCAACAATCTACTCTTTCTATCCAGGAACTATAATTCTCCCCCAGTTCTGGAAAGAAACCTTCATTAGCTATTCGGATTCCCTTCGTGAAATTTGGAGTGCTGCATTCACAATTTAAGCATGAAATACTCATAAATTTACCTCAAACTGAGTGCTTTGAAAAGCAGATCAAAGGATTTCTGGACATCCACATCGAAACTTGATACTGAGGTAGGTTTTGTTACGGCAAAAATTGTGACATCCCAAAGAACTGGATTTCCGCCAGGATAGGCATCCCCACGATGAAGCAGCTGCCTATTCGAATCAATGATCCCCTGCGTGATCAAATCCCTGGATACCCATGAGGGCTTGAAATCCCGAAAAACTTTGTATCTGGGAGTACTATCCGGACAATCCGTTTGGGTTTTGTTCTGGATCTCAATGTTCCATCCCTCCCCCAGGCCTTTCAGAATATTAAGAAAGAGTTCGCTCTTTTTGCCTCTCCGCAGGATTTCATCTAGCCACAACATGGCCTGGACATTGTGGTACGTTAGCCCTATATGTCCATTAACCAAGCCGGAGCCGTTGTCCACAATCTCTCCTCCGTCAAAATAGACAAATACATTGGGTATAGGGAGTTCTGCTCCTTCTCGAAGGGATTCTACGTGATATTCAGGAAACATGATCCAGCGGTTTGCTGAGACATAGCCCTTGGCTCTATCTATGGATATATGCCCATAGTAGGGACCGATGAGAGTCTCGACATGCCTATAGATACGGTGCGTTGCTAAAAGTTCGTCCTGACTAATACGTTGCATGATGGTTCCTATCTGATCAAGAAACTGTGGTAGGTAAACATAGATATCATATTATACCGAGACGGAAACCTAAAACAATAAATTATTTTTTCAATCTCCACAATTTTCAATCCCCACAGGCGGGGGAAACAATCTTCCTTGCGCTTTTTCTTGGCGGCATGACATATTCAATCCCCACATGCGGGGGAACAATATACTATGTAAAGCACGACATATGTTAATGGCAATTCAATCCCCACATGCGGGGGAACAATCGGATTGCCGCGGAACAATATAGTGGCGGTCGTGATCTTGCGAACATATTCTATTCAATCCCCACAGGCGGGGAAACAATAGCAGATTCCATAGCAGATAAAATTCAAACGCCATTCAATCCCCACAGGCGGGGGAAACAATCATCGAAATTTATACGATTGATTTCTATCTCCATTCAATCCCCACAGGCGGGGAACAATAATTGTCTGTCGCTTCTTCGGATCTCACGGTTATTCAATCCCCACATGCGGGGGAACGATCCGTTTGCGGGGTGGTATTCCTTGCCAGATTTGCGGATTCAATCCCCACGGGCGGGGGAACAATAGAGGAATACTGCCATCATACATAACTGAAATTCAATCCCCACAGGGGGGGGGGAACAATCATCAGGAAGGCTTGCATCCATGCCATCAGATTGATTCAATCCCCACATGCGGGGGAAACGGGTGATCCCCATTATTCAATCCCCACATGCGGGGGGAAAGATTTGAAGAATCTTGGCATCCAATATACATCATTCAATCCCCACATGCGGGGGAACAATATTCCATAATCACCTTCGGTATTTCCATTTTTATTCAATCCCCATATTGCGGGGAACAATAAATATGGGAAGGATGTTCTCGCCGATCCGGCTATTCAATCCCCACAGGCGGGGGAAACAATATCGATTCATCCGGTGTCAAGCTAACCGACAATATTCAATCCCCACAGACGGGGGAACAATCGCGTTTTGACAACGCATATTCTCAATCCTGCAATTCAATCCCCACAGGCGGGGGAACGATAGATTATCGGCAATTGCTGAGCGTGATCACTCTATTCAATCCCCACATGCGGGGGAACGATGGATCGTTCCTCGAAGCTGTAATAAATAATAATATTCAATCCCCACATGCGGGGGAACGATTATGTCAAAAAAGGCCTCTCTATTAAACCACAATTCAATCCCCACAGGCGGGGGAACGATAATTAGTGAAAGCTGTTAAAGATGGGTCTCCATATTCAATCCCCACAGGCGGGGGAACGATCTCGGTAAAGGCACCGAAGCTGGAATTAGGGTATTCAATCCCCACAGGCGGGGGAACGATGTCGAGGGGCTTATCACCCGCGAGAAGCGCAAAATTCAATCCCCACAGGCGGGGGAACGATAGGTCCGAGGCAGATTTCAAAATTGCGGTCACCATTCAATCCCCACAGGCGGGGGAACGATATTCAGGGAAAAACTTGTCGCCGATACCATTTTTATTCAATCCCCACAGGCGGGGGAACGATGCAAAAGATGCGAACTGTCTTTTTCCTGTTATTCCATTCAATCCCCACAGGCGGGGGAACGATCGACCGTTGCCGAGAAAAAAATTGAATATAGAATTCAATCCCCACAGGCGGGGGAACGATATAAAAGCCAACAATTCCCGTGGAAAAGAGAATAATTCAATCCCCACAGGCGGGGGAACGATGTATATTCAAGCTGCTTCCAGTCTTTCGTCACAATTCAATCCCCACAGGCGGGGGAACGATCCTTCAGTCTAAAACCTTTAAAATCAATTACTTAAAAAATAGATTCCGAATTTATCGGGACTTTAAGATCTATAGGTAATCCAGTAAAGAGGTCTAGACGAATATCCCTATAATTAAAGTACTCAATGTTTAATCCGGCCTCTTTAGTATTATCCTTTTCTATAAATATAATGCGGGTCTCCTGACTAACATGGGCACGTATATATACCTTAATCTGATCAAAAATACGGGAATTTAATGACTCACTAACATAGATACCTGATGTAATGCTTATCATATATCTATTCAGTAGCCCTTTAATGAGGTTAGATGAATTCTCAGTTATAGCTATTTTCATCGAAAAGATCTTCTATGTCATTAACGATCTGCTCTAGAAATTTATTTGAAACAAATAAATTTCTCATCTCAACATGCATGTAGGATTCAATCTCCTGAATATTTTCTGAAGCAGCTTTAAAAGCTATAGGCATTACATAATCAATTTTGTAAAGATCAGCTACATCAAATATGAGCGACTGCATATTTCCCTCATGGATAACTCCCAAAGCTGGAGTATATCCAAGAGCCTGTAATGCAGAGGCAACTATGCCATACAGGCAAGAGTTACCAACTGATATAGCCCGATTATATAAAGCTTGAGAACTCCATTCACCTTTAATAACTCGACCTTCCCAAGGAACCCCATATTTCTTGGCATTCTCAACATAACTTTTTCGTACCTGAGCCCCTTCCATACCCATAAGTTTTTTAAGATTAAATTTTTTGGGGTTGTATTCGACTTTAAACCTTTTACTATAAAGCTTAAGAGCCATCTTGTCTTTATGCTTGGAGTAGATCCTGATCTGTTTCAAAAGATTCGAATTGGATCTATCTTCTACTCCGGCATAAGAATAAAGACTCGTTCCGTTATCCCCAACCCAAAGCACCATGCATTTTAACTTACAGGCCAAAGCAATTCCCGCATGAGTTGCAGAGACTCCGGGGCCTAAAAGAATAGTGCTTACCATCCCAACAGGAATAGTAAGCACTTCTTCTTTAGTCGAAAACCTCAAACCATAATCTTTTCGATGCAGCGTCCCCTTGGTCAGATAGAGAAAAGAAATCTTATCTGAATGCTTGACATAAAAAGTTTCACTCATAAATGTCAAGCATACCAAACCCGAAACTCTTTTCCCGACCAATCCCCTTCATAATGGCCCCCTCAAACTTCCCTGCATCCGTCACTCTCAACAGCCCCTCATAACTCACCGAATTTATCGGCCAGGACACCCCATCCTTCGTAACAAACACAATCCCCTCCATGATCACCGACAGAGTCACAGGCTTATAACCCGCAAGATTCCCCATCCTGTGAAACCAATCAGAGGCCTCAAAAGATGTCTTGAGAGGTACAACACCCTTATCTATTTTGTTCGTTGGATTCGCCCTGATCCGAAAACATAACTCGGCCCCCGCCTCATACCTTGTTTTCAAAGTACTGATCTTTCCCCGTACGGAATTCTGTGGAAGTGTACTCCCCTGAGCAGTAATAGTATCTCCATCCAAACGATAAAGATATCGGTTCTCAGGAAACAAACCTTTAACCTGCTGATGAATCTTATACGGATCAGTCTCACTGGTGGCAAAAACAAACTTGTACATAGTCCTTCTCCTTTATTCGTCTATGACTAAACCAAATTCGTTATCATAGTATTCCGGCTTCAGTTCATACATGTTCATGTACACATTGGGACTCGTAACATAGGGTGTTATGTCAAAGCCCTCCCCATGTATAAGAGTCTGAACCATCCGCCGGGACATTTTCTTAAGATGAATCCTTTGCTGCCTCTTGACAGACATAACCTGTCTTATATGATCTCCCTGATCTTTATTTTCATCAAGCTCAAGGATCTTAAGACCATACCCCAGGAGTTGAGCAAAAGATTTATCCTCGGCTCCCTCAGGTACATAAAACCTGTACTGGTTTTCATAATGCTCAAGAGGGATAAGCTTGAACTCTCCTATGGATCCAAACCTGCCAGCTTTGATAAGTTTTGTGAAGTACCTTTCCTTTCTCTTCTCAATAAGTCTAGGGTGTGTCCAGGAGCCAAATTCCATATTATCAGCAACAAGAGTGAAGTAAGACATCTGTTCCTGCATCAACTCACTCTCAGCAAACTCCGACTTACCAGACTGATAGAAAACTTTGACGGCAAATTCTAAAAACGGAGCATCCAAGCCATTATAGATTGTGGTAGCCCTAAGCCTACCATCTTCTTTGAGCTGGAAAACAACAACTACACCTTTCTCAGTTGAGCCGTTCCTGTTACATCGTCCAGCAGCCTGAATGATATTTGGGAGCGGTGCTATATCCCGATATACCACAGGAAAATCAATATCAACTCCAGCTTCTATCAGCTGAGTCGTTATCAGGATCACCTTTTTATTTTCACCAAGAAGTCCGTTAGCCCTCTGAAGGATTTCCAGACGAGCATCTGAATGAAAGTTCGAATTTAAAAGCATCACCTCTGCTTTGGAGACCGCTTTAACCATTCGATAAACTTCTCGTGAATCTCTAATGGTATTCAGGATAACCAGAGAGGATTTGTCCTGACTCAATATATCAGCAGCCAGATCAGCTCGGGTAATCGTACCTGGTCGAACCTGAATGCTATAGCGATTGAAGACATCATGGCTATAAAAGTTCAGATCCGAAAGCTCTTCCGGTTTACGATAACCTCTAAAGAGTTCCACGGCAGCTTTATGTTTGCTGATATCGAAACAGGGCATGGTAGCTGTGGAGAGAATGGCGTAGCAGTTATATCGCCGGCAATGTTCTTCAAGCATGGCTGTGAAGAAAGTATAAAGCCGGGGAGGTAAAGCTTGGAGCTCATCTATGAGGAAGATACAGTTCTTGAGATTTGAATACTTCATAAGGCTTTTATTGTGCCGAGTTGTGAAGACCTCAAAGAGCTGTACGAAAGTAGTGACGATGAAAGGATAATCAAACGTACTCTCGAGGAATTCCTCAGTAAGGAGTATGTCTGTACTTTTTTCAAGCTTGACCTTGGTGACCGAGGTAAAAAATTTCTTCATCAGATTTTTCAGCCGACCCAATGCTTTATTATCATCCAGATCTTCCACCTCACTCTTGCTATCTATCCTACGAAGACCTTTAAGGCGGGTGGCAAAAATTTTCTGACAGATATCAAAAACCTGTTCGGTAATGGAGAGAAAAGGAACAGAGTAGATGATATTAAGATTTTTGCCGGCATATTTCATGATATCAAGGGCCAGGTGAAGAAGCATTAGAGTCTTACCTGATCCGGTGGGGCAGGTTAAAGAGAAGACTCTCTGACCAAGTTTGAGCTTAGGCCGTAAATTCGTCCGGGCTGTTTCACAGATCTCGGTACGAAGTGTGTTGATGGGACTGACTACCTTACCCAACTTTTTCATATGATCTTTAAGTTGGGATTCGTATTTATCGAAAAATCTTTTTCGAATCCGAGGCATGTCGATCGTATGATATCCGTAATCACCTGCACTTTGTTTGTCCGCGGCAATCAAAGCCGAGAAGGCCATGCGGGTTTCGAAATAGAAGTTCAGGGGATCCTTAACCGCTTTGATAGTTTGAAGAGGAATTTGCGGAGGTATATTGAGAAAATTAGCTGAGTCCTGAATCAATCCAAAATATGAAAGCATTTGATCGATGTGCATCGTAGGATTGGTGGCCAAGAACTCCTTCATGCGTTCCCATTCACAGATTCCATCGCTTATATCTGTGTTGATTGTATCACCAATATCACAGAGGCTACCATGATGCTTTATGATACACATGGCTGTGGAGATCATTTGATCTTGGGTTGTCAGAAGGTTGGTATGGTGCTTTAGAAAACACCAGTTATAGAAAACCAAAAAAGATAAGTAGGCGTGGTTTTTATATTCGTCATGGGCAAGCAAACGAAAGAGATGCTTAGGAAAATTAGGGTTGAGCTTCCCAACATCATGGAATAGGGAAGAGATACGGACGATAGGGCTATCATGTTTTTGAATAGCCCTGTCCCGTACTTCCTCCGTATGAATCCTCAGAGGTTTTCCAGGATGGGAAGGCCAGTTAAGAAAGTCATTGGTCAGAAGAACCATAGGCACTCACCGTTATCCTTTTGGTTGTGTTTTCCTGATACCTGTATAGGACCGCATGAGGTAGGGAAGGCCACTGATATGAACCTATCTCTGGGGTTATACCAATCATTAGTCTGGAAGGTTGGAATCTTTTCAATGCACAGATCCAAGTCATCCGTCAGAATCTGATGGTGTGATGATACCACGCTGCTTGTCGTAAAGGATACATCTTGTTCAGGACTGAGAGTTCCTTCACCAATGTAGGTGATATCGGCGGGACAGTTTGACACCCCAAAATAAGTTGGGTAAGTGCTCTGCTTATTTTTGATTCGATCTTTGAACGAATAGAAACGATCTTTAAGGGAAAGATCCTGGAGAGCCAGTGTGAGACTATAATCAAGATCTCTGAGGACTTCTCGATAGACTCGACCTTTCTCAAAGTATTTGGTGCCTGGAACAGCCTTGTGAGTCGTGAAGCCGTGGGATTCTTTTATGATAGGTTTGTTAAGAGACAAGGCAACCTTCAGACCATCACAAAAAACTGGGAATAGATTTTTCATCTCCTGTCTGTTGATGCCCAGAATAGCTCCCATTAATCCCATGATTGCCGGCTTATGGATAAGAGAATAGGTCAGGGGGTTGTTATTGGTTTCGGGCTTTTTAAAATGCCCGTACTTTCCTATGAGTCGAAGAGCAAGGTAGATCATAAAACTCCTTGGAGAAGAAAGAGTCACCCCTTTGTTAGAGGGGGTGACCCTTTGTGGGGGTTTAGATAGCTGACATTTTCTCAGCCACTGTGGTCGTAGCTTCTTTGAAGGCCTTGAGCACAATGGGATTGGTGCAGCGGTAGTTCACTGAAGCAACCAAGTCTGAAGTGATAGCGTCCGTGAGCCTGCTGAAATCAAAAGTGAAGTCTTCGAGAGACCGGATGTCTTCGGACTTTTTCCCTTCGACTGGTATGATCTGGATCAGTGTGTCGAGATTCTCATTCTTGCAGGTCAGAGAATCGGCATAGTTGATCTTGACTGCAAGCACTGAGGACTGGTTGCATTTCGATCTGGTGTTTTTGTTATTAATGCCATCCCAGATCCCCTGGATCATGAAGATTACATCTTCTTCTGAGAGGTTAGTATCCACGGCCGTGGCCGGATTGACCCATCCGGCAATCTGATTAAGGGAGTAAGGGACCAATGTAGTTGTGCCGATGGCTCCCTGAGCCTTGGTGAGATTCGATTTGAAGACGCTCGTGTTTTGATGGTCCCGTGGAGTGACCTTATTCATAGACGGGCTGAGGAGAGCGAACTGTACGGGTCCGGTGATATGAATGCTATCCTCCTCATCACCTTTGACGGTTGAGATTCCGCCAAACAGCCGAACATCGATGCATTTGCAGAGGAGTTCCCGGATGTTTTCGATATCCGGAAAGAGCTTCCGAAGCAAAGCGGTACGTGCCGCAGCACTGGTTCCCTTGAGGTCGTTGGTTTTGATCTCTTCTTCGGTTACTTCAGTAACGTAGATGATCAGATCTTTGGCCTTTGGGGAATCAAGCTTGAGCATATCCAGGACATGATCCCTGAAGTATCGTTTTATCCGGACGTCAGACACAAGGATTTTGCCGAGGACTTCATCGTAACGCTGCTCACCGGTAAAGGAATCGCCGTTGGGGATGTAATATTTACCGTTGTAGAGGAAGAGGATGTCGGAACGAAAGGGTTTCATAGAAAGCACTCCTTAGTTTAATTGGTTGCGGGTTTGTTGCTTACGAAATCAAGGAAGTAGATCTGTTTGATGAAACCTTCGATAAAGGAATTTTTATCGAAAGTTTTCTCTGACTCGAGCTCTTGGTTAATGTTCATAGCTTGCGTAAAAGCATAGCTATTCAATTTTACTGTATAGCCATTCTTCTCCTCTCCAATGTGACGGTTGACGGTTTCATTCCAACTGATAAGAAGCTCTCTTACATTATCTGTTGACGCTGCCCGACGGGTAAGAAATCCCATCGTACGCTTTTCAAAATTCCCCGTAAAGAGTTTCTTCAGGGGGAAAGCTAAATTAGCGGACTGCTTTCCGAGCTCTGCACTTTTTTCCTGGAGCATAGGATCTGATCCTTGTTGAATGTTGTGAATGAATGTGAGATCTGTAATGAGATCTTTTATTTTGGGATCATCCCCATTGCGTAACCTATGAGATACTTTTTCAATCATATAGGTCAGCAGGTTAGGGTCCCGATAATATTGTCCCCTCAGTATTTTTGGAAGGACCTTAATCATGTGGGCTTTGTATCGGGCATCAGCCGATTTTTTCATGTCCGATCCCAGAAGGTTATGGAAAGCTTTCCACAACTTGTTAGGCTTCCATTTTGTTTCTTCAATGATCCTATTGCGAACCTCATTGATCCTGGCAATGACTTTATTGAGATGGCTTCTCTGGATGTTACTGAGTTCCAGAATATCCATGTCGGGGTTTTTCAGGCCTTTGGAGAAGAAGATAACATCGAAAGCTATTATCTTTTTTGAGGTGGGATTAAAAGCTGCAAAAAAATCATTGTTCTCTATTATGGCAAGGGTTTTCTCTGCCTTTTCTTCATCTCCAGTATCACTGACATACTTGGGAAGATTCTCGAGGAAAGTTTTGAAATCATCATAAGTGATTTCATCACCTGAGGGAAGAACTCTTATTTTGTTTGGGCTGCATTTGGGGATAGCTACTTCACATTCAACGAGAATCTTTTTGATATAGTAAAGCAGTTCTCTTTCATCAGCACTGAATGTCAGGCAGCGATATTGATCTTTCGAATTAAATCCGGGGGACTGCTCATCACTTTTCTCATCGCCAGAACAAAGGGTATGTATGAAAGTTTTCTGGAGGGTGTATCCTTGAGGAGTTTCAAAGAACATTCGACTATCAGGTTTGACTTTTGTCTGATAGTAATTGAGG
>Ga0315295_10003485_pt1 | contig 13410 bp, 6 predicted proteins | sample YL17G14_0_MG_FD_204453 | JGI IMG/M metagenome (GOLD analysis project Ga0315295, IMG submission 204453) | Sediment microbial communities from Yellowstone Lake, YNP, Wyoming, USA - YL17G14_0 | ecosystem: Environmental > Aquatic > Freshwater > Lake > Sediment | place: USA: Wyoming | collected... | reverse complement strand
GGCCAACACGCTGCCGGGGCTGACGTCGAAAAGCCTCCTCCCCAAGGCCGCCTCCGCGGCGGGGCTGACGTTCAACGAGCTGTGCGAGTACCTCCTGCGCCGCGCCCTCGAGCGCGCGCGGACGAGAACGACGTAGGGATATGGGATGTGAGGTACTCCAGATCCCGCATTCGGGCCGCAGTTGCCGATTGCCAACCCCGCCCGCTTCGTTTAGTAAGTACGCGTTCGCACGCCCACCGTCGGCGCCCCGTCCGCAAGCGAAGGGGGCACGCGCAGTGCGCGGGAGGCAAGGCATGGGGATCCGCGTTGTCGGCGAGACGCAGCATCCAGCGCGCGAGGGCCTCGACGCCCAGGCGCTGCAACTGGGCTTCGCCCACCACCTCAAGTACGGCCTGGCCCGGGACCGCTTCACGGCCACGCTGCACGACCGGTATCTGGCGCTGGCGGACACGATCCGCGACCGCCTGGTCGAGCGCTGGATCGAGACGCAGCAGACGCACCATGCCTTGCGCGTCAAGCGGGTCTACTACCTGTCGCTGGAGTTCCTGCTCGGCCGCCTGCTCTCCAACAACGTCCTCAACCTCGGCCTGAAGCAGGAGGTCTGCAAGGCGCTCGAAGGGCTGGGTCTCCACTGGAGCCAGGTCCTCGAAGAGGAGACGGACCCCGGCTTGGGCAACGGCGGCCTGGGGCGCCTGGCCGCCTGCTTCCTGGACTCGCTCGCCACGCTCCAGATCCCCGCCGTCGGCTACGGCATCCGCTACGACTACGGCATCTTCCGGCAGCGGATTCAGAACGGGTATCAGGTCGAGGACCCCGACGACTGGCTCCGCTGGGGCAACCCGTGGGAGATCCCGCGGCCGGACTTCCGAATCCCGGTGCACTTCGGGGGGCGGGTCGAGATGTCCACCGACCAGGGGCGCCTCAAGTTCCGCTGGCTCGACACGCAGCCCGTGATCGGCATCCCCTACGACACGCCCGTCGTGGGCTACGGGGGCCGGACGGTGAACACGCTGCGGCTGTGGAGCGCGCGGGCAGCGGAGGAGTTCGACTTCGCGGACTTCAACGCGGGCGATTACGTCTCGGCGGTCGAGAGCAAGGTGAAGGCCGAGAACCTCACCAAGGTCCTTTATCCCAACGACAGCGTGTACGTGGGGCGCGAGCTGCGCCTGAAGCAGCAGTACTTCTTCGTCGCCTGTTCGCTGCACGACATCCTGCGCCGGTTCAAACTGCACCAGCCGAGCTGGGACCAGTTGCCCGAGCAGGTGGCGGTCCAGATGAACGACACGCACCCGGCGCTGGCGGTGCCCGAGCTGATGCGGCTGCTGCTCGACCGCGAGGGCCTCGACTGGGACCAGGCCTGGGACCTCACCGTCCGCTCGCTGGGCTACACCAACCACACGCTCCTCCCCGAGGCGCTGGAACGCTGGCCGGTGGACCTGATCGAGCGGCTGCTGCCGCGGCACCTGCAGCTCATCTACGAGATCAACCGCCGCTTCCTCGAAAGGGTCGCCGTGCGCTTCCCCGGCGACGGGGAGCGGGCGCGCCGCGTGAGCCTGATCGAGGAAGGCCCCGTCCGGCAGGTGCGCATGGCCAACCTGTGCGTCGTCGGCTCGCACTCGACCAACGGCGTCGCGCGGTTGCACACGGAACTGCTGAAGGAGCGCGTCCTGCCCGACTTCCACGCGCTGTACCCGGAGCGGTTCAACAACAAGACCAACGGCATCACGCAGCGCCGCTGGCTCCTGGACGCCAACCCGGACCTGGCCGCGCTGATCACGGAGGCCATCGGCGACGGCTGGATCATGGACCTCAGGCAACTGAAGAAGCTCGTCCCGCTCGCCGAGGACCCCAAGTTCCGGGCGCGGTTCCGCGCCGTGAAGCGCGCCAACAAGGTGGCGCTGGCGCAGTACCTCGCCGCGCAGCACGGCTTCGTCATCAACCCGGACAGCCTCTTCGACGCCCAGGCCAAGCGCCTCCACAAGTACAAACGCCAGTTGCTCAACGCGCTGCACATCGTCGTGCTCTACAGCCGCCTGCGCTCCAACCCGGGCCTGGACACGGTGCCGCGCACCTTCCTGTTCGCGGCCAAGTCCGCGCCCGGCTATTGCATGGCCAAGCTCATCATCAAGTTCATCAACAACCTCGCCGCGGTCATCAACAGCAACCCGGTCATCGCCCGCAAGCTCAAGGTCTACTTCCTGCCTAACTACAGCGTCTCGCTCGCGGAACGGCTCATCCCCGCGGCGGACATCTCCGAGCAGATCTCGACGGCGGGCACGGAGGCCTCCGGGACGGGCAACATGAAGTTCATGCTCAACGGCGCGCTTACGCTGGGCACGCTCGACGGCGCCAACATCGAGATCCGGGAGGAAGTCGGCGCCGAGCACTTCTTCCTCTTCGGCCTGACCGCCGAACAGGTCGCGCGGCGCGGTCCGGAACAGGAGCCCTCGTTCCGCTACCAGCACGACGCGGAGACCCGCGAGGCGCTGGACCTGATCGCGTCGGGCCACTTCAACCCCGGCGAGCCGGGCGTCTTCGACGACCTGCGGCGGGACCTTTTCGACCGCGGCGACGAGTACCTCGTGCTGGCCGATCTGCCGGCTTACGCCGAGGCGCAGCAGCGCGTGGAGCAGCTCTACCGCGATCCGGAGGAATGGTCGCGCAAGGCGATCCTGAACGTCGCCTGCGCGGGCAAGTTCTCCTCCGACCGCACGATCCTCGAGTACGCCCGCGAGATCTGGAAGGCGAAGCCGGTCCCGGTCGCCAAGGACGCCAAGCGCAGCCAGACGCTGGTCGAAGCGCGCGTGCCGCGGGGAGCGGCGCCGCCGCAGGTCCCCAACGACGAGCACCCATAGGGCTGCCGGCGCCCCCGACCCGACAGTGGACGTCAAGACGCAAACCCGTACCGGGCGCTCTAAGTTATGGTTGCACGGAAACCGTGAATGCATTAAATTGCACGGGAGGTGTGGAGTGATTCTGAGCTTCGGAGACCCCGGAACGGCCGAGCTCTTCCATGGAAAACCAAGCCGCAGGGCTCGGGGGCTCTTGCCGAGCAGGCTGCACGAGGCGGCGCAACGGAAACTTGAGTGGCTAGATGCTGCCGCGAGTCTTGAGGACCTTCGAACGCCTCCGGGGAACCGCTTGGAAGCTCTTCGTGGAGACTGGCAGGGCTTCTGGAGCATCCGGATCAACGTCCAATACCGGATCGTGTTCCGTTGGGATGGCAACGCCCATGATGTTCGGGTACTCGACTATCACTGAGGGACACAGGTCATGATCCCCACTCACCGCATGCCGACGCACCCCGGGATGATGCTCCTAAAGGAGTTCCTCGAGCCGCTCCACGTGACGCAAGTGCAGTTTGCGCGCCACTTGGGTATTCCCCTGCAGCGGCTCAACGAGTTGATCAAGGGCAAGCGCGGTGTCACGCCGGAAACGGCGTGGCTCCTGGCACAAGCCCTTGGCACGACGCCGCAGGTTTGGTTGAACCTGCAAGCCAACTACGACTTGGCGAGGCACCGGCCGGCACAGCGAATCAGGCCCCTGCCGCGGAGAAGATCCACGGCCGTCTGACGGCTTGGCTTCCAGATTGCGCTCACGCAGGGCTTCCGAAACGCGCGCGCCGGCGGACCCGCGCCTTGCTTCGTAAGGCGTTCCCCGACGCCGGCCTCGCTTTCGAGCGCATACCGGCGAACGAGAGCCGCGCCGTGACGCGCCGCCGCCCGCGTCGGCCTTTGTTTTTGCGCGGGATTCCCTTCATCGCGCCACTCGAAGGAGGTTACTGATAAGAGACGCACGGCCAACCACGGCCAACCGGATCCCCTGGAGGCAACGCATGTCCCGAGTCCACGTCCGCACCGCGCCGTTCATCCCCCTGGGCCTTGTCCTCGCCGCCCTCGCCGCGCGCGCGGAAGAAGTCCGCCTGCCCGTCTCCGCGGACAACTCGATCTGCTGCCACCCCGACGAGACGGACGACAACCTCGGCGCCAGCTCGCGCATCAAGATGAAGGGCATCGAGAACATCCTCTTCCTCAACTTCGACCCGGCGCCGCTGAAGGGCAAGCAGGTGACGAAGGCCGTCGTGCGCATCAAGGCCACCGACCGGAACGTGATGGTCCGCAAGGTGGGCTTCTCCACCATCGCCACGCCGTGGGCGGAAGGGAAACAGGGCAGCGAGAAGAAGGCGGCCGACGGCGACTCGTCGTTCCGTTCGCCGGAGGCGGGGAGCGGGCGGAACTGGGCCGGCCCCGGCTCGAACGTCCTCGACGCCATCTGGGGCCGCGGCGGGACGATCTGGACGCAGAGCTACGTCAAGCCGGACGACCAGATGTGGTTCGAGATGGAGTTTGACGGGCGGCTGCTGGAAGCGTGCGCCCTCGGCCTGGGGTTCGGCCTTGCCGTCAGCGACGACAACGGGCAGACGAAGAGCGGGCACAAGGACGTGGTGCCGGACTCCAACTTCGCCAACAACTGGTTCTGCTCGCGCGAACACAACAACGCCCAGCCGGTCTTCCTCGCGACGGTCGCCCCGGCCGCGGCGCCCGAGCCGGCCCGGCTCGACGTGCAGGTCAAGCCCTGGCCCGGCGGCGCGGACTTCGAGAGCGGGGGCCTCGAAGTCTCCTGGCCCGGGCCGCGGGACGAGGCCGAGGCCAAGGCGCAACTCGGCTGCAAGGTCAAGCTTTCCGTCGGCGGCGGTGAGTACCAGGAACTGCCGCGCTGGATGCACCCGCCGCTTGCGCGCGCCGGCGAACGCGTGCGCGCGCTGATCAAGGGCCAACCGGCCGGCGCGAAGGTCAAGGCGCAGGTGCAGGTCTTCCGTCACGGGTTCAGCGACAGCGTCGCGGCGGGAGAAGGCAACGGGGAAGTCTCCGCGAAGCTGCGCACACCGGAGGCGCTGGAGGTCGCGAAGCTGGAACGGCCGGCGGGCGAGCCGCCCGCCAACGAGGCCGCCCGCGTCTGGGCGCTGCCGGACGGCGTCAAGGCCAACCCCGTCACCGGGAACGTGCTCGAAGAGGCGGGCGTCGTCTACGAAGGCAACGCGGCGGGGAAGTACAGTCAGAGCAACGCGGCGTGGAGCGGCGCGCAGAAGACGGCGTACCTGGCGGGGCTGTGCGGCGAGTGGGTCGCGTTCCAGCTTGTCTGCCAGAACGCCGCGCAAGGCCCGGTCGAGTACAAGGTGACGCCGGGAGACCTGAAAGGGCCCGGCGGGGCGGCCATCCCCGCCGCCGCCGTGCAGCTCTCACGCCTCTGGTATCAGAAGACCGGCAAGGGCGAGCGCGGCTGGTACGGCGACCCGCTGGTCCCCATAAAGGCCGGCGAGACGTTCAAAGTCCCCGACCTGGCCAACGCCGTCCCGAACCAGGCGAACCAGACGGTCTACGTGGAATTCTTTGTCCCCAAGGACGCCGCGCCCGGGGTCTACACGGGCCCGCTCGCCGTTCAGGCCGGCGCCGGCGCGCCGCTGGAGCTGACCGTGAAGCTGGAGGTCGGCGTGGGTCGCATCCCGGACCGGGCCTGTTTCGTCTGGTCCATGAACGCCTACTCGTCGCCGGGGACGCCGTACGGGAAGCCGGGCTCGCCGGAGTTCATCGAGGCCGAGCGGAGCTTCTACACGATGTCGCATCTCCACCGGACCTGCCTGGCGGTGCTCCATTACAGCCACGGTGGCACGTACGCGGACGGCTGCGCGCTGCCGCTGGAAGGCCAGGGCAAGCAGATGCGCGTGAAGGACTGGTCGGCGTGGGACCAGCGCTTCGGTCCGCTCTTCGACGCGAGCGCCTTCAAGGGCACGCCGCGCGAGGGCCTGGCGCTCGATCACTTCTACCTCGTCCTCTCCGAGCACTACCCCACGCCCATGGCCGAAGGCTACAAATGGAACAACGCCGTGTGGGAGAACCACTGGAAGGTCGCCGGGCCGATCGAAGAGGGCTTCTCCCCGCAGTACCAGGACCAGTGGACGACCGTCGCCGCGGATCACCTGAAGCACTTCCAGGAGAAGGGCTGGCAGACCCGGTTCCAGATCTATCTCAACGACAAGTACTTCTACAAGCAGTACGACCCGAAGAGGACGGGGCCCGGGCGCGGGGTCTGCTTCTGGCTGTTGGATGAGCCGATGCACGTGGACGATTTCACGGCGCTGGCCTTCTTCGGGAAGCTCTTCCGCCAGGCGCAGGCGGCGGCCGGGGCGCAGGCGGCGAAGACCATGGCCTTCCGCGTGGACGTTTCGCGCCCGCAATGGGGCCGCGACACGCTGGACCGCGTCGTGGACCTGAACGTGACCGGCGGCTTCAGCGATTACCGGCCGTGGTTGGAGGACTGGCGCGAGCGGTACGGGCAGGCGGTCTGGACGTACGGCGGCGCGCCGGAGTCCACGGGCAGCGCGCTGGGCATCGCGGCGCAGGCGTTGGACCTGTACGGACGCGGCGTGGACGGCTTCGTGCCGTGGCTGACGCTCGGCGGCGAAGGGAACTGGCAGAACTTCGAGGCCACCTGCGTCTTCTACACGGGCAAGCCGCGCGGGATTGCGGGCGCGTGCGCTTCGCTGCGCTTGAAGCAGTACCGGCGGGGCGAGCAGGACGTCGAGTACGTGCGGCTCTTCGCCGAGAAGACCAGGCTGCTCAAGGACGACCCGAGCCGCCAGCAGGTCGGCCGTCTGCTGCGCGGGACGATCCAGATGACGAAGAAGCTGGGAACGCTCGACTCCCAGGGCGCCGTCACGGAGTCCTTCTCGGGCTTGAGGCCGGAGGACTTCGAGCAGCTTCGCCGCGCGCTGGCGAAGGCCCTTGCCGCGCCGTAGCCTTAGCGCGGAGCGCGGCACGTGCCCCTGCACCGTCGCGTCCTCAGCGCATTTTCTTCAACTCGAACTGTTTGCCGGCGAGCGCATCCTTGACGAACACGCCCCAGTAGGGAGTCGGCGTGTAGTTCCAGTCCGAGATGACCTTCGGTCCGCAGCCGGGATGGAAACTGAAGCCGGTCCAGTTCAGCTTGTGTTTCTGGATCAGCGCCAGCATGTCTTCCGCCCATCCTTCGAGTGGATGACGCCCGCTCGGCGGGATGAACTGGAAACCGCTGTAGTCCGGCGGGCAGCCGACCTCGCCGACGAAGACCGGGTACTTCTCGGCCGCGGCCAGCGTGTTGCCCTGCCAGTTGCTCTTCCACGGGTAGATGTGCGACGAATACATGATGCCGTTGCCGCCGGCGCGCTCCTGCAACGCGTAGTCCTTGACCACGCCGGAAAGGTCATACCCCCAGTCCAGCCCGCCCACGATCACGATGTTCTTCGCGCCCGTCCCGCGGACGGCGTCCAGAAGGCCCTGCATGCCGGGTGAGGTCTCGCCGGTCAGATCGAGCTTGTTCTCGGCCGCGTTGACGTCCTGGCGCTTGCTCCCCGGGTCCTCCAGGTTGCCGCCGTCGCGCCACATCTTCCAGGAGATACCGTGCGCCTCGTTGAAGAGCTCGAAGAGCACCGCCGGATGGTTCTTGTAGCGGGTGGCCACGTCCTGCCAGAACGTGACGTGCTCCTCCATAGGCGCGCCGAAGCTGTGCAGGTCCACCGCCACGTAGGCTCCGCGCGATGCCGCGGCTTCGATGACGGCGTCCACGATCTTCCGGTAGCCCACGCCGCCATCCCGTTTCTGGTAAGGGCCCTGCCCGAACCAGAACTTGTCCGCCACCGGCAGGCGGATCACGTTCGACTTCCACTGTTCCATGGCCACCACCACGGACTGCTGGACCCTCTCGCCGCCGGCCGACCACTCGAGGCTGTCCACGCACAGCCCCTGGAGCCAGACCGCCTTGCCGTCGGGTGTCTGGAGTTGGTTGCCGGCGACGCGCAGTTCGGGCGGGATCGGCGCGCCCTGCGCCGGCACGATAGTTTCGGAAGGGACGATCTTCGGTCCCGCGGCCGCCATCTGCTCCTTCGTGGCCGGCAACACCAGGCACTGCGCCAGGTCCAGCGTGCCGCTCGCGGGCTGGAACAGAGAGGGCATGAGCTCCACGTACGTGGCGCTCACCGGGACCTTGGCGAAGTAGGTGTGCTCGATCCAGCTCTTGGAGCTGCCGCGGAAAGACGGCACCGGCAGAGCAGGCTTCAGTTCGCGGCCGGCCTGGTTCTTGAAATGGCCCATGATGCGGGCATCGTTCCACTCCTTCTTGCCGGACTTGACGTCGGCGTAGCGGAGCCGGAGACGGATCTCCAGCGCCGCCGGGGCCGGCGACGGCAGGTCCACCCGCCGGTACACGAGGATCATCTGGTCGGGTTGGGACGACTGCAGGCGCAGGAAGGGAATGTCGCCTTCTTTCTCGAAGGTCACACCGTCTTTCCGAGGCCAGTCGGCGGGCCAGTTCTTCTCGTCCAGCTTGGAGAAATCGCCGTTGCTGAGCAGGGACGGACGCACGTCCTGCGTGGGGGGCGGCGGCCCGACGGTGGGCGCGTCCTCGCCCAGGACGGGGACGACCAAGCCGAGCACCAAGAGCGGAACAGAGGCGCGGAGCCTCATCTGCCTTCTCCTTCCGGGTGACCCGCCCGCACTGCGGAGCGGAAGGCAAGGCTATCGCGGATGTCCGCCGTGAGAAGCGCAGACGGGCAAGAGAGGGACGAATGCCTTCTCTCCCGCCCTGATCCGCCACAAACCGTGCATCGGAAAAAACCGACTCGAAAAAGCCAGCCGAAGGTCCTAAACAGAGACCGGGCGCGGAACAGGGGTTTGTCGAGCGAAACGCGCCAGGAGGAAACTATGTTGCCACGACTGACTTGCGGCGGGCTTGCGCTGAGCCTGATCTCCCTGACTCTCCTGGCCGGCGGGAGAGTACTGGCCGACACGCTCGAGTTAACGGACGGTACGGTCCTGAACGACTGCTTCGTGCGCGACGAAGGGGTGCGCTACCTGGTCTGGGAGAAGATGGCCGACGTGGGCGGTCCGCCCAGGATCATCCCGCGGAGCAAGGTCAAGCAGCTCAAGATTCAGCGCGGCGAGGCCTGGGATGCCCACCCCGATCTGCCCGACCTCTCGGTCACGTTCATCGAGATGAACCCCAAGCGGGCGGGTCTGCACGGGCACGTCAACTACGACTCCTTCGGGCGGCCGGTTCTCGGCGGCGCCAAGGCGCTCCTCGACCTGGGCGAACGGAACGCCATGGCGCCCGAGGAAGTCGCCAAGAACATGAAGCTCAAGTACGAGCCCGGCGAGGAGATCACCTTGACGGCCCACGTCCGGAACGTGGGCTTCAAAGAGGCCAAGCCCTTCAAGTACGTGTGGCTGATTGACGACAACGAGGCCGGGAAGGGGGATTGCGAAAAGTCCCTCAAGGAGATGGAGGAGACGACCTTCGCGCAGAAGTACAAGTGGCAGGACGGCTTCCACACGGTGACGTTCCGGATCCAGACGGACCAGCCCGAGATCGCGACGGCAAACAATGTCGCGAAGGACCCGCTGTGGGGCTGGGGTTACTGGTTCTACGTGACCAACGGCCGCTGCGACGCCTGGCACAAGGTCCGCTCCGCCGCGGGCACGTTCTGCTGGGAGGACTATTACCGCTGGCATGTGGACCTCATGAACACGCTCTTTGAAGCCAGCGTCTTCCCGGCGGCGCCTGAAGGCATCAAGGCCCGCGTGCGGCTCGACCGCGTGATCTACTGCGACGATCTCGACGCGGCGCTCAAGAGCCACGAGGACCCCGACGACGGCCTCTCGTACCAGCAAGGCACGTGGATCTGGCGCAACGACGAGGACAAGAAGAAGAAGTGGAACGATCCCGACAAGAACGGGCGCAACCAGACCGAGTGGTCGTTGCCGCACGAACTGGGGCATCAACTCGGCCTGACGGACTGGTACGGCCTCGATTATGAGGGCGCCAAGGACCACGTCTGGCCCGACACGGGCGACAAGATCGCGCACTTCCAGACGCACCCCGTGACGATGATGCACTGGCACGGCCCGCACGTCTGGTCGGAAGTGGACGCCGGGTATCTGAACATGACGTGGGACAAGCCCCGCGGCCACTTCGGCGACTTCTACTTCGCCATCCCCGCCGAATGCTTTCTCCAGGTCGAGGATGTCAACGGAATGGGCCTGCCGGGGGCCACCGTCGAGGTCTTCCAGCGCGGCACGGTGGTTGACCCCAAAGGCACGCCTGAGGAGCAGCAAGGGGTCCGGTTCTTTCCTGTCATCGAGGACGGCAACTTCGGCCGCCCCGTCTCCAAGGCCCCGGTGATCGTGGGGAAGACGGACGAGTCCGGGATGCTGCGCCTGCCGAACCGGCCGGTGAAGGAGGTGGTGACGCTCAACGGCTACCATCGGCGGCCGAACCCGTTCGGCAACATCAACGTCGTCGGCAACCGCGGCCTGATGCTGGTCAAGCTGACCAAGGACGACCGCCCGACGTGGTACTGGCTCGAGGTCTACAACTTCAACGTGGCCTGGTTCCGCGGCCAGAAGGACAAGTACGTCACCGTGCTCCGCACACCGTACGGGTCGGTGAGCTCCCCTCTGGCGCCGCGGAACGTCAAGGCGACCGCCGAGGGCAAGGAGAAGGTCCGCGTCGCCTGGGAGGCCCCGGAGATCAAGCACGAGCAGCAGTACCTGCAGCGGGTGATCGGATACCGCGTCTACCGCCGCACCGGCACGATGGGCCTCAACGACCGCCCCTGGTTCCCCGTTGCCAGCCTCAGGCCGGCAACCCGGGAGTGCTTGGTGGAGCTGAAGGAGAAGCCGGAGGACATCGAGTGGTATTCGCGGCTCGACCGCTTCGCCGTCTCGAGCGTCGGCGAACTGGGTCTGGAAAGCGAATTGGTGGAAGTCGTCCTGTCGCCGGCGAAGTGATTGGTCCTGCACGGCAGGCGCATCAGGGATGAGGAGTTGCGTCCTCGCCGCGGAACGCCTGCTCAATCGCGAGGCCGGCGATGCCCTTCAGCATCGTGGTCTCGTCCGAGTCGGCCGAGAGCACCTGACCCGGGGAGAACTTGCGGATGCCGGCGGCGCTCAGGCGCCGGATCAGGATGGGCCGCAGATACTCCGCGAAGGCCGGGTGCGGGACCCCAAGCACCAGCACCTGCGGGTCCAGTGCGGCGAGGATCCCGGCCAGCACCCGCGCGAGCCGTTCGACGACCTCCTCGACCACCTGCGCCTTGCGCGGGTCCGCCGCCGCCTCGCGGGCCACCCCTTCGGCGAGGGCGCGGGGCGCGAGCGGCTCGGAGCCCTTGCGCTCGAGCGACAGCGCCGCCGCCAGGGCCGGAATGCTGGCGTAGGTCTCCAGGCAGTCCAGGCCCCCGCAACGGCAGACGCGCCCTTCGTCGCCCGCGCGGACATGGCCGAACTCGCCCGCCGTGTACTCGTGCCCCGTCACCATCTGGCCCTGGACCAGGGCCGAGCCCGCCAGGCCTTCGGTCATGCCCAGGTACAGGATGTTCTCGTAGCGGCTCAAGCCCCGTTCGAACCAGGCGTACGACCACAACTGGCAGCGGACGTCGTTGTTGACGAAGACGCGGTGGCCCAGTTCGCGCTCGAGATGCTCCTTCACCGGCACGTTGCGCCAGCCGGGCATGTGCGCCGCGAAGATGTCCACGCCGCGCACCGGATCCACTATGCCGCGGACGGCCACGCCCAAGCCCAGCACCGACGGCGACTCGTGCCGCAGCTCCTTCGTGAACAGGTCCGCCAGAAGCTCCAGCACCCGGCGCGGCGAGCTGTCCGCCGGCATCGGGTAGGTGCCGAGGGGCTCCAGCCGGCCGTCCAGGTAGACCCGTCCGAGCAGGACGTAGTTCGCACGGACCGCGGCGCAGACCACGCGGTATCGGCGCGCCGTCAGGGCCACCGGGCTGCGCGGGGTGCGAGGTTCCTCTTCCGCGACCCATCCCTGCTCGATCAGGTCCGAGACGATGCTGGTCACGGACGACTTGCGGATGCCGTAGCGGCGGCTCAGTTCGCTCCGGTGCAGGGGTCCTTCGAAGTGCAACCCGCGGAGGATCAGATAGCGGTTGTGCCGTCTCTTCTTGGTCTGCTCTTTGGACAAGGCTATAACCGCTCCAGGCCGGTGTGGCACAGGCGCCCACGCCTGTGCTCGCGCTGGTCCGCCGCCGGCTGCGCCACATGACCCGCCGCGTAACATATGCGCTACAAAGTTTTTGTCAATCGCTTGACGCATTGTATCACATGTGATACGATTTCTGCATCATTCTCATCAGCCAGTTCGAGGGGGGAGGCCGTGGACGAACTGCGCGTTGGGGTCGTCGGTTCCGGCATGAGGCTATTCCACGCGCGCGAGCCGGTCGTCCCCATCCGCGGGATGCACCTGGACCTGAAGGGCCTCCCGCCCACGCCGCGCCGACTCCTCGAACTCCTCGATTTCCTGTCCGCCGCGCGCCTCAACTGCGTCCTCGTCGAATGGGAAGACACCTACCCCTGGCGGCGCTACCCCGAACTGCGCTGCGCCACGGCCTATCCGCGGGCCACGGTGGACAAGTTCCTCTCCCGCGCGGCGAAGCTGGGCATCGAAGTCATCCCGCTGGTCCAGTCCTTCGGCCACCTGGAGAACGCGCTCGGCCGCAGGCGCTTCCGGGGGTTGCGCGAGCTGCCGGATTCCGTGGGCGAGCTGTGCCCGTGCCATCCCCGCGCGCGGGACCTGATCCGCGAGCTGGTGGACGACGTGCTGGAGACGCACGCGGGCCGCATCACGCACTTTCATCTGGGCGGCGACGAAGTCTGGACGCTGGGCCGCTGCCCCAAGTGCCGCGCTTCCGTGGCGAAGGACGGGAAGGCCAAGCTGTACCTGCGTCACATCGCGCCGCTGCTCGAACACCTCCGCGAGCGCGGCTTGCGGCCCATCCTCTGGGACGACATGATGCGCCACTGGTCCAAAGCCGAGTTGCTGCGCCTCGCGCCCTGGGCCGACCTGATGCCGTGGACGTACGGTCCCAAGCCCTTCGAATGGCTCAAGCCCGAGACGCTCCGGCGCTTCCGGCAGGCCGGCGTCACGCTGTGGGGCGCGGGCGCCTTCAAGGGCGCCGACGGCCTGCACGTGGACGTCTGCAACCTGCCGAACCGCACCGCCAACCTGCTCGCCTGGACGCGGGCCGCCCGCCGGTACGGGCTCCACGGCGTGGTGGCCACGGGCTGGTCGCGCTACAGCACGTACCGGATCCCGTGCGAGGGCCTCGAAGCCTCGCTCGATTCGCTCGTCCTCGCCGGCGCCGCGCTGTGGGACGGCGTGCTTCCCGAGGACGCCCAGGCGCGGGCGGACCTTTTCCTGCGCGCCGGCAGGTGCAGAGCGCTCGCCGGTGCGCGCTTTGTCCGGTGCCGCGAGTCCTCGCGCGCGTTGCAGGAGTGGTGGAAGCGCCTGCCGGGGCTGCTGGATCACCTCCGCGGCGCGTCGCACCTGGCCGGCGAGGCGGGACGCTTCGATCCGCGGCTGCAG
>Ga0315295_10003484_pt1 | contig 13410 bp, 14 predicted proteins | sample YL17G14_0_MG_FD_204453 | JGI IMG/M metagenome (GOLD analysis project Ga0315295, IMG submission 204453) | Sediment microbial communities from Yellowstone Lake, YNP, Wyoming, USA - YL17G14_0 | ecosystem: Environmental > Aquatic > Freshwater > Lake > Sediment | place: USA: Wyoming | collected... | reverse complement strand
CTTTTGCAGATGATTTTTTTATCAGTTTCTTTTTCGCCTTAATAAGTCCGCCGTCTTTGCCGCTCAGACCGACTGCCTTTCCTCCGTGGTTATTAATGAGAGATACAATCTCCTTGTTGACGAGACCTCCGAGGACCATCTCTACGATATCCATTGTCTCCTGATCAGTAACACGCTGCCCCTGAACAAATTTTGGTTTCTTGCCCATTTTCTCCATTGTGGCAGAAATCTTGGGACCACCGCCATGGACTATGGTGGTCTTAATGCCTATAAAGTTGAGCAAAGCAATATCCTTGGCAAAAGACTCCTTGAGCTCTTCCTTTACCTGGGCTGCGCCACCGTATTTTATAACAAAAGATTTCCCGTAAAAATTCCTGATATAAGGCAGGGCCTCTATCAATATTTCAGCCTTAGTTATTATGTCTTTCATGATAAACCCCATTTAATCATTATTCTCAAAACACGGGATACACACGATCTGTCCATCTTTTACCCGTGCCCTTGGCTCCATCATCTTTTCACCACAAACAGCACACGTCAGACTTTTATATATCCTTGCCTCTTCAGGCAGACCCATTTTTCTTCTTGCAACTCCAAAAAGCTCTTCATCGCTTAAATTTATTATTATGTTAATTTTTTTTGATTTTCTGTTATGAACCATTTTTAAAACCTTTTCGGATTGATCGCCATTCATGTATCGCTCCCACATGCGTTTCTCTTCTTTCGTCTCTTCAGGAGATTTCCAGTCAACAGAGATCCTTACCCCTTCGCCTGAAGGTCTCTTTATAAACGTATACACCTGCTTACCGTAATCCCTGAAAATAAGATTGCCCTTTCCGAATGTACAACCTGTTACAACCTGAACAGCATCAACAGCACACGAATTATTCTCAACAATTGCCACCAGTTCCTCATCAGCCGCCCTGTCCCCAAGTTGTTTTAGAGCAAACACAGATGCCCTGTATCCCAATGCAAGCCCGGGACATGAATGGCCATGAAATTCAACAACATCTTCAAATGTTTTCATTTCAGATGATTTTACATCAAAACAGTGGTATTTTGTAAATCATTAGATATACGGGCTTACCATAGAAGTAAAGAAAGTTGACCTATACCTCTGTTAAAATAGAAAATATATGTTATTAGCAATGATTAATAGAAACTTCACTTTAGATATCTCTGAAGATAAGATTTTAACTCTTGTTAAAACCAAACCATTCAGCAACAGGAATCCTGAATGCACTTTGTAGTATCCTGGGAAATCAATTCAAAGGATAATTACAGTGAAGAGATCAACAGTTCATTAATGGAAGGACTTCGTGGATATTCCTGGTTACGTCTTCTCAGGACATTCTACATATTAGAAGTTGAACATGAACACGACTGGCATGTAATCCATGAGAAATTGCTTACTATTGCCCAAAGGTATCCAGGCGAAGTAAACTTTTTAATGAGTCCATTATATGATCTTGACTCTGACTATTTTGTATATAAAATGCCGGACTCAAATTTTTATCAGGCTCAATAAGAAGGAATGAACTTTACGCAATGGAAGAAAATAAAATAGAGAAAATAATAAATATCGCCGGGAGCGATGGTAAGGAACTGAAAAACATTTACATGGAGATGGCTCTCGGCATTTCCGAGGTCTTCGAAGCTTTAAAAAAGATTTCGGCAGGTGATCCTTATATACGGATCGATGAAACTTCCAGTGTTGAATTAATTTCGCAGCTGAAACATATGATCAATCTGACTGCTGAAAATATATGGGAAATCGTTGATCAATCACATGAGTTTGCCATGGGACTTGCCGAACACTTTGATGTCCTGCTTAAAGTATCACATGGCGACCTGAATGCACGTGTATCCGGAAATTCAAGCGTAGAACTGCTGGAGTCTCTCAAGAAGGTAACGAACAAAACGATAGAGAGCATATCCAGGGCTCTGAACGAACAAAAAAAGGCAGAAGCATCTCTCATGGATATAGAGGCGCTGGAGTTCTCTATCCTGAGTGCAATACCTCACGCAGTTATTGGGTTACGTGAACGCAAAATCATCTTTGCAAACCAATCGGTCAAATCTGTTTTTGGCTGGAAACCGGAAGAATTAATAGATAAAAGCACAAGAGTGCTATACAGGTCTGATAAAGAATATGAGGAAATCGGCAAATGTTTTTATCCTGTACTTGAGACACAACGAACCCATACTGAAGAGTTTACATGTCGTCACAAAGATGGCAGCGATATTTTATGCCGGGTGAGCGCTTCTATAACCGGAGATAAGCTGGAGAAGAAAAAAATTGTGGTTATATACGAAGACATCTCTGCCCGGAAAATTGCAGAGAATGCACTGATAGAATCAGAGAAAAAATACCGTTCACTTATCGAGAATCTGAACATAGGCGTATATAGGAATACAGCCGGAGAGCATGGATGTTTTTTACAGGCAAACCCTGCCATGTCTAAAATTTTCGGTTATGAATCTGTTGATGAAATCATGAAAATTCATCCATCTGATCTCTACCAAAATCCGGTTGAAAGGAAGCGATTTATCGAAAAAATCCATAAAGATGGTTATGTCAAAGATGAAGAGCTGAAACTTCAGAAGAAAGACCGAACCCCTATATTCTGTTCTGTCAGCGCTAAGGTGCAGTACTCAAAAAATGGCGGGATAAAATGGATAGATGGTGTTATGGAAGACATCACCGAGCGTAAACAGGCTGAAGAAGAGCGGGGCAAGCTTGAGGCACAGCTCCTGCAAGCGCAGAAAATGGAAGCTATTGGGCAGCTTGCAGGAGGGATTGCGCATGACTTCAACAACCTCCTCACAGCAGTCATAGGGTACGGGAACCTCTTAAAATCAGAGATAAGCACTGATGCCCGCATGACTTCATATATAACGCAGATCCTTAGCGCAGCAGAAAGGGCTACTACCCTTACCAATGACCTTCTGACCTTCAGCAGAAAACAGATCATCAATCCAAGGCCTGTCAACCTGAATAAATTAATCAAAGAAATGCAGAAACTGCTATCCAGGATCATTGGTGAGGATATAGAGCTTTCAACAGTCCTTTCGGATAAGGAATTAAACACCATGGCAGACAGCACCCGGATAGATCAGGTGTTAATGAACCTCGCCACAAATGCGCGTGATGCAATGCCTAAGGGAGGAAGTTTAATCATCAGCACAGACTATATTCAACTGGACAACGAGTTTATAAGGGCTCATGGTTATGGCAAAGCCGGTCCCTATGCCATCCTGTCATTTGAGGATACCGGGACAGGCATTGATGAAAAGACAAAGGAGAGGATATTTGAACCATTCTTTACCACGAAGGATGTTGGAAAAGGGACAGGCCTTGGGCTTGCAATGGTTTATGGGATAATCAAGCAGCATAATGGGTATATCAATCTATACAGCGAGCCCGGCAAGGGCACAACCTTCAAATTATATTTTCCATTGATCGAATCAAAGGCTGAAGATAAACAACCTGAAGTCTCTCCTCTGATGAAAACAGGCACTGAAACAATCCTCATCTGCGAGGATGACATGCAGGTCAGAGGCATCATGAAAGAGATACTTGAGAAGGCCGGGTATGAGATTATCGAGGCTGGAGATGGTGAAGATTCAATAAGGATCTTCAATCAGCAAAAGGACAGGCTTCATCTTCTTATCCTTGATATTGTCATGCCAAAGAAAAACGGCAAAGAAGTGTATGATGAGATAAAGAAGGCAAAGCCGGATATCAAGGTTGTTTTCGTAAGCGGCTACAGCGCAGATATCATTCATAAAAAGGGGATCATGGAAGAAGGAATGGAATTTATCTCAAAACCTATTTCACCCGGAGACTTTCTGGCAAAAGTCAGAGATGTTCTGGATACATAATATAAAGCTGCAACTAAACGTACTTTTTCAACTCTTCAAGCAATCTCATAAATTCCTCGCTGTACTCTTCTTCATGTTTTGAGAGATATTCGGCTAACCGGGCCTTTACCGCTTCATCAACTGATACGCTCATTTGCATGACGGTCTTTCCATCCGGGGTCCTCACAGGCTGCATCCTCAACTGTGGATGCATTTCTATCTGCTTCTTTAAATCTTCTCTGACCTTTACCTTCATTTCTTCGTATTCCCTCTGCAGATCCTCGATTTCGTGCAGTACCGGCTCAATAAATGACGTACGCGGGCTTTCCTTGAGTGTTTCGATCGCTAAAATTCCCTGCCTTTTTGTCTGCAGTTCCTCCGGTAAACTTCCCAGACTCAATGTTTCGACCAGGTTTATTTGAGCCATATGTAACAGAGAAGGCTTAGTCCATCTTAACTGCTGCCAGAGACCATTCGAATCTAATTTCCCATGATAAAACTCCTTTAGGATGGCAATCACCTTCTCTTCATCTCTTATTTTTTCTTTTTCTTCCTGAGATAACCCACCAATCTCATCTGCCTTTTCCAAAGCAATTTCAAGAGCGCTCTTTACTCTCCCCATCTGTCCTCCTTGCAAATTACTATTCTAAATGTTTTTCGGTAAATGTTCAAAAACATCTTTATTGAGAATTTTATTCTCCCAGTTCAGCCAGACATTCTGATCCTTTCTGCAGTCATAGTTTCTGCATCTTTCAGGCCGGTCTTCCCAAACCATGCAGATCATTTTCTCTCTATTGAGATGAGGGCAATATCCATCTTCATCTCTTGCTATAAAGTAAGGCCTTTTTGGATTCCATTTCACTATCCCTTTTTCAACATCCTTCTTTGTCAGTGCAAAAATAAAACTGCAGCATATTGATTTACAAAGTTCCCTGCTTCCCATTTCATCAAAAACAACTGTTTCAGCTGTCTCATCCTCATCGCCATAAACGACAAAAATACCCTTTTCCATTAACTTTTGAATCATCTCTTTCATGTAGGTCCGTTGCTCTTCTGTTAATTCTTCTTCATCTGCATTGGTTGGATAAACTTTGTTAGCTTCTTCTGACATAACAATCCTTTCTCACCGTTCAGTCCCCTTCAGAGCACATTTCGGGTTGTCTTTTTTCTTCCGTACATCTCAGGAAGGCCTGCACTCCACATGAATATCATTGTCTATTATACTGACCTTCAACCCGCGGTCATTCAGGCCCTTGTATAAAGGACGTCCGAAAATAAACAGTTCAAATTCTTCCATTAGTCCTAACTCAGCCACAGCATAAGATCGAATGGCAAAATCCTTTCGAACAAATTCAGACAGCTGATAGAGAATCTTTGATTTCTCTTTTCCTGAATACAGGCCGGATACCAAGGCGTTTATTTTGTTAAAAGGACATTCCTGTTCATGTTCTTCGATAACCTTCATAATAGGGTCACCGGGATTAATAATATCCGTGCGTGTAATAGTGTTTTTTCCTATGAGAGACATTATTTCGGATGTATCCCAGCATTTTAAGAGGCAGCATTCCAGGAAACGGTTCTCATAAATCTTACATGATGCCTCTTTTTCGTCGTAAAAATAACATGCCCAGTCATCACCTTTTCCTTTTACCTTAATCAGTTCTTTTTTAACCGGTTCGAGTATGTTTCTAAGAGGGTTAAAAGCCATTTCGCCTTTCCGTATAGTCACCAAATGCTGATGGCCTGCATAACCGGCAAGGAGTATTTTTTTATCTTCATGGTGCAGTGCCGGCCCTCCTTTCAGACAACAAGTACCGCATCGCATACATTCACTTATGTGTTTTGTATTAAGATGAAACATTAATGTCACCTTTAAAAATAATCTGACGTTTCCCTTCAGTGACGAATGGAATTTTGTAGCCGCAGGCGATAGGCTGCGGCTACCACACGTGACTGAATGATTACAATCTGCCTGCGTCTTTTATTCCATACTTTAAAGTAATATACTATATTGTAAAGATAAAACAAAGGAGGTCCTATTATAGTAAACGCAAGAATATTTACCTATGAATGTGAACAGTGCGGTTCTGAAATCATTGTTACACCATCCGGAGAAAGTCAGTTGAGTCCTATTTACTGCTGCGGGATAGAAGTAACAGAGATTTCTTCTGAAGGAAAGAAACCTGATAGGCCTAAAAAGAAGGCAGCAAAGAAAGCGGCAAAAAAGGTACCGGCAAAAAAGGTTGTTGCAAAGAAAAAACCTGCAGCTAAAAAGAAGGCGTCCAAAAAATAAAAACTGAGTTGAGCATCCTTTAAGTTATTATTTCTTTGTGAGGACTATTTTGTGATGTAAGAGGGAAATCTCCTTTATCTCTCCATCAAAGATTTTCTGTTCTCCGAAAAGGTTCCTGAGGTATATCTTTCCCTCTTCCGGCCTCATAATATCAACGCTCTCCAGATAGAGATCTTCTTTCCCGTTCTCATAAATATAGGCGTTTGCTTCACACATATTACTTCTCCTTTCCTATCTCCTGCCTGACATTCTCAATGATCTTCTCTATCATATGTGGAAGGGGCTCTTTTTCTACACCTGTAATGTCAATGCCTTCCTGGTTAATGGGCAGAAGGGTTTTTTTTGCTTCGGATGACAGTATTGCATCCGCCATTTTCGGAGTCAGTTCTCCAAGCATTGCATTCGGAAGAACAATACTGAGAGACCCGATGATCATTCTGACCTTGTTCGAATTCCAGACGATTGCATTTTCTCCTGTAGCTCCTTTATTAGCCCTTGATTTCATCATGGCAGATGTTGCTGCAGCATTTGTGCCGAGGGCAAGGATCTCGATTTTATCTCCGAATTCATCCCTAAGCTTCTTAACAATCAAGCTTCCAATGCCGCCTCCCTGACCGTCAACCACAGCGATCTTAAACACAAAATAAGTATAAAAATATACTCCTGTATAAGTCAAACACTGAAAGGGATTTTATGAGCGGTTGAGTCGATGTAATATTTGCAGTACATCGGCTATAATATTTATTTAATAAAACAGTTTTGATTCTTTTGGAGGTTACGATTAAAAAATTACCTGACAGAAAAGGATATTTCGGCATGTACGGAGGCCGTTTTGTACCTGAAACCCTTATGCCGGCTCTCAGGGAACTGGAGGATGCTTTCCTGCAACTAAAAAAAGACAGGGATTTCCTGAGAGAACTCGTCCATCTCCAGAAAACATATATTGGGAGACCCACACCATTGTATTTTGCACAGCGGCTTACCGAATACCTTAAAGGGGCAAAAATCTATCTGAAACGTGAAGACCTTGCACACACAGGCGCTCACAAGATCAATAATGCTGTCGGCCAGGTGTTGCTCGCAAAAAAGATGGGAAAGACAAGAGTTATTGCCGAGACAGGTGCAGGTCAGCACGGAGTAGCCACTGCAACAGGGGCATCACTTGTCGGTCTGGAGTGTGAAATCTATATGGGCACAGAGGATATGAAAAGACAGTCCCTGAATGTGTTCAGGATGAGACTCCTTGGAGCAAAGGTAACCGGGGTCTCGACCGGCTCAAAGACACTGAAGGATGCGATCAATGATGCCTTGCGTGACTGGACCACGAATGTCCGTACAACACATTATGTACTTGGGACAGTATTCGGTCCCCATCCATTTCCTGTCATGGTCAGGGATTTCCAATCTGTCATCGGGAAAGAGGCAAAGAGACAAATACTCAATGCAGAGGGAAGACTGCCTGATTATCTCATCGCCTGTGTTGGCGGTGGAAGCAATTCAATGGGACTTTTCTACGAATTTCTGAATGATGAGAAGGTGAAAATGACAGGGGTCGAGGCAGGCGGAAAAGGTATAGAGACAGGAGAACACGCTGCACGGTTTGCAGGTGGTTCTATCGGCGTATTTCAGGGTTGCAAGAGTTATCTCCTTCAGGACGATGACGGAAATGTCCTTGGGACACATTCTGTATCAGCAGGTCTTGATTATGCATCCATAGGTCCGGAACACCCTTTCCTGAAAGATACAGAACGGGTTCAATATACATATGCCACTGATGATGAAGCATTGCACGCCTTTGAGCTTCTTTCAAAAACTGAGGGCATCATCCCTGCGCTGGAATCTGCCCATGCAGTTGCAGAGGCGGTCAAACTTGCGCCTCTGCTTTCCAAAGATACAATTGTTCTTATTAATCTTTCTGGAAGGGGAGACAAGGATGTCCAGCAGGTTGCACGTATTAAGGGGATAGAGTTGTGAGAACAAGGATTTCAGGAACATTTAAACGATTACAGAAGGAAGGGAAAAAGGCCTTTATTCCTTATATCATGTCCGGTGATCCTTCCCTGGAAAAGACAAAGGATATCGTGCTTCTTTTTGAGGAATGCGGAGCGGATATAGTCGAATTAGGCGTGCCTTTTTCAGACCCTCTTGCAGATGGGCCTACCATTCAGCGTGCCTCGGAAAGGGCCCTGAAAAATAAGGTTACCCTGAGAAAGGTCATCTCTCATGTTAAAGAGTTGAGATCTTTAACGCAGATACCGCTCGTTCTTATGACTTACTTCAACCCTGTATTCAAATATGGCATAGAAAGTTTCATAAAAGATGCCGTAGATGCAGGGGTTGACGGTGTGATTATCCCTGATCTGCCGCCTGATGAAGCCGAAGATTTCATTCTGCTTGCGAGAAAGGCAGCTCTTGATACGATCTTCCTTCTTGCACCAACCTCAACAGAAGACAGGATAAAGAAAGTGGCAAAGGCTTCAACTGGTTTCATATATTACGTTTCCATCACAGGCATAACAGGGGCCAGCCTTTTGTTCGATGGATCGATGGAGGCTTTGATATCAAACATTAAAAGATATACAGATAAGCCGGTGGCTGTCGGATTTGGTGTTTCCACTCCTGAAAATGCTTCGGCAGTCGCAAAGATATCTGACGGAGTTATTGTAGGAAGCGCCATTGTCAGAAAATCTCATGAGAATCCCGATGAGCTAAAGAGCTATCTTTTGAGTCTTCGCAAAGCAATCCTATGAATTCAATCCTCAGGAAACTTGAACAGTTAAAATCACTGATGGAGCTCTCCTCTCTTATAAGCTCATCACTTGATCCAGGTGAAATAAGGAAACGTGCAATTGAGGCAGCCATGAAGCTTGCAGAGGCAGAGGCCGGTAGTCTCATCCTTGTTGACCAGGAATCAGGTGACCTATTTTTTGAGGTTGCCCTCGGTGATAAGGGAAACATGGTAAAAGAGGTCAGGATCAAGAAAGGTCAGGGGATTGCAGGCTGGGTTGCGGAAAAAGGGGAATGCATAATAATTGATGATGTGCAGTCAGACCCCAGGTTTTACAAGATTCCTTATATAAAAAGCAAATTCAAGACAAAGAATATGGTATGTGTCCCTGTAAAATCAAAAGACAGGGTTCTTGGCGTTCTCGAGGCAATAAACAAAAAAAAGGGCGTCTTTAGCGATGATGATAAAGAGGTCCTCTCAGCCCTTGCAAACCAGGTAGCGATAGCGATCGAGAATGCAAACCTCTATCAGGAATTAAAGGACGCATTCTATGGCACGGCTGAGGCGCTTGCAGAGACAATCGAAAAAAGAGATCACTATACAGGAGGACACACAAGGAGAGTAATGAATTACAGCATCATGATCGGGGAATCTATAGGTCTCTCAAAAAAAGACCTCGATGACCTCAGACTTGCTGCTATACTCCATGATGTTGGTAAAATAGGTGTCAGTGATGATGTCCTTTTGAAAAGAGACAGACTGAAACATGAGGAGTTCGAGAAAATGATCCTGCATTCCAAATACGGGGCTGAGATACTGAGTCATATCAGGCAGCTGAAAGATGTGATACCAGGTGTCCGGGGCCACCATGAAAGGGCTGACGGCAAGGGGTATCCGGACGGTCTGAAAAACGATGATATCCCGGTTATAGCAAAAATAATTGCGGTAGCAGATACTTTTGATGCAATTACTTCAGACAGATCTTATAGAGATGCGCTGAGCGCTGAGAATGCATTGAAGGAATTAAAGATGAATTCCGGCATACAATTCGACGAAGTGATAGTTGATACTTTTATAAAGCTTTACCAGGAACAGAAATTCACTGTTTCATCTTCCGGAAAGAATGCGGGCTGATCCATGGCTCTCAGGACTGCAACTGCCGGATAATGGTTGCTTAGGATAACAAAATGGCATGGTTTAAAAAGACAAAAGAAATACGAACTGACAAAAAGGGCAAAACTCCTGAGGGACTCTGGGTAAAGTGCGACGGCTGCAAAGAAATCATATACAAAAAAGAGATAGAAAAGAACCTCAAGATATGCCCTAAATGCAATTACCATTTCAGGATAAGCGCGCGTGAACGATTGAAACTCCTCGTTGATGAAGGAAGCTTTGTTGAGATCGACGAAAACCTGTCATCAGTCGATCCTCTGCATTTTAAAGACTCCATCTCATACAAAGACAGACTGAAGGAAAACCAGAAAAAAAGTGGTCTTAAAGAGGCTGTCGTTTCAGGAGACGCATTGATAAAAGGGTATCCGGTCAGTCTTGCTATCATGGATTTTTCGTTCATGGGCGGGAGCATGGGATCAGTTGTCGGTGAAAAGGTATCAAGGGCAGCAGAAAGGTCAATCGAAAAAAAGCAGCCGTTTATTTCTATTGCGTCTTCCGGTGGTGCACGCATGCAGGAAGGCATATTTTCTCTTATGCAGATGGCAAAAGCCTCTGCGGCTATTGGCAAGCTGAAAGATAACGGTATCCTCTATATATCAATTTTATGTGACCCTACGTTCGGCGGTGTCACCGCAAGCTTTGCCACATTAGGTGATATCATAATTGCTGAACCAAAAAGTCTGATAGGCTTTGCAGGTCCGCGGGTGATCGAACAGACCATCAAACAACCACTACCCGATGATTTCCAGAGAGCAGATTTTCTGCTCGAACACGGACTTATTGATATGGTCGTAGACCGGAAAATACTGAAGGAAACCCTTGCTAAAATCTTTGAACTTCTCATATGAATTACGATGAGACGATCCGGTACCTCTATAACCTCCAGAAACATGGCATAAAATTCGGGCTTCAAAACATAAACAGCCTTCTTGCAGCTCTCCATAACCCTCACAAATCATTTCTCACCGTTCATGTTGGAGGTACAAACGGCAAGGGTTCCACCTCAGCTATTATTGCCTCTGTACTCCAGACCGCAGGTTTAACTGTCGGCCTCTTTACATCACCACACCTCATCAGTTTCACAGAGAGGATACGGGTTAATGGAGAAGAGATAACCGGAAATGATGTTATAAGCATAGCTGCAGAGATCAGGGATATTGTCTCGGGTTTTGATGAGTTTTCTCCCACTTTTTTTGAAGTCGTTACTGCAATAGCCATGCTGTATTTCAAAAGGAAGGAAATAGACATAGCTGTCATGGAAGTCGGCATGGGTGGAAGGCTCGATGCTACAAACATCATTATACCTGAAGTCTCTGTCATTACAAACATTGGCTATGACCATAAAGAGTTTCTCGGTGATACACTTAGAGAAATCGCCAGGGAGAAGGCTGGCATTATAAAAGAAGATGTCCCTGTTGTCATATCATATCAGGACAGAGAGGCATTGGATGTTATTAAAATGACAGCAGATAAAAAATATGCTGACCTTTATCTATATGGCAGAGATTTTTCTTCTCTGCTGAAAAGCGAAAATGTTTCAGGGTTATGTTTTGATTACCGGGACAGTGATTCTTTTGCGATTCATGATCTGATCCTGCCGCTCACAGGTGAACACCAAATGCAGAACGCCTCACTTGCCATTAAGGCAGCAAGGATTGTGCTGAACAATCTCCGGGTCTCCGGGTCCCCGGTTCATAGGGAAGATACAATCAAATACATAAAAGATGGCATTGCAGCAGTAAAGTGGCCGGGAAGGCTCGAGTACATTCAGGAAGACCCTCCGATACTCATTGATGCTGCCCATAATCCTGCTGCTGCAGAAGCTCTTGCCAGGGCATTAAAAAGAAACTTCCTCGAAACATACAAAAAGATTATAATTATACTCGGCATTATGGCTGATAAAGATATAAAAGGGATCATGGAACCATTATTACCATTGGCATCTGAGGTAATTCTCACTGCTCCTTCTTACAGCAGGGCAGCCTCACCTGAATACCTTGCAGATATCGCTTATTCATTGGGATTCTCTGACCTCCGAATTGCACCAACGGTAAAAGATGCTATTGACATGGGCATGAAGACAGGATTAAGGGATGAAGACAACGGATCAGGGAAGTTGTCACTTATCCCTGAACCCTTACCCCTCATTCTTATTACCGGTTCGTTCTATACAATAGGCGAAGCAAAGGAAGTGCTCGGACAGAAAGGCGTGCTGTCAAGACTGAGAGAATGAGAACGACATTAAAAGTTATGAGTTATAAGTTAAAAGTTAAAGACAGAAGATATTGTCATCATATTTATCATTCATCACATGATGCGGATTCCATGATTCCCTTAAAACTCTTTGCTCTTGGCGCTTCGCTCTTTGCTTTTCTCACTGCTTACTGCTTAATCCTTAATCCTTCCTGTTGTTTGGCTGAAGAGAAAACAACCATAACTTCAGATAACCTCGAATACAACAGGGAGACATTTACCTATAATGCTAAAGGCAATGTAAAGGTTCAGAAAGCTGGTACTGTCGTTGAAGCCGATGAAATGATATATAACGAACAGTCAGACGAGCTTGTTGCCAAAGGGAATATAAGATACAGGGATCCTGTGGTTTCGTTTACAGCAAGCAGGGCTGATCTGAATCTCGAAAAAAAGACAGGTACCCTTCATGATGCAGAAATCCTCTTTAAAAAAGACAACTACCATATATCAGGGAAAGAGATAGAAAAGAAAGGAGAGAACTATTATGTCAGTCCTGAAGCTACTTTCACGACTTGCGATGCGCCGGCCGCATGGTGTTTTAGAGGGAAAAATATAGATGCTATCTCCGGTGACAGATTAAAAGCAAGGGATGTGACATTTCGTATCAGCGACAAACCTGTTTTCTATACTCCATATCTCCAGGCCCCTATTGCAACAGAGAGGAAAACAGGACTTCTTATGCCGTCTGCAGGCTACAGTAATTTAAGGGGCGTTCATTTAACACTGCCTTTCTTCTGGGCAATAACAGAAAACCGTGATGCAACATTTGTTTTTGAGGAATACACCAAAAAGGGTATCGGAGAAGGCATAGAATACAGATATGTGGAACCGGGAGATATTAAAGGCAAATGGTGGCTTTACCACATAAGGGATACAGAGCTTAATAAGGACTTCGTTGAAGTCAGGGCGCTTCACCAGCAGTATTCTTCAGAAAAAATCGGCGGTTTTTTGAGTGTCAATTTTGTGAATGAAAAGGATTATTATAGGGAGTTCAACCCCTCAATCGATATCCGTACAAACCGTTTCCTTGAATCAACAGGAGAGATAATGATCCCCTTTTCCAACTCCCGTGCTTATCTGATGTCACAGTACTGGATCG
>Ga0315295_10003482_pt1 | contig 13419 bp, 8 predicted proteins | sample YL17G14_0_MG_FD_204453 | JGI IMG/M metagenome (GOLD analysis project Ga0315295, IMG submission 204453) | Sediment microbial communities from Yellowstone Lake, YNP, Wyoming, USA - YL17G14_0 | ecosystem: Environmental > Aquatic > Freshwater > Lake > Sediment | place: USA: Wyoming | collected... | reverse complement strand
GAGGGGGACAAATTTGTGGAGATAAAGGACTTTATCTTACCGATTGATGCATTTAAATCGGTTTCAATTTCATGGTTAGATAAGTGTAAAATGTTAGAACCATTGATTATTAAGATTTTATCACGACTTTTATCTTTTTCAGCCTGTTCGGATAACGAATGAACCTCACCGTCAACCTCAATGATAAGCTTCAGTTCATGGCAATAAAAATCTGCAATATATTCGAATACAGGTTGTTGCCTCCTGAATTTATGGCCTTCAACTTTTTTCAATCTTAATTCAGACCACAACAAGATTTCAGCAAGAGTCATATTATTTCTTAACTCTCTCGCTTTCTTTATAAGATCCCTGTTACCCGAATAGGTCATCCCTAATATTTTTTTGTAACAGTATTTTATCCCCCGGGGGGATCACAGGGGGGTCCTTTATCTTCCTGAAATCTCACTCAATCTCCCACTCTGTTCCATCCTTCTGGTCTTTTAAGATTACCCCCGCTTCTTTCAGATTCTCCCTGATCTTGTCAGATGTTTTAAAATCCTTATTAAGCTTTGCGTTCTGACGTAGATCAATAATTATCTTCATCAACTCCCCTGTCAGCTTTTCATCGCTTCTGCCTTCGGTTTCATCTTTCAGTCCAAGAATATCAAAAACAAATGTATTGAACAGGATTTTCAATGAGTCCAGATCTGAGCTGTTCAGCTTTTCGGTTCCGTCGTTGACTGAATTGATATGTTTAACTCCTTCAAAAAGATACGAAAGCAGCACCGGGCTGTTAAGGTCGTCATCTATTGCTTCGTAACATTTTTTGCTAAGTTCATTAATGTTGTTGACAGTCGACATGTCTGCCGGCCTGAGCTTTTTAAGGGTCTCAATGCCCTTGAACAGTCTCTGAAATCCTTTTTCAGCCGCCTGCAGAGCCTCATTTGAAAAATCAACGGTACTACGGTAGTGAGCCTGAAGCATAAAGAACCTTATTGTCATCGGGCTGTATGGTTGCTCAAGCATGAGATGATTACCGCTGAAAAGCTGATCGAGAGTAATGAAGTTTCCCAGTGAACGGGCCATCTTCTGACCATTTATAGTGATCATGTTGTTGTGCATCCAGTACCTGACCGACTCCTTTCCAAGGGCTGCTGTTGACTGGGCAATTTCGCATTCGTGGTGAGGGAACTGGAGATCCATTCCTCCTCCGTGTATATCAAAAACTTCTCCGAGGTATTTTACACTCATTGCAGAACATTCAAGATGCCATCCGGGATATCCGTCGCTCCATCGGGAAGGCCATTTCATAAGGTGTCCGGGAGTTGCTTTTTTCCAGAGTGCAAAATCAAAAGGATTATGTTTTTCATCCTGTCCCTCAAGGTTCCTGGTATTGACCTGAAGGTCCTCAAGAATTCGGCCGGAAAGCTTTCCGTATTTATACTTCTTGTTATACTTTAAAACATCAAAATAGACCGAACCGTTCACCTCATATGCATAACCATTATCCAGCAGATGGTTAATAAATTCCTGTTGTTCTATAATATGTCCTGAAGCCCGTGGTTCAATTGAAGGTTTCAGTGTATTGAGCTGATCCATATTCCTGTGGAAGGTGTTCATATAGTTCTGCACCACCTCCATGGGTTCAAGATGTTCAAGACGTGCAGTCTTCTCAATCTTATCTTCGCCTTCATCGGCATCATTTTCCAGATGACCAACATCGGTAATATTACGCACATACCTGACCTTATATCCCAGGTGCATTAGATACCGGAACAACAGGTCGAATGTTATTGATGGTCTGGCATGACCCAGATGAGGATTGCTGTAGACAGTAGGACCGCAGACATAAAGCCCGGCAAATGGCGGATGAAGCGGCTTGAAAAGCTCTTTCTGGCGGGAGAGACTGTTATAGATGACAAAATTGTTTTGCATTTGTAGAATTCTAATTAAGAGCAAAAGTAATTTAAAAATTGCACTTTTGTCCCGCCCCCAACCCCCTAAAGAGGGCTAAAAATCGGAAAAACAATAAGGGCTAAAGCCCGGATACATGGCGGTGCATTAACCACGGCTTTAAAGCCGTGGTTAGAGGACACCCACAAAAAAGGGACTTTAGTCCTCATATTTTTTTGCATTTCCCAAAATCATTCATACATTTGCATTCACAAATCAAATATTCCTTCCATTTAAGGGTGTTTGATTTTTATTAAGAAGGGCGGAGAGATTAGGCTCTGCGAAACCCTGGCAACCAATCCCGATTTATCGGGAGAAAGGTGCCAAAACCTAATCCCGGAAAGCCGGGAGATGATAAAAACAGACACGAGAACAATGAAAGCATTTCATCTGATTCAAAAAAGCCCAATCGTACTGTACATGCCTATGTGCATGGATCGGTAGAGGTTTGATCTGGAAGTATCATCATTTAATCATCAGATCATTCGGAGTTACCTCCTTCACCCTGTTAATGCCCCCTGCCCCCCTGAAGAGGGCTTTATACCCCCCTTTAGGGGGGCAGGGTGGGCGGTTAACTTAGGGGCAAATGACATTAATAATTTAAATTGAATATAATGAATACAAGAAAATCAAAATTTGAAACACTTCAGGTACATGCGGGACACCAGCCGGATAAAGAAACTTTGTCCAGAGCTGTTCCTCTGTACCAGACATCATCATATGTCTTTAAGAATGCAAAGCATGCAGCAGATCTGTTTAGTCTGTCTCAGCCTGGTAATATTTATACCCGTATGATGAATCCTACTACTGATGTATTTGAAAAGAGAGCTGCCGCTCTTGAAGGCGGAGCTGCCGGACTTGCTGTTTCGTCGGGACATGCGGCTCAGTTTATTGCCCTTACAACCATAATGAGAAAAGGAGATAATTTTATCACTTCACCTTTTCTCTACGGGGGAACCCATAACCAGTTCAAGGTCACTTTTGCAGGTTTCGGCTTAGAGGCAAGATTTGCACAGGATCTGAATCCGGACTCTTTTGAAAAGCTTATTGACGACAGGACCAAAGCCATTTATGTTGAGACAATAGGCAATCCCGGATTTAATATTCCCGACTTTGAGGCATTTGCAAAACTTGCATCCGGATATGGCCTTCCTCTGGTTGTCGACAACACATTCGGTGCATGCGGTTATCTTTGCCGCCCAATAGATTACGGGGCCAACATCATAGCAGAATCAGCAACAAAATGGATCGGAGGTCACGGCACCAGCATCGGAGGAGTGATAATCGACGGGGGCAATTTCAACTGGAACAATGGCAGGTTTCCTGTTTTTACAGAACCTTCAGAAGGTTATCACGGGATTGTTTTTGGAGATATCTTTTCCCAGTCCTCTCCAGCGGGTAATATAGCATTTATTGTAAAGGCACGTGTTGAAGGATTACGGGACCTCGGCCCTGCAATTAGCCCCTTTAACTCCTTCCTGCTTCTTCAGGGACTTGAGACTTTATCATTGAGGATGGAGAGGCATGTCGAGAATACACTTGCTCTTGCTAAATGGCTTGAGGCTCATCCGGGGGTTGAAAAGGTAAATTATCCCGGACTTACCGGAAATCCTTACAATGAACTTGTCAGAAAATATCTTCCGAAAGGAGCCGGCGGTGTTCTGAGCTTCGTACTGAAGGCAGAGAAGGACAAAGCTGTCAAGCTCGTTGAATATCTTGAACTGGTGAGCCATCTTGCAAATGTAGGCGATGCAAAGACTCTTATTATTCAGCCTGCAACAACCACCCATTCTCAGCTGTCTTCTGAAGAGCTGCTGACAGCCGGAATTGATCCGGGTCTTTTCAGGGTTTCCGTGGGCATTGAACATATTGATGATATTATTTATGATTTCGAACAGGCATTTAAAAAGATCTTATGACAAGGGAAAAATTAAAAATAGGACTGTTCGGGTATGGTTGCGTCGGACAGGGACTGCATGATGTTCTGAACAGCAGCAGCGGATTCAAAGCAGATATTGTGAGGATCTGCGTTAAGGACCGGAACAAGAAGAGAAGGATACCCATGTCGAACTTCACATTCGACAAGAATGATATCCTTAACGATCCGTCAATCAACCTGGTGGTTGAGCTGATAGATGACGCCGATGAGGCATTCAGGATCGTGACTACCGCAATGAAGAACGGGAAAAATGTGGTCAGCGCCAATAAAGTTATGATTGCAAAGCATTTCAGGGAACTTGTCGAACTGCAGGAAAAACATCATGTCTCGCTTCTGTATGAAGCCTCGGCCGGTGCAAGCATACCGATCATCCGGAATCTTGAGGAATATTATGACAATGAGCTTCTGCATTCTTTGCGTGGTATACTGAACGGGACCACAAATTATGTCCTTACAAAAATGCATAATGAAGGTATGGCTTATGACATTGCCCTGAAAGAGGCACAGGAAAAGGGCTTTGCGGAATCTGATCCCACTCTTGATGTTGAAGGATGGGATGCAAAGTACAAGCTGTGCATTATTACGGGTCATGCATATGGTCTGTTCCTCGATCCGGACGAGGTTTTCCATTACGGCATAAACAATATCTCTACCTTTGATATCAGATATGCCAGGGAGAAAGGACTCAAGATCAAGCTGGTTCCTTATGTGGGAAAAACAAGCGTGAACACAATTACAAGCTTTGTGCTTCCGCGGTTTATTTCATCCGACAAATACCTTTATAATGTTGATAATGAATATAACGGGGTTATCACCGAGGCTGCATTTGCCGACAAGCAGTTTTTCAGCGGCAAGGGAGCCGGCGGACATGCTACCGGCAGCGCTGTCCTTTCTGATATTTCTGCAAATTCGTACGGTTATAAATATGAATACAAGAAATACCAGCAGGGAACCGTTTCCAACTATACAAGGAACTTCAAACTTGAGATTTATCTGAGGTACAGGAACGAAAAGGACAGGAAATTGTTTGGATTAAAGGATGTATCGGAATATTTTAGCAGTAAATTGTACAAATATGTAATCGGAGTTGTGAACCTTGAGACTCTTTATGGTTTAAGGGAACAATTGCCGGGCATGGATGTGTTTATTGTGAATACGGGAAGAAAAGGAATAAAATGAAATCATCTCTCAACGACATAATCCAGCAACGCATTCTCGTTCTCGATGGTGCAATGGGGACAATGATCCAGAGGCATAAGCTTCAGGAAGCGGATTTCCGCGGTGAACAATTCAGGCATCATCCCAGACCTCTTAAAGGGAATAATGATATTCTGTCTTTAACCAAACCGGAGATAATTCTGAATATTCATAAAGAATATCTTGAAGCAGGTGCCGACCTGATAACAACGAATACCTTTAATTCAAACAGGATATCCATGGCTGATTACGGAATGGAAGGCCATGTTTATGAGATGAATTTTCAATCGGCAAAGCTGGCGGAAAAGGCAATCACTCAATTTGAAAATTCAGCAAAGTCTGAAAGTCATTTTATCGTCGGAACCCTTGGCCCGACGAACCGCACTGCTTCAATGTCGTCCGATGTAAATGACCCCGGCTCAAGGTCCGTAACGTTTGACCAGCTGGCTGATGCTTACTCAGAGCAGGCCAGAGGACTTATCGACGGCGGAGTGCATATACTTCTGGTGGAAACTATATTTGATGTCCTGAACAGCAAAGCGGCGCTTTTTGCAATTGATACCGTATTTGAAGAAAAGGGGATCCGTCTGCCGGTAATGGTTTCAGGTACCATCACCGATGCAAGCGGAAGAACACTTACAGGCCAGACCCTTGAAGCATTTCTGATATCTGTCTCCCATTTCCCATTATTCAGTGTCGGATTGAACTGCGCACTTGGAGCTGAACAGATGAGACCTTTTGTTGAGGAGCTTTCTGCAAAAACAGGTTTTTATATTTCGGCTCATCCGAATGCCGGGCTGCCGAACCAGTTCGGGGAATATGACCAGTCTGCAGAATTCATGGCTTCAATTGCTGAAGATTTTATAAAGGAAGGGTGGGTGAATATCATAGGCGGCTGTTGCGGCACAACGCCGGAGCATATCCGTAAAATTGCAGAAAAAGCAAAACAAAATAAGCCGCGGACAAAACCGGAAATCACAAGATTTACCAGGCTTAGCGGACTTGAGGCGCTTACAATAACACCTGAGACAAATTTTGTAAATATAGGGGAGCGTACAAATGTCTCGGGATCGATCAAATTTGCACGTCTCATAAAAGAAGAGAAATATGATGAGGCACTCGCTATAGCACGGAACCAGGTTGAGGGGGGCGCGCAGATCATCGATATTTGCATGGACGAGGCAATGCTTGATTCGGAAAAGGCAATGGTTAAATTCGTAAACCTGATAATGTCAGAACCGGATATTGCAAAACTGCCACTGATGATAGACTCATCGCGATGGAGCGTTATAGAATCGGCGCTGAAATGTATTCAGGGTAAATCGGTTGTCAATTCCATCAGCCTTAAGGAAGGGGAAGAGGTGTTCCTTGACCATGCCCGTAAAATAAGAAAATACGGGGCAGCTGCTGTTGTGATGCTCTTCGATGAAAAGGGTCAGGCTGATACCTTTGAAAAAAGGATTGCAGTAGCCGAAAGATCATATCGTATTCTCTGTGAAAAAGCAGGCTTCCCGCCCGAAGATATAATTTTTGATCCAAACGTCCTTGCCGTTGCGACAGGCATTGAAGAGCACAATAACTATGCAGTCAATTTCATAAAAGCTGTTGAATGGATCAAGCAGAATCTTCCATATGCAAAGGTCAGCGGCGGCATAAGCAACCTTTCATTCTCTTTCCGCGGCATTGACAAAGTGCGCGAAGCAATGCATTCAGTCTTCCTTTATCATGCAATTAAGGCAGGTCTCGATATGGCGATCGTTAATCCCGGCATGCTTCAGGTTTACACTGAAATTCCGCCTGATCTTCTTCATCTTACTGAAGATGTTGTGCTGAACCGCCGGAAAGATTCCACTGAAAGGCTTGTAAAATTTGCCGAGGGATTAAAGAATGAAGGTAAAAAAGAAGAAAAAGCTGATGAATGGCGGTCACTTCCGTTACTGGAGCGTATCAGGCATTCTCTAAAACGGGGACTTGATGAATTTATTGAAAAGGATATTGAAGAGGCCCGTCCGATGTTTAAACGTTCGATTGAAATTATTGAAGGTCCCCTTATGGGAGGCATGAATGAAGTGGGCGACCTTTTCGGATCAGGTAAAATGTTCCTTCCCCAGGTTGTAAAGAGCGCCAGGGTTATGAAAAAGGCTGTTGCTGTTCTGGCACCGTATATTGAAAAAGAGAGTGAGGGGGAGGAAAAGAAATCAGCAGGGAAGATACTTCTTGCAACAGTAAAGGGCGATGTTCATGACATCGGTAAAAACATTGTGGGAGTTGTACTTTCGTGCAATAACTACCAGATCATCGATCTTGGGGTTATGGTCCCGGCTGATAAAATAATTGACACGGCTTTAAATGAAAAGGCTGATTTCATAGGACTCAGCGGATTAATTACCCCTTCGCTCGAAGAGATGGTCCATGTGGCATCGGAAATGCAGAGGAGAAAAGTTGAGATCCCTCTTCTTATAGGAGGAGCTACAACTTCAGAGATCCATGCGGCAGTAAAAATTGCACCGGCGTATTCAAAGACCGTGGTTCATGTAAAGGATGCCTCAAAAGCAGCAGGAGTTCTTTCATCGCTTCTTCAGGAAAAAAATACTGATTATGTAAATGCGATCAGGGAGAAATATAAAAAGATGCTTGATGATCACAATACCAGGAAGTCGGAGAAAAAACTGCTTACACTTGAGGAGGCTCGTCAAAACAAGCTGTTTACCAGCTGGAAATCAGCAAGGATCCATCCGCCCAGAAAACCCGGACTTCACTTAGTTGAAGAATTTGATCTTAATGTTCTTGCAAAGTATATTGACTGGACTTTCTTCTTCTTTGCATGGAAGCTTTCGGGAAAATATCCTGCAATCTTCGATGATCCTGTCAAGGGAGAGGAAGCAAAGAAATTGTTTGAGGATGCGCAAAGGTACCTTCAGGAGATAATTGACAGAAAACTTCTGAAAGCCAATGGCGTTTTTGGCTTATTTCCGGCTGTTTCAACGGGAGATGATGTGATAGTTCTTAACGGAAAGAATAAAAATGAGGTCAGAAAAACCTTCAGGTTCCTGAGAAACCAGGAGCAGAAGGAAAAAGGAGTTCCCAACCTTTCACTTTCTGATTTTATAGCTCCTGAATCTGCCGGGACTACCGACTATATCGGGGCATTTGTTGTGACAGCAACTCTCGATAATGAGGCTATGAAAAATTACAGGGATGATGATTATGCCCTGATAATGATCAGGATCCTCAGCGACCGCATTGCTGAAGCAGCTGCAGAGTATCTTCATGAACAGATCCGTAAGAAATACTGGGGTTATTCTGCTGATGAGAATCTGAGCATTGACGATCTGCTGAAGATAAGATACAAGGGGATCAGGCCGGCTCCGGGCTACCCTGCATGTCCCGATCATACAGAAAAAGGTACTATCTTTGACCTTCTTGATGCAGAAAGGCTTACAGGAGCCGGGCTGACTGAGAATTTTGCAATGACACCTCCGGCGGCAGTCAGCGGTTATGTGTTCGCACATCCCGGTTCAGTCTATTTCAATATTGGAAAGATAGGAGAGGACCAGCTGAAGGATTATGCATCACGGAAGAAAATGAGTGTTGAAGAGGCAGCCAGATGGCTTGCTCCGAATTTATGAATGAAATTATATGAGTGTTATTGACAAGATCAGGAACGCAAAAGGCACTTTGTTTACATTTGAATTACTGCCGCCTCTCAAGGGGCACAGCATCGAAAGGGTCTATTCAACGATTGACAGGCTTATCGATTTCAGTCCGGCATATATAAATTTTACGTCTCACAGGAACGAGACGACCTACAGAGAAAGGCCAGACGGACTGCTGGAGAAAAGAACTGTTAGGAAAAGACCCGGGACAATTGCGCTTGCGGCTGCTGTAAAATACAAGTATAATATACCTGTTGTTCCGCATTTGCTTTGCGGAGGATTTACCAAAGAGGAAACGGAAAACGTACTTATTGAAATGAATTTCCTTGGTATCGATGATGTGCTTGCCCTAAGGGGTGATCCGCAGAAGGGAAGCCGTACATTTATTCCTGAGAAGGATGGCCACACACACACGTTTGAACTGGTGCAGCAGATTGTCAACATGAATAACGGGAGGTATCTTGAGGAGTTGCTTGAAGATACCGCACCGACATCATTCTGCATTGGAGTGGCAGGATATCCTGAAAAGCATTTTGAAGCTCCCAACAGGCAGGTTGACCTTGAAAACCTTAAGCATAAAGTCGAATCGGGCGCAAGCTATATTGTCACCCAGATGTTCTTCGACAACAGAAAGTTCTTCAGGTTCAGGGACGAATGCAGGTGCATCGGCATAGATGTCCCGATAATTGCAGGCATAAAGCCGGTCTCTGCACTGAATGATATTAATTTACTTCCTCAGACCTTTCATATCGATATGCCTCATGATCTGGTGCTTGCACTGCAGAAATGCCAGAACGACAAAGATGCCCGGGAAGTTGGCATCGAATGGGCGGCAATGCAGTCGAAAGAGCTGATCAAAGAAGGAGTTCCGGGAATTCATTACTATACTCTGGGAAGGTCGGATAATGTAGCAAGGATTGTGAAAGCAGCATTTTAATCCCTCTGCCCCCTATTTTTCGCCCCCCTGCCCCCCTAAAGGGGGGTTAAGTTCTGCTTATTAATAGCCCCCTTTAGGGGGTTGGGGGCGGTCAGATATTGAAAGCTTTTTTAATTTTATCGATATAGTCCAGCTTTTCCCAGGCAAAAAATTCGACTTTTTTAGTATAGACTTTTTTCCCGTTGTCGTTTACTGTCCTGGGCTTGGACCCTGGCACGGGGTAATAGACTTCAACTTCCTTTACCTCATAATCACGTCCGAAATGACCGTATGTTGTTGTCGGGGAGAATATTGGATTCTTCAGTCCGAACCGGTTAACTATCGAATAAGGCCGCAGGTCAAAAAGTTCTTTTAGCTTTGATGCGATCTCGCTGTCGTGAAGAATATTTCCCTTTTTGTCTTTTACTTTTGCAGTACCATAGGTATTGACGAATAATCCTACAGGCTGGGCAACGCCGATTGCATAAGCTATCTGTATCAGAGCCTGATCGCAAACACCTGAAGCGACAAGATTCTTGGCTATATGGCGTGCTGCATACGCAGCCGATCTATCAACCTTTGATGAGTCCTTACCGGAAAATGCGCCGCCGCCGTGAGCTCCATGACCACCGTAGGTATCAACAATGATTTTTCTGCCGGTCAGACCTGTATCCCCGTGAGGTCCCCCGATAACGAATTTGCCTGTGGGATTAACAAGCAGCTTCATGTCGCTCTTGAAAAGCTTCTGAATTCCTGCGGGAAGAGTTTTCTTTACTCTTGGGATCAGGATTTTATTCAGGTCCTCAGCAATTTTTTTCTGCATCTCTTTCTCAGCGGCTTTCTCAGCCTTGTGCGATCCGTTTTTCGGAAGGACAAACTCATCATGCTGGGTGCTGATGACTATAGTATCTATCCGCACAGGTTTGTTATTGTCATCATACTCGATCGTCACCTGCGATTTACTGTCGGGCCTGAGGTATTTCATCAGTTTCCCTTCGTGCCTTATGGCGGCAAGTTCCTGCAGAAGGACGTGGGCAAGCTCGATGCTCATCGGCATAAAGTTATCCATTTCCCGGCAGGCATAGCCAAACATCATTCCCTGGTCGCCTGCTCCCTGTTCTTCAGGCTTTTCACGAACAACACCCTGGCTTATATCGCTCGACTGCTCATGAATTGTCGAGATAACTCCGCAGGAGTCACAGTCGAAACGGTATTCAGCTTTTGTATAGCCGATCTTCCTGATCACCCTGCGGGCCGTCTCCTGGACATCTACCCAGCCATCGGTGCGGACTTCACCGCCGCAAAGAACAAGTCCAGTCGTTACAAAAGTCTCACAAGCGACTTTTGACTCCGGATCCCACCTGAGGAATTCGTCAAGCAAAGCATCTGATATCTGATCGGCAACCTTATCGGGGTGGCCTTCTGAAACTGATTCGGAAGTGAATAAGTATCCCATTATCTAAATTTTAATTTATAATATGCTCAACTAAAAACATTTAAGGACTAAAGTCCGGATCAGGTGTTAGTAATTACCACGGCCTTAAGGCCGTGGTTAATAAACAACTATTTAACCGGGCTTTAGCCCTTAAATTTTTTATTAAACAAAAGCCGGGAAGTTTAGTTGATTGGAAAAACGGGATTATTGGCATTTTAGCATTTTTTCCTGTGGTTGCAATCAGCTCAAATTTCTCCACCAGATTTTGATGTGCAAAGAAAGCAAGAATTTATCAGAAATACAAAGAAAAACATTAACCACAGAATAAGAGCCCCCAACACCCTAAAAGGAGCTGACCATTAAGAAATTGCCCAGTGGGCAATTTTAGGGAAGAGCCAGATTGCAGGGGGGGAAGGGGGGGCAAAACTCCCTGGTTAAGCTAACCGTTAGTCAGAATCCTGAAGATCTCCTCAAGATTATTCTCTTTCTTTTGAAGTGACAGAACAGTGAGGTTATTGGTGACAGCGTATGAGAAAATTGCCGGACGGATATCCTGGTCGCCTGTTGCTTCAATAAGCCAGGTGTTCTCTTTTGATTTTTTAACTGAATCGACAAGCGGTATTGCTTTGAGCGATGCCTCATCAGGGTCTCTGTCAAACTCGACAAGTACAGACTGTTTTGACTGGCTGATCTTTGAATAGATATCCTTTTTCTCCTCATCGGCAACAATGATACCCCTGTCGATAATTATAACCCTGCTGCATATTGCTTCAACTTCCTGCATGATATGTGTTGAGAGCAGCACTGTTTTTTCCTTGCCGGCATCACGTATAAGATTTCTTATCTCAACTATCTGGTTGGGATCAAGACCGGTGGTTGCCTCATCAAGTATCAGTACGTCAGGATTATGAATCAGAGCCTGGGCCAGACCAACTCTCTGCCTGTAACCTTTTGAGAGAGAACCGATCTTTTTTTTCTGTTCGGGGGCAAGACCGGTGACTTCAATAATATCGTCAATCTGCTTTTTAAGAGGAATATCAGATTTGTACAATGATGCCGCAAACTGAAGATATTCCCTGATATACATTTCGGGGTATAAAGGATTATTTTCAGGGAGATATCCGATTTTCTTCTTGATTTCGAGCGAGCCGTCACTGGTTTCAATGCCATTCACAAGGACATTTCCGGATGAAGGGGGGATAAAGCCTGTAATGATCTTCATCATTGTTGACTTGCCTGCACCGTTCGGGCCAAGGAATCCGACTATCTCACCGGTCTTTATTTCAAATGAGACATTATCAAGAGCCTTCTGTTCACCATAAAGCTTTGTAACACCCTGAGCTACAATTGACATAAATCAATTATTCAATTAAGATTAATGGGTACGAAGATAGCATTTAGGGATGGGTTTTACAAAACAGGAACCAGATTAAGAAGCTTAATGCGATTTTTTTGAAGAAAAATCCATTAAACACTGAGTTAAACAAAGTTTTCACGGAGTGACACGGAGTAAAAACAGTGAACGGCGAAGCCCTCGACGAAGTCAAACTCCATGCTAACTCCGTTCAACTCCGTGGTAAAAAAATCTTAAAAATATTTGCAAATTATAAATATTAATTGTAATATTGTACTATAATACTATAGTAATAGAACAATATTAAACCATTAAACCATTAAACCAGTAGACTAATACTATATAACTATGATAAAATTTGTATTGGATCCAAAGACTGGCATCCCATATTACCGGCAGATCATCGACCAGATCAAATTCGGGATCGCCTCAGGCGCCCTTAAGGCAGGCGAGCAGCTTCCGACTGTCCGTGCACTTGCCGTTGAACTGGCGGTTAACCTTAATACCGTCACGAAAGCTTATAATGAGCTTGAAATACAGAAGATTCTTGAAACCCAGCAGGGAACCGGGACATTTATCGGTAAGTCAAATATCTCAATTCCTGCAAAGGAAAAGGATAAAAAACTCCGCAGTATTTGTAACGAATTCCTGACAATTGCATTCAGTTACGGTTTTTCACCAGAGGAAATAATAAGCGAAATACAAAAACATGACAAAAAATGAAAACAACAGTAAGTTCAACAAGTTTATCTAATCCTGTTTCATTAACAGTGGTGGTAATTCTCCTTGCGATATCAGCAGGATTGTATTATCTTCAGATAATCGGAATCCCGGTTCTGGTTATTTTGGTAGTCATCTCCCTGCTAATTGGCAGTTCAATTAAGATTGCTGACCAATGGGAAAAAGCTATTGTCCTGAGGATGGGGAAATACAGCGGTCTGAAAGGCCCCGGATTGTTTTTTATAATTCCAATTATTGATCAGGTCGGGA
>Ga0315295_10003481_pt1 | contig 13421 bp, 15 predicted proteins | sample YL17G14_0_MG_FD_204453 | JGI IMG/M metagenome (GOLD analysis project Ga0315295, IMG submission 204453) | Sediment microbial communities from Yellowstone Lake, YNP, Wyoming, USA - YL17G14_0 | ecosystem: Environmental > Aquatic > Freshwater > Lake > Sediment | place: USA: Wyoming | collected... | reverse complement strand
CCTACATTTTGTACCCATACCCACCTCGCGCGCCGCAGGCCCACCATCCCGGCGGTCTCCGGAAAGGCGCGGGGGCCTCTATCCTTCGGGAGCCCGGCGCAAAAAGCGGGGGGCCGCGAGTTCTCCCCTACACTCACGGCCCCCCTCAAGTCTTGGCAGCTCTCGGATAGGACCGTAGGCCCCGCCTGTCTCCCCGGCAGGCCAGAAGTCTTCCGTCCTATCCTTCGCGAGCCGCCAGGAAACGGCCCTGACTTCTGCCGTCCAACCGAACTGAGGGCATACCCCGTGCCAGGTCCGAGAAAGCTCGACCAATAATACATAAGTCATTTGACAGCAATAACTTATATACGTTACGGGGCGGCTGTCCTCAGCAGGGATTCGAGGCCGATGGGCAATAGTCCCCCAAAGGGTTGATCGTGGGGTGGGTAGGTTTACCCACCTGATCTACGGACTCTGACCGTTGCGGGCACCCAAATGTGGCGAACGGGCACCCAAATATGGCGACAGGCCGGAGACAGATTATCTTCGGCCCGTTTTGACGGTTTTTCGCGAAAAAGAGGCGGTTCAAAGGCTTGTCGAACCCGCTTTGAACCGCACTCAGGCAGCGTTTCTAGCCGGCCACACCGGCCCCGGTATGCCGGGGATGATGGCCTCCCTGGCCATCCGATCGGCCGGCGATTCTGTTCGCTCGCATCCGGCTCAGCCCCCCGATGATCCGGGAGGCGAGGGCCTTGTCCGTGATCTGGGCGAGCGATTCGACCTTGAACCGCTTGCCCAACCATTTGCTGAACTCCGCGCCTGAGAACCCCACCAGGACGCGAAGGTACTCGATTGTGCCGATCTGATTCCCCGTCGCTGTGCCCTGTTCACGCCAAGCCCGCACGGGCCGTCTCAAGAGCCGGTCGATCAGATTCCGGGCCTCTTCCTTCGTCATCGCCGACACGCTCCCCTTTGGCGTCATGGCCCGGATATCGTCCAGGCCCATCCCGAGCGCCCTTGCCCTCGCGAAGAGTAGCCGGCGCTGGGCGGCGGTAATCAGATCCGGTTGACCCTGGCCCCCAGGCACTTCACCGGCCAGGGCATCGGCCTCTTCGTCAACCGCACCGATTGCCGGCCGGCGTAACAGGCCCGGCGGCGCCCGGAAGCAATCACCCGTCGCCCGATCGCACACAATCATCTGGGCCGGGTCTCTTTCATCGAAGCCGACGAACTCAAACGACCGGCTCCAGTGCCCGGCGGCATCGTACAAGACGAAGATATCGCCCGGTAACGGGCTCCGTTCACTGTTCATGCCGTGACGGCAATCCTCTCATCTGGCGTACAACTCCATCGGCCGACGGCCACCTTGGCGGCGGGGACGAATGCGCCGGCCAGGTCCACACGGAAAGCGGCGTCCCGCGGACCGATCTTCATTTTCAGGGCTTCATTCAGCAGGGCCGCGGTTATCGGCTGGCCTGGATACATGTCCACCACGAACTGCACCAGGTCCTTGCAGGCCCGGAGTCCGCCGCCGCCGATACTGTTGGCGATCTTGCAAAGGAAGTCGATGCCGTCCTTCACCAGGCGGACGTGGCCGCGAGCGAATACCTTGCGGATATCCTCAGCGCTGTGCAGCCGCTCGCGGTCGTTCGTCTCCGGGTTCACCAGCGCGCTCAGGTCCCGGTACATGCCGACCCGGGAATAGAGCTGATCCATCAGCTCGGAAGTCTGCGCCCCGACCCGCCGGGTCGTCAGCGTCCCGTGCAGGCTAGGCGTACCCGCAAGAATGATCGGCACGTGGGTTTCATCCCACACCTCGCGGATCACGTCCAGCGTGGCCACCTGCAACTTGTGGGCCTCGTCGATCAGCACCAGCCGGCCGGAGTTGGCCAGGCAGGCGATGATCCGGTCCTGGATGTCTTCGGCCCGCCCTTCCTCAGTCAATCCGAGCGATCTCGCCCAAAGCTGAAGGAAAGGCTTGACCGCCGATCGGCACCTGCGAACCACGATCAGCACCGCCCCGGGCGTCGTTTCGGCCAGCTCGTGCAGGACCGTACTCTTGCCCGATCCGGCCGGCGCTCCGAAAGCCCCGATCTTGCGCCGCTTCTTGGCGTACTCGACCAGGGCAACCACTTCCTCGACAAAACGGGTCGTGGCGTAGCCGTCAACCGCCGTCTCTTCGGCGTCGCGTTCCTTCAGGAACTGGTCGATCGCCCCCATCAGCTTTGATGCGCTGGTATAGAGCGTGCCTTGCTTGCCGGTCCACTTGTCGTTGCGGAAAGCCGAGATCGCCGACGGCTTGATGTCCGTCCGCCTGGAGAGCTGGTAGGCCGTGACTATATGCTGGGCGATGATGTTATTGAGAAATTCCCGGGCGCGCTGCAGATCCTCGGGTGTCTTGATATCCAGTAGCTTCTGATCCACGGTGTGCCTCCTTGCATCGCCGCTCAGCCGTTCGTAGATGTCGCCGATTTCGTCAAAGCGCTCCCCGTTCATCGCTCTGCCTGCTCTTTTTCGCCCACCGGAGCAAAGCCGCGACAGCCATGCCGGGCTTGGCCCCTGGTGTGGGTTTGGAGTTGGCAAACGCTCTGAATCGCTGGAGGGCGTCCATACCCTCCGCGCCGACAGCTTGTTTTTGAAACGCACGCTCCGGGGCCACGATCGGCGTCAGCACCGGCACCAGGCCGGGCGGGCCGTCCGGGGTCGGATCGGGCAGCCGATTGAGGCGCGAATCCCGCTCCAGGGCCGCGAGGCTCCGCTGCACCGGGTCGCGCAGGTGTTCAAGGCCGATCTTCAACGCCTCGCGGTGTGCCCGCCGCTCGCGGGCTCGCTGGCGGAGCTGCTCGCGCAGCGCCTCGCTCGGCAGCGCGCGGTTAAGTTTCTGATTCGCTTGGGCCTGGCAGATGAGCCGGTAGTCCGTATGCCAGACCACGATCGACCCGATGTCGTCCGGGTCGTAAGACACCCGGACCTTCGTCCCGATCGCCAGGGCTTTGATGGCCGGATCGTCCGCCCCGTACCGGATGGTGTGCCCGCAGATGCGGATGGCTACGCCGTTGCGGCCGATGCTCACCGGCCGATGCCAGGCGGCCAGCAGCAGCGGCAATACGTTTTCCGGTAGGACCCGCCGGGTCGGGGCCGTCGCCAGCACCTGAAGCGGCGTGCGTCCGAGCATGTCTTCAGCGGAGTGCGGCCGATCGCCGTAAACTTGAATGTAGTCACCCACGGCGGCGATGAAGTCTTCCCACGGGATGGCCTGCTCCACGAGCAACTGGTGCTCTTCGGGCTTATCGTCCGAGCATGATCCGCAGTAGCTCGGGAAGTTCTTGCAGAGCTGCTGTTCAAACGTCTTGAACCATCTTTCCAGCCGGGCCTTGCCGTTCGGATTGTACGGCAGCGCCCAGCTCGGCTGGATATTGCACAGCGCGAAGATCCCCTCCACCTGCTCGGCCAGCTCGCCTGGCCGGCGGTAGATCCGGTACTTGGGTCGGTCGCCCCGCCATTGCCAGGACGTAAAGTTCTTGCCGTTGTCGGCGATGACCATCCGTGGAATGTGCCGATAGTCCTTCGCGCCCTGTCCGAACGCCAGCAGCAGGGCGTGCTCGTTGCCCTCGCGAACGATCCGCCAGCCGACGATGGCCCGGCTGCGCCAGTCCTGCCAGGCCGACAATACCGGCCGGATGATGTCCCCGCTGGGCATCAGGACCCACGCGTCGCAGGGATGATCGTCGCCGACCCAGCACTCACCCGGTGCGAAGCTCTCGGGGTCGAGTTCGATATAGGATTCGCACTTGCGGGTGTAGGCTTGCTCCCCCTCGCGGTTCAACGTCAAGGCCCGTTCGTCGCGGGTTTGGCGGTCCCACTTCTTGCACGCACTGTAACTCGCAAACCAGTGCCATCGGTTGCGCTCGGCCTGAAGCGCTACTTTTCGATGGCAGTCCGCAATGCCGAAACGGCGCGGATCATGCCGCCACCGCCAATACAATTCCACCGCTTCGGGTGAAGGCGGCCGGCGGCCATACCGGCCGTGCCGGTCATCGGCCAGGGCGTCGGCCCCGCCATCGTCGAACAGAGTCTGCCATCGTTGAAGCGATCGCACACTGACCGGCAGCGTTTGGATAGCCGCCCCGTCCAGGTAGGAGTATTCCGCCGCCCTCTCGCGGGCGAATCGCTCGCGGGCCTGGCCCCAACTCAGCCGGCGATCGCGGCGGTACAGATCCAGGTCGCGCAGGACGCGGATCTTCGCGAGCACCTGGTTGCGCTTGCCTTCGGGCAGGGCCAGGATCGCCGTCGCGATCCGCTCGGGTACCACCACCTCGGACAAGGCCGGGGGAACCGACGGCGATAGCCAGAGCCGCCCCCCGACACGGGCCACGAGTTGCGGATCGCCGATGCTCGCCACCAGCCGGCGAATCCAGGCCCGCGCCGCCCCCCGCGTCCTGGTGCCGGGGTACTGCTGCGAATTCATCGCCCGGCGCGCCGCTTCGGCCAGGTCGATCATGCCCGCCGGCCGCAATCGAACCGGCGTCAAAGCCGGTTCGGCGAGCGTTTGAAGGTCGGTTTGTGCGGCCACAGTTGCCATGTTTCAGCCAGGTCGGCCCGGCATGGCGGACGCGGACCGCCACGCCGGGCCTTTTGCATCCGTGCTACCGCCGCGCGGGTTGGCGTTGCTTGCGCCCGTTCCCCGCGATAACCTTTTCTCGCGGCCGGCGGCCACCAGACCATGCTGGCCCGCCGGGGTCGCGCGCTTCGCCGTCGCTATCCGCCCCTGGCGCATCAGTCCTTTGGGCCACGGCGGTCCGGCCGCTCTTGCCTGCGGTCGGATCGCTTTTTTGTGCCCGGCCGTCGCTCACCAGAACCCGGCCGCCGATGCGCGGGTAGTAACGATCGACGGCCCCCTGCAAGTCGATCGGCTTGGCCAGCGCATCATCGACTACCGTATTGACCACCGCCCGCAGCAGGGCCTCAGCTTCGATCCCCCGATCTTCGTATTTCTTTGCCTGCTCGCGGCTGAATGCCCACAGCCGCTCGTGTAAACTTTCCTCGATTTCCACAAACTGATGCTTACACCAGTCATTCAATTCGCCTGTGAGCGCTCCGAGAAACGCGAACACCTCTTCGATGACCGCCGCGGCCGGCGAATCTTCGCCGTCCGCATCGTTGGGCATTTCGTCGATGACTGCCGCCAGTCGCTGGTGGCAGTCCCTAATGTCGTGGTAGAGCCTGGCCGGATCGACCTCACCGTCACCCGCATACTCGATTGACATTGTAGGACCTCCGTCTGTTGGCCTTTATGATCCCGCCGGCCACGCGGCCGCGGGTTACACATTCACGTTTTGGCCGCCGTCGTCGCCTGGTCTTCCTCCCCGGTTTCTCCCGTTTTGAAGAAGTAGTCCAGGGGCAGCCGAAGTGTGTTGCAGATGCGGAGTAACGTGCCGATCTGGGGCATACAGATCCTTTTCCTCCAGGCGAAGACCATCGCCGGGGTGGCGCTTATCGCCCTGGCAAACCGTTTCAGCCCCCAACCCTTCAGCCGCATCAGATCTCCAAACGCTTCCGGCCGGAAACGAATCACCGGCCAGTTCGCGGGTTGCTCTCCCGTCAAGTCGGCCGGCCGACCGGCTTTCGTCTTTTCCCCCGGCTTCGTTTTGACCGCACTACCCATCTGGTCCCTGCCCCCTGTTCTACTTCCTGATCCCTGATTCCTGATCCCAGGTCCCTGATCCCCGATCCCTGACTCCTGACCCCCGATCCCCGCCCCCAGCTCATTGCGGAAACCGCTCGTGGGTCGTGAATCGGTCCCCCGGCCGCCCGACGTATGTCGGCCCGTGGAAGTTCTGTACCGTTTCGTGGACTATGGTTTGCGATACCGGCGCCGGTTGTGTGGCCGGCTGGGTGGCTGATGACTTTGGCGAATGGGACAGCAGTGACTGTACCCACTTGTCGAAATCCCTGGTTTCCTGTAACCGCCGTTCCCAAAAAGGCGGCGGCGGCGGTAACTGAGTGGCCGGCGTCGGGAAGGGTGGTTGCGGCACACCTGCCCGTTGTCGGATGATCCTCAATAATGGCTCTTCGGGTTCGACCGGCACCCGCTCCAGGATACCTCTATCCGCCAGCCACTCGGCAACATCACTCTCCGAAACCATGTGCTTGCCACCCGGCACCCGCGGCAATCGCTTCGGCCCTTCCTTTGCCTGCCGGCTGATCCTCTTGGCCAACGCCGCCGCTTCGTCACCGGCAAGGCCGGTCTCTTGCTCCACGATTTTCTGGATTTCGGTCAATCCGCCCCGGGCCGCGTCCTGATAAAGCCGCTCGGTTTCAGCGGCGTTGGTTTGGGCGCGTGCGTTTTCGACCGCCTGACGATGGCGATCGACCTCTCGCCGGGCCTTTTTAAATGCCCGGTTCCGCTGCTGCGGGGTCGTGCCCTCCATCGGTTTAAGGATGCCCGCCTGAATGCCGGCGGCTATCAGCTCTTGTTCCTCCGGGGTGCCCAGTTTTTCCCCGGTCTCAGTCACGAAAAACGGGACTGCCTTGGCCGCGGTTGCGCGCTCTATACCAGCCGCCTCCAGCCGCTTGGCGATCCCGGTGGCGACCGGCGTTGCCGCGGGCGGCTGGCCGGCCGCCGCCATCGACTTGGCGACCTGACTCTCGACCTCTTTACCGGCCTGCCTTACCCGTTCCATCGCCGTTGCCACTTCGTCTAGGTGCCGTTTAGCCTCTTCTACTGAATTACTCACCGCGTTGAATGCCACTACGATCGCGCCGGCCACGGCCACAAAACCGGCACCGGTCAATAGTGTCGGGCTCGACAGGATCGCCAAGAGGCTCCGCAAACGAGCGAAGTCGCGAATTATCGCGGCCAGTCTCGGGTCGATCGAAACCAAAACGCTGGCGAGGCCCATCAGGTCTCGCCTTGAAACGTCAAGTCCCTCATTCAGGTTTTCGGTTTCGTCTGACAGTTTCTCCGTGGCCGCGGTCTGGCCGTCGAGCGCCGCGGTGGTCTGCACCGCCGCATCCGCGGCCCCGGCGTTGGCCCCACCGGCCGCCGCCGGCAATTCGGCGAGCTTGCTCTTGGCCTGATCGACGGCCCGCGCCGCCCCGCTGGCGTCGCCGTCGATCTCCAGGATGGTTTTCAGTTCGTCGGACATGATCCGTGATCCTGTTAAGCCGCAAGCGGCCTGACCCTTTTTTCCCGATCCCTACCCCCTGATCCCTGATCCCCTCTTCCTTCCCCCCGGCGATCCCCGGCCATCTGAATGCTGAGCGGCCGGGGGCCGGGTTTGGGATTATTGGCTGGTCATCGCCGGCGCGCCGTGCGGGGTACCTCGCGGTCGGTTGTGCTCCAGGATCTCTTCATGGCTGATTCCCTCGACGATGCCCTGCCACTTCGCGCGGTATGTGGAAAGCCATTGCTGCGCCTCGCGAGTCTCGTTTTGCTTGCACGTGGCACGGCTTTCCGCAGCCGCAAGCGGCTCGCGCTTGGCCATCCTCTCGTCGTACATCCGTGCGCGTAGCGCCTCTGTTTCCTGGTCAAATTCCGCGAGCTTGCAGTGAGTGGCGCCAACGGCGGCGGTCCTGGCCGGAAGGTCGGCCATCAGCGCTTCGTAGCGATCCAGCTTCGTCACGATGTCAAGAATCTCCGGCAACTTGTCGGCACCGACCCCGAGTACCTCAAGGCAGTCCGCAATATGCTTTTCGTCGCCATCGGTCGGCTTACCTTGCTGCAATAACAAGCCATGCAGCTCTTCGGCCGCCGCCTGCCGGCGGGCAAGTGCTTCCGCCTGGGCTTTGGCCACCAGTGAATTGACTTGATCCGCGTCCATCCTGTCGTCCTTTCCGCGCTACCCGCGCTGTGTTTACCTGTCTATAGTTCTGCCGCGTCCGGGCATTCACCCGCCGGCGTTATTGACGGCCCGCCATCCATTAGCGGCGGAGATGCTGCCAGTAAGCCACAAACGCCTCATAATCGTCCTTGAACTCCGCCCGAAGCTCCGGGTTGGCCTGCCACTGCCCCTCAGCCTCCACCGTCGGGTCGATGTGGCATCCCGGTGCGTTCGGTCTGGACGTATCCGCCGCGCTATTCGCGATGGCCGTGGCGGGTTGTCGGTTCCTGGGGCCTGTCACTCCGAGACGCAACGCCTTGTAGTAGGCGTCGAACGCGGGGCGATCGTCTCCGAACTCGGCGCGAAGCTGCGCGTTGGCTTGCCACTGCCCCTCAGCCTCCACCGTCGGGTCGATGTAGCATCCCGGTGCGTTCGGTCTGGACGTATCCGCCGCGCTATTCGCGATGGCCGTGGCGGGTTGTCGGTTCCTGGGGCCTGTCAACCCAAGACGCAGCGACTTGTAGTAGGCGTCGAACGCGGGGCGATCGTCTCCGAACTCGGCGCGAAGCTGCGCATTGGCTTGCCACTGCCCATCAGCTTCCACCGTCGGATCGATGCTTACCTGCGTTGGCGTCTGGGGCTGTTGTGTAGCCACCGCCTGTCCCGAGCACGCGAGCGCCGCCGCCCCCGTGGTCGGCGGGATTGCGGCCTGCCGATTCACGATCGGCGTCGCCCCCGCGATCGCCGGCCGGTTTGTCAGCGCCACACTGTGCAAGGACGATACCCGGCCATCCTCTTTGCGGACCATGACCACCGGCGAGAGGTACCGGTATTCGTGCGCCGCGACCATCTGAGAACCCTTTGGCGTCCATCGCACATCCGCGTAGATGCCGCATTCAGGCATCACGTCGAGCGAATGAATCCAGCCGGCTGCGGGGGCCAGTCCATCGGGCCGTTCATTGTCGCCGTGGAGCGTCTGGTGCTCGTAGTCGATGGGCAGCTCCACGCGCTGGGCATGGAAAGCGTCCAGCACCATCCGCGCGGATTCGGCATCCAGAATAAAGTCCCCGTTCGTCGAACGCACCTTGCCCCAGGGGATAGCCAGTATGCGATTGGCTACTTTCGTCCCGGTTGAAGGACCGGCGATTGCCCGGCCTTGCGAGTTGGATATGCTCGCTGTCGGTGCCGCGAAGGTCGGCAGGATGGGGACGTGTGCGATCCTCGGACCGCTTATCCCCATTTGCCATTCGTATCCCACCGGAGCCGGTGGCAATCCGATCTCTTTGATGGTTTCAGTACAACTCATGTGATTCCCTTTCAAAGTTTCCTTACAAGTGCCCCCTCACATGCCTTACTATCTATCATGTCCGGGGCATTCGACTGGCGGTCTTTATCCTCAGATCCGCCGGTAGCGTTAGAAGCCGTTGGAGGCGGAATAAAGCGATCCAAATAGAGGAACACTACCGCCAATTCGCCCCTATCCAACCGCCGAAGTTTCTCGTAAACCCGGCGAAGCTCCCGCCGCCTGCCCCGAGAATCCCGGATTGGGAATGCGGGGGCGTCACTGGATTGCTTTGACTTCTGATTTTGTCGGGGCTTGCCCATCCGGCGCAACAGAACCGTCTCCACTTCCCCAAGTTCTGTTGTGCTCAGGCTGCGAAGATACCACAAGAGCCGATCCCACAGCCGGACCCGGCAATGGCGTTGGTATCCGGTCAGGTGGTGCGGTTCCCGGTCCATTGTCTCGCGAAGCTGTTCGATGCTTACGCCCACGCTACATCCTTCAACTTCAGCACCGTTCCCCGGCTGGTGCGATCGTCAGCCCCCCAGCCGCCGGGCGAATCGGCGGAAACTCAAATCCGCCTGGGGCGCCTTTGTCCGACAAGTAGCCACCCGATCCAACATTCGACGCAGCTCGTCGAAATCGAATTCCAGCAACGTGGGAAAGCTTCGCACTTGAGCTAGCATGGCAACGGCCTCGTCAACGATCCGCAGCGCCTCTCCCGCTGCGCCGTCTCTTTCGCGCTGGCATTCGATCGCGCAACCACGGGCCGTGTCACCCATTCAACCGCCCTTCCATTCTCACTTTTTCACGTTCACACTGTCGCGCGAAAGTCCCGCCCTTAAGATGCTGATGCGATCGTTTCCCGCGAGAACTATTCGCCACCTTATTACGCCTCAGCCGTTCAGCCAGACCCGCGACCGCCGCGACATAGGCCACGAGCACCCAGATTGCCGCCTGCAAGGCTTGCCGCTTCGCCCATAGCCAGGCGATCCGGGCCGGCAGCCAGGGCGCGACGCGGGTCGCCCTGGCCACCCGCCCGAACCGCCGCATACCACCGCCCAGCCGGGCAACGAATCGCGAGAGCCGCCACCATTTTCCACCCGCTGCGGCCACCACCGCCGGCCCGGCCGTCCCACCTTCCACGACCTCAATCACGAGCTGGAGAGTTTGCCAGCTCGCAACCTCCAGCCGCTCCAAGATCCGCTGAATCACGTAACCCCGCATCGAATCCAGGTTCGCAAGTTCAATCCGGTCGCCGTAGTGCGCGAGAATCGCGGGCCATGCCTTTTTCGCGGAAACTTGCTCGCGGGCCATCGGTGGTGATGACGGTTTCATGTGGGTACACCTTCACCGTTTCTCGCCGCCACCATTCCGGCCACCGGTGAGTTGTCACGAGCCCGATCAGCAAAGAAGGATTGCACGAGTTTCAGATGGGGCCGAAGCGGGGAGACGAACGGATGCAAGAGTTCCTCGTGTAATACAGAGAGCCAATCATCGGACTGGTCGTTCAGGATCATGATGATTTCGCCCAGCAGTTCTGCCCGGCGGCTGGGCTGGGAAAACTTGCGCGAGAGCACGGGAGCTTCCCTTTGTATTTGTGCGGCTTGCCTGGCTGCGGTATTATCATCTGGCGTAGTCACTAGAACCTCGCGTCCCTCATTCAATCATTTCCCTGGGGCGAACCTTGCGGCCCGCCCCAGGGTTATCGCCACGGCTACCGAGAGCCTGCTCCGGGGCGGTCACGTCATCTAACCCACACGATCGCAGGCCATCTGAACGTATACCCTCACTCCCGATCTCCCGCGGCGATTTTTTCATTTTTTCGCGGCCATCTGCTGGCCGCGGCATTCTTATTTGTCACGCTTCACCCTTATGCCTATCAACTCGCGGCCGTTCGACGGCCGCGATTCGGAGTCCCCGGAACGAAGGGCCGCAGACCATCGGCCCGCGAAACGCGCCCGCCGGAGTGTGGCGGTCCGCCGGGATCGCTCACTTCTCCGTCTCGGCCCGTCAGTGCTTCCATCTTGCCTCGGTGTTTGCGGTGAGCGTCGCCGTCATCCGCTGCAGCATCGCCGGCCAGATCCGGGAGCCGCCTCGCGACCGCAATGAGAACGTCGGCCAGGTCGTGGACGCCCATCCGCTGGACTTCTGCCGGCCCCGGTAGCAAATCGACCGCTGTTCGCGGACCGGGCTGCTTGCCCACCAGCCCGGCGACCCCGCGGCGGCGGTAACTCCGTTCCCACCTCCAGAAACTGGTGCTGCTCACCGCCCGCCGGCCGCTCTTCTTGAACTCGTTTATAACCTCGCGGATGATCGCCATACGCGGCCGGCCCGGCTCGCGCTTCTCGCGACGCCAGACGGCCCGCAGAACCGACAACCTCCACCGCACCGCCCGGGCGACGTGCGGGGGCAAACCCCGAAGGATCTCCGCTGCCCGTTGCCGGTCGCTCATCCTGCCACCTCCATCGCCCGCATCGCCCCGCCGTCCGCGGCCGCAGAATCATCCTGCCCGGTGTCCCCAAGAATCTCCGCGGCATCCGCCGTCCGGCGGGCTTCCTCGATTCTGCGGTAGAACTCGGTCTTTTCGGATCGGGTGAGGTGAAGGGCGTCGGCGATTTTCAGAGCAGTAGACCAGCGGGGAAATACTAGACTGCGCTCCAGCATCGCGACATGGGAAGCGCCGATCCCGGCGGCCCTCCCGAACGCAGCGGCCGACGGTAAGCCTTTTCGGAGCCGCAGGTTCTGAAGCCATGCTCCGAGATCCTGCCCGTTCACCTGGTTACGCTGATCCATAGCCCAACACCTTCCGCCTAACTAACAATTAGCTAGCTAGATCATACACCATCAATCGGCGAACGCAAGCCCCTAGCTAAAGATTTTCTCGCGGGGTAGAATGGCGCCCAATGCGGCGATACCGGTCCATTGGGGAGCACCTCCGTAAACTGCGGTGCAGCAAAGGGATACGGTCCGCCTCGGAACTCGGCCGGCGGGCCAAGCTGAGCGCGGGCCACATTGCCATGTTCGAGCGCGGTGAGGTTCGTCCGCGATGGGGGACAGCAAAAAAACTCGCCGATGCCCTGGCTTTGACAGAAGAGGAGCGTAGCGAGTTCTACCGCATCATCGACACGGCGGGCAAGCCAAAAGATGTCCGCGAGACCATGCACCCGCCAATACCGTTAGCCGCCACTCTTTGGAAGTACCTTCCGGGCCTTCTGTTTCAATTGCCTCGCATATATATATGGAAACCCTGGCTCCATTTCGACATGTGTTTCACTGAGACGGTCCGAGCTTGCGGGGCACTGCTCTCCAGGATCGCTTTGGACCTTAACCCGCCCTCACTCAGCGTCCTGGCCGACCTGCGTGAAGGCCTGCGAGAAATCGTCCGCACTTCGGATCATCCCATGTTCGGGTTTCCATCTATTGAGAAGATTGACCCTGTGGAGGTAGCCGCGGGTGCCCTTCCGAGTCTCTGGAAAGCCCGAATCCTGGGCAATCCAGAAACGACCACGGCCCTTGTCCGCCAGATCGCCGAATGGCAGTTTGACGCGGGCATTAGTCTACTGCCCCGCAATTCCCTCTCTGTGAAATTCTCGGAATCCCAACTCCAAGCCCGTTGGGGAGTTCACGGGATTGAACCCAACGAAGTTACCAATCTGCACGACGCGATGACAGTTCATTGGCTGTGGGACCGGATCGGACTTTTGGGCCTATTTGGGCCAATTACGGTCAATCCTTATTTGCGTCGCTCGTCTCTGGGCAAGGATCTTAAGGAGCTGATGACTAGTGACCTTGAAGTCATCCGATTGTACTGCAACGTCGACATGCCAGATCCCGACGCATGTACTGTGGGGTTAGTTAAGTTCTGGGACTTAGTGGACCGGTCCAAGTTCGCCACGCGTGCTTTTGACGATCCAGGCCTGGTTCGGTTGCTGGTGGGCGACGAATTCCCTTACGGTCGAGAGAAAGTCCTGGGCAAGGCTGCGGAAATCTTTTCTGTCCTTGAAGACGATCCGAGGGAACGCTTGCGTGCTACAGGTTGACCTATGCTCACCTTGACCAGATCGCCCCACTTGCCGATGCCACTGCCCGGCGGTTTTGCTGTGGCGGGCCATAGGCAGCCGGTTGCGGCGGGGGACGCCCGGCCGATCGGCGAGCACCAGCGCGAATCGCTCTATAAGTGGGCCAACGCGACGGGGTGGCCCGCGTCGGTGTTCAACGCCTGGCTACAGGCCAACTTCGGGGCCGCTTCTATTGACCAGATCCGCTCCTGGCAGATGGCCGATGCCGTGATCCGGGCCTTGCGGCTGCTGCACGCCCGCATAGAGGCATTCCGG
>Ga0315295_10003480_pt1 | contig 13427 bp, 11 predicted proteins | sample YL17G14_0_MG_FD_204453 | JGI IMG/M metagenome (GOLD analysis project Ga0315295, IMG submission 204453) | Sediment microbial communities from Yellowstone Lake, YNP, Wyoming, USA - YL17G14_0 | ecosystem: Environmental > Aquatic > Freshwater > Lake > Sediment | place: USA: Wyoming | collected... | reverse complement strand
TCCTGATTACTACAGGAAATTCGGGTTCAAAAACATATCGGGACTTCTGTATGAGGGAGTGCCACAGGAGGTCTTCTTCGCTCTGTCTTTCGACGGCCATACTCCGCAGGGCACTGTCGTTTTCCACTAAGGATTCAAAGCGGATGGCCAACCAGAGCAAACATCGAAGCAAGAAAGGTCAAGTCTTTAAAAATAGCATTATTTACACCAAGCAGCATGATCATATTCTCTGTTGGCTCAACTTTAGCCAAATGCCTCGCACTCCGCGGCATGCCATGCACACATGTGGAACCCCAATAGCTATTTTCAATTTTTATAACGAGTCTTCAAAGCTCACTTGACTAACACATCTGCTTTCATTACTCTAACGTAAACAAATCAAACGATATCCCGAGGAGGAGATACCATGCGATTTTCGAAGATGCTCATCCCTACCCTTCGTGAAGTCCCTTCTGATGCTGATGCGGTGAGCCATATCCTGATGCTCAGGGCGGGCTATGTGAGGCAGCTCGCGGCCGGTCTCTATATATACCTGCACCTCGGATGGAGGGTACTGAACAGGATCAACCGAATCCTTAAGGAAGAGATGGATGCCATAGGGGGACAGGAAATCTCCATGCCGGTGATCCATCCGGCAGAGGTGTGGCAGCAGACAGGGAGATGGGATACGATAGGAGATGAGATGTTCAGGTTGAAGGACAGGACCGGCAGGGACATGTGCCTCGGGATGACCCATGAGGAGATCATGACATGGCTCGCATCGAAGGAGATACGTTCTTACAGGGATCTTCCCCAGACATGGTACCAGATACAGACAAAACTGAGGGATGAGGCGAGGCCGAAGAGCGGTGTGCTCCGTACGAGGGAGTTCATCATGAAGGACAGTTACAGTTTCGATGCCTCCGTCGAGGAGCTTGAAAAGAGCTATCAGGTTCATGCTGAAGCATACCATAGGATATTCAGGAGATGTGACCTGAGATTCTATCAGGTCGAATCAGACCCTGGCATGATGGGAGGTGCGATAGCGCATGAATTCATGGCGCCGAGCCCGGCGGGCGAGGATGAAGTCGCCCTGTGCGGCTCCTGCGGATATGCTGCAAATGTGGAACTGGCGCTTTCTGTCCCCCCCGAGAGGGAAATGGAGGAGGTGGGATCGGGAGAGGTCCATACACCGGAGAAGAGGACCGTCGGGGAGGTGTCAAATTTCCTGAGGCTGCCACCTTCCTGCTTTATAAAGAGCATCCTCCTGATCAGCGACACCAATCCACTTCTTGCTCTCGTGAGAGGGGATCAGGAACTGCATGAGAAGAAGCTCACCACGATCATAGGGAACTACAGGCCTGCACATAAGACAGAGGTGAAAGACATCCTCGGTGTGGAAGCAGGGTTTATTGGGCCTGTCGGTCAGAAGGTGAAGATTGTTGCGGATGACTGTCTGAGGAATGGGATATATGTGAGCGGCGCAAACAAGCCACACTACCACTTACTGGGAATAAAACCTGGGCGTGATTTCGTGCCGGAGTGGCATGACATCCATATCGCCAAGACAGGTGATTTCTGTGTCAGGTGTCGTGGTGTATTGACCACCGAGCGGGTCATCGAGATCGGCAACATCTTCAAGCTCGGTACAAAGTATTCAATCCCCCTCAAGGCCTTCTTCCTTGATGAGAACGGTCAGGAGAAACCGATCATCATGGGGAGTTACGGGATTGGCCCTGCGAGGATTGCGGCTGCCGCAATTGAACAGAACCACGACAGAGACGGCATCATCTGGCATAAGGCCATCGCGCCCTTTGATGTCGAAATCCTGCCGATGAACATGAAGGACGGGAAGACTGTCTCGACTGCAGAGACTCTCTACACGGAGATGACAGAGAAGGGGATCGAGGTATTGATAGATGACCGTGATGAAAGGGCCGGGGTGAAATTCAAGGATGCCGACCTTATCGGGGTCCCCGTGCAGGTAATTATCGGGGAGAAGAACCTCAGGGATGGGTATGCAGAGATCAGGGAGAGGAGAACGAATGAGACAGTGAGATGGAAGATCGAAGACATCCCCGAAGAAGTTCGGCAGAGGATAAGTGCGCTGCCGGTTTAATCTAACTTGCTACATGAAGGGCTTTATCCCTGAAGCAAGGTTTTCAAGAGACTGACGGTCAAGGAGCTTGATCTTCCTGCCGTCCACCTCTATCAGCCCTTGATTGCTCATTTTTGCGAGTATCCGGGAAAGGGTTTCGGGTATAGTTCCGAGCAGGCTCGCAAGCTGTACTTTGGCGATGTCGAGCTCAACATCCATCACATCGCCACTGCTTTCACTCAGGTAGAGAAGGTAGGCTGCAAGCCTGCCCGGGACCTCCTTCAGAGAGAGGTTTTCGATAAGGTGAGTGAGCTGACGGAGGAGCCTCGAGAGTGCTGCGAGCATATTCAGCGCAAGTGACGGCTGTCGTATGATCAGGTCGATGAAAGTAGGCCGGGCAAAAAAGAAGATCCTGCTCTTCTCGAGAGTCTCTGCATTGGCCGGGAAATGTCCTCCGAGGAACATGGGGACCTCCCCAAAGGGTTCGCCGGCGCCAAAGATATGAAGGATCTGCTCCTTGCCTTCAGGTGAGAGCTTGAAGACCTTCACACGCCCTGAAATCACAACGTAAAAACCTGTAGCCTCTTCCCCCTCTAAAAAAATTTGCTGCCCCTTTGTGAATGTCTGATCGACGACTATGTCGGCAAGTTCTTCGAGCTGCTGCTGCGGCAACCCTTGAAACAGTGGAATCCCTGCCATCACATTGATAAGGTTCATTTCCATTCTCCCGGTATCTTCAACAATAGCACCGTTTTTGAATTAACTCAACAGTTGTAAAAAACCCAAATTCAGAGATTCTTTTAGAGTATCATACGAGGAGCGGAGGACGTGGCAATCTCCATCACCCAAAGAGGTGTCATTCCCGCAACCCCGCACTTGATGCGGGGGCGTCGGGAATCCTTCTTAAAACAAAGAAAGATTCCGGGCAAGCCGGAATGACAGTCAAGAAAATCGCTCAACTCAGGATAAAATAACTGTCTTGTCGTGGGAAATGGAATGAAACATCATCCAGAAAAAATGTCATGCTTCTTGATTTAAGTCAAGGACTCTTTACTAGAGAAGTCGTATTATTTACTATAAATGAAATAGCTAATGGGAAAGTGTCTTTCAGGCATTTGTGAAGTATGGGTTGCACATTCAAGAAATAAGGAGGAACTCATGACAGCAGCGGAAAAGATGTTTTGCTATCAGTGTGAACAGACATCAAAGGGGGAAGGGTGCACGCAGGCAGGTGTGTGTGGAAAAGATCCGGACGTGGCGGCACTGCAGGACCTTCTCGTTCATGCACTTCAGGGACTCTCCCTCTATGCCGTCGAGGGACGCAAGGTTGGCATCGTCGATAAAGAGGTGAACGTCTTTACCGTCAAGGCGCTCTTTTCTACGCTCACCAATGTGGATTTCGACCCCGGGCGTTTTACAGACCTGATCACACATTGCATTGGGATGAGAGAGACCCTCAAGGCCAAAGTAAAGGCTGCAGGAGGGAAGGTCGATTTTGAAGAGGCTGTAGCGACATTTACCCCTGCGGCGACAAGAGATGGCCTCATCAAGCAGGGTCAGTCCGTCGGGCTGAAATCCGATCCATCTATCGACCCCGACATCCTGTCCCTCCAGCACACCCTTCTCTTTGGAATAAAGGGTGTCGCTGCTTATGCAGACCACGCACAGATCCTTGGTCAGGAGGATGAAAAGGTCTACGCATTCTGTCAGGAGGCACTCGTTTCGATGTTGAAAAGGGATATTGACCTCAACGGATGGCTGAGCCTTGTGCTGAAGTGCGGAGAGATCAACCTCAGGACCATGGAACTGCTCGATGCAGGCAACACCGGCACCTACGGACATCCGGTGCCCACTAAGGTTCCCCTTGGGGTGAAAAAGGGAAAGGCCATCCTCGTTTCGGGCCATGATCTGAAGGACCTCGAGGATATTCTAAAACAGTCTGAGGGGAAGGGCATCTATGTCTATACACACGGAGAAATGCTTCCCACCCATGCCTATCCTGGCCTGAAGAAGTATGCACATTTTTACGGCCACTATGGAACTGCATGGCAGAACCAGCATAAGGAATTCCCGAACTTCCAAGGAGCGATCGTCATGACCACGAACTGTATCCAGAGGCCCCTCGATTCGTACAAGGACAGGATATTCACTGTCGGCCTTGTGGGATGGCCCGGGTTAACACATGTTGGAGATCGTAACTTCGCACCCGTCATAGAAAAAGCGCTTACCCTGCCAGGGTTCCCTGAAGATACGAACGGTAGGTATGTGACGGTCGGGTTTGGGAGAAACACCGTACTCGGCGTCGCTGACAAGGTGATCGAGGCAGTCAAGAACAAGAACATTACACATTTCTTTCTTGTTGCGGGGTGCGATGGTGCAAAGCCCGGGAGGAACTATTACACCGAGTTCGTAGAGAAGGCGCCGAAAGACACGGTCGTGCTGACGCTTGCATGCGGCAAGTTCCGCTTCTTTGACAAGGATCTCGGCGAAATCGGTGGAATACCGAGGCTCCTCGATATTGGCCAGTGCAACGACGCATACTCGGCAATACAGATTGCACTCGCCCTGTCGAAGGCCTTCAATGTCGGGGTGAACGACCTGCCCCTTTCGCTCGTTCTTTCATGGTACGAGCAGAAGGCAGTGGCCATACTCCTCACCCTGCTCTTTCTTGGTATCAAGAACATCCGTCTCGGTCCATCTCTCCCGGCCTTCACTTCGCCGAATGTGCTTAACGTCCTTGTGAAGAACTTCAACATCAAGCCGATCTCAACACCGGATGCAGACCTCAAGGAAATACTTGGATAGAAATTGGCAGGAGGCGGGCATATGCCCGCCTCCTGCCATGAGAAAGACATGAGATAAGTGTTGCAAAAAAGACATGGCAGACATCCCTCAACGCCTTTATAAGGCGATGAAATGTCACTTATTTGGCTTGCATGGTCATACCTCACCAGGGGTGTGATCATGCAGTCAGGATTGGAACGTGGCTTCCGATACTTCAAGGTATCGCCGATAAAGGCTTTTCGGGACATCCGCCATGTCTTTGTCTATAAAGTTTTTACAACTGGCAGGATAAGTGATGCAACAGGAGGAAACAATGATCAGATGTCCTGGACAGGATACGAGCTTTTGGGATTTCCGGGCCGTGTATGAGGTGAAATGCCCCAAATGCGGCAATAATGTCGAGTTTTTCAAAGATGAGCCGGTTCGCTCATGCAAGAAATGCGGGCACGAGTTCGTCAATCCGAAAATGGACTTTGGATGCGCTGCCTACTGCAAGTATGCTGAAAAGTGTCTCGGCGAACTCTCTCCGGAATTGCTTGCAGAAAGAGACAATCTTTTTAAGGATCGCGTGGCTATCGAGATGAAGAGGTACGTCGGACGAGACTTTAAACGAATCAACCATGCAATGAAGGTTGCACGCTATGCTGAGAAAATACTGACGGAAGAAAGGGTGAATCCCGCGGTTGTGCTCTCAGCTGCCTATCTCCACGATATCGGTATAAGGGAGGCTGAGCAGGAGTACGAAAGCGATGAAGCCGGCTCCCTGGAGAACAAAGGAACGGCAATTGCGCGGCAGATCCTCACGAAGCTCGGCGCCGGGCAAGAGCTGATCGATGAGGTCTGCAGTATTATCGGACACGATCCTCAGGCGAAAGGAACACTGGAGTTCAAGGTCCTCCATGACGCCGGCCTCATTGTGAAAATAGAGGAGAACCAGAAGGACAAGCCCATGGGGCATGAAGAGTTAGCCACTCTCATCGGGAGTGCCTTCCTCACCGGCACAGGGAAGAGTCTGGCAAAGCAGACGCTCCTAAAGCAATAGACCACACACATGAGGTGAAACAATGAGAACATTCAGAAAAGTCATCGAGATAGATGAAGACCTGTGCAACGGCTGCGGCCAGTGCGGCCCGTCCTGCGCCGAGGGCGCCCTCCAGGTCATTGATGGAAAGGCACGGCTCGTTTCCGAGGTCTATTGTGATGGCCTGGGCGCCTGCCTTGGCGAGTGCCCAACAGGCGCACTACGCATCGTCGAGCGGGACGCAGAGGAATTCGACACAGAGGCCGTTGAGGACTACCTCAGAACACAAGAAATGTCAGAAAGACCAGTCGAGATTCCAGACCAGGGCATATGTCCGTCATCACACGTCCAGATTTTCACATCCCCATGCATCCAGGCAGAAAAAACGGTCAGCCGGCTCGGTACGGCATCAGCACTCTCCCACTGGCCGGTGCAGATCAGGCTCGTGCCTCCGACAGCCCCCTTCCTGAGAGGAGCCCATTTACTCGTTGCGGCAGACTGTGTTCCTGTGGCATACCCGGACTTCCACAGTGATCTCCTCACAGGCAGAGTGGTGATGATAGGATGTCCAAAGTTCGACGATGCCAAGGAATATGTCTTTAAGTTCGCAGAGATTTTCAGGATCGCACGCATCCAGGGCGTCACCGTTGTGGTGATGGAGGTCCCCTGCTGTTCAAGACTCCCTCTTATGGTGAAGAAGGGCATGGAGATTGCGGGCAAAGATATACCCATAGAAGTAATCGTTATCAGCACACAGGGGAAAAAAGTGAGTGTTTGATCGAGCAACAGCCCGCCAGCCAGTCGTTTGCCAATGCCAGGATGAGATGTATCATGGATCGCCTGCAAGAATAGTGGGTAAAGAATTTCCAAAAAAAAGACGATGTAAAAAAATAAACATTGCGTATGCAAAAAAAATCAATTGTGATCACCGATTATTATGCCAAGATCTGAATTCTCAAAGGATTTACACATACTGGAGTATATAATCATAAAAAAACTGCAGATTGTCCCGATCTCCCTTGAAAATACGTACATCACATGCTATTATTTTGCCATGCATAAAAAGAGCAACTTTTATCATATCCGACGGGGTACCGGTCCATTCTCCTCAAGCAGCCGACATCAGCCTCAATAGATATGTTGAGTATGAAATATGAGAAACAAAGAACCGTAACAATAGAATCATTTCAAAAAAGGAAGTGCATTATGAAAAAGAAGACATCTTTTTTCCTTGTTTTTATGATCTTTCTCATCTCTCTCGTATATACCACCGAAAGCGGGGCTGAGGTAAACGTCAATATAGGGATCAATGTCCCTCCACCTGCCTTGATGATTCCCGCACCTCCCCCGGTAATGTTGATACCGGAAACATACGTCTATTTTATTCCTGACATTCAATTCGATATTTTTTTCTATCACGGATACTGGTACCGTCCACATAGAGGATATTGGTATTTTTCAAGGGGTTATAATGGTCCATGGGTAAACATCGTCCCACAAAGGGTACCTCATGTGCTACTCAATATTCCACCAGATTTTCGTCAGGTTCCCATAGGACATCACCATATTCCCTATGGGCAATTGAAAAAGCACTGGAGAACCTGGGAAAGAGAAAGATACTGGGACAAGAAAGAAGTCAAACATAGAGAAAAAGAATGGCAGAAAGAGGAAAAATGGGAACATAAAAAATCAAAGGGGAAAGGAAAGGATAAGAACCGGGACTAAATCGATAGTCAGACGGCTCGAATCGCCTTCTTGAGACTCATGCATTGCAGTCTCTTTTTCAGATACGTATACCGCTTTTGTGGTTTGTTGTTCTGTACTGCCATCGCCATTGCCTTCTTCATTCCCACAACCACCACCAGTTTTTTCCCCCGTGTGATTCCTGTGTAGAGAAGATTCCTCTGCAAGAGCATGTAGTGCTGCGTGTGGATGGGCATCACCACTGCCGGATATTCGCTGCCCTGGGATTTATGGACTGATATGGCATAGGCCAAGACTATCTCATCGAGGTCATTGTAATCATACACAACAAGCCTCCCTTCATAGTCAACAGCCACCTCCTGATACTCCCTGTCTATCCTGGCAATTATTCCGATGTCGCCGTTGTATACATCTTTTTCATAGTTGTTCACGATCTGCATTACCTTGTCGCCCTTTTTGAACACCTTGTCCCCTCTCGTCAGTTCCTCGGCCGACGGATTCAGAATGGATTGTAGTTCCCTGTTCAGATTAGCTGCTCCGATGATCCCTCGGTGCATCGCTGTGATTACCTGTATGTCTTTGATAGGATCGTATCTGAACCTCTGAGGTATCCTCTCCCTGCAAAGGCTGATTATCCTTTCGAGTATCTTTTCAGGTTCCTCTATTGATATGAAATAGAAATCTTGCAGTGTATCGTGCGCATATGTAAGGCGTGGCATTTCACCGTTATTTATCCTGTGGGCGTTCACGATAATCAGGCTCTCCTTGGACTGGCGGAATATTTCGTTCAACTTCACCGTTGGGATTACTTCAGAGTCTATGATATCTTTCAGCACATTCCCCGCCCCAACCGAGGGAAGCTGATCCACGTCCCCTACAAGGATGAGGGTTGCCGTTACCGGGACTGCTTTTATCAAGTGATGCATCAGGAGGGTGTCAACCATGGAACTCTCATCTATGACAATCACATCTGCTTCGAGGGAGTTATATTCGTTCCTTTTGAATCCCCCTTCCTGCGGTGAAAACTCAAGCAACCTGTGTATGGTTTTTGCCTCCTGTCCGGTGGCTTCTGACATCCTTTTAGCCGCCCTTCCCGTAGGCGCCGCCAGAAGGATTCTTTGTCCAAGTCTCTCGTAAATCCTTATGATGGATGTGATGATGGTGGTTTTTCCCGTCCCTGGACCTCCCGTTATCACCAGAATCTTGTTGGTGATTGATGCCCTGACCGCTGCAATTTGCCTTTCTGCGAGTGTTATCCCAAGTTCGTTCTGTACCCATGGGATAGCCCTGTCCAGGTCAGACTGGCTCACGTTCTTCCGTGTATCGTAGAGCTTTTTCAGGTTGCCGGCTATGCCTGCCTCAGCAACATGGTATTTCGTGAGGTATATGGCCTTCTTATTCTCCTGAATTTTTTCTTCGCTGATGCCTTCGATGATAATTTTCCTTTCTAAGGATAATTTGGCAAGGGCCTTCAGGATTGTTTCCCTTGCTGTGTCGAGTAGGTTCTCGCCATCCTTTTCCATATCGAGCATCTTCTTGCACTCAGAAATCAAAGGTTCATATGGGTAATAGACATGTCCTTCCTCTGCAAGCCGGTGCATGACATAGATGATTCCTGCCTCAGCCCGTATCAGGGAATTCTTCTCCACCCCACACTGCTGGGCTATCCTGTCGGCAGTGAGGAAGCCTATCCCGAATATATCATGTGCAAGGCGGTACGGATTTTCCTTGACTATCTGTATGGCGCTTTTCCCGTACTGTTTGAATATCTTTGTGGCATAGGCTGTACTTACGCCATGGCCCTGAAGGAATAGCATCACTTCCTTGATTTCCTTCTGCTCAACCCATGCCCTCTGAATCATCTCAATGCGTTTCGTTCCTATTCCATCAACCTCTCTGAGCCTTTCTATTGATTCCTCCAGTATGGGCAGGGTTTCGGTCCCGAATTGAGAAACGATGCGCTTTGCCATGACCGGGCCTATGCCCTTGATGAGCCCCGAACCGAGGTACCTCTCTATGCCGAAGGCGGTAGCAGGGACAACTGACACACATGAATGGATCTTGAACTGTGTCCCATACTTGGGGTGGGTTACCCACTGTCCTGTCAGCTTCAGGACTTCACCCGGGTTTGTTGGAAGAATATTGCCGGCGATTGTTACCAGTTCCCTATGATCTTTGACTCTGATCTTGGCGATGGTAAAGCCGTTCTCTTCATTGACATAGGTAACTCGTTCGAGTTGTCCCTGTAGCTCAGTGAACATGGCACCTCACGTTCCTCTCAATTCCTTGAAGTAATTGATCAGACCGTTTGTGGAGGAATCATGGGAAGAGACTTCCTCCTCGTCCCCAAGCTCATCCAGTATCTTCCTGGCCTGCTGCTTTCCGAGTTCCACGCCCCATTGGTCGAAGCTGAATATGTTCCAGATCACGCCCTGGACAAAGATCTTGTGCTCATACATGGCGATCAGACTCCCAAGTGTTCTCGGCGTCAGCTTTTTGAAAAGGATCGAATTGGTCGGCCTGTTCCCCTTGAAGGTCCTGAAAGGGGCGAGCCTCCGTATCTTTTTCTCGGTCATACCTGTCGACCTCAGATCTCTCATTACCTCTTCCCTCCCCTTCCCCTTCATGAGTGACTCTGTCTGGGCGAAAAAGTTGGAGAGCAGTATGGTATGGTGGTTCCCTACGGGGTTGTGGCTTACGGCGGGTGCAATGAAGTCGCAGGGTACGAGCTTCGTCCCCTGATGGATCAACTGGTAGAAGGCATGCTGCCCGTTCGTTCCAGGTTCGCCCCAGATGATGGGTCCTGTCTGGTAATTCACTTCACGGCCCTTCCTGTCAATGCACTTACCGTTGCTCTCCATGTTTCCCTGTTGAAAGTAGGCGGGGAACCTTTGGAGGTACTGGTCATAGGGCAGTATCGCTTCAGTTTCCGTCCCGAAGAAATTGTTGTACCAGATCCCGATGAGGGCAAGGATGACAGGGATGTTTTTTTCGTAAGGTGTCTCTCGGAAGTAGATATCCATTGCGTGGGCTCCATCCAGAAGTTCAACAAAATGTTCGAACCCGATGGTACAGGCTATCGAGAGTCCAATGGCAGACCAGATGGAATACCGCCCACCCACCCAATCCCAGAACCTGAACATGTTCTTGGTGTCTATACCGAACCTCTCGACCTCCGCCTGATTCGTCGATATCGCCACGAAGTGGCGTTTCACAAGTGATAAGTCCTTTGCCGAATCGAGGAACCACTGCTTCGCAGTATGGGCATTCGTCATTGTCTCCTGAGTTGTGAAGGTCTTCGAGGATACCATGAAGAGTGTTGTCTCCGGGGAGACCCTCTTCAGGGTTTCTATGACATGGGTTCCGTCGATATTCGAGATGAAATGTGCCCTGATACGGGGCTTCCAGTATGGCCTCAATGCCTCCGTCACCATGACAGGTCCGAGGTCTGAGCCTCCGATACCGATATTCACGATGTCGGTGATCTCCCTTCCCGTGTATCCTCGCCACCTCCCTGAGAGCAGATTTTCCGAGAAATCCTCCATCTGTTTCAGAACACTGTTCACCTCCGGCATAACGTCAACACCATCCACATATATCGGCATGTTCGAGTGGTTCCTCAGCGCCACATGGAGCACTGCCCTTTTTTCTGTCTCGTTAATCTTTTCTCCACTGAACATCTGCTCTATGGCATCCCTTACCCTGCATTCCCCGGCGAGTTCGAAGAGGAGGTCGAGGGTCTCCTTTGTGATAATATTTTTCGAAACATCAACAAGTATATCTTCAAATCTTAAAGAATAACTTGAATATCTCTTTGGGTCATTTGCAAACATATCGGCCATCCGCATATTCTTCATGACCCTGTAATGGGTCCTTAGCTTTTTCCGGGCTTTTGTCTTTATTGGATTGATCTTCGTGAGCACGCTACTACCTGGTAAGATTACACTTTTTTCGCATATAGTGACACGGCGGCGTTATCTATTCTACTTCTTCGCTTTCCCCTGGGCTGCAACGGACTCTATCGCCTGCCTTACCTTCTCCTGGTCTCCTAAATAAGAGCTGCGGAACGGCTTCAGGTCGCCATCGAGTTCGTACACGAGGGGTATGCCGGTGGGTATGTTGAGGCTGGTGATATCCTGGTCGGAAATATTGTCGAGGTATTTCACGAGGGCCCGGAGGCTATTCCCATGGGCTGTGATAATGACCCTCTTCCCCGACCTCACCGTGGGCGCGATGAGGTTGTGCCAGCAGGGTAAAAAACGTACGACTGTATCCTTCAGGCACTCGCTGAGGGGAATCTGATTCCGCGGGAGTTCCCTGTATCGGGGGTCGTTCACAGGATTCCTCGGGTCAGTCTCTTCCAGGGCTGGAGGGGGGACATCATAACTCCTTCTCCAGATCTTCACCTGGTCCTCCCCGTACCTCGCCGCCGTTTCTGCCTTGTTGAGCCCCTGAAGTGCACCATAATGCCTTTCATTGAGGCGCCAGTCATGCTGGATGGGAATCCACATGAGATCCATTTCATCGAGGGCGATCCAGAGGGTCCGGATCGCCCTCTTAAGAACGGATGTGAAAGCGATATCAAAGGTATATCCCTCTCTCTTGAGAAGCCGCCCTGCGTCGCTCGCTTCTTGAATGCCCCTTTCCGAGAGATCTACATCGATCCAGCCGGTGAAAAGATTTTCCCTGTTCCAGATGCTCTCTCCGTGTCTGAGCAAAATCAATGCGTACATGACGATCACCCCTTGTCGCACTTGAACTATTTCAAGAAAAGTATAGCAGTTTTTTCTTTTTTTGTCTTACTCCTCTTGTCTTAAGTATATCTATACAATGCCCGCAGGGTTGAAGAGATCTAAGGACGTCTCACTTTTGAAAGGTATGCCATAAAGGAAATTGTTCTTCAAGGAGAGACGTTCTGATATAATTACACTACATGACACATCGGTGTTCATTCTGAGCGGGATAGGCAGATACGCTCTGCTCATTCATGCACGAAAAACAGAGAAAAGGAGAAGGATTGATGAATGGTAGAAAGGGTATCGTAGTAATTCTGATGGTCGTGTCCGTGTCTCTCATGACTTCCTGCGCAGCTTCGATGAAGCTCGTTTCCGTGTGGAAGGACGATACCTATCGTGGAGAGCATTTCAGGAAGCTCCTTGTAATAGGAACAGCCGAGAAACCTGGTGTGAGGAGGTTTTTTGAGGATGAGTTTGTTGACCAGTTCAGGGCCAGGGGGATACAGGCTGTGGCGAGTTATACCTTAATTCCCATAGACAAGGTGACGGACAAGGAGACGATAGCCGAAAAAATCAAGGGCCAGGAAATAGAGGCAGTCCTCATCACGAGGCTGGTCAACAAAAGGGTAATCGAGTCCTACCGTCCGGCCGGTGAGAGGTTCGTTGTTCCCCACAGTTCTTACTCCGACTGGCATCAATATTATGCAGACAGTATCCGGTTCTCTGCAGCGCCTACGTATACGGTGAAGAAGGAAGTGAGTCTCGAGACCAACCTCTATGAAACCATGAATGAGAAACTCGTCTGGTCGGGGCTCACCAGAATGACGCTCGAGAATGAACGTGATACACAGGTCAAGGAATACGTCACACTGATCATCAAGACCCTCCTGTCTGATGAGAAGATGTTTAAATAGCGTAGCGATCTCAAGCTCTCCGTAGTGATAGTTCGGTCAAATGTTGCAAAAAGAAGCGTAATCCTTCAGTGAAGAGTGCATGCCGATCTAAATCCCCTCCTTGGCAAGGAGGGGAAAGGGGAGGTAATGGCTATTTTACCAGTACCCCTCCTAACCTCCCCTTGGAAAGGGGAGGCGTGTAACTTAATGAA
>Ga0315295_10003479_pt1 | contig 13427 bp, 10 predicted proteins | sample YL17G14_0_MG_FD_204453 | JGI IMG/M metagenome (GOLD analysis project Ga0315295, IMG submission 204453) | Sediment microbial communities from Yellowstone Lake, YNP, Wyoming, USA - YL17G14_0 | ecosystem: Environmental > Aquatic > Freshwater > Lake > Sediment | place: USA: Wyoming | collected... | reverse complement strand
CTTGTTCGGTACAGAAACAGTTAAGAGACATCATTCTGGAAAGGAGTTTGGGTACATATTTAAAAGGAGGCTTGGGGAGATATTTCGTTATTGCTCTATACCCATTTTAATGACGAATAGCAAGAACACCCCTTTGTATTGTATGCTTTTCGCCGGACACAATGCGACTGGCAAAAAGATTGCCGAAGAGATATTTTTAAAGTATGAAAAGACAAGGCCATGAGTGATAAATCAAAAATAGAATGGACAGACGCTACTTGGAACCCTGTCACAGGGTGCACGAAAGTGAGCGCAGGGTGCGCCCACTGCTATGCTGAAACATTTGCAAAGAGATTTCGTGGTGTTCCTGACCACCCCTATGAACAAGGATTCGATCTCAAACTCTGGCCTGGACGGCTTGATCTACCTCTTTTGTGGAAACAACGAAAAATGATTTTTGTTAATTCCATGTCCGACCTCTTCCACGAAGATGTTCCTGACAACTTTATCGCAAAAGTCTTCGATGTCATGTCTCTAGCCAAGCACCATATTTTTCAGGTATTGACAAAAAGGTCAGAACGAATGTTAGCCTGGACGATGGGGCGTTTTTACTCTGGCAGATCAAAGGAAGATGGAAAGGAAACATGGCCTCAAAATGTTTGGCTGGGAGTGTCCCTAGAGAATCCAAATTATACATGGCGAATTAAACATCTCCAGAAATCTCCAGCTTACATAAGATTTATATCCATAGAACCTTTATTAAACCCTATTTCCTTAGATGAATCCCTTCTTGACGCTATTCAATGGGTCATTGTGGGTGGAGAGAGCGGGCCACAGGCAAGACCTATGAAACCTGAATGGGTTTACGAGATCCGGAATCAATGTGAGAAATATCGTGTCCCATTTTTCTTCAAACAGTGGGGAACCTTTGATTCCTCAGGAAAGCGGGTAGGCAAGAAAGCGGCTGGCCGGATTCTGGATGGCAGGACTTGGGACAAGGTACCTGTTTCACTATCACAATAGTAGATCAAGCAAGTTGATTAAGCTGAAGACGATATTGAGTGAAAAGAGTAAAGTTACCGCTCAAATTTATTAGGGTAAGAACAGGCATTTAAGGAAAATGATTGCATTTGACCAAGAAAGGAGAAAGAAAATACTTTATTACGATTGCGTGACTCTCGTTGTTTCATAAATATTTTGCGTCACATCGAAGAAATGGAACATAGAACAGGACCTCAATGATCTTAGAGAATAAGAAAAGCCTCAGCGAACGCGACATCTGCACCAAGTTCATCACGCCTGCTGTCAAACAGGCGGGCTGGGACGTCCTGTCCCAAATTCGCGAGGAGGTCTCGTTCACCAAAGGCCGGATCATCGTCCGCGGCCGACTGGTCACCCGCGGCAAGGCCAAGCGCGCCGACTATATTCTCTACTACAAGCCGAACATTCCTATCGCCCTCATCGAGGCCAAAGACAACAATTACGCTGTCGGCGACGGGATGCAGCAAGCTCTCGGGTATGCTGCTACCCTCGATATCCCCTTCGTCTTCTCATCAAATGGTGATGCGTTCCTTTTTCACGACCGCACGGGTCAGAGCGGCCAGACCGAAACCGAGCTGCCCCTCGATGCGTTTCCGACACCCGAAAAGCTTTGGTCGAAATACCGTGGGTGGAAAGGCCTGGCCCCGGAGCAAGAGGAAGTCTTCCTCCAGAATTACTTCGAGGACAGCAGTGGCAAGGAGCCGCGTTATTATCAGCGCATCGCCATCAATAAGGCCATTGAAGCCATAGCTAAGGGACAGGACCGCATCCTCCTCGTTATGGCCACTGGCACCGGCAAGACCTACACTGCTTTCCAGATCATCTGGCGCCTATGGAAGGCAGGTCGTAGAAAGCGCATTCTCTTCCTTGCCGATCGGAATGTCCTTGTCGACCAGACGATGGTGAATGACTTCCGCCCCTTCGGCGCTGCCATGGCGAAGCTCTCTACATCCTCGAAGACCATCGAGCGCGGCGATGGCGCGGAAGTGCAACTCCCGACAGCGATAGACAAGAAGCATCGGCGCATCGACACCTCCTATGAGATTTACCTTGCACTCTACCAGGCCATCACCGGCCCCGAGGAACACCAGAAGCTCTACCGAGAGCTCTCGCGCGACTTCTTCGATCTCATTGTCATCGATGAGTGTCATCGGGGGAGCGCAGCAGAGGATTCCGTCTGGCGGGAGATCCTGGACTACTTCTCCGCCGCCACCCAGATCGGCCTCACCGCCACTCCGAAGGAGACGGAATACGTCTCCAATATCCATTACTTCGGTCAACCCGTGTATAGCTACTCGCTGAAGGAAGGAATCCGCGACGGCTTTCTTGCGCCCTACAAGGTGGTCAAGGTCCATCTCGACGTCGATGTGGAAGGCTACCGCCCCGAGAAGGGCGAAACTGATAAGTACGGCTATGAGATCGAGGACCGTATCTACAACCAGAAAGACTTCGATCGGGATCTGGTCATTGACGAGCGCACCAAGCGTGTCGCCCGGAAGGTAACCGAATTCCTGAAAGAAAGCGGCGACCGCTTCCAGAAAACCATCATCTTCTGTGTGGATACTGAACACGCTGCGCGGATGCGGCAGGCCATCACCAACGAAAACCCGGACCTGGTTCAGCAGAACGAGCGCTACGTCATGCGTATCACCGGCGATGACGCGGACGGCTGTGCCCAGATCGGTAACTTCATCGACCCGGAAGCGAAGTATCCGGTCATCGTCACCACCTCGCGCCTGCTCTCCACGGGTGTCGACGCCCAAACTTGCCGCCTCATCGTCCTCGACCGCGAAGTGGGATCGATGACCGAGTTCAAGCAGATCATGGGCCGTGGCACACGCGTTCACGAGGACACCAAGAAGTATTACTTCACTCTGATCGACTTCCGTAAAGCCACCAACCACTTCGCTGACCCCGATTTTGACGGCGAGCCGGTGCAGATCTACGTGCCGGGAGAGGGCGATCCGGTTGCACCTCCGGATGATGTGCCGCCGACTGACGATGGGGAAGAGTCCATTCCCCTGAAACCCGGCGAAGATGAAGAGGTGATTGTCGATTACGGGCCGCCCGATATTAATATCCCGCCGGGGGTAGCGGATCCGCCTTCCAAATACTATATTCGAGGCAAACCGGTCAGGATCCTGGCCGAGCGTGTCGAATACCTCGACGAAAACGGCAAGCTCATCACCGAAAGCCTACGCGACTACTCAAAGAAGACCCTCCGCAAGTGCTTCGCCAGCCTCGACGACTTCCTCAAACGCTGGAACGGAGTCGAGCGCAAGCAGGCCATCATCGAAGAACTGGAGAATGAAGGCATGCTCCTTGATCCACTGGCAGAGGAAGTGGGTAAGGACCTCGACCCTTTCGACCTCATCTGCCACGTTGCCTTCGACCAGCCACCCCTCATCCGGCGTGAGCGGGCGGAGAATGTTCGCAAGCGCGACGTCTTCGCTAAATACGGCAAGCAAGCCCGGGCTGTGCTCGAAGCCCTACTCCAGAAATACCAGGACGAGGGCGTCACTGACCTTGACGATCCGCGTATCCTCAAGGTCGCCCCCTTTGACGCCATGGGTACTCCAATTGAACTTCTCAAGAACTTCGGCGGACGAAGCGGCTTTGAGCAAGCCGCCCATGAACTTCAGTCCGCCCTATACGGAAAGGCAGCCTGATTCATTATGAATGTACGCACCACAGTCAAATCCATTCAGGACATCATGCGTCAGGATGTGGGCGTCGATGGGGACGCCCAGCGCATCTCCCAGTTATGCTGGATGTTTTTCCTCAAGATCATCGATGACCAGGACCGGGAACTGGAGGTAATGCAGAAGGGCTACCGCTCGCCCATCCCGGAGAAGTTCCAGTGGCGCGTCTGGGCCGCTAATCCTGAAGGCATGACCGGCGACGCGCTGATGACCTTCATCAACGATAAACTTTTCCCCACGCTCAAGGAACTTCCCGGCGCCGGCCAAGACGGCCGCCGCCGCGTGGTGCGTGAGGTCTTCGAGGACGCCTACAACTACATGAAGTCCGGCCAGCTCATGCGCCAGGTGATCAACAAGATCACTGCCATCGACTTCAACAACCTCGCTGAACGACAGCACTTCGGCGACATCTACGAACAGATCCTCAACGACCTCCAGAGCGCCGGGAATGCCGGTGAGTACTACACTCCCCGCGCCGTCACTGCCTTCATGGCTGACCGCATCGATCCCAGGCCTGGCGAGATCCTCTTTGACCCCGCCTGTGGCACCGGCGGTTTCCTCACCTGCGCCATCCGCCACATGCGCGAGCGCTACGTGAAGGCCCCTTCCGACGAACAGAAGATGCAGCAAGGTTTGCGCGCCACCGAGAAGAAACAGCTCCCGCACATGCTCTGTGTCACCAATATGCTACTCCATGGCATCGACGATCCCTCTTTCGTCCGCCACGACAACACCCTGGCCCGTCCTTACATCAGCTATGGCCAGTCCGACCGGGTGGACATCGTCCTCACCAATCCGCCCTTCGGGGGCCGCGAGGAAGATGGCATCGAGACCAACTTCCCAAAACATTTCCAGACCCGGGAGACTGCCGACCTCTTCCTGGCCCTCATTGTGAGGCTGCTCAGATCCGGTGGCCGCGCAGCCGTGGTCCTGCCCGACGGCACCCTCTTCGGCGAAGGGGTCAAGACGCGGCTAAAAGAGCACCTGCTGGAGGAGTGCAACCTGCACACCATCGTCCGCTTGCCCAACAGCGTCTTCAAACCCTACGCATCCATCGGCACAAACCTCCTTTTTTTCGAGAAGGGCACGAAGACACAAGAAATCTGGTACTACGAACACCGCGTCCCCGATGGACAAAAGGCCTACTCCATGACCAGGCCGATCCGCTTCGAGCACCTGAAGCCCTGCATTGACTGGTGGGAGAAGCGTGAGGGAAATGAAGTCGCCTGGAAGGTCACGATCGACGAGATCAAGGCCCGCAACTACAACCTTGATTTCAAGAACCCGCATACAGTCGAGGAAAACCACGGCGACCCCGCCGAGCTGCTGGTCAAGCTGGAGGAGAGCGAAGCGGCAACAGCCAAACTCCGCGACCGGCTGAAAGCCATTCTGGAGGAGGCGTTTCTGCGATGAAAGAACTGATCGTTGGGCCAATTCAAAAGTGCCACAGCCTGTGGCAAGAAGGGTACATTGGGGGTGTCGATGAAAAAACCTGACCCGCGCATCGTCCAAATAAAAAGGTCTGGTGGGGACGATCAAAATATTGGCGCTTTGCTGGAGCGCGTTAGAGAGCTGGTACGGGCCGCAAGAAAATCCGCCGCAACTGCCATCAACTCGTTGCAGGTCATTACCAGCTATGAAATTGGGCGCATGATTGTCGAGCACGAACAACGGGGCGTGCATCGAGCGGGATATGGAAAGGTTGTTCTAAAAACCCTGTCGGAACGACTGACGGCAGACTTCGGCCGCGGGTTTTCCGAGCGCAATCTCGAATACATGCGAAAATTCTACCTCACCTGGAAGGATCGTGTGCCGCCAATTTCGCAGATGGCATCTGCGAAATTGCAGGACGCCGGAAAATCCCAGACGCCATCTGGGCAATTGGCAGCCGCTTTTCCCCTGTCCTGGTCCCAATATGTCTTTTTGATCGGCATCCGGGATAACGCGGAGCGCCAATTCTACGAAATCGAGGCGGCACAGAACTCCTGGACCCTGCCCGAACTCAAGCGCCAGTTCGACGCAAGTCTGTATGAACGGCTGGCACTGAGTCGGGATAAAGATGAAGTCCGCATGCTGGCGCTGGAGGGCCAGATCGTCGATGCCCCCAAAGACTTATTAAAAGAGCCTTATGTGCTGGAGTTTCTGGGGCTCGAAGAAAAGGCAAAATACTCCGAGTCGGATCTGGAAGCAGCCATCATTGACAAACTGGAACACTTTCTCCTGGAGCTGGGTAAAGGCTTCCTTTTCGAGGCCAGACAAAAACGCTTCACCTTTGATGAAGAGCACTTCTTCGTTGACCTCGTGTTCTACAATCGCCTATTGCGCTGTTACGTACTGATTGACCTGAAAATCGGCAAGCTCACCCATCAGGACCTTGGGCAGATGCAGATGTACGTCAACTACTTTGACCGCTACGTCAAGCAGGCCGCGGAACAGTCCACCATCGGCATCATTCTCTGCAAGAAGAAACGCGACGCCCTGGTGGAGCTGACCCTACCCAAAGATGCCGGTATTCATGCCAAGGAATATCAGCTCTACTTGCCTTCCAAGGAGGATTTGAAGAAACGGCTGATGGAGTGGGCCGAGGAAGCGCTACAAGGCGAATCGAGGGAATAATAACGATGAACCCTGATTGGCTACTAAAGCACTTCGGGCAGATCAGCGAGGCCCCCGACGCCGTTCCGCGCCTGCGGCGGTTTATCCTTGATCTGGCCGTGCGAGGGAAGCTCGTGGAGCAGAATCCAGCAGATGAGCCGGCATCGGAACTGCTGAAACGTATTCGAGCGGAGAAACAAGAACACGCCGGTCGCCGCAGTTGCACCGAACAGAGACCGTTTGAAGTTGACGAAACTGAAACCCCCTTCGAAATCCCGGAAAGCTGGGAGTGGGTGAAGGCAACAGAGCCAGCCGTTGTGATTTCTGATAAGGGGAAGAAAGTCCAGACCAAGGATGTTCTGGAGTTTGGGGAATTTCCGGTGGTCGACCAAGGGAAGGTGCTTATTCGTGGGTATTGCAACGATGTTCAAAAGGTCACCCGGGTTAGCGGGCCAATCATTGTTTTTGGTGACCACACTAGAGAAACCAAGCTAATCGACTTCGATTTTGTCGTAGGAGCCGATGGGGTTAAACTGTTAAAGCCAATCGAGGTCAATCCCGCTTACTACTTTCTGGCACTTCAATGGGTTCCATTAGATAGCCGAGGTTATGCTCGGCACTTCAAACTCCTAAGAGCCTCGCGCTTCCCCCTCCCACCCCTCGCTGAACAACATCGGATCGTGGCGAAGGTGGACGAACTAATGGCTCTGTGCGACGAACTGGAGGCGGCCCAGGTCAAGCGCGAAAGGCGGCGCGACCGGCTAGTGGCGGCGACCCTTCACGGACTGAATAATGGTGATGACAGCTCAGAACCAGGGGGCCATCCCATTTTCGAGGAGAGCGCCCGTTTCTACTTCAAACACCTCCCGCGCCTCACCACCCGCCCCGAACACATCCAGAAACTCCGCCAGACCATCCTCAACCTCGCTGTCCGCGGCAAACTCGTTTGGCAGGATACTAAGCAGCAGGCTTTAACAGTTGAATCGTTAGAGGTACCTTTTTATCTTCCGGCGTCATGGCGGTGGAAAACCATCGGGGATCTCGGCAAGACCCAAACAGGCTCGACTCCCCCGACTGTTGAGAGACAGCACTACGATGGAAATATTCCTTTTATTAAACCAGCGGCTATCAGCGACGGCGTCATCAACTATGAGGGACAATGTCTCACAGAGTCAGGTGTGAGAGAAAGCACACTCGTGCACGCTGGAGCTATCTTGATGGTCTGCATCGGCGGGTCCATTGGGAAGGCAGCCCTTGTGACCCGGTCAGTTTGCTTCAACCAGCAAATAAACAGTGTCTCTCCAACTGAAGGGATAGATGCGCACTACCTTCTTTTCGCCATGCAGTCGCCATATTTTGGGGCATGCGTTGTGAACGCTGCTGCTCAAGGGACACTTCCAATTATAAGTAAAGGAAAATGGGAACGGTTATTGATTCCTGTGCCACCCCTCGCCGAACAACACCGAATCGTGGCGAAAGTGGATGAACTGATGGCGCTGTGCGACAGACTGGAAGCACGGATCACCACCACTGCTACCACCCGCCACCAACTCCTCGAAGCCACACTTAGTGAGGCCATAGCGTGATGATGATGCACGCCGCACCTCTTCGAGACAGGAGTCCTAAAGGGTTTTAAAAATGCCGGGATCCGAGATAGAAAGAATACTTTATTACTATGGGTGACCCCAACCATGCTAACAACACTTTTGGGGAATTGCGGGGCTGACATCGATTAATGCAACGCTCTTCTTGAGAAAAGATGCCCTCAGACAACTATTTAAATCAAATAATTAATAAATATGCAGTTAATGAAGCAGGCGCTAAACTACAAGTACTTGCGATCCGGCCGGCGATTCAAAGATGGGCTCAGCAGTATTTGCTGGAAACTATTTTTTCTGGGTCTATCGCAAAGGGAACAGCAATATTATTATCTACCGATGCCGATGTTTTTATATCGCTTAGCTCTGTAACGCCTGGTACGCTATCGCATATGTATGAGACCTTGTTCAATGCTTTAAATCAGGCGGGCCTTCAGCCTCGTAGACAAAACGTCTCCATTGGTGTAACTTCCGGTGGATTTAAAATTGATCTCGTACCAGGGAAAAGGCAATCCCAATTCGGTTACGATCATAGCATCTATAAGAATAAAGCGCATTCCTGGACTCAGACAAATGTCAAAACACATATTGATTACGTAAAAACTTCAAACAGGACAAAAGAAATTAAACTAACCAAAATATGGAGACAGTTAAACCGGTTGGACTTTCCTTCATTTTATTTAGAGATGGCGATAATAGATTGTTTAGCAGGACGCTCTACGACTGATTTAAGCGGAAACTTTTGGGAAGCCCTGGGTTTCCTTGCTGGTAATTTTTTAAATAGAAGATACATTGATCCTTCTAATACGAATAACGTAATCTCTGACGATTTAACGAATGCAGAAAAACAATTGGTTCAATCTGCCGCCCAAGCTTCGCGCAGGCAAACCAACTGGGGGCAGATCGTTTGGTAGATTTCATGACGATTGCAAAAACAAAATTACACGAGGACGGCAAGAAATTTCTTCAAGAAGCCTTTACGCTCGAACAAGAATTGCTCAAAGTAAAATTAGAACTATCAGCGCAAAGCGTAACTCACCCGGGTTCATTGGGAGAAGTTAATGAAGAATATTTCATTGAGATATTGCGAAAATATCTCCCCAAACGATATGCAGTGGATACCGGGATAGTGATAGACAGCCTTGGAGCTACAAGCGATCAAATTGACGTGATAATATATGACAATCAATATACTCCTACTTTGCTTGACCAACAGAGCCACCGATTTGTTCCCGCAGAAGCGGTATATGGCGTTCTGGAAGTAAAACCAACGATTGATAAGGATTATCTCGAATATGCTGGCAAGAAAGCAGAATCAGTTAGGAGATTAAACCGTACAAGCGTTAAAATTGTTCACGCTGGCGGTGAATTTCCGGCTAAAGAATTATTTCCCATCATTGGTGGAATTGTTGCCAGCAAAATTGATTGGAAAGATGGATTCTCTGGAAAATCTTTTATGGAAAATTATGAATCTTTGGGCGAACTACAAAAACTAGACTGCGGGTTGGCAGTCTCAGGAAGTGTCTTTGACATATATTCTGGAAAAATGGAAATTGGGCCGGGTAATCAAGCATTGGCGTATTTTCTTTTCCGCCTGCTACAGAAGTTACAATCCCTCGGGACGGTTCCAGCAATTGATTGGAATGCTTATGCGGCTGTTTTGTCAGGATAATTACAGAGTGCTTGGGTAGCGGGGTTACAGATCGAACTGTGCGAAATGACCTTCAGTTGTTGGTGGACGGGGGCTGGTTGTATAAGGGCTTGAGGGTCACATCTTCAATTGTCAATATTTTTTGGAGAAAGGGGAAAATATTATCCCTATTTAATTATTTATGCGACCCCCAAAAGACCGGGAGCAAGCAGCTTACAAACCCATCGCTGAGGCATGAGGTACGAATATGAAGGATATTATTGTCAAGAAGTATTCGGTAAAACAGTTGTGGAAGAGGTGTGAGGAGGGGTTGTTTGCCATACCTGAAATTCAACGTGAATTTGTCTGGGATATGAAGAAAGCCTGCACACTGTTGGATAGTATTTACAGACAGTTACCCATAGGCAGTCTGCTCATTTGGCAAACGAAAGCAGACCGTCGCAACCTCCTCCGACATGCACAAAAAATCCTTCCTGAGTTTAATTATCAGAATAGAAATATCTGGTTTTTGATCGATGGTCAACAACGACTGTCTGTATTGTACAGAACCCGTAAGGGTGGTTCTGTTCTAAATTATAATGACAAGGAGGTAGATTTCGACCACCTCTGTTTCTCTTTTGATGAGCGGTTCGATACACGGTTCCTTAAGATTAGGCGACCAATTCCTAAATTGCATATTCCTTTAATTGATGTTTTTTCTCACAACTGGCGCTACAAGTTAAAACACCTATCCAATAAGAAATTTCAAGAAGTTGTAAAGATGCGCCAATTTTTGAGTACTTATGAAGTTCCAGTCATTTTGATTTCTACAAGTGATCTGGATGAAGTTCGGGAGTCATTTCTCCGAATAAATTCGGGTGGCTTACGGATAAGTGCTGCTGACCGAGCCTTTACAAGGGCATCCCGTCTGAAACTTCGACATCTGGTTAATGAGCTTCGTTCTAATCTCCCCAAAGGTTTTAGCGAGATAGACAGGGGAACTCTTCAATTTGCAGCTGCTTTAATATTAGGGGAGCGGGACGTTGGGGGCCGTGCCATAGAGTCAGCTCTTACAAAGGCAGAGAAAAAAGAAATACAAAACGGGAGGGTATCAATTAAATTCGGACGGAAATGGAGGGAGATTAGCGAATGTGTCAAGAAGGCAGTTGATTACCTCTGTACTGAAATTGGTCTCCCCAATTTTGATTTTCTACCATCAGAAAATATGCTTGCGACGCTAGCCTTCTTTTTTTATACGAATAATCGCGCCCAACCAGTACCGAGTCAGAAAAAGGAATTGCGTAAATGGTTCTGGGCAACAGCTGTTGCAGCCCGATATGCAGGTAAAGGATACCGACAAAATATTCTTGGTGACGTAAGATACTTTGAGAAGCTGGGGAAGAACCGCAAAGGACGGTTTTCTTTCACTGATCTTGTTGCTCTAACAGAGATAAAGAGGACTGAATATATGGTTTCCTCCGGTTTGAGCATATCATTCTTTCTTCTCCTATCTAACCGTGAACCCCGCTACCTCGAAACTGGAAGCCGCATTCCAGTAGGTGAGGTGGCATCCCCGGCCAATCGAAAAGATAAACACCATATCTTCCCCAGGACTCTCTTGAATGGGAACGGATTTAACACAAAGCAAGCAAATAGTCTTTGTAATATCTGTTATGTGGTGGCCCAGGAAAATCAATCGATTGGGAACAAGAAACCAGTCTCCTATCTATCCGGTTACAAAAGACGTAAACATTTTGCTGGGGTTATGAAAAGTCATCTAATTCCATACAATAGTGATAGTGGCTTATGGTCCAGGAATATTCGCAAGGGATATAAGAGGTTTGTGAAGCAGCGGATGGACATGATTCGAAAAGCTTTTGAAAAGGAAGCAGGGATTAAACTCTTCAGAGAAGATTAAAGATGATGAATCAGTACTGTCCGGTTAAAAAGTAAATAAAGTCAACTAGTTACGAGAAGCTTCCTTTTTGGCATTCAGGATTCGGGGTCAAACTTAAAGATTGAGTTTTGAGCTCATCCGGATACAAAGGATGAATATGGTATTCCGCTTCCGTCCCCTTGACCATTTTCCATTTCGGAATCCCCCCAGCGATGAAAGAGATGATAACAATTTATACGGACCCTCCGCCTCGACCACTGTGACCTTTCTACATTTTTTTCGCATTTCCCCCTTGACAAAAGTCGCAATTTGCCTTCGAGGGTCGGACCAAGTCAAGTTATTGAAATCGCGAATGAAAGGTGAAAATGAGGTCTGAATTTTGACCTTGGCTGGGAAGAATCACCTTTCTTCAGATCCCTGGTCTTCCTCCAGAAGACAGAGAATCTCCGGGGAATGGCCGGGGATTGGAACACCTGGGGAGCCGCCGCTCCGGGTAGCTGGACCTGAAGGGAAAAGGAATGGAGGGCGAGATGGATAAAACCCATCTCCTCGAGGCAACATGGGGTCAGGCATCGGTAATTCGGTATTGACATGGTCTCTCATTCGTCAATTGGGGACGGGTTCGCATTTTTTTTGTTTCGTTAGCACTTTCCTTTCCCTTTTTTCTTTTTCGCTCACTCTTCTGAATCTTTCCCAAAACCTCTCCATCCAAAAATTCTTCACTGCTGGGGGCTAAACGAACGGCGAGAAGCTGTCCTTGACATTGGATCTATTGGAGAAATATGATGTGCCAATATGAAGGAGAGAAAAAAACTCTATGAAAATTATGGTTGATGCAGATGCCTGCCCTAAATCTGTTTTGCAGATCTGCATGAGCATTGGACATCAATACGGGGTACAGGTATGGACGGTGGCCAGTTTTAATCACAGCATCGATTCGGATCACCCCGTTATAGTGGGAAACGATCCCCAGGAAGCAGACATAAAGATCATCAATATGACAGAGGAGGGAGATATTATTGTAACTCAAGATTGGGGATTGGCTGCCGTGGTACTGGGAAAAGGAGCAAAGTGTTTGAGCCCGGTTGGTCGTGAATTCCGTCCTGATAAGATTCAATTTCTGCTGGAGGAGAGGGAAATTAAAAGCAAACTCCGCCGGAGCGGAGTGAGAACAAAAGGCCCTAAGAAGCGGACAGTTGATGATGATCGGAGATTCGAGACTTGTTTAGAACGGATTCTTTTGAGGTCAAGCGAAAGTATAAAAACAGATGGATATTCATCTTAGTTACCAGTTGAAAAGGAGCGAAAGAAGGAGAAAGACGATATCTCTACAGGTCAAAAGTAGGCAGGGGACGTAGGGGTAAAGGGGAATTGCTTGTTCCAACCATCCAACTCTGCCATCTGCTCCTGACTCGTCATCCGGTTCACCGATGACGTCGTCATTCCCAAAAACCGCTCCACCGAACACGATGCAAAGCCCCCGGGTCCATCCAGTCTCCCTTGTCTCGGCATGTCCTCCAATTTACAGTTCTCCTTATCCCCTTGCAAAAGTTATTTCTCTTTACACCAACGTCCCGACTTTGTGCAGGGGATGGCGGGGGGCAGCGGTCATCGCGTTTGAGCTTACAGTACAGGGTTATCTATGCCGTAGAGCAGGACATTGTTACGGTTTTTGTTTTGGAGATTACACCACACAACTATTAGGAGGACTTATGAGAACTCGTGGAAAAGGTGAATTTGTACCAGCAAAAGCGCATGCTAAACTGACGACCGGTGAGGTCATACGAATGCTTCGTGAGTTAAAAGGCTGGACCTAGGCGGAACTTGCCAGGCGTTCGGGCATCAGCCCAACCAATACTAGCCTCTTAGAAAACGAAAAAGTAGAAATTGGCAAAAAGCGTGTAGAACAGTTAGCAAAAGCTTTTGACATCCATCCCGCTATTATCATGTTTCCTGAATACGAGGCTAAAGAAATTCAAAAGGCG
>Ga0315295_10003478_pt1 | contig 13428 bp, 15 predicted proteins | sample YL17G14_0_MG_FD_204453 | JGI IMG/M metagenome (GOLD analysis project Ga0315295, IMG submission 204453) | Sediment microbial communities from Yellowstone Lake, YNP, Wyoming, USA - YL17G14_0 | ecosystem: Environmental > Aquatic > Freshwater > Lake > Sediment | place: USA: Wyoming | collected... | reverse complement strand
GACCCGAAGCACGCGTCGATTGCAGTGACGACCGGAGCGCTGAAGAACCTAAACAGAACCGAACTAGAAGGTGTGGTTGGACACGAGATGTCGCACATCGCAAACTACGACATCAGGCTCATGACGCTCATCGCAGTGCTCGTCGGCCTAATTGCCATATTGAGCTACATGATGCTACGATCCTACAGGTTTGCTGGACGGAATGAAAGAGGAAAAGGAGCAGGTTTATTGATTTTGGTCGGATTTCTTCTTGCGATCTTCGCTCCAATAGTGAGCAGGCTTGTACAGGCCATGATCTCCAGGAAACGAGAATATGCCGCCGACGCTGGTGGCGCCCAGCTGACCCGTTACCCTGAAGGTCTGGCTTCGGCACTCGAGAAAATAAAAAACATCAACCAAGGAAATATGAAGGTGAGCGAGTCCATCTCGCACCTCTTCATTTCCGACCCAAGCCATACCTCTCTCGATGAAATCTTTGCCACCCACCCGCCTCTCACTGAACGGATAAAAATTTTGAGAGCGATGTAAACTTACCCAGCGTAACCCACGCTTGCTCCTAATTCCTGAAAAGCTGAGATGAAACGAGAATATGAAGTTTGAAGCGCCTCCGCCCTGTTTCTGACTACCGTTTTATCATCAGCAAACAACCCGGCAGTCACAAGCGCAGCGACTACGGCATGATCGTTACAACCATCCACCTCACCACCTTTGATCTTCGCTTGGCCTTCCACGGTCAGGCCGTCCTTGCGTTCGGAAAGTTTCACCCCCATTTTCCGTAAGCCGTGCGCTATCGCAGATATCCTGTCAGATTTCATAGCCCTCGCCTCAGAAGCGCCGGAGATGGTCGTCCTTCCCTTGGCCATCGCCGCGAGGACCGCAACCATCGGCAGAAGCTCAGGCATTAGTGAAAGGTCCAACTTGGTCCCCCTCGGCTGCTGGGGCCCGTGCACGAGCACAAATTTATTTGACATCTCAACTTTCACATCCATCTTTTTCAAAATATCCAACAGGACTGCGCCTCTGTCGCTTGCCAAATCTGTGCCGTTGAGCTTGAGCTTCGAATCCGTTAAAACCGCGGCGACGACGAACGGAGCTGCGGCCGCAAGATCTGAAGGAACTTTGAGATTAAACGGACGATATAATTGGTTCGGTATGCTCAACTTCTTTCCATATGATACTTTTACGTCTGCGGCTTTCATGACATCGAGCGCAAGATTGAGCTGGAGCGAATCGGCACACGACAGGAACTCGATTTTCTTCTTCGCGTATGGGCAGGGAATGAGCAGAGCTGGTATCAAACTTGGGTTCACTCCTCTGACAGAAATTCTGCCGCCTCGAACATCCCCACCGAGGACGACCAAAGGTGGGCTATCATCAGGTTTTGTGGAGTACGCCTTGAGCCCCATGTTGTTCAGCACCTTCAACAGATGCGGCATTGGACGAGCCCTCAGCTGAGCGTCCCCTGTTATGACGGAGACGCGCGGAGAAAGCGCAGCTATGGCGGTCATCATCGCTATACCCGTGGCCGAATTTTTGACATCTATGACATTACCGGTTGGTCTCAACGATCGACCTACTCCCCAGATCGACAATTGTTCTTGAGTTCGCTTCACAGTGGCGCCCATGTTCTCCACTGCGCGCAGGATGGCCAACGTGTCCTTCGTGCGAAGCGGTTGCTTGAGTGTACTCTTGCCCTCAGCCAATAGAGCCAACGCGGTAGCAAATTGAGTGTAGAGCTTGGATGGTGGAACGTCGAGCTCCCCAGAAATTTTTTCACTCTTCTGAATGACGATATCCACGATTATCTCCTCGCACGGATAACCTTTGATTTTGCTAGCGCCAATTTGGTCATGGCGGCGATGTCTATTCTAGATTCCGCCTCAAGCACCTTTTCTAAATTTGTATATGTTTTTGGGTATGGTGAAGCAGCAGAACATTCAGCTGTTGACTTGATTGATATACTAAATGTGCCTATCGAACGAGCTATCCTTTCAATTTCCACTTTATTCATGCCGACTAGAGGCCGCAACACGAGCAATTCCGACACATCATCGATGACCATCAAATTGGCCGAAGTTTTACCTGCGACCTGCTCCAAGCTTTCACCAGTAGCGATCGCTTCCGCTTTCACATGCTTGGCGATAATGTTAGCTATCCTGAGCATCGCTCTTTTGCGTAGCACGTATGTGAGCTCACTAGGTGTCTTGTCTACGAATTCGCGCAAAATCTCACAGAAAGGCACTACTCGTAGCTCCAGCTTAGGATAAAAATCAGCTAACTTCTTGGCTATCGCGGCCGCTCGATTTCTTCCACGCTTGTCGATGTGAGATTCATTATAAAAAAATATAGGAAACACCGTACAACCGCGTTTCATCATCAGATAAGTTGCTGCTGGGCCATCTATTTCATATGATAGGAGTGTCACGACTCTACCTTGGGTTCCGACAGGCAACCCTCCAACACCCGCCCTTTTCTCAGCGAATACGTAAGCATCGCTGCCACGAACCTCTACAAAAATCGTGCGGTCTGGATGCGAGAGATTCACCTTGGAGCCGTGCACAGCCTTCAGGATAGCAGATCCGACCATCTCGTTTACTTCCTTGCTGGAAAAATCATGCACACCAATCCTGCTCGCCCTAACCGCAAAAGTTTGGTTTTTACCCAACGTGCGTTTGGCGATATCGACTGTGGCTTTAGATATTGCATCCAGCGTGGCATTCGTCTTGCTCGCGATGCTGACCGAAACTATCCCCGGCACATTCGTGAGCTTATCCAACACCTTGGCGGAGCTTGTGTCGACGAATATTCTCCCGCGCTCCCTTCTTATGCGATGCTTTAAACCACGCAGAGACAGCTCGATGTTATCGATCAACTGCCGCTCGAATCGCCCGCGGACTTTTTCGCTTTTGAGAGCTAATTCACCGTAGCGTACGATGATCGTCTTAGCCATAACAATCAAGCTTTCTTATTGGGGCGCGGTTAAGAATTTTTTCGACGCAAGCAGTTGCGAAATTTTCACTTATGCGTAAAATCATGCTTGAGTAGCTTCGTTATCTTTATTGCCGCCCGCTTTATGTCCTTCGCGCTCTTGGCGCCAGCGCAGACGCCCTTTCCGGAGACGAACAACAGCACGACAACATGAGGATCGTCCATTCTAAACACTAGCCCAGGGAATACCTCGGGTTCATACTCCGTGTTATCGAATGTCCTCGCTATCCTCTCAAGATCGAACTCGGTCCCGAAATCATAGGAGGCCACGATATTCTGCACCTTCACTTTTGGTTCAACCCTTACCTTGATGCCTGCCTTCTTGAGTCTCTTTGTAAGCTTCTTTATCGCCAGCTTGGCATCTGTCATGCTCTTCGCACCGACGCAATTCATCTTGCCAGATGCAAATATCAGGAAAGATGCGGGCGGATCATATGACTTGTAAGCTATGCCAGGGAAAACTTCTGGGTCGTATCTCGCTTCGTCCAGCGACCTCGCTAGCTTTTCCAAGTTGAATTCAACTCCCTCGTAAGTGACGGACAAAACAATATTCTGAATTTTAGTTTTTACATCTACCACATTTTCAACCTCCATTTACTTTTCATGAGAGATTTATATTGCTTTTCTGTTGTTATTAATCCACCTTCACGACACATTTATACTATTTCGCTCGACGAGTTGAGTTGGTGAAGCGTAAATGGTCGATGTGGGTATCCACCGCAAGGGTGAGGTAGACCTAGAAAAACTTGTGAAAAAAATTTTGATAGAGAAAGGGAAAGCTGTAGGAGCTATCGGCAGTTTCATAGGTGTTGTGAGGGGCGTCTCAAAAAAGGGTGAAAAGGTCAAATTCTTGAACTATGAACATTCAGACGAAGCCGTGAAAAAACTCAAGAAAATCGCCATGGATATCGAGAAAGAGCCCGGAATTTGGCAGGTTCTGATCCATCACGTTGTTGGGAAACTAAAACCCGGTGACATCGCAATCTACGTGTTTGTATCAGGTGAGCGCCGCCATGACGTGTTCTCAGCTTTGCCAAAGATCATGCATCGCATAAAAAAGGAAGTATCGATCTGGAAGAAAGAAGTCACAGAAAGCAGGGAATACTGGGTTCGGGGGGCATGAAAACTTGCGCCGGGTGACCCGCACCTCGGCGGATTCTCTTCTTCTGGGCCGAATGCCGAGGGGATGCCAGCTATGTATACGTGGTGCAAAGCTTGTGCTTTTTGTTACTGGACTATGCAAGCGCGGCTGTTTTTACTGCCCACTATCGGAAAAACGTCGCGGCAAAGATAGAGTCTATGCGAACGAACGCCCAGTAAAGTCAAACAAAGACGTTTTTGAGGAAGGTAAACTGATAGACGCCCTCGGCACTGGGATAACAGGCGGCGACCCATCTATCAGATTCAAACGTGCGTTGCGCTACATTGGATTACTCAAACAAAAATTTGGAAAAAATCATCACATCCACATGTATTACTGTAGCAAATTATCACCGAAACAACTTCAAGAACTCAAAAAAGCTGGACTAGACGAGATCAGGTTTCATACATGGTCGGTCGAACCAGTCAAAGCAACGCTGAAAGCTGGACTTCGAACGGGGGTTGAAATACCGGCCATACCAGGCGAGTTCAAACGAGTTAAAAAATTGCTCAAAGAACTTGACAGCGCCGGATGTGATTTTGTCAACATGAACGAGTTCGAGTTTTCAGACACGAACTTGGCCGCAATGAAAGCTCGCGGCTTCGAGATAAAGTCCGATGTGTCGATGGGCGTGAAAGGTAGCGAAGAGATGGCGATCAAGCTGATGCGTTGGGCCGCGCGTAACACCCACTTGAACATACACTACTGTCCCAGCTCCTTGAAGGACCGCGTCCAGCTTCGAAATAGGCTGAAGCGTCGCGCTAGAAACGTGGCGAAACCTTACGAGGAAATCACGGACGAGGGGTTGCTGATAAAAGGTGTGATTTATGGATTGCCGAAATCGAAACTAGCTACCGTACGCAAGCTCTTAATTTTCAAATATCGCGCGCCACCGAAACTTGTTTCCATCGACAGAGAAAAAAACCGCATCGAACTCCCCAGCCATGTCGCCGAGAAATTGGCCAAACTTGAACCAGCCTTAAACTTCGCCCTCGTAGAAGAATATCCGACCTACGATAGGCTGGAAACTACATTCATACCGATTTAGCTCAAATCTTCGATTTCTTGTACCGCTGCGCGAGTTTCGCGTAGTTTTCAGTTTGAACTTTGATGCGCTTGATTTCATCGTCAAGCATCCTTCTCAGGGGCCTAGCTGGAACGCCCACTACGATTGTGCGCGAAGGCACTTCTACATTTGTGAGCACGACCGCTCCCATCCCTACGAGCGTGCCACTTCGAAGCCTCGCGCCGTTGAAGACGACAGCTCCGGCTCCAACTATGCACTTGTCCTCCACCGTACAACCGTGGAGAATCGCGCTATGCCCAATCACGACGTGATTGCCGACCTTGACCGGCAAGCAGCGCACACCTTTTTCATACGTGTCCGCAGGATGGACGACGGCATTATCCTGAACGCAGACATAATCACCTATCTTGATGCTCGAGAAATCTCCTCGAACTACGGCCCCAGGCCAGACGCTCGAATGCGCGCCGATCGTGACATCTCCGATCACCGTCGCCATGGGGTGAACAAAAGCCGTACGGGCGACTTTGGGCTTCTTGCCCTCAAATGGAAGGATCACCCAAGCACCGCCTACTGCGCGACCTTCTTGCTGCGCACAAGTATGATGTCGCCTATCGCCATGATGCTATCGTATGGTATCGACAACACTTTCCCTCCACGATAACCCCATGCTAGGCCAGATACAACGCCTTCCTTGTCGTCCAGTATCAAGTCCTTAACGTCACCGACGTAGTGCGCCTTGTCCGTATATATTCGCATTCCCATGAACTGGGATATCTTTTTCATCTCATGCACCTCCTATTCTAATATTATTCGAGCGTCCACCGAGAGCGCTCCCTTTGTATATGCAAATATTGGATTTATATCGAACTCTTTTATCTCTTGCCAATCCATCGCCAGCCGCGACGCGGAGAGCAGTATCTCGACCAACGCGTCCAAGTCAGCTCGTTCCCCTCCGCGCGCGCCCTCCAAAATCGGATACCCGCGAATCTCACGAATCATCTCAAACGCGTCCTTCCGTTCTATAGGTGCCACCCTCAAACTTACATCACCAGCTATCTCCACCATGACGCCACCTAGCCCAAACATCAAAGCTGGGCCAAACTGCGCGTCCTTGCTCATGCCGACTATTACTTCCTTGCCTTGAGGAGCCATGCGCTGCACAAGTACACCATGAATTTCTGCATCCCGCTTGAATTTATTTGCGTTCGCGAGTACTTCGTCGAATCCACTTTTTACCTCTCCTGAATTAGCCAACCCAAGGATCACGCATTTGGCGTCGGACTTGTGCGTGATATCTGGTGAAACGATTTTCAACACCACAGGAAAACCAATTTTCTCGGCCGCAGCGACCGCTTCCTCTCGAGTCCTCGCGAGCTGCCCATCCACGACCGGAATCCCATATACCTCAAAAATTGCCTTGGACTCAATCTCCGTCAAAACTTTACGGCCATTTTCAATGGAGTCAAGAATCTCCTTTGCTATTCTTTCCGCCAAGCGATCACCAAGTGATAGCTAAATCGGGGCGGAAGCTTATTAGTTTTTCCACACATGTATAGTTGGATGGATATGACTCGCCCATACATAATTCTAAATGCGGCTATGACATTGGACGGAAAAATCGCAACGGTAGCTGGAGACAGCATGATCTCATGTGGGGCCGACTTGGACCGCATTCACAGGTTGCGCGCCAATGTCGATGCCGTCATGATTGGGGTGGGCACGGTGCTGGCGGACAACCCGTCGCTCACCGTTAGACGCACGAGAGGAAAAAATCCCGTCAGGGTCATCGTGGATAGCGAAGCTAGAACACCCCTAACGGCAAAAGTGCTCGATGGGTCAGTTAAAACAATCATTGCGGTAACAAACAAGGCACCCAAACAGAGGGTCAAAGGGCTACTCAAGACCGGGATCCAGGTGATGGCATGTGGCTCGGAAAAAGTTTGCCTGCCAAAACTGCTTGAAAAATTGCATGCGCGAGGCGTGCGAAAGCTCTTGCTTGAAGGTGGCTCAACTTTGAATTGGAGCATGCTCAAACAGGGGCTAGTCGACGAAGTACGGATCGCCATCGCTCCCCGCATCGTTGGTGGCACCGCGGCCAGAACCTTGGTGGGTGGCGATGGATTTGCGAGGGTTTCTAAAAGTGTAAAACTTGAGTTGTCATCCATGAAATGGGTCGGTGAAGACCTTCTACTTACTTATATGGTGAAGAGGTGAGGAATTGCTCAAAAAAGTGGGCGATCGTCTTACCCTCGTGGGCGTAGCACATGTTTTGCCGAAGAGCACGGTAGATGTTCGAGAAGCCATAGAACGTGAGCGGCCTGAAATCGTGGCTGTGGAGCTATGCCCAAATCGTTATGCTGTACTCACAAATGGGGAACAACAAATTGGGACTACAGACGCGCTCCGCCTCGGCCAATTGAGACCATTTATCCTGAGCAAGTTATTCCAAGCGATTCAAAATAAGTTCGCGCGTCAGACTAGCATGCCAGTGGGCGAGGAGATGTTAGCAGCAATCGAATATGCAAAAAAGGCCGGCGCTCTGGTTGAACTCATCGACCGTGACATCGCCGTTACCATTCAACGGTTGAGCTACCTTATGAGCAGGCGAGAAAAAATCAGGTTATTTGGTGAACTCTTGATTGGCCTCTTGCCATTTGTCGGAAAAAGAACCGACTTTGAAAGATTAACGGAGGACCAAGTCACGACTAGTTTGGTATCAGTACTCAAACAGGCGTCTCCCACGACATACAAGGTACTCATCGAAGAACGTGATGAATTTATGGCAACTCGGATCGTGTCCCTGCTCGCCTCAAGCGATGGGAAAATCGTCTGCGTGGTCGGTGCTGGACACGTGCCTGGGTTGTATCGTAGGTTGACATCCCAGCTCAAAGGTAGCTGGCAAGCGAGGCTCGAGTATCCGCTGGAGATTTCAGGCGTTCCCCTGGAAGATTCCGATTGATCGGACCCACGCAAACCTTTTAAAATACCTATCGAAAAATCGCAGGGAGTTGTAAACGTGGAAGAGAAAACGCTGGACCAGCTGAAGCAGATGTTGAATGTCAAAATAGACCGCGTCGAAGAACAAGGTGAGCAGCTCGTCGTCTACGTGTCAAAGGACCAAGTCGCAAAGGCAATTGGGGCCGGCGGTTGCGTCGTGCGTTCCGTCGAGCGTGTGCTGAATCGTAAATTGTCCATTAAGGAATCGACCTAATCTGCCCAAATTGTACTTTTTGCAAATGTTCAAAACGCAGTAGATTTGGCTGAGCGTACAAACGTATTAAAAACCAGCTGTTCATCAGTATTCAGGGTGAACTATGGTAGAAGCGTATGTTCTGATAACGGCGGCGATCGGCAAAGTAAGGCAAGCGTCACAAGAGCTTCGGCGGTTAACTGGCGTAAAATCTGTGCGCATCGTTACTGGGCCGTATGACCTAGTCGTGTTCGTCGAGGCCAAGGACTTGAGCATGCTGACAAACACTGTGGTCAGCGGAATCCACAAAATAAAGGGAATCGTCGACACGAACACTGCTATAGTTGTAGAGTAAGTTTCTCAAAAGGTAGCCCCGGCCGGATTCGAACCGACGTCAGCAGGTCCAGAGCCTGCTATGCTTGACCACTACACCACGGGGCTGCATAGATACATCTGCTCTTAAAAGGATAAAATCGTTGTTTAGTCGCACAAAAACTGGTAGCCCCGGCCGGATTCGAACCGACGTCACGGGCTCCAAAGGCCCGGATGCTTGACCGCTACACCACGGGGCTCCGATTAAATTTGTTTCTTTACCGATTAAAATAGCGCGGTATTTCTCCATCGTTGTTTATTTATGCCACCAAGTTTACAGTTGATGAAATAAAAGGTGATGAAAAAATGAAAGTTATAGGCAAAATACTATGCATTGGAATCGTAGTGTTTCTGATGGCGGCAACTGTTTCGTATGCCTCGGCGGATGTTTCAACTAGCTCGAAGATATATCACGGCCCCAAGGAAGTTTACGACGAAATATCAGCAGATGAAGTGACAAACGCGAACACCGACAAACCGGGCAAACCCCCAGTAGGACCACAGCCCGATCCATCTGTGAACAAGTGGGCGGTTGTAATAGGCATCTCTGATTATCGCGGTTCGCAAAATGACCTGCAATACTGTGATGATGACGCCATGGACATGTACAACTACCTTTTGGCCAATGGCTATCCAGCCGGCAACATCAAACTCCTATTGGATAAGAAGGCCACTGGCAGAGCGATAATGTCGGCAATCGACTGGCTGAACTCTGGGGAAAACGGGAGTTCTGATGTGGTGTTCTTCTACAGTGGGCATGGCAGCACGTACGAGGGTTACAACGACGGCGATACGGAGTACACCGACGAAGCGATAGTATCCGCAGACCTAAAACTGATACTTGATGGGCAATTAATGCAGAAATTCGCAACGTTTGAATCCCAAAAGATATCGTTCATATTCGACAGTTGCTTCTCCGGCGGAATGAACGATCTTCAGGGAAGCGGGCGCATAATTGTTGCAGCGTGCGGTGAAACACAGCTTTCTTACGATGGAACCGCAAATCAGAAGAACGGTGTGTTCACTTATTACTACATGGACGGCTTGAACACCTACAACACTGTTGAAGGCGCATTTACATACGCGGCACCGCTGGCGCACGATTTTGAGCAGCAATACAATGTACAGATGGACCCGCAGATGTATGATTTGTACACAGGCGACTGGACGTTCTAATCCAGCTCGCCTTTTTTAATTTTTTGTTTGATTTAGTGGCGGGCCCGGTGGGATTCGAACCCACGACCGATCGGTTAAGAGCCGATCGCTTTTGGCCGCAATTGCGTCTACCAGACTGAGCCACGGGCCCCGAACAGATATATCGCCCACCCAAATTAAGTGTTTACGATGTTATGCTGACCTTCATTGGTTTGGGGCTACAAAAAGATGGCATCTCGCTGGCCGGGTTACGCGAGGCCCAAGAGGCGGACATAGTTTATGCTGAACTTTACACGAGCATCGTCCCGAACTTTGACATTAAAGGGCTTGAACAAAAAATCTGTAAATCAGTAAAGGTCGTCACCCGTGAGACCGTCGAACAACACCCCGAAGAAATCTTGAATGCTGCCGAGAAATGCAAGGTCGCTTTTTTGGTGCCAGGTGATCCGATGGCTGCAACAACGCATGTCGACCTGCGCCTGCGGGCATCGAAAGCCAGCATCCAGACGAAAATCGTGCCAGCCGCGTCGATCGTGTCAGCTGCCGCTGGGCTAGCCGGGCTGCAGAGCTACAAGTTCGGCCCCTCCGCAACCGTGCCATTTCCAGACAACCCATCGACGAGGCCTTACGAGGTGCTTGCCGAAAACCGCCAACGTGGCCTCCACACGCTGCTGTTGCTGGACATCCGAGCAGAAAAGGACAGAGCGATGACGGCGAACGAGGCCATCAAAATCATGCTCGAGCTTGAGGAAAAACTGAAGAAACGCGCGTTCACCTCCGACACCATCGTGGTGATCGTCGCGCGCGCCGGCTCGGAGGATGCTGTGGTCAAGGCAGATAAAGTGGAAAGCTTGCGCAAGCTCGATTTCGGGCCACCGCCCCACGTGCTCGTCGTGCCGGGCAAGCTGCACTTCATGGAGGCTGAGGCTCTAAAGGTGTTCGCAGGTGCACCAGAAGGTGTCGTCAAATGAGCGTTGATGCCGAGCTAATCAAAGAAATCGAGAAATGGTCTAAAAAATTAGACGATTCTTTACTTAATGTTCATGCGTTGGACAATCGCGGCACAAAGATGCTCGAGAACATTCGTGCCTACCGCAAGGACTCGCATCATTTTTCAGAGCGCGGCAACTTGGTGAAGAGCTTTGAGTGCTTGATTTGGGCTTGGGCCCTGCTAGAGGTGGGTAAGGAACTTGGACATCTGAGATAGTTTGAATGTTATACAAAAAGCCTATACCAATCTTATTTCTTATGAAAAGGCGGGGTAGCTCAGCTCCCAAGGTCTAATGTTATGGCTGGCGAAAATAATGAAAGTAAGCACGGAAAAAAAAGGAAATGCGAATGTGCCGAGCGGAGCACAGTCGATAAGTACTGAAGAGATCCTATACTCGTCTATAGATGACATTCTTTCAAAGTTAAACACCTCTCAATCCGGCTTGACATCTGATGAAGTTGAAAGGCGCCTTGAAATATATGGCCATAACGAACTTGCAAAGAGAAAGAAACGAGCTGCCATTGTTCAGTTCCTTTCATACTTCAAAAGTCCTTTGATACTCATATTGCTAATCGCGGGTATAATTTCATTTTTCTATGGCGAGACAATAAACGCCATAATTATATTTTCGATGGTAATTTTAAGTGTGGGTCTTACCTTCCATCAGGAATCCAGAGCTGAGAAAGCCGCCGAGATGTTGAAGGAAAAGGTAACTACTACTGCAACAGTGCTCAGAAATGGCGTTAAACAAGAAGTAAAGCTTCCTGAAATCGTCCCAGGCGACATGATAAATCTTTCAGCCGGAGACATGGTGCCGGCAGATGCTAGAGTAATCAGTGCAAAGGATTTGTTCGTTAACCAATCAGCATTGACTGGCGAGTCGTTCCCAGTAGAAAAAACAGCCGCCCCGATGGAGAAGAAGGGTGCAACGATCAACGAATGTAATAACTGCTTGTTCATGGGTACTTCAATTGTAAGCGGGACCGCAACGGCTGTTGTAACAAAAACTGGAAACGCCACAGAATATGGAACAATTACAAAGAAGCTTGTTGCAAGACCGCCTACGCCAGAGTTTGAGAAAGGGCTCAGAAGATTTGGTTATCTTATCATGGAAGTCACCTTCCTCCTCGTGTTATTTGTATTTTTCATAAACGCGCTCTTCAAACGTTCCGTGTTGGAGTCACTTCTTTTTGCCGTCGCCTTGGCGGTCGGCTTGACTCCCGAACTTTTGCCAATGATTCTCACCGTGAATCTTTCGAAGGGTGCACTTGCGATGTCTAAAAAAGGTGTTATTGTGAAGCGATTGGCATCTATTCAAGATTTTGGGAGCATGGATGTTTTATGTGCTGACAAAACTGGCACGCTTACGGAGAACAGGATAACACTTGTGCTGCATGTAGACGTCGAAGGAAATAATGATGAAAAAGTGCTATCACATTCATACTTGAACAGTTATTATCAAACGGGACTAAAAAGTCCTCTCGATGAAGCCATACTCAAACATGAAGATATTCAAGATATTAATTTGAAAGATTACAACAAAATAGATGAAGTTCCATTCGATTTTGTAAGAAAGAGAGTTTCGGTCGTAGTCGAGCAAGGCGGCCAGAGGTTTTTGATGGCAAAGGGCGCTCCTGAGGAAATCATCAAAGTGTGTTCCCAATATGAACTTTCAGACCAGACATTTGATTTGACAAGGAAGTCGCAGCAAAAAATCGAGCAAAAATATTACGAATTGAGCTCCAAAGGATTTAGAGTTTTAGGGGTTTCATACAAAAAGTTCGAAGGGGAGAAGCCATTATACTCCGTAAATGACGAAAGTGATATGATATTTTTGGGTTTTGTAGCGTTTATCGATCCACCGAAAGAAACAGCTAGGGAATCCCTGAAACTGTTAAGGAACGTTGGGATCGAACTAAAAATTATCACGGGCGACAACGAGTTGGTTACAAGAAACACTTGCGAACATCTCGGCTTCGAGATCAAAACCATTGTCTTTGGGGACGTGATTGACCAAATGCAAGATGATGCCCTATCAAGAATTGTCGAGGAGGCAAACATCTTCGTAAGGGTAACACCTGTTCAGAAAAACAGGATAATAACTGCATTGAAAAATAACGACCATGTTGTCGGGTTCCTGGGAGATGGCATCAATGATGCGCCCTCTTTAAAAACATCAGATGTCGGTATATCTGTTGCCAACGCAGTGGATGTAGCAAAAGAGTCCGCGGACATTATACTTTCGCAAACAAGTTTAAGGGTGCTTCAAGAGGGAGTTCTAGAAGGCAGGAAAACCTTCGGCAACACCATGAAATATGTCATGATGGGAACGAGTTCGAATTTTGGTAACATGTTTAGCTGCGCATTAGCGTCCCTGTTTTTACCATTTCTGCCGATGCTTCCGATACAGATACTTTTGAACAATTTCTTGTATGACGTATCTGAGCTAACTATCCCAACTGACAACGTAGATCCGGAATACATTGAAAAACCAAAGAGATGGGATATCGCCTCAATAAGGAAATTCATGGTACGTATAGGATTAATTAGTTCTATCTTTGACT